>OARB01000012.1_pt1 | contig 123207 bp, 100 predicted proteins | sample 1475561 | NCBI WGS metagenome assembly OARB01 (sample SAMEA3360673, study PRJEB22359) | human gut metagenome | biome: ENVO:urban biome; feature: ENVO:human-associated habitat; material: ENVO:feces | place: Bangladesh | collected 2011
GATTCCATCCCGAACTCAGAAGTGAAACGAAACAGCGTCGATGGTAGTGTGGGGTCTCCCCATGTGAGAGTAGAACATCGCCAGGCTTTAATTTAAGAAACACGTTACTTATAACGTGTTTTAAATTTTTGTGTGCTGATATGGCTCAGTCGGTAGAGCGCATCCTTGGTAAGGATGAGGTCCCCAGTTCGATTCTGGGTATCAGCACCATCTATTTCGATGCTTAGCTCAAAGCTGACATCACAAAATTTGTTTGGCGACCATAGCACTTTGGACCCACCTGATTCCATCCCGAACTCAGAAGTGAAACGAAGTAGCGCCGATGGTAGTGTGGGGTTTCCCCATGTGAGAGTAGGACATCGCCAGGCTTGATTTACGAAGCCGCTGTAGATATACAGCGGCTTTTTGCATTTCACTTTTTCTAGTTTATTTCTTTTCTTTCGTATCGTTCAGTTTCCAATCATATTGGTAGTCGATTTTTCCTGAATAAAGGGATAGCTCAGGACGATACTGCGCAAGGTGAATAAGAAGCTCTTTTTTATTACCAAAATCAACGGCAAACCAGTCATAAATAGAGGAGAGGATTAAGGTGTCATTGTTCAATGTTGCTCCCTTACTGCTGTTGATAAAGGTATGTGCTGCGTTACTAAGTAGTCGTTCTGTGTTTTGTGCAGTAAAAGCTTGGGATTGCAGATTTGGGCAGCCTAGGCTGGCACAATTGACCGCATAATGGGTTCGTGGATCCTTCCAGATAGGGCGTAAAATTCGATGCTCGATGTCATTGAGGGTTAGGGTTTGTCCTGCCACAGTAAAAACTTTCTCATCCCACGGCCCAAAACTGAATAGGCCCCCTAGTTTGGTTATGGACGCGACTGGGTAGTTATCCAAAATTAATTTCACTGTCAGAGCGTTGTAGAGATTAACCCAATAAGCATATTGCTCTTGGCGGTTAAATTCTCTTGGATCCAATTTTGAAAGTTGATCTAAGTAATCATTGAGTAGCGTTTTATCTTCCTTTGTTACTTCTGCATAACGAAAGAGGGCGTTCTCTCCCACTTGGACAAGATTGCGATCGAGGATGCTTTGCCAAGCTTGGTGAGAGACGCTTGCCGTATTACTGTCGTTGCTCGCTTGCCAATAAGCCCAAAGCTCCGCCTTTGGCGCTGCGTATACTATGTTGGAAAAAATCAGAATAAAGAAAGCGAAGAGTGTTTTCATATCAGAGTAACCTTATCGTGAGATTGTGATTAGCTAGACCCGATGGCAACGCATTTTCTTTCGCGATAAAAAAGGCTGCCATTTGGCAGCCTAGAAATGCTTATTTTAAGAAGCTCGGTATCTTGGCTTCATACTCCGCAATTTTTGCTTCGTGCTGTAGAGTCAGGCCGATATTGTCTAAGCCATTAAGTAGACAATGGCGACGGAAATCGTCAATCTCGAAATGGTAGGTTTTACCATTCGCGGTTACGCTCAGCGCTTCTAAATCGACGGTAATAGTTGCTCCTTCCGTATCATGAACATAGGTAAAGAGCTCATCCACTTCTTGCTCGGTTAAACGAACGGGCACCATCTGGTTGTTGATCGAGTTACCATAGAAAATATCGGCAAAGCTTGGAGCAATCATCACTCTGATGCCGTAATCCGCTAATGCCCAAGGGGCGTGTTCGCGCGAGGAGCCGCAACCAAAGTTCTCTCTTGCGAGCAAAATGCTAGCGTCTTGGTAGCGAGGTTGGTTCATCACAAATTCTGGGTTGGCTTTTTCACCTGCATCGTCCAAAAATCGCCAGTCGTGGAACAGATGTTTGCCAAAGCCAGTGCGATTCACTTTTTGCAAAAACTGCTTTGGAATGATCGCATCGGTATCGACGTTGGCGGCATCAAGAGGAACGACTAAGCCGGTGTGTTGCTGAAATCCTGACATGGGGTTCTCCTTGAATTAAAACTGACGAATATCGACGAAGTGACCAGCAATCGCTGCAGCGGCTGCCATTGCTGGGCTAACTAAATGAGTGCGACCATCACGTCCCTGACGTCCCTCAAAGTTGCGGTTTGAGGTAGACGCGCAGCGTTCTCCTGGCCCTAAGCGGTCATTGTTCATGGCTAAACACATTGAGCAACCCGGTAAGCGCCATTCAAATCCTGCTTCAATAAAGATCTTATCTAAGCCTTCCGCTTCGGCTTGCGCTTTCACTTGTTCGGATCCGGGCACGATCAATGCTTGGACATGAGAGGCGACTTTTTTCCCTTTGGCTACCGCTGCCGCAGCGCGCATATCTTCGATGCGCGAGTTGGTGCATGAACCGACGAACACTTTATCGACCTTATAATCGGAGAGCATTTTGCCGGCTTCAAGTCCCATGTAAGCCAGAGCTTTTTCTGCTGAGCTGCGTTCAACAGGATCGGCAAACTGGCTAGGTGATGGGATTGGCTCATCAACGGCAATCACTTGGCCTGGGTTGGTACCCCAAGTCACTTGCGGTTTGATTTCACTGGCTTCAAGCGTCACGACGGCATCGAACTGTGCATCCTCATCGGTTTTTAATGTTTGCCAATAGTCGACAGCAGCATCCCAATCACTGCCTTGTGGGGCAAACTTGCGGCCTTTGATGTAGTTGAATGTAGTTGCATCAGGGGCAATCAAGCCTGCTTTCGCACCAAGTTCAATCGCCATGTTACACACGGTCATGCGACCTTCCATGGAGAGATCGCGAATCGCTTCTCCACAAAATTCCACGACATAGCCTGTACCGCCAGCGGCAGTTGTTTTACCAATGATCGCCAGTACGATGTCTTTAGCGGTGATGCCGGGAGCCACTTTGCCCCGCACTTCGATTTTCATCGTCTTAGCGCGGCCTTGCTTTAGGGTTTGGGTAGCCAGTACGTGTTCTACTTCTGAGGTGCCTATCCCAAAGGCAAGCGAGCCGAATGCACCGTGAGTTGCGGTGTGTGAATCACCACATACAATCGTCATGCCGGGGAGGGTAATACCAAGCTCAGGTCCCATCACATGCACAATGCCTTGGTACTTGTGGTTAATGTCGTACAGCGTGACGCCAAACTCTTCGCAGTTTTTGGAAAGCGTTTGCATCTGGATGCGCGCCATTTCACCTGAGGCATTGATGTCTTTAGTAGTGGTGGAGACGTTGTGATCCATGGTCGCAAAAGTTTTGCTAACTTGGCGTACCGGGCGACCTTTTTCACGCAAGCCATCAAAGGCTTGTGGAGAGGTCACTTCATGGACTAGATGACGATCGATGTACAGAATCGGCGTTTCACCCGGTGCGGCCACCACCACATGGGCATCGTAAATTTTTTCGTAAAGAGTTTTGGCTTTTGACATTGCTTCTTCCTTGAGCTCAGAGAGCTAAAGAGGAGTGGGGTAACCCCACTCTCAAACTTATGAATTCAAAATATAGCTTGCGATTTTATCGCCCATTGCTGAGGTCGATAGGGCTGGTTTACTGCCTGCGAGATCCGCCGTCAGTTCACCTGCTGCTAATGCTTGGCTAACCGCGTTTTCAATATCACGCGCTGCCGCTTCTTCACCTAAGCTGTAACGCAGCATGAGTGCCGCAGATAAGATCTGCGCGACAGGGTTGGCGATGTTTTTGCCTGCGATATCTGGCGCGCTGCCGCCCGCTGGTTCGTACAAGCCAAACTTGCTCTCATTCATACTGGCCGAAGGGAGCATGCCCATGGAGCCTGTGATCATCGCGCATTCATCAGAAAGGATGTCGCCAAAAATGTTCGAGCAGAGCATCACATCGAACTGTGCTGGATCTTTGATAAGTTGCATGGTGGCATTATCGATGTACATGTGTGAAAGCGAGACATCGGGATACTCTTTGGCAATTTCGCTGACCACTTCGCGCCACAGTATTGAGCTTTGCAGCACGTTAGCTTTGTCGATAGAGCAGACTTTCTTACGACGCAAGCGAGCCGACTCAAAGGCGATTCGCGCGATACGTTCAATTTCAAAACGGTGGTAAACCTCAGTATCGAACGCTTTTTCATGAGCGCCTTCACCTTCACGGCCTTTGGGTTGACCAAAGTAAATGCCGCCAGTCAGCTCACGTACCACCACAATATCGAAACCGCGAGCAGAGATATCAGCACGTAGGGGCGAAAAGGCTTCCAGACCTTGGTGGATCTGCGCGGGGCGCAAATTACAAAACAGTTGGAAGTGCTTACGCAGTGGTAGCAAAGCACCGCGTTCAGGTTGCTCGTTAGGTGGCAGATGTTCCCATTTTGGCCCTCCGACGGAACCAAACAAGACCGCATCCGCTTCTTCACAGGCACGCAGAGTGCTTTCTGGCAGTGGGCAACCATGGTTATCAATCGCAATACCACCAACATCGTGCTCTTCACGACTGAAACGAATGCCGTGTTTTTGCTCAATCGCATCCAACACTTTGTGGGCTTGTGCCATCACTTCCGGGCCGATACCGTCGCCGGGTAATACGGCAATTTTGTAATCTCTGTCTGTCATGCGAGTCCTTTATGATCGATTTTTAAGTTGTGTTTGTGTCGCCTAAGGTTCTTGAATACTGAAGCTACTCAGGGTTAGCAGTAACTTCAGTAGAGCTAAGGAGTATGAGCATTAAACCGTAGCGACGCTTTTTTTCTGTTTAATCTGGGCGATTTGATCCGCGCGATGAATGCTATTGATAACATGCAACAAGGCTTGACCGGAAGCTTCAACGATGTCGGTTGAGACGCCGGTACCGTGATATTTACGTCCTTTGTAGTTGGCGATGATATCCGCTTGACCAAGACCATCTTCACCTTCGCCTTTGGCGGTGAGATCGAATTTATCGAGTACAATCTCATACCCTGTGATGCGATAGATACACTGATATAACGCATCGACTGGACCATTACCAACAGCGGCTTCGCATTTTTCTTCACCGCCACACAGCAACTTAATACTGGTGGTGGCCATCACGCTACCCGATTGCACGCTCAAGTAATTGAGTTTGTAGAAGTCATCTTCTTCACGCAAATTAGAGAAATGCATCAAGGCCTCTAAATCGTAATCAAACACTTGGCCTTTGCGATCTGCCAGCTTCAAGAAGTCTTCATACAAGGCATCCAAATTGTATTCATTTTCGTTGTAGCCCATTGAATCCATATGGCTTTTCACTGCGGCACGCCCACTACGACTAGTGAGGTTCAGTGCTTGGTTTTTGAGGCCTATCGATTCGGGGGTCATGATTTCGTAGGTATTTTTGTTTTTGAGCATGCCATCTTGGTGAATGCCCGAAGAGTGGCTAAACGCATTGGCTCCGACAATCGCTTTGTTGCTTTGAATCGGCATGTTGCATAGCTGGCTGACAAGCTTGCTGGTACGGCTGATCTCGTCGTGTTTAATGCCTGTGGTTACCCCGAGCAACTCTTGACGGGTTTTGATGATCATCGCGATCTCTTCCAATGCGCAGTTACCCGCACGTTCGCCAATACCGTTGATGGTTCCCTCTACTTGACGAGCTCCCGCTTGAATAGCGGCAATCGAGTTGGCTACCGACATGCCTAAGTCGTCATGACAATGCACGGAGATGATCGCTTTATCGATATTGGGCACTCGGTTAAACAGCGTTTGAATAATGCCGCCAAATTCGCTCGGCACTGTGTAGCCGACCGTATCTGGAATATTGATGGTACGCGCACCGGCATTGATCGCGGCTTCGACCATACGGCACAAGTTATCGATAGGTGTGCGGCCAGCATCTTCACAAGAGAACTCCACATCATCCGTATATTGACGCGCATGTTTCACCGCTTTGACTGCCATTGCGACGACATCGTCATAGCTGCGGCGCAATTTGTCTTGTACATGGATAGTGGATGTGGAGATAAAAGTGTGAATACGAAAGGCTTCGGCGACTTTCAAGGCTTCTGCCGCGGCATCAATGTCTTTCGCAACGGCTCGCGAAAGGGCACAAACACGGCTATTTTTGATGTTTTTAGCGATGGTTTGTACCGATTCAAAATCGCCCGGAGAGGAAACAGGGAAACCTGCTTCGATAATATCTACCCCTAAGCGCTCCAGTGCGTAGGCGATTTGCAGTTTCTCTTTTACCGTCAGGCTGGCAGACAAAGCCTGCTCTCCATCGCGTAATGTGGTATCGAATATAATCACCTGATTGTTCATGTTTGCTTCCTCGCACTGAGAGTTAACGGCTAACTTCCTGAATATTGTTGTAAAAATCGGCTATAAAAAAACCCGCATCAGCTGCGGGTTTTTTATCTTGTGTGGTGTTTTTCGTCCACAGCCTACCCGCGTGATGGTTCCACGATCAGTAGTAGGCCTAGCAGGAGAGAAAAACGCATTGTCATCTGTAACAATCCACACAATTAAGTTAACAGATTAGTACCGTACTCGACACAATGCGTCAACCCCAAAGTTGATTTTTTATTCATCTTGATAAGTATTTGAGCGTAACACTGAGAAACGAGCAGTTGAAAAGGCAGGTAATTTGAAGAAAAAGTATCCGAGTATTTATAATTCATCGAATGATGAATAAGGAACTCTGATGACATTACGTAAAGTCGGCCGACCAAGCCAACAGACTCAAGCTCGTGACCAGTTGATCATGCATGCCCGTGAGCTTTTCTCTGTCATGCCTTATGACAAAGTATCGACACGTTTGATTGCGAGCAAAGCGGGCGTCGATATCAGTTTAATTCGCTATTATTTTGCGAATAAAGCTGGCTTATTTGAGACCATGTTGCGTGAAACTTTGCTACCGATGAAAGCGCAGCTCGGGTTGTTGGTTGCTGAGAGTAGTCACCAAAATCTGACCGATTTAATGCGTACTTATTATCGAGAAATGTTCAAAATACCGTATTTCCCACGTTTGATTATGCAGGTGATGAATACGCCTGGTAGCGATATGAAAAAGCAGTTGATTGAGAAAGTGGTTCTCGATATTACGCGTCCGATTCAGGAAACTTTGTTTGAGAAGCTGATTGAGCGAGGCGTGATTCGAGAAGGTATGGATCCGCAACTGTGCAAAATTTCTTACCTAAGTTTAATGATTTTTCCTTTTATCGCTCCGCCAGCCCTACTTAAGATTCATGGGGTTGAATTATCACAAACCTTCCTTGAAAGCTTGGTTGAGCACAACATTCAGCTAATGGAACAAGGGTTTATAACGAGAATGGGATAAGCTCTCAACATAGAGTGCATACCTAGGCTGACCGCTCGCTTGTCACCATTTCGACAAACAATTTTCACCTGACTGTCATTTGCTGCCGATAAGATCAAAGCATCACCTCACCAGAAGGAAGGATGTGTGATGAGAGCTATGGAACCGATCGCTAAACTCGATTTAGCTTTTTCATTACTCTGCTTACAGCATAAGTACAATACGCGAGTCGCGAGGCTCAGTAAGTCAATTTCTCATACAGGAGATGGGCATCTTTACGCGCTGATGGGCATTTTAGCTTGGTGGTTAGATGAGACTCATGGGCTGCTGTTTCTCGCGGTTGGCCTGCTTGCGTTTGCTATTGAATTACCGATTTATTGGTTGCTGAAAAACAGTTTTCAGCGCCGACGTCCACAAGAACTTTCTGCCTTAGTCACGGCTTATATCACGCCGAGCGATCGCTACAGCTTACCGTCGGGACATACCGCTGCCGCCTTCGTCATGGCGACATTAATTGGTTATATCTATCCTCATTGGTATGCCGTCGCACTTTGTTGGGCAGGTTTAATTGGCTTGGCGCGAGTGTTATTAGGCGTGCATTTTCTAAGTGATGTGATCGCTGGAGCTTTGCTTGGCATGGGCAGCGCAACCTATGCAATGAGCGTAATGGAGAAAAGCATTTGAAAATACTGTATGGCGTTCAAGGAACCGGGAATGGGCATATTGCGCGTTCAAGAGCCATGTGTGCGGCACTTAAGCAGCAGCAAGTTGATGTGGATTATCTGTTCTCAGGACGTCCTGTTGAGAACTATTTTTCAATGGAATGCTTTGGTGATTTTGCGACTCGACGAGGGCTGACCTTTGCCACCGAAAATGGCCACGTCAATTACGTTAAAACGTTACGTAAGAATAATCTGTTGCAGTTTTGGAATGAGGTGAAGCGCTTAGATCTTTCTGGTTATGACCTGATTTTAAACGATTTTGAGCCAGTGACGGCTTGGGCTGCCAAATTACAAAATATTCCCTGTATTGGAATTAGTCATCAGAATGCCTTCTTGTATCCAGTGCCATTAAAAGGTGCTTCTTGGCTGGATAAAGCGATCTTGCGGCATTTTGCGCCAGCCCAGTACCATTTAGGTTTACATTGGTACCATTTTGAACAGCCTATTTTGCCTCCCATTATTTATGCGCCGGAGCAGCCGCTGAGTCAGCAGAACTTTATATTAGTCTACCTTCCATTTGAAAATGTGAATGAAATCTGTGAGTTACTGTATAGATTTACCAATATTCACTTCATTTGTTATCACCCCGAGGTGCCAGAAAACGAGTTGACGGAAAATGTCGAACTGCGTCGTTTGCATCATGGTGATTTTCAGCATCATTTACACCAATGCAGCGGAGTGATCACCAGTGGTGGTTTTGAGTTGCCTTCGGAAGCTTTAGCGTTAGGCAAAAAATTATTAATGAAGCCATTGGCTGGCCAATTTGAACAGGTGAGTAATGCGGTAACCCTTGAAACACTTGGGCTGGCAAGTGTGATGGAGTTTCTTGACCCTGCCTGCTTACGTCTGTGGCTTGATGAGAAACAGGCTGAGCGAGTGATCTATCCCGATGTGGCTCACTTTTTAGTTGAATGGATTCTCAAGGGGAAATGGGAAAATAGTGAAGTACTTTGTCAGCAACTTTGGCAAAAAGTCGATTTCCCCAGTTACGCAATTTTGGGTAATGAACTGACTAACTCAATGAGTCCTTCGTTAAAACATTTTTGACGTGAATATTAGTGTTCAGTAAAGGATGTATCTATTGTTCAAATTAATAATTAATAAAAACCCATTAAAAATGCATTTTTATAGATTTTTATAAAAATTAATCGTATTGATTATTAAGGCTTTTTTAAAGTAATGACTAAAATAAACTGACTTTTTGTCAATGCTATTGCATAGCTTCGAATGATTAGCCGATATTACTCGCCATCCACCAAATATCTGGGCGGTAAATATTACAAACAGCGCTTATCTTTCCACTGGCGATTTATGCATATTTATCGCTAGTGACGACACTGTGAGGCATGCAAATGTTAGATAAAAAAGACGCAATGAGTGCCATTGCGAGTTACCGCATGGAAAGCACCCTCCGAGGCGTAGACCTCAATCTGTTAACCGTTTTTGATGCAGTAATGCAAGAGCAAAACATTACGCGAGCGGCACACAACTTAGGTATGTCACAGCCTGCGGTCAGTAATGCCGTGGCGCGTTTAAAAGTGATGTTCAATGATGAGTTGTTTATGCGCCAAGGGCGTGGCATTCAGCCAACCCAGCGTGCTCGCCAACTGTTTGGCCCGATCCGTCAAGCTTTGCAATTGATCCGTAACGAGCTACCGAGTTCAGTTTTCACACCGGAAACCTCAACGCGTCTGTTTAAGCTCGCGATCTGCAGTCCTTGCGATTTACGCTTTGCTCCTCAGATCATGGCATCGATTGATGAATTAGCACCGAGTGTACAATTGCATTTGGATGCAGAGTTTGATCGCCAAATCGCAGAGCGCATGCGTTATCAAGAAATTGATTTTGTGATTGATTACGCTCGATTTGATGATCAAGGTTTTTCAAGCACTGAGATTTTCCAAGATGAGTTGGTGGTGGTGGCATCAAAACTTCACCCTCATATCCAAGGAAGTATCACGGCCGAACAATTGAGTGCGGAAAAACACGCAAAATTGTCCAAAGTGCATGGGCAGCGTAGTTTCTCTGAACTGGCGTACCGTGATTTTGATTGCCAGTCTTATTACGAAGGCACCAGCCTGAGCAATGTGTTGTATGTGGTCGGTCAGTCTGAACTGGTGACCGTTGCTCCACGTTGGATGGCGGAAAATGCGGCCAATCGTGATGAGTTGCAAATCCTCGCTTTCCCATTTGCTGAGTCCAAAATCTCGGGTTATCTGAGTTGGCATGAGTCGAGTGAAAAAGACAAAGGCCATATCTGGCTGCGTGACCAACTGATGGTGATTTGTGGCGAAGTGGTCGCGAATCGCTGATCCTTTGTTCATTCTACGTTTCTAAAGCCTTGGGCAGTAAAAACTGTCCAAGGCTTTTTTGTTACAGAATGAGTTTTAATCGATAACTTTGACGTTAGTCAGTTGTGTTTTGGCCTTTGAAATGTACACTTGTGCGCTGAAAAAAGGCTTACAGGTGTAAGCTACAGGTAAGAGATATGACGAACTTAGATTTCCACATCGTTAAACGGATCCGCCAACGTATTGCCCAAGGGGGTGATAACGCCGCGCTAAAACATAAACAAAACGGCCAATGGCAAGCAATCAATTGGCACCAGTTTGGTGAACAATTGGATGAACTCTCGATGGCGTTGTTAGCTCAAGGCATCGGTGTACAGGACAAAATTGCGATTTTTTCCAACAACATGCCACGTTGGACGATTGCTGATTTTGCCGCCTTACAGATCCGTGCGGTAACGGTTCCTATCTATCCTACCAATACGCCAGAGCAGGCGGCTTACATCTTACAGAATGCGGATGTGAAAGTGGTTTTTGTGGGTGAGCAGGCACAATTTGATGCTGCACTCAGCCAATTTGAACAATGCCCAGAGCTGCGTCTGATTGTGGCTATGAATGCCAATATCGACCTCAAACAAGCCAGTTGTGCGATGCATTGGGATGAGTTTGTTGCTCAAAGTCACCATCAAGATCGAGCGCCGTTGGATGCCTTAATTGAGCAGGCCAACTATGACGATCTGTTTACCCTCATTTATACCTCCGGCACTACCGGAACGCCGAAAGGGGTGATGCTGGATTATCGTAATATCGGTGCTCAGCTAGAGGGACACGATCAGCGCCTGAATCTGACTCAAGAGGATGTCTCACTCTGTTTCCTGCCACTTTCTCATGTCTTTGAGCGAGCATGGACGGCGTATGTGCTTTATAAAGGTGCGACCAACTGTTACTTGCAGGACGTGGCTCATGTGCGTGAAGCTTTAGCTGAAGTCCGTCCAACCGTGATGTGTGCCGTACCGCGCTTTTATGAAAAGATCTTCTCAGCAATCCATGAAAAAGTCGTTAAAGCGCCGTTGGTACGCAAGGTTCTTTTTACTTGGGCTGTCAATATGGGGGCGAAAATGGCGGTGTGCCGTCAGCAGCAGCGCCAACCTTCTTGGATGCTTAAACAGAGCCATCAATTCGCTGACAAGCTGGTGTTAAGTAAGCTGCGCGCTTTGCTTGGGGGAAGAATCAATTTCATGCCTTGTGGTGGCGCTAAGTTGGATGAAACCATTGGCCGCTTTTTCCATGCGATTGGTATTAACGTCAAGCTTGGTTATGGCATGACCGAAACCACGGCCACGGTTTCTTGTTGGGATGACCACTGTTTTAACCCAGATTCGATTGGGCTTTCTATGCCGGGAGCTCAAGTCAAAATTGGCGAGAACAATGAAATTCTGGTTCGTGGTCCTATGGTGATGCGTGGCTACTACAAGCTCGATAAAGAAACCACCGAAAGTTTTGATGAGCAGGGTTTTCTGAAAACGGGTGATGCGGGTCATATTGATGAAAATGGTAATTTATTTATTACCGATCGCATCAAGGAACTGATGAAAACCTCAGGTGGTAAATATATTGCGCCGCAGGTGATTGAAGGGGCGATTGGTAAAGATCATTTCATAGAACAGATCGCGGTGATTGCCGATACGCGCAAGTTTGTCTCGGCTTTGATTGTGCCTTGCTTTGATTCATTGGAAGAGTATGCCAAAGAACTGAACATTAAATATCATGACCGTCTGGAGCTTATCAAACATAGCCAAGTACTGGAGATGTTTGAAAAGCGCGTTAATGAGTTACAAAAAGAGCTGGCGAAATTTGAACAAGTGAAGAAGTTTAGATTGTTGCCAAAAGCATTTTCGATGGACAGTGGTGAGCTGACACCGACCCAAAAACTGCGTCGTAAAGTGATTAACGATCGCTATCAGGATGAAATCGAAGAAATGTACCAAGATTCTCCGAAAAAATAGCGCGATCAAGCTATTATCTTGATGTTCTAAACACCTCTTGGCGAAAATCGCTCAGAGGTGTTTTTATATCTGCAATACTATGACCCATGCCCTTGCTACCTGAGGCAACAAGCTTCGCTCATGCCAATCACATTGTCTTTTGGTGTTGATGGAAGGGTGGGAGCCGATACTCCGGTGTGCTGACAAAATAATCTACTTTTTTTTAACTGCTCAATGGCTGTTCAACCTAAAAGCAAGGTAAAGGTTGAAATGGAATGCTTAATCACCGTCTTATTTTCGATTCTGCTGTAAAAGTGCGCAAATTGGGGTTAGACCAGTTGCTAAGAAAGCGTTACATTTGTTGCGTAACCTCGCGGCTGTTATGACAGACGCAGGACATAGCCGAAAGCGGAGCGTTTTCGAATTAGGCTACAAATAAGCCCTAAACTATGTAAAACCAACCCTTTTGCCGACCGAGCACAAGGTATGTTGGTAAGGAGACAAGATGGAAATGCTATCTGGCGCAGAGATGATCGTCCAATCTCTGATCAATGAAGGTGTGGAGCAAATCTTCGGATATCCCGGCGGTTCAGTACTCGACATCTACGATGCCCTTCACGAAAAAACAGACCAAATTAAACACGTTCTGGTTCGTCACGAACAAGCCGCAACACATATGGCTGATGGCTATGCGCGCGCCACTGGAAAACCGGGCGTAGTGCTCGTCTGCTCAGGTCCGGGCGCCACCAATACGGTGACTGGGATTGCAACCGCCTATATGGACTCGATTCCGATGATTGTGATCTCCGGTAACGTAGCCACTAATCTTATTGGTAACGATGCATTTCAAGAGTGCGATATCGTCGGCGTGTCTCGTCCCATCGTTAAACACAGCTTTTTGGTGAAAAAAGCCGAAGATATTCCTGAAACCATCAAAAAAGCGTTTTATATCGCGTCAACGGGGCGTCCTGGTCCTGTAGTGATTGACGTGCCAAAAGATGTGATGAGCCCGCTTAATAAGCTGCCTTATGAGTATCCAGAAACCATTAAAATGCGCTCTTACAACCCAACGACGGCTGGCCACAAAGGACAGATCAAAAAAGGGTTACGCGCACTGCTCGATGCGAAAAAGCCAGTACTGTACGTCGGTGGCGGGGCGATTATTGCTAATGCAGATCAGCAAATTCGCCAACTTGCAGAGGCTTTAAATCTGCCCGTGGTTAGTACTTTGATGGGATTGGGCGTTTTTCCTGGCACTCATAAAAACTCACTGGGTATGCTTGGCATGCATGGTGTGTATGAAGCCAATATGGCGATGCACAATGCAGATCTGATTTTTGGGGTAGGTGTGCGCTTTGATGACCGTACGACTAACAACCTAGAGAAGTACTGCCCCAACGCGAAAATCATGCATATCGATATTGACCCGTCATCGATTTCTAAAAACGTGAAAGTCGATCTGCCGATTGTTGGTTCTGCCGACCAAGTATTGGATGGCATGCTCAAGCTTCTGGAAGAGAGCGCTGAGCGCAATGATGCGGCAGCATTGGATAGTTGGTGGAATGAGATCCAAGTGTGGCGTGATCGTCAGTGTTTGGCTTATGAAACCTCAGCAGAACGGATTAAGCCTCAGCAAGTGATTGAAACGCTATATAAAATCACGGAAGGTAAAGCAATTTTGGCCTCGGATGTGGGGCAGCACCAAATGTTTGCGGCACTCTACTATCCGTTTGATAAGCCGCGTCAGTGGATTAACTCTGGCGGGCTAGGCACCATGGGTTTTGGTTTACCTGCGGGAATGGGCGTGAAATTCGCCATGCCAGAAGAAGAGGTACTGGTCGTGACCGGAGATGGCAGTATTCAGATGAATATTCAAGAGCTATCGACCGCACTGCAGTACGACATTCCAGTAAAAATCATTAACCTCAACAACCGTTTCCTTGGAATGGTGAAACAGTGGCAGGATATTATTTATCAAGGTCGTCACTCTAACTCATACATGAGTTCTGTGCCGGATTTTGCGGCGATCGCAGAAGCTTATGGTCATGTTGGGATCCGTATTTCTCACCCTGATGAGCTGCAAGCTGGGCTGGAAAAAGCGTTAGCGATGAAAGATCGTCTGGTGTTTGTCGACATTAATGTCGATGAAACTGAGCACGTTTACCCAATGCAGATCAAAGGCGAAGGGATGGACAAAATGTGGTTGAGCAAAACGGAGAGAACCTAAGATGAGACACATTATTTCACTGCTATTGGAAAACCAACCGGGTGCGCTGTCTCGTGTTGTCGGGCTCTTTTCCCAGCGCGGGTACAACATTGAAACGCTAAACGTATCACCGACCGATGACGAAACCCTTTCGCGGCTGAACATTACGACGAAAACCGATGAAATGCAGCTAGAGCAGATCCAAAAGCAGCTGCATAAATTGATTGATGTTTTGAAAGTGCAGGAAGTGACAGAGTGTGAACACATCGAGCGTGAGCTGATGCTGGTCAAAGTCAAGGCCTCTGGTTTTGCACGTGCGGAAGTAAAACGTACGGCGGATATTTTCCGCGGCCAGATTGTTGATGTCACAGCTTCACAATACACAGTGCAACTGGCCGGTACGAGCGAGAAACTGGATGCTTTTATTGAGGCGATTGCGGAAGTGACGGAAGTTATCGAAGTGGCACGAAGTGGTGTGGTAGGCATCGCGCGTGGTGAACGAGCGCTCAGAGCTTAGTTTATCCCCTTCCTACTTGAAGCTGCAGCGGTGTTGGCTACGTTCGTTCACCCCAATCACATAGTGTATCTATGCTTATGGGGATGAACTCACTTGCCGCCTACCTGCAACTCCAAGTCGTTTGGGTATAGTCTTTATAACTACAAGCAAAGCACAAATAAAAAACCAGCCGAAAGGCTGGTTGTTATATTCAGGATTCAGGATTGGTGAGCGATGTCGCCCACCAATCAATCAGTGCAGAATACGGGCGCGAATCGTGCCGTCGATCGCTTTAAGCTTAGTTAACGCTTCTTCAGAGCGAGCCGTTTCCACATCGATGACCACATAGCCGATTTCTGCGGTGGTTTGCAGATATTGAGCCGCGATGTTGATCCCTTCTTCGGCGAAGATGGTGTTAATTTGGGTCAAAATGCCCGGACGGTTGGCGTGAATATGCAGTAAGCGAGAGCAGCTGCGATGCTCTGGCAGTGACACTTCAGGGAAGTTGACACTAGAGAGCGTTGAGCCGTTATCTGAGTATTTAGCCAGCTTGCCAGCCACTTCAATGCCAATGTTCTCTTGTGCCTCTTGGGTTGACCCCCCCACGTGTGGTGTCAAAATCACGTTATCAAACTTCATCAGTGGCGATTCAAACGGCTCTTTGTTTGATGCCGGTTCTTCTGGGAATACGTCAATCGCTGCCCCTGCAATATGACCAGATTCGAGCGCATTGCACAGAGCCGGGATATCGACCACAGTACCGCGGGCGGCGTTAATGAAGATAGCACCCGGTTTCATGCGCGCAAACTCTTCCGCACCCATCATATTTTTAGTGCCAGCGGTTTCCGGAACATGCAGTGATATGACATCACACTTATTGAGTAGCTCGCTTAAGGTATGTACTTGGGTAGCGTTACCGAGCGAGAGTTTGCTTTCAATGTCATAGAAATATACGTGCATCCCCAAGTTTTCAGCAATGATCCCCAACTGAGTACCGATATGACCGTAACCGATAATGCCTAGGCGTTTACCCCGTGCTTCATAAGAGTTATCTGCACTTTTTTTCCAGATCCCACGGTGAGCAAGTGCGTTTTTCTCTGGAATGCCACGCAGTAACAGTAAAATTTCGCCGAGCACCAGTTCCGCCACACTGCGAGTATTGGAGAATGGTGCGTTAAACACTGGAATACCGCGTTTGGCGGCGGCATTAAGGTCGACTTGGTTAGTACCGATACAGAAACAGCCAATCGCCACCAGTTTCTCTGCCGCATTGATCACTTTCTCCGTCAGATTACTGCGCGAGCGGATCCCGACAAAATGCACATCTTTGATAGCTTTAATCAGCTCAGCTTCTTCCAGCGAGCCTTTATGGTATTCGATATTGCTGTAACCGGCCGCTTGCAAAACTTCCACCGAAGAGGGGTGAAGTCCTTCAAGAAGGAGGATCTTAATTCTGTCTTTTTCCAGTGAAACTTTGGCCATTTTATCGTCCTTAAAACTATGGGAAGGTGGGCTAACAGGCGCTTGGGTTCGAATGGTTCGAATTTTGGTCGTAATTTAGAAAAGCAAACGTTTTCCTTGTGCGCCTTCTGCTCACTAAATTAACAAACTTTTTTTGCTTTGGGTAAGAAAATTACGGAATAAGGCATAATTTTCTTAGAGAAAAGGATAAAAAACGGCACCCAGCGGTGCCGTTTGTAAGCAAATAACGGAATATGGGGGGAAATGCCCGATATTACTCTTCGATTTTTGCACCTTGTGGTGTGCCAGTGATGACCACATCAGCCCCGCGATGAGCAAAGAGACCCACGGTCACAACCCCTGCGATGCCGTTGATCTTGCTTTCGAGATCTTTGGGATGGGTGATCTTCATGTTGTAGACATCCAGAATAACGTTACCGTTATCGGTGATCACACCTTCACGATACACAGGATCGCCGCCGAGTTTTACCAGTTCGCGCGCGACATAAGAGCGCGCCATTGGGATCACTTCAACAGGCAGAGGGAAGTTGCCTAGAACATCGACCGCTTTAGTGCCATCGACAATACACACAAATTTTTTGGCAATCGCTGCGACGATTTTTTCACGCGTCAGTGCTGCACCGCCACCTTTGATCATGTCGCGTTCTGGGTTGATCTCATCAGCACCATCGACATAGATGTCCAGCTCCGATACATCGTTACAGTCATAAACACGGATGCCGAGTGCTTCCAGTTTCGCAGTCGAAGCAATTGAGCTCGAAACCGCGCCTTTGATTTCGTCTTTGATAGTGCCTAAAGCATCGATGAAGTGATTAACGGTTGAGCCCGTACCAACACCGACAATGCTGCCTTTTTCTACGTATTTCAGAGCAGCCCAACCGGCGGCTTTTTTCATTTCATCTTGAGTCATGCCTATCTCCTGAGTATCGATTTGCGGGTATGTTGCGCGGCGCGATTATAACCCCAAACCGGAAGCAGAAGTAATCACTTAGGCTGAGCTAAACTGAGCAATTGTTCGACTACCACTGCCAAACCTTGCTGGGGGTCACGATTTTTCGTAACGGAATATCCCAGCTTGCAGTGGGCAGTTGTTCGACTTGTTGGCAATCGTGCGCAAGACCAATCGGCATCGCGCCTTGCTGCGTTTTAAACCAAGGTGCGAGAGTGCGATCGTAATAGCCGCCACCCATTCCCAAACGCTGGCCTGATTGATCAAACGCCACCAAAGGAGTACCGATAATATCGAGCTCTCGAACCGGGCAGATCAAACGTTGGTCGAGTTTAGGCTCTGCGATCCCATAGCGATTTTTGTTCATTGGTGTGTGTGTGTGGTAGTGCAGAAACAGCAAGTGACCTTTTGCGAAAGGGTGCAAAACAGGGAGATACACTTGTTTACCTTGCTGCCAAAGCCATTCGATCAGTGGTTGGGTATTGAGCTCACCATCATTGGCAAGATACAGGGCAATACGCTGCGCGGCAGTCACTTCCGGTAAGCTGGCAAAGGTATGGATAAGTTGTTGGCTAGCCGTCTGTTGCTCAAACGCTGAGAGTGATTGTCGACGCTGACGAATTTGCAGGCGTAGGTGTGTACGAGAATCTGTCATAGAGAGAACCCCGGGATGCCGTTGAGGATCGTAGCCCTTGAACCATCAGGTTCAAGGCGGATCAGTAATGGTAACCGCAGGCTTCTCGGTACAAGCCGAGCTTGCTCAATAGCTACCCAATACCAACCCTGTTATGTTGCTTATCGGCTCAGGGACATAAATCCGCTGACGAACACCCCAGGGTAAATCAATGCTGTGTTTATTGCTTTCCTGGCTTCACATTTTTCAATGCAGCTTCTAATGAAGCGGCGAGCTGTTCCATGCGCTCGCTAAGTTGTGACTGAGTGCCCGCATTTTCTTGCTGTTTCGTTTGTAACTCGTAACAGATATTGAGTGCGGCAATCGTCAACAGTTTCACCTCATTGGTGACTTTAGTTCGCTCTGCCATTTCTTTCAAACGATTATCGAGATCTTGCGCAGCTTGAAGCAAAGACGCTTCTTGACCTGCTGGGCAGTTTACCCGGGTCACTTTGCCCAAAATTTCAATGTCAACCGCTTGATTACTCATGATTAATGAACTCTTTTAGCATAACTAAAGATGAGTCAACTCAGGTGACCATCGAGGTGGAACTATAGGTAAACCCAAAACAAGATTCAAGCCTTTCCCGTCGCAACCCGAGAAATGGACGTTTGAAAACTCACGATTTGGACAATTTGTGCAAAAGCTAAGCACCAACTGCAGGCGAGCGTTTTCGCTCTGGCAATGAAGTGGTAGGATTGGGCTACCTTTCTCGGTTAGTGAATCCAATATGAGCAAAAATAGACTTCCTGCTTACCCAGCTTTAGCCAATGAGCTGCGTAGCGCTTCTCTCGGTATTAATCCTGCCGAGCTACAAGGGTTACTGACGGGGATGTTGTCCGGCGGTTTAAGCCTCAATGATAAAAGCTGGCAAGCCTTGGTTTTCGATTACACCAACGATGGCATGGGCTGGCCAATTGGTGCATTAGCCAGCGCAGAGCAGATTCTGCTGGCGATGAGTGCGCAGTTGGTGGATACCGATTTTGAGCTTTCATTACTCCTACCTGAAGGCGAGGGCGAGGAAGCCTTGTTTGAGCTCGCGGATGCGGTTGCGGAATGGATTAACCACTTTATTTCTGGATTAGGTTTGAGTGGCGCCAATCTGAAGCACGCCTCTGTTGAAGCGAAAGAAGCATTAGAGGATCTGGAAGAGATGTCGAAATTAGGCATCGATGAAGAGGATGACTTAGCCGAGCAAGCAGAATTATTGGAACAAGTGATCGAACATATCAAAGTCTGTGTATTGGTATTACATGCGGAATTTGGTGTCAAACCAGAGCAAGACACTAAGCCCACCGTTCACTAAGTCAACAGAAAGGAAGCGCAATGACGGACAGCCAGCAGCCCAATATCAGTAAGCCTATCAGTTTTGATGTGATCATTGCGGGGGGGGCAATGGCGGGGGCAACATTAGCGCTCGCGTTGCAGCACCTCAGCCAAGGTAAACTGAAGGTCGCCGTGATAGAGGCGTTTGCGACCGATCATTCTGCGCATCCCGGTTTTGATGCGCGCAGCATTGCGCTCTCCTACGGTACGGTACAAATCCTGCAGGAATTACAACTTTGGCCTAGCCTACAGCCTTTTGCGACTGCGATTAAACATATCCATGTCTCGGATCAGTCTCATGCAGGGATGACGGATATTCACTGTGAGACGCTTGGGGTTAGCGCTCTAGGTTATGTGGTTGAACTGGCGGATGTGGGGCGCGTTTACGCCGAGCGCATGGCTCAGTGTTCTGCCATCCAACAATTTGTGCCAAGCCGAGTGGTGAATATTACCCGTGAACAAGAGTCGGTCACGGTCCAACTCAACACTAAAGAGACCTTGCAAGGTAAGCTGCTTGTGGCGGCAGATGGTGCGCTGTCGACGTGTTGCCAAGCGCTGGGCCTTGCGATGCAGGAGCACGATTTTGAACAAGTCGCGCTGATCGCCAATATCACCAGCGCGCAACCTCATGCAGGGCGAGCTTTTGAGCGTTTTACACCGCATGGCCCTGTTGCCTTGCTACCAATGAGCCAAGATCGCTTGTCTTTAGTTTGGTGTCTGCCACCAGAGCAAGTTGCGCACTGGCTGCATTGCAGCGAAGCTGAGTTCTTACAAGGCTTACAACAAGCCTTTGGTTGGCGGCTTGGCGCCTTGACCCATGCAGGTGAGAGAAGTGTTTATCCACTGGTTTTGCGCTATCGTGAGCAAACGGTCTCTCACCGTTTTGCTATTGTGGGCAATGCGGCGCAAACCTTACACCCGATTGCAGGACAAGGTTTTAACCTTGGTATTCGTGATGTGGCGACTTTAGCCGAAGAGATTACGCGCAGCGACGATGCGGGTGAGTACGCGCTACTGCAGCGTTATTTTCAGCGTCGCCAAGCCGATCGCACGGCAACCATCAGCCTGACTACAGGATTAGTACACACTTTCTCGAATGACTGGTTAGCGATGCGAATGGGGCGTAACCTTGGTCTAATGGCGATGGATAATTTGCCGTTATTGAAAGCTCCGTTATTGCGCCGCACTCTCGGCATAGTGAACCGTTAATAGGTAAAAGAATGATGCAAAGCGTTGATGTTGTAATTATCGGTGGCGGTATGGTCGGCCTAGCGTTAGCGGCGGCTCTGAAAGAGAGTGACCTACGCATTGCTGTGGTTGAGAACCAATTACCGGAAGAGGCGCTAAACCCGCTGCCGGATGTGCGCGTTTCTGCCTTGAGTCGCTCAAGTGAGATTGTGCTGCGTAATCTTAATGCTTGGGCGGGCATTGAAGCGCGCCGCGCTGCGCCCTACATCGCGATGGAAGTGTGGGAGCAAGATAGTTTTGCGCGGATTGAATTTAAAGCCAATGAGATGACGCAGCCTAATCTGGGACACATTGTTGAAAACCGAGTCATTCAGTTGGCGCTGTTCGAGCAAGTTCAGCAGCAAGCCAATGTGACACTGCATGTGCCTGCGACCTGTCAGAGCATCGCCGTGGGTGAAAGCGAAGCATGGCTAACCTTGAGTAATGGCCAAGCCTTGAGCGCAAAATTGGTCGTAGGGGCCGATGGCGCAAACTCTTGGTTGCGTCGACAAATGGATATTCCTTTGACTCATTGGGATTATGGACACAGTGCTTTGGTGGCCAATGTGCGTACCAGTGATCCGCACAATAAAGTCGCGCGCCAGATTTTTACTGCCCAAGGACCGTTAGCCTTTCTCCCCATGTCTGAGCCGCATATGAGTTCGATTGTGTGGTCGACAGAGCCTTCACGCGCTGAAGCTTTGCTCAATATGAATGATGTGCAGTTTAACAAAGCGCTGACCGCAGAATTCGATGCACGATTAGGCCGCTGTGAAGTAGTGGGCGAGCGGCAGGCTTTCCCACTTAAGATGCGTTATGCCCGTGATTTTGTTGCGCCTCGGGTTGCTCTCGTCGGGGATGCCGCGCACACCATTCATCCGCTGGCTGGGCAGGGAGTGAACTTAGGTTTACTGGATGCTGCCTGTTTGGCACAAGAGCTGCTGAGCTTATGGCAGCAAAATCGCGACATTGGTGATGAGCGTAATTTGCGCCATTATGAGCGCTGGCGGAAAGCGGAAGCTGCCAAAATGATTGCGGCGATGCAAGGTTTCCGCGATCTGTTTGAGGGGGATAACCCTGCTAAGAAACTGATCCGTGGGATCGGCATGCGTCTGGTTGGTCAATTGCCGGGTGCCAAAGATGAAATCATGAAACGCGCACTAGGCCTGAAGGGCGATCTGCCTGAGCTGGCGAAGCAGGTTTGGTTAGAGCGTGCCTACTGATTGAATAAAAAGTTCAACAAATAAAAAGGGTTGGCAGTGCCAACCATTTTTACATTAAATCGCTTTATATTAAATCGAATGCTATTGAGTGTTTGCTTGTTTATGCATAAGCGCAACGCAGCTTCATGATCTCTTGATTGACTTCTTTTACGGTCTGATAGTGGCGCTGATCCGCTTTCTCTGGCAGCTTTAACTTGCCATTATCGAACTCGAATTTACCGACGCCAAAGATATAAATCCTACCTTTAAACAGACGGCTCACGTGTTTAGCAATCATACCTGGTGTATAGCGCTTAAACAGTCTCATACTTCGATCCTTGCGTTGTTCTGGCACTGCTTAGTATAGAAAAACCTAAACAAAAATAGTGTGATAGGTTTGGTGGAATAAGCAGTACTTACTGATTATTTGGAATATCTGTGCAGAATGAATCAAAACTGCAGTCAAATATCCAGAATCATGTGACCAAATTTACAAATTCTTCTGATGTTCTCAGCGGTAACTGATGAACAGCCCGTATTAAGCCAGCCTCTTATGACACTTTAAAGAATAGTCGTAAAAATTCTGAACAGGCAAGTTGATTGTAAAATAATTGTAAAAAAATGCCCGCATTTGGGCGGGCGAATAGTCACAGATGCATTACACAAAAAGTGGATAACTCGAATGCTCAGTTAATTCACTTTCTGTTGACGAGAGAGTGAGCAAACTTGGGTGCTCATTGCTCTCCTCAACGGTTTATAGCCTAGAGGATTGTTCTGGTTTTGACTATTTATGTTTTTAATTTAATTTTAAATTCATAAATAAGTATTGGTTTGTTTGAAGAGACTCGCGTGAAGATGCAACGAACAATAGTGTGTTGCAGCGAAGCTGAGAAGGGAGCCTGATGAGGGAGAGTTTGAGCTGCCGATTCAGGCAGCTCAAGTCGGTTTTGATGAATGACCGCTATTCATCACTGAGTGAATAGGGTAGTGGTTGGATATGCCAACGGGTGTCTGGTTGAGCAGCTAGACGCAGCTTGACATCGTGCTCAAGATCGTTGGGCAGGACGATCAAACCGATCGCTATTGAATCGGTAAAACGATAATGAGTCAGTAGTGCGCCCGCGCTACGCCAGTTTTCTCCGACAGCGCGTTCAAGAACCACTGGCTCATCTTGGCTCAGTGGCGCACTCAGATTACCTTTGACTATGTACATGGCGCGCTTATTGATGCCGCGATACTTGGCGCGTGCCACAGTCTCTTGCCCTGTGTAACAACCTTTAGTAAAACTGATACCATCAACGGCTTGCACATTGAGTGCTTGCGGAATGTGTTCATTTTGAGCCGTTTGGGTAACGACAGGCACGGCCTCTTCAATATCCATGCGTGTCCATAGCGATTGCTCGACATGCAGTCCTTGCCAAGCATTGACATATTGCTCCGCCTGTTCGGCATTCACCAACAGCAGCCAGCGCTGTGGACTCATACGCACGGCTGTACCGCCTGCGATACGGCGTACATCGCCAGTCGTTTCACTCACGGTATCAATCCAAGCGTCGGCTTGACTGCCCATCACACCTAGAGCGATATCGCTGCTTTCGGCAATCGTCACTTTAGAGAAGATGGCGTATTTCTTCAGCTCGCGCAGTTCGACTTCCATCGCCGATTGCGGTTGAAACATTGCGTAGCCATCGTGATGATGAAACAAGCGAAATACCGACCATACCTTACCTTTGGCATCACAGTGTGCACCAAAGGTGACTTGCTGCTCTTGCAAAGAAACCACATTGCAGGTGACTTGGCCTTGCAGATACGCTTTTTTATCGGCACCGACCAGCGTGATGGCTCCCCATCCAGTGAGATGCGTGAGCATCAGTTCAGGGAGAGGATCGTGAGAAGAAAGATTGAGTACTGAAAAACGATTTTGCCAGTCCATGTTGTTCACCACTGAGGAAAAAAGTCTCGCTATGTTAATCTGGATCAACTTTTTTGTCAGCTTGAACAGGGACTGTGACTGAGTTACTAGTTGTCTGTCTGCACCCTTGTTACACTCCGAATCAAACAAAAACCATAAGGTGAGGAATACTGATGTACACCGCTGAACAAAAAGCGCGAATCAAATGGGCATGCCGTCGTGGTATGTTGGAGCTTGATGTGGTCATCATGCCATTTTTCGAAGAGTGTTTTGATTCACTGACCGAGTCTGAGCAGGACGACTTTGTGGCTTTACTGGAAAGTGACGACCCTGATCTGTTTGCTTGGGTGATGGGACATGGCCGCTGTGAGAATTTAGGCCTTGCTGCGATGGTGGATAAGATTGTCGCTCATAACCTCAGCAAAGTCCGTTAAGCTTCTGTTTATCCCTTCCTTTTACGCTCAGATGATCGCATTGCTGATTATGCTGTTGATGCTCTGGGCGTTATTCGTTTCTTCTATTCCCTTGGTGTTGGTGCCCTATTTTGCCGCTTGGATCTGGCGTGGCCATCTCCACAGCCAATGGATGCCGGCGAGTTTGGTCGGCAATGTGGAACTCACCTTTGCTGGCGTATTCGAGCAAGAGGGGCAGCGTGAAATCTTTCATTCGGTACATACGCTTTATGCTCCGCTGTTTATCTGCTTACAAGGGCAGGGCAAGCGTTGGTTTATCTGGCGTGATAGCTGCGATGAAGCCACCTATCGGCAATTGTTAGTGCGATTAAAACGGGAGCTCAATGGCTCCCGTGATCATGCGCAGATCTCTTGATTGCTGTTGCAAGCGGAGAGAGCGTTATTTTTCCGGCACAAGGATCGTCGGGCCACTCTCTGCCAGTTGATCTGGATAGTCCAACGTGTAGTGTAAGCCGCGACTTTCTTTGCGTTGCATCGCGCAACGCACCATCAATTCAGCGACTTGCAGTAAGTTACGCATCTCGAGGAGGTTGTTTGACACACGGAAGTTGCTGTAATACTCGTGGGTCTCCTGTTGCAGTAGCTGAATGCGGCGCATTGCTCGTTCCAAACGCTTGTTGGTGCGCACGATTCCCATGTAGTCCCACATAAAGAGGCGCAGTTCGTGCCAGTTATGCTGCAAAACCACCTCCTCATCAGAACAGGTGACTTGGCTTTCATCCCAAGCTGGGAGTGACTCTGGCATGCTTGCGTTGGGCAACTGAGCAATGATGTCTTGTGACGCTGACCATGCGTATACCACGCATTCTAGAAGAGAGTTTGAGGCCATACGGTTTGCGCCGTGTAAGCCGGTGTAGCTCACTTCGCCAATCGCATACAACTGCTTAAGATCCGTTTGACCTTGCGGATTTACCATCACGCCACCACACGTATAGTGCGCCGCAGGAACGATGGGGATCGGTTCTTTGGTCATATCAATGCCCAAATCCATCAAGCGTGAATAAATGGTGGGGAAGTGTTTTTCGATAAAGTCAGCAGGCTTATGGCTGATGTCGAGATACATACAGTCCGCACCTAAACGCTTCATTTCAAAGTCGATCGCGCGTGCCACGATATCACGCGGAGCCAGCTCAGCTCGTTCATCGAAATCCGGCATAAAGCGGCTGCCATCTGGGCGGCGCAAATAAGCGCCTTCACCACGCAGCGCTTCGGTAAGTAGGAAGTTACGTGCTTCTGGATGGTATAAACAGGTTGGATGGAACTGGTTGAACTCTAGGTTGGCCACACGGCAGCCCGCACGCCACGCCATGGCAATGCCATCACCAGAAGAAACATCAGGGTTAGAGGTGTACTGATACACCTTAGATGCCCCGCCAGTCGCCAACACCACAAATTTGGCGCGAATCGTTTCTACGTGTTCCGCATTACGATTCCATACATAGGCGCCAACGACTTTGTTGGCATCACCGCCGATTTTATCTTCAGTGATCAAATCCAGCGCATTGTGTCTTTCAAGTACCGTAATGTTGGGATGGTTGTGGGCGTTATCTTGCAAGGACGTCTGCATCGCCATCCCTGTGGCATCAGCAGCATGCAAAATACGGCGATGGCTGTGACCGCCTTCGCGGGTCAAGTGGTAGCGTGGGTGGTCGTTATCGCTGTCCTCTTCTTTGTCAAAAGGTACACCGCCATCAATCAGCCACTGCACGCACTCTTTGGCATGCTCGGCAATAAAGCGCACGGTTTGTTCATCACAAATCCCAGCACCTGCAATTAAGGTGTCTTGCACATGCGATTCAATACTGTCCGATTCATCAAAGACTGCTGCAATACCGCCTTGTGCATAAAAAGTCGCGCCTTCACTGCGCGGCCCTTTGCTTAATACAATCACTTTTCCGTATTGAGCGACCTGTAAAGCAAGCGATAAGCCTGCTGCGCCACTTCCTATGACTAATACATCACATTGATGCTCTCGGTCTGCATTCATAAAATTGCCAATTCCCAAACTGTAGCGAGTCATCCAACTCGACATTTCTTTAAATTCCTCAAAGAGTTGTTTTCTTTAGAGGAAAAAACACCGCATCGATTGAGCAGACATGCCACAGTGCACAATCAAGTGGCAAGAAATTGTCGAAAAATTCGGATCGTTGATACGGTGTAAGTCCTGCTATTATCATCGCGCTAAATGCAATAGTTTGTAAATCTTATTGTCATGTTAGCGGTTGCACTCTATTAATCCGCTGCATTCACCACTATATAAAGAGTGAAGCGCACGTGATGTATGGGGAATACCTATCTACGCGAGAGGCAACGGGTGAAAATGCTGCCTTGATAAGGTTTTGAGTAAAATATTTCACCCAATAATGAACTTTCTCGATAATGCCGAGTCTCTAAAGGTGCTCATGCAAGTAGTGGTGTCAATATTACAATTCGCATAATGAGTACCCATATCTGAGAAGGTAGGGGAATAACAATAGGAGTGACCGCTCGAATGAACGAGCAACTGACCGATCAAGTGTTGATTGAGCGAGTTCAGAATGGGGATAAGCAAGCATTTAACCTTTTGGTTTTGAGATATCAAAATAAAGTGTGCAACCTTATTTCCCGGTATGTAAGCAATTCAGGTGATGTGGCTGATGTAGCGCAGGAAGCGTTTATTAAAGCGTATCGAGCCATTCCAACCTTTCGTGGCGAGAGTGCGTTTTACACTTGGTTGTACCGTATTGCTGTTAATACCGCGAAAAATCACATTGTTGCGCAAAGCCGACGCCCACCCGCAAGTGATGTTGATGCTGAAGAAGCTGAATTCTATGAAGGTGGTGACGCATTAAAAGAATTATCGAACCCGGAGAACATTACGTTGTCCAAAGAGTTGAAGAAGACTGTGTTCGATGCAATTGATGCGTTACCGGATGATTTAAAAACGGCAATGACGTTGCGCGAGCTTGATGGCTTGAGTTACGAGGAAATTGCGGAAGTGATGGATTGCCCTGTTGGTACGGTGCGTTCACGAATTTTCCGCGCTCGTGAGGCGGTAGAGAAGAAAATCAAACCTCTTCTGTAACGCAAATTCCGTAATGACTATGGTGAATAGAATGGCTGACAAAGAAAAACTTTCAGCACTCATGGATGGCGAGATGATCGACAATGAGCTGATTTTAGGATTGGCTCAGGATCAAGATGCACGTGATACGTGGAAAAACTATCATCTGATCGGTGATGTACTCCGTGGAGAGGCACCGATTCACAAAGAATGGAATATCGCTGAAAGTGTCGCCTTGGCGCTGGAAAATGAGCCTGCGCACAATCCGCTACACCACTCAACGAACGTGATTGACTTGCAACAGGCAAGACTGGAAGCGCAGCCTAAACCGCAACAGGCTAAACGTCAGTTGCCTGCTTGGTTGTCTCAGTTTGGTCAAGTCGGTATCGCCGCTTGTGTCTCGTTGGCGGTTATTTTCGGCGTACAACAGTATGGCGGACAAAGCTCAGGCGTTGAAAATGAACTGCCTGTGCTGCAAACCATTCCTCTTGCTGGAAGCGCTGAGCCAGTGAGTTTGACTCGTGATTCGGTGGAAAAGCATGCGCCAGACAGCAGCATGCAAGAGCAACGTCGCCGCGTAAACGCCTTGCTGCAGGACTACGAACTGCAATTACGCCTAAACAGTGAGAATAGTGCTTCTCACCAACACCCAGTTGAATCGGTTGTGGAATGAAGAAACTTTTGATCAGTGCGCTGACACTGTTCTGTGTAAATTCAACTACCGCCTTTGCAGAGGAAGAGTCTGCAGAGGCGTTGTTGTATCAGATGAATGAAGCCAGCCAACATCTCAATTACGAACTCTCATACATCTTGGTTAAGAAAAACAGCATTGAGCCCTTGTTGTATCGTCATGCACGGCAAGATGATCAACAACTGGCGCATTTGGTGTATTTGAGCGGCCCCGTGCGTGAAGTGATCCGCCGTGGTGATGAAGTGAGTTACATCGAGCCGGGTGTCGAGCCTTTTACGATTGAATCGGGCAATATGGTGGCTCCAACCATCCCCATGTTGAACACGGATGTGGCGGAGTTGAGCCGCTACTATGACTTCGTGAAAGTCGGACGCGCCCGTGAAGCAGGGGCGGCGTGCCAAGTACTGCGCGTGGTCCCGAAAGATGGTTTACGTTACTCGTATGTTGTCTGGGTCGATGAAAAAAGTCATTTGCCTTTAAGGGCGGATTTGCTGGATCGCGATGGCGAAGTGCTTGAGCAGTATCGCACCATTTCATTTTCGGTCAGCGAGCGTTTGGCCGAAATCATGGCAGGGCTAAACAAGGTGCAACTGCCTGAAGTCCTTAAGTTGCCAAAAGGCAGTGTGCAAGAGACCTTCTGGCAAGTCACTTGGGTTCCGGATGGTTTTCAAGCCATGGAGCTGAATCGTTATCGTATGGCAATGACAGAGCGTTTGGTGGAAAGCCAGATGTATTCGGACGGCCTGTTTAATTTCTCAGTGTATGTCTCTGCCAGTGATAACTACTCACTCAAAGGTCAATTGGTTCGACAAGGCCGCCGTACTTTGCACAGTGTCGTCAAAGGTGAGAATGAAATTTCGGTAGTGGGCGATATTCCTCCTGCGACTGCGCAACGTATCGCTCAATCGGTGATGTTTGGTGTCGGTGGAGTGAAAGCGCAATGATGACGGCATTGGCTACGGTGACCAAAGTGGTACCCGCTCAACAAGGATTTCAAGTGACGCTGAGTTGTGAACAGCAAACCAGTTGCAGCAGTTGCCAATCCTCGAAAAGCTGCGGTACGGGCATCGTCTCTAAAGCGTTCGGTAACAAAACCCTATTCTGGCGTTTACAAACCACACAAGCCCTAGAAGCGGGTGAGGTGGTCGAGATTGGTTTGCCGGAAAAGAGCGTGCTGCAGTCGGCGGCGCTCGTCTATTTATTACCGCTGTTTTTCATGATGCTGGGTGCATGGCTTGGCGATCAATGGCTGGCCCCTATGTTGGGTTTTGGAGAGGGGATAGTGATCCTCACTGCACTGCTCTTTATTGCGCTCGGTGTATGGGTTGCCAAACATTATGCGAAAGTGCTGGAGCTACGCTCTCAGCAGCAAGTGGTTTTGTTACGAAAACTGGGTATCCCGGTTGCCTAAATTATGATGCGAACCCTAACGAAATTGGGTAGAATCGCCCAACTTGAATGAATAGCCGCCAACGCGGCTTTTCTATGTCCTTATTATTTAAGAGTTTAGTCATCCCAAACCTATGAAGCACATTCGTAACTTTTCGATTATCGCCCACATTGACCATGGTAAATCGACTCTATCTGACCGTTTAATCCAAGTCTGTGGCGGCTTGAGCGATCGTGAAATGGCCGAGCAAGTTCTTGACTCTATGGATCTGGAACGTGAGCGTGGCATCACCATTAAAGCGCAGAGTGTGACTCTCGACTATACAGCGAAAGATGGCCAAACCTATCAACTGAACTTTATCGACACCCCAGGGCACGTTGACTTCGCGTACGAAGTATCACGTTCATTGGCGGCGTGTGAAGGCGCACTGTTGGTGGTGGATGCGGGGCAAGGCGTAGAAGCGCAAACCCTAGCAAACTGCTATACCGCGATCGAAATGGATCTGGAAGTCGTGCCCATTCTGAACAAGATTGACCTGCCGGCGGCAGAGCCTGAGCGTGTGGCGGAAGAGATTGAAGACATCGTCGGTATCGATGCGATTGATGCTGTGCGTTGCTCGGCGAAAACCGGTGTGGGCGTGGATGAAGTTCTCGAGAAAATCGTTTCTGCCATCCCTGCGCCACAAGGCGATCCTGATGCACCGCTACAAGCGCTGATCATCGACTCATGGTTTGATAACTACTTAGGTGTGGTTTCTCTGGTTCGTATTAAAAACGGTAGCCTGAAGAAAAACGACAAGATCAAAGTGATGAGCACTGGCCAAACTTGGGGTGTGGATCGCTTAGGTATTTTCACACCAAAACAAGTGGATACCGATTCACTGGACACTGGCGAAGTAGGCTGGGTGGTGTGTGGTATCAAAGACATCATGGGCGCACCGGTGGGGGATACCCTGACCTTAGCGAAGAACGGTTGTGAAAAAGCGCTGCCGGGCTTTAAAAAGGTGAAACCTCAAGTGTATGCGGGCTTGTTCCCAGTCTCATCTGATGACTATGACAACTTCCGTGATGCACTGGGTAAACTGAGCCTTAATGACGCGTCGCTGTTTTATGAGCCAGAAACGTCGGCAGCGCTCGGCTTTGGTTTCCGTTGTGGCTTCCTTGGTATGCTGCACATGGAGATCATCCAAGAGCGTTTAGAGCGCGAATACGATCTCGACCTCATCACCACGGCACCAACCGTAGTGTATGAAGTGCTCAAGACCAACAAAGAGATCGTCTACGTTGATAGCCCAGCTAAACTGCCAGCCATCAACGATATCGAAGAGATCCGCGAGCCGATAGCGCGTTGTAACATTCTGGTTCCTGCGGATTACCTAGGTAACGTGATCACTCTGTGTATCGAGAAACGAGGTACTCAGGTGGACATGGTTTACCACGGTAACCAAGTGGCGCTGACTTACGACATCCCGATGGCCGAAGTGGTTCTGGATTTCTTTGACCGCTTGAAATCGACTTCTCGTGGCTACGCGTCACTGGATTACGGTTTCCAACGTTTTGAAATGTCGCACATGGTACGTGTGGATGTGCTGCTCAACGGCGACAAAGTGGACGCCTTGGCGATCATTACCCACCGTGACAACTCGCAAACCCGCGGTCGTCAATTGGTTGAGAAGATGAAAGAGTTCATTCCTCGCCAGATGTTCGATATCGCGATCCAAGCGGCAATCGGTAACCACATCATCGCGCGCTCTACCGTGAAGCAGTTACGTAAAAACGTACTGGCGAAATGTTACGGTGGTGACGTGAGCCGTAAGAAGAAACTGCTGAAGAAGCAGAAAGAAGGTAAGAAACGGATGAAGCAGATCGGTAACGTTGAGCTGCCACAAGAAGCGTTCCTTGCCATTCTGCATGTCGGCAAAGACTAATTTCTTTGCTGGCTTCAGACTTATTGGTTTAACACATGAGTGAAAGGGTTTCGGCTCTTTCACTTTCGTATTTTTTAGATAAGGGAAGTCAATGGCGAACACATTCTCACTGATTTTGGTGATCGTAACTCTGGTCACCGGTATCGTCTGGACACTGGAAAAGCTGGTGTGGGCGAAAAAACGCCAACAGAAACAAGCTCATTTACAGGCGCAAACGCCCGATATGCCAGCCTCAGCGCTGGATAAAGTCGTGGCTCAGCCGTGGTGGATTGAAAACAGTGTCTCGATTTTCCCTGTTATTGCTTTTGTGCTGGTACTGCGCTCGTTCATTTATGAACCGTTCCAAATTCCATCCGGTTCGATGATGCCGACTCTGCTGGTCGGGGATTTTATTCTGGTTGAGAAATACGCTTACGGCTTGAAAGATCCTGTATGGCGCACTCAGTTAGTGGAAACGGGTAAACCTGAGCGTGGTGATATTGTGGTGTTCAAATACCCAGTGAACCCTGAGATCGACTACATCAAACGTGTGGTGGGGATGCCCGGAGATACCGTACGTTACAGCGCAGGTAAAGAGCTGTGTATTCAGCACCAAGGCGAGAGCGAATGCCAAGCAGTTAAACTCTCTAACGTGCAAGAGAGCGAGTTTTACCAAAATGAGATCCCCCTGATCCAGCTGAACGAACAGCTAGGTAAGGTTGAGCACAATATTTTGGTTAACCCATTGAGCATTGATAACGTGGCGAATTATCGCCCACGCAGTGGCGTGAATGAATGGGTTGTACCACAAGGGCACTATTTTGTGATGGGTGATAACCGTGACAACAGTGCTGACAGCCGTTTCTGGGGCTTTGTGCCAGAGCAGAATCTGGTCGGAAAAGCTGTGGCTATCTGGATCAGTTTCGAGTTTGAACGCGCTGAAGACAGCGTACTTCCACGCTGGATTCCTACCGGAGTACGATTCAATCGTGTTGGTGGGATCCACTAAGCCAGCATGAGCTGGCAATAACGTTGAGATTATGACACCTCCAATGAATAAATTAACAAGTAAGCTCGGTTATACCTTTAAGGAGACTGAGCTGCTTAATCTGGCGCTGACACACCGCAGCGCCAATGGTAAGCACAATGAACGTCTTGAGTTTCTGGGCGATTCAATTTTAAGTTTTGTCATTGCTGACGAGCTCTATCGCCGCTTCCCGAAAGTGAATGAGGGAGATATGAGCCGCATGCGTGCCACCTTAGTGCGTGGTAACACGTTGGCGGAGCTGGGTCGTGAATTCGATCTGGGAGATTACTTAAAATTAGGTCCAGGTGAGTTGAAAAGTGGTGGTTTTCGCCGAGACTCGATTCTAGCGGATGCGGTGGAAGCGATCATCGGTGCGATCTACCTTGACAGCGATCTGGAAACGGCGCGCAGCATTGTGCTTGAGTGGTATCACGGTCGTCTGGAAGAGATTAAACCGGGCGCATCACAAAAAGACCCGAAAACTCGCTTACAAGAGTTTTTGCAGGGCAGAAGAAAACCGCTGCCCGTCTACACAGTGACTAATATTAAAGGTGAAGCACACAACCAAGAGTTTACCGTTGCGTGTGAAGTGGCAGGTATGGATACGCCTGTGATCGGTAAAGGCACCAGCCGCCGCAAGGCAGAGCAAGCGGCTGCAGAAACGGCTCTGGAGCAATTGACCAATGGCTGATCAAGAATTTGATATCGATGCATACTTTGCTTCTCAAAGCGAAGGTAAATCTGTGGTGGCATCGACACCGGAAAACCAACATTGCGGTTTTGTCGCGATTGTCGGTCGTCCAAACGTGGGTAAATCGACTCTGCTCAATAACCTGTTAGGGCAAAAAATCTCGATTACTTCGCGTAAACCACAAACCACTCGCCACCGCATTATGGGCGTAGAGACCGATGGCAATTATCAGGCGATATACGTTGATACCCCAGGGCTGCACATTGAAGAAAAACGCGCGATTAACCGTTTGATGAACCGTGCGGCGTCAAGCTCACTGAGTGATGTCAACTTAGTGCTGTTTGTCGTTGAAGGTACTCACTGGACCGCTGATGACGAGATGGTGTTCACTAAGCTGCAAAAAGCCAACTTCCCTGTGGTGCTGTGTGTGAACAAGGTCGATCAGGTCAAAGATCGCAACGAAGTGATGCTGCACATGCTGGAGCTTTCTAAACGCATGCAGTTTGTCGATATCGTACCGATTTCCGCTAAACAGGGTAAAAACACCGATGTGCTGAAAAAGCATGTTCGCGACCATTTACCGAAAGCCGTGCACCATTTCCCTGAAGAGTATGTGACGGATCGTTCACAGCGCTTTATGGCCTCTGAAATCGTCCGTGAAAAGTTGATGCGTTTTACTGGCGAAGAGCTGCCGTATTCGGTGACGGTGGAAATCGAGCGTTTCGATTACAACCCAGATACCGATGGTTTCCACATCAACGCCCTGATTTTGGTTGAGCGTATCGGCCAGAAGAAAATGGTGATTGGTAAAAACGGCGAGAAGATCAAAACCATCGGCCGTGAAGCACGTCTGGATATGGAAGAGCTGTTCGGCCGCAAAGTCTACCTAGAGACTTGGGTGAAAGTGAAATCTGGTTGGGCGGATGATGAGCGCGCCCTGCGTTCACTCGGCTACATCGACGATCTCTAAACACGAGAGGTGGCAACGGGGTTGCCACCTTTTTCATTTCTACCTTCAACTGCATGATAGAAAGGGAAAATGTCAGACGGACTGCAACGCTGTTTTGTTCTGCACCGCCGCCCTTACAGTGAATCGAGCTTAATACTCGATGTGTTCAGTGAGGAGTACGGGCGAGTCACCTTGATGGCCAAAGGTGCGCGCGGAAAACGCTCCAACCTCAAAGGTGCGCTGCAACCTTTCACTCCTTTACTGCTGAAGTGGTCGGGCAATGGTTCGATGAAAACGCTGCGCCAAGCCGAACCAATTAGTCTCGGCTTACCGCTTTCCGGCGTCTATCTCTATTCTGCTATGTACATCAACGAGCTGGTGGATCGGGTGTTAATGCCAGAAGTCGCTAGCCCCGGGCTATTCCATGATTATCTGTTTGCGCTCACTGAACTGGCGCAAAGCACTAATCCCGAGCCAGCACTACGTCGCTTTGAACTCGCTTTGCTTGCCGCGATGGGCTACGGCGTGGATTTTCTGCATTGTGCTGGTACGGGCGAACCAGTTTCACCAGACATGACCTATCGCTATCGTGAGCAAAAAGGCTTTATTGCCTCGGTACGCCGCGATAATCTCACCTTTCTCGGTAATGAGCTGATTGCGATCAGTGAACGGCGTTTTACCAGCAAAGAACAACTGCAAGCGGCAAAACGCTTTACACGTTTAGCCTTAAAGCCGTATCTTGGCGGCAAACCTTTAAAGAGTCGTGAGTTGTTTCGTCAAACAACTCTACCTAGAGCACGGAGTACAGAAGAATGAGCTCAATTTATCTTGGTGTGAATATCGATCACGTGGCGACTTTGCGTAACGCACGCGGCACACAATATCCCGATCCAGTGCATGCAGCGGAAATTGCTGAACGTGCGGGCGCGGATGGCATCACCATCCATCTGCGTGAAGATCGTCGTCACATCACAGATCGCGATGTCCGTATTTTGCGTGAAACACTGCAAACGCGCATGAACCTTGAAATGGCAGTGACGGATGAGATGGTCGAGATTGCGCTGCAAACTCAGCCAGAATACGTCTGCTTGGTGCCGGAAAAACGTGAAGAGTTGACCACTGAAGGCGGTCTTGATGTGCTAGGTCAGTTGGAGCGTGTCAAAGCGGCAACGGAAAAACTCACTGCGGCTGGCATTAAAGTTTCTCTGTTTATCGATGCCGATCGTGAGCAAATTGATGCGGCCAAAGCCTGTGGCGCACCTTTTATTGAGCTGCATACTGGGCACTACTCCGATGCGAAAAGCGATGTCGATCAGCAAAATGAGCTGAAGAAAATTGCAGCCGCAGCGGCTTACGCACACGATTTAGGCATTACTGTGAATGCGGGTCATGGCTTGACCTACCACAATGTCGCTGCGATTGCGGCCATTCCTGAAATTTACGAGCTGAACATCGGCCATGCGATCATTGGTCGCGCGGTTTTTGATGGTTTAGCGAAAGCCGTCGCCGATATGAAAGCCATCATGGTTGCTGCGCGTCGATAACGTATGATCGTTGGACTCGGAACGGATATCGCTGAAATCGAACGGGTTGAGAAAGCGTTGGCGCGCTCAGGAGAAAACTTTGCGCGCCGCATTCTTACCGATTCTGAACTAGAGCAATTTCATGCTTCGAAGCAACAAGGGCGCTTTTTAGCCAAGCGCTTTGCCGCCAAAGAGGCGGCTTCGAAAGCCTTGGGAACCGGTATTGCTCAGGGGGTGACTTTCCATGACTTTACCATTAGCCATGATAAGTTGGGGAAACCTTTACTGATCTTGAGCGGTCAAGCGGCAGAGTTAGCTTCGCAGCTGCAGGTTGAAAATATTCATCTTTCCATTTCCGACGAACGCCATTATGCGATGGCGACCGTGATCCTTGAACGCCGTTAATGCGGCGTTCATGCTTTGGTTCATTTCAAATCTTTCATTTTCTGACTATATTTTCCTTACGTGCTTAATTTTCCCCAACGGAAGAATGAGTTTTCTGACTCTTTGCACCCAACGGGTATTTTTGTCTCACCAATCACTAAAATGAAAGATATTGGGTGATGTCATTAATCATCAATGACGATCGAAATGGAGAATATTTCACTTGGCGTGCAGGTTGGCGCTGTGGTGGAAATCGCGCATGCTTAGGGATAACCCAATGATACGAAGCCTTTTTCAAACACGCCTGATGAGCGGTGTTGTCGGTCTATTAGCCATGACGAGCGGTGCTGCCTTAGCGGCCGACTGGAGCGTCTCTGGTTATGGTTCGATTGGTTATAGCTATGAAAATGAAGAGAATCTCGGTTTCCTGCGCAACATCGCTCAGCCAGATGATTATCAACGCAACGGATCGTTTAAGCCAGATAGCAATATTGGGGTTCAGTTTGATCTGCAGTTAGATCCGCAATGGTCGGTGACCACTCAGTGGGTAATGAAAGAGCGAGTCGAGCAGCGCTTCGATGATATTACTGAGCTGGCTTTTGTGCGTTATACGCCGGATGAAAATTGGGATATTCGCCTAGGGCGCCTTGGGCTTAACGCCTATATCGCCGCTGACAGCCGACGGATTGACTACGCCCACCTTTGGTTGCGCCCTCCCCAAGAGTTTTATGGCGGCATTTTCTATGATGCCATCGATGGGATTGATGTCACTTATCGCAGCCAATGGGATGAGATCACTTGGTCGTTAGGCGCGCAATATGGCCGAATTAAACAGAAACTGCAAAATACCGCTTCCAGCGAAATTTCTGCCACGCAATCCGATCAAACATTAGCTTTGGTGTTTTCACTCGAACAGGATCGTTGGTTTGGACGTCTCTCCTATGTGCATGTCGGGCAACTGAAGGTGGATCTAGACGGTAATTCTCTACTGGGTATTCAAGTCGTCAATCAACTGGCGCAAGCCGGGCTTGGCCCGATCAGCGCCGAAGCGGCGCAGCTAGTTGAGCAAATCAATCTTCAAGAAGAAACCATTGAATATTGGCAATTGGGTTTTGGCTATCGAGGCGAGCAGTGGTCACTCCAATCAGAAATTTATACCATCCTTGGTGAGAAAGCCGTGGTTCCTGAAGGTGTCGGTGGTTACGCCATTGCTGGGTACACTCTCGGCAATGTCACACCTTATGTTATCTACGGTCGGTTTAACCCGAAAAATGCCCCCTACCAAGCACAGTCTGATTGGGGATTATCCCCTGTCAATGGTGCGCAATTGGCAGAGGTACAGAAATGGTTGATTGGTGGCATTAACTCCACTTACATCGATCAGCAGACGTTTTCACTCGGAGTCCGCTGGGACGTCACTGCTCAGATAGCCTTGAAAGCACAATATGATTACATCCAGATTGCCGATAATGGCTATGGATTATGGGCCATTCCTTTAGAAGCTGATTTGCAGGGTCGGGATGTGCAGCTGTTTTCTGTCAGCGTTAACTTTGTGTTTTAGGAGGACTCAATGCGATATTGGTTACTCCTCATTCTTTTGCTGAGTCCATGGGTTTCGGCTTCCGCTGAATTGTATGTGGTTGCTAGCCCGAAGAGTCCGATCATGGAGATTAATAAAGAGCAGTTATCCGCTTTATACCTTGGACGTAATCGCGTGGTGGGTAACACTTACATTAATCAGGTGTTAGATCGGAGTGGTACGGTGCGTCAGCGCTTCTTTTTGCAGGTGACCAATATGCAAGAGAGCCAAATCAACGCTTATTGGGCCAAACTGAAATTCTCAGGGCGGCTGCGTGCGCCGGAATCTGTGGTGAGTGAACAAGAGCTGATTGCCAAATTAGAAGAGAATCCGTTCTCGATTGGCTATACCGATCAAGTGCCCAGTGACGCGCTGAAAGTATTACTGGTGCTCTATGACTGATCAAACGCGAACTTCGCCACTGGTTAATCGCTTGCTGAAGATGATTTCACTGTGTGCACTTGGGTATTTGCTGATCATTTTGGCCATCATTATTCCGCGCGGCATACAGAGTGTTGAGCAGCAAAAACAAGAGCTGGAAGAGAAGCTTGCGCTCTCCTTGAGTAACTCGGCGGCCATTGCACTGTATGTGAATAATTACGATATTGCCTCCGAGGTGATGGATGCGTTGCTGCTTCATCAAGAGATCAATGCGGTTAAGTTAGCCAGCGTGGATGGCATTGTCTTTGAGCGCACCACCATCCCCTCAACCTACAAAGAGCAGAATTATTGGAGTGATGCGAACCGCTACCGATTAGATTCTCCCGTAGATGGTAATTTGATTGGCTATCTGATGATTCATGAGGATCATCAGGTGATTCGTCAGCAAGCCATTAATCAGATTCTTGATCAGATAGCCGTGGTTTTGATCCAGTTTCTCGTGACTTTTATTGCGCTTATCTGGATCGTTCGCCGCTTGGTCGGTAAACCCCTGACGGATCTTTCACAGGCGTTATCCGAAGTGCGGCCAGATCATGATCGCAAAGTGGCGGTAGCCGCAGAAGATCACCACAACGAGATTGGTTTGGTGGCCAAAAGCATCAATGAATTTATCGACGCTTCCCATCAAGCTTTACTGCGTGAACGCGAGCTGCGTCAACAGATTGAACGTTGGGAAAGCTACTATCGCACCATTGCCGAACAAGACACGCTGACGGGACTAAAAAACCGTTTAGGTTGTGAGAAGTTCGTGCTCCGCAAACAGCGTGCTAGCACCACTATGGTGCTGCTATTGATTGATTTGGATGGTTTTAAGCAGGTGAATGATACCTTGGGGCATGCGGCTGGCGATGAGGTATTACGTGAAATCGCCAAACGTTTTTATGCCTTGGCGCAAACACATTTTTCTGATTTTGTGGTCGGACGGCTCGGTGGTGATGAGTTTGCTATTTACATTCCGCTGGATGAATTTGTTGCCGAATCTATCGAGCGGTTTGCGGCTCAGTTGATCGAATCCTCCTCTGAGCCGATTGGATTGGGTCAGCAGAGTGCGCAAGTGGGTTGCAGTATCGGGATTAGTCATATGAACAGTCTGCACATTGACTTAGAAAAACTGCTGCTACAAGCCGATAAAGCCATGTACTGGGTCAAATACAGAGGCAAACATGGCTATCATATTTATCGAATGGGGGAAGAGATCCTGCCTCTTCCCAGTGCGAAAGAACTCAAGCAGGATCAGTTCAGATAGTCGCGAGAGGCTTCGAGCACTTTCGCCATCTCATCTTGCAACTCAAATAACTCAGGCTCTAACTCATCGATGCTCGCCCCATTGCGCAGCGCTTGCTCCAAACTGGCGCAGATTTTTCGCAGGCGCGGTACGCCGCTGTACGAACAACTGCCATGCAACTTATGGATATGATGCAGCAGATCGCTAGCGGGGTATTCTTCATCCTCAAGCGCAGTATTGACCACAGTTTCGACTTCCCGCAAATAATCGACCAACATCCCGAGCATCTCTTTGGCGAGATCCTCTTTATTGGCGGATTGGCGCAGCGCGACAGGCCAATCAATAATGGCCTCTTCTGCTGGCGGTGATGAGGGTAAGGCGTTAGATATGACCGCAGCACCATCGGGTGGGGTCACTTTCGCGACCTGTTTACTGCGCGTGTGCGGGCTCCAATGTACCAACACTTGTTGCAGAATATGCTCTTCAATCGGTTTGGTCAGGTAATCATCCATCCCCGCTTTCAGTAGACGGTCACGCTCGCCTGCCATGGCATGTGCGGTGACCGCAATGACTGGCGTATCACGATACCCTTTGAGCTGCTTGATCGCTTTACAAGCGGTCACTCCATCCATGTGCGGCATTTGAATGTCCATCAAGATGATATCGAACTGACGGCTCTGAGCTTGCTCAATCGCCTCCTGACCGCTGGTGCAAGAGACCACGTACTCAACCCGCTCTTGCAATAGCGCAGTGATGAGTTTGAGGTTGGCTGGATTATCATCGACCGCCATGACGCACAGCGGAAGCTTATCGGCTTGAGGTTTGGGCAAACTGGTATTGGCGAGTTGCGGCTGTTGCGCTGCCAAGGTTTGTAGCAGTTTTTTGCGAGATAAAGGCTTACTGATGCATTTTACTGGGTAGCGCTGCATCAATTGGTCGGCGAGCGCCAGTTCTGTGCTCGGCACACCGACAATCACATTGTGGGTCATGGCTAACGCGCGTTGCACCCAAAGCTCCACCAAGGTCGGATTGGTCTCTTTACTAGGCGCTAAGTTGAGCAGTACATAGTCGTAAACGTGTTGCTCTTCCGGAATCGCAGAGCGGTACGTCACTTCTAAACCACTTTGGACCAGCGTTTGCTGCACAATCGCAGCGGCTTGCATATTGGGTTCAATCAGCAGCAAGTGGCGATGATTGAGCGAGTCCGCGTTATAACCGTCATTGAGAGGCAGCTCTGTGGTATGCAGGCGCAGCGTGAACCAGAAGGTTGAACCTTGGTGCAAACGGCTGGTGAGGCTGATTTCTCCGCCCATATGGCTGACCAGTTTTTGGGTAATCACCAACCCAAGTCCTGTACCGCCATAACGGCGTGAAATACTGGCATCCGCTTGGCTAAAGGCTTGGAATAACTGAGCTTGCTGGCGCTCAGAAATGCCAATTCCGGTGTCGCGCACCATAAATTGCAGGTCGATCACATCATCGCGTAGCGCACGCATTTCCACGCTCACGTCTATATTGCCACGCTCGGTAAACTTAATGGAGTTACCGACCAAGTTGGTCAAGACTTGCTGAATCCGTAGCGGATCGCCCACCACGCCGCGCGGAATTTTCGGGTCAATCTTGAGGGTGATTTCTAACCCTTTTTCATGCGCGCTGGTGGCTTGCAGATTAACCACCTCTTCCAATACTTCTTGGAATTCAAACGGAATATTCTCCAAAGCCAGCTTACCGGCTTCGAGTTTGGAAAAATCTAAAATGTCATTGATGATGGTGAGAAGGTTATTGGCTGATTTTTCAATGGTTTGTAGATAATCTGCTTGGCTGTTGGTCAACTGGGTTTTCAGCATTTGCCGCGTAAAACCAATCACACCATTGAGTGGGGTGCGCAGCTCATGGGACATGTTAGCCAGAAATTCGGATTTTACTCGTGCCGCTTCTTGAGCGCGCTTTTTGGCAATATCGAGTTCAACGTTTTGAATCTCAAGCTGTTCAAGGGTTTCCCGGAGATCGGACGTCGCTTGGTCGATACTGTGCTGCATTTCGACATGGTATTCGGAGAGCGATACCGCCATCGCGTTGATGCCTTTTTTCAGCGTATCCAACTCGCCGTGCATTTTACCTTCAATCCGCACATCCAAATGGCCGCGACGAATGCGGTCGACCATATTTTTCATGTGAGTGATTGGGCGAGTCACATCGTACATCAAGCGCGAAGCAAATACCCCTGACAGCAAAATCCCGATCACTAGCACTAAACCAGCGGAAAAAATTTCCTGATACTGTTGTAAACGCAGTGAGGAGAGATCCAGTTCTATCGCAATATAACCCATCACCGGTGTGGCGGGATTAGCATCGCCATTGTCGAGCACGGTGCGTTCAGAAATGATCGGCGTTCGTAATATCAGCGTGTTCTCGTCAATCACGGAACTACTCAGAAACGGGATCGGCTTATCCTTGGGATACATCAGCTTTTCGAAATTGGGGTGGAAGTTCGAGGTGACAAACAGCTCATGATTGGCATCAAACACCGCGATGCTGCGTACTAACTTAGAATTTTTACGGTGGGCATAGCTGATAATGCGTCGCACCGATTCTCGGCTCTGCATACGCAGCGCATCTTCACTGGCGATCGCTAATGGCTCAATGATGCTGGCACCGGAATTGATCACTTGAGTTTCTAAATCGTGATAACGGTTAAAAGAGAACAGAGCGCTAAGCAGCAGACCAATAATCAGGGTAGGTGCCAAAGTGAGCGTCATAACGCGGGCGCGCAAGCCATATCTTTGAGTCATTATTGTCTAAACATTGTGGTGTGGATATGGGAAAATACCCCGCACAAATCGGATTGCGTGGGGAAACGTTGGCGTTAGCTTAATCAACTCCCTCATCTTCGACAATCTCCCCCGTGCAGAATAGTGATGCCGGGGCGAAAACAAATCTATTTCAACACTTGAGCACAGAGCATGGCACGTTTCTTTCAACCGAAAAAGCACAGCACGTTAGACACAAAGCATCAGCCGGTCACTATTGAACGGTTGGATCACCAAGGCAGCGGACTGGCCTTTTTACACAAGAAACCCTTGTTTGTTGACGGCGCTTTGCCGGGGGAAGAGGTGCTGATTCAGCTCACTGAAAACAAGAGCAAATACGCGCGCGGTCAACTGATTAAAGTGTTGAAACCCAGCGCTGAGCGTGTTGCACCTTTTTGTGCGCATTATGCGCAATGTGGTGGTTGCGATTTACAGCATCTTGACCGAGCGGGACAAATCCATCACAAGCAGCAAGCCTTAAGTCAATTAATGGTGAAGTTTGCAGGGCAGAGTCTTGCTCTGTCTGCGCCAGTTTGTTCTGATGATCAAGGCTACCGTCGTCGCGCACGCTTAAGCCTGATGTGGGATAAGAAAACTCAGCAACTACAATTGGGTTTTCGCCGCAAGCAGAGCAAAGCGATAGTTAATGTGACCCATTGCCCCGTGCTGGAGCCGAGTTTAAATGCGCTATTGCCTGATTTGAACGCTTTGTTGAGTGAGTGGAGTCAACCTGAGCGGTTGGGGCATGTCGAATTGGTGAAAGGGGATAACACTCGCGTGTTGGTGCTGCGCCATTTAGGCGCGCTGATTGAACAAGATCAGCAGCGTTTGACTGACTTTGCTTCGCAAAACCAACTAACCTTATATCTGATGCTGGAAGCAGGCGAGTTGCAACATGTGCAAGGTGAAGCGCCATACTGTGAAGAAACAGGCAGCCGCTTAAGTTTCTTGCCCAGCCATTTTATTCAGGTCAATCGCGCGGTGAATCAGCACATGGTCGTGCAGGCCTTGAATTGGCTTGAGGTTAGCCCACAAGAACGCGTGCTCGATCTCTTCTGTGGCTTAGGAAATTTCACGCTGCCGCTGGCCAAACAAGCGCAAGCGGTGGTGGGTGTTGAAGGTGTTGATGAGATGGTGCAACACGCCACTCATAACGCGAAATTGAACCAAATCAATAATGTGGCGTTTTATCAGGCCAATTTGGAACAAGATATGACGAGCGCCTCATGGGCGCAGCAGAAATTTGCTAAAGTACTGCTCGACCCAGCCCGCGCAGGCGCAGAAGGGATTGTGGATCAACTCTCTGCGTTAGGTGCCAAGCGGGTTGTGTACGTGTCGTGTAACCCTGCGACATTAGCACGAGACAGTCAAAGCTTGCTGAGCCAAGGATTTCGCTTAGAGAAACTGGGGATGCTCGATATGTTCCCGCACACCAGTCATCTCGAGTCCATGGCTTTGTTTGTGAAAAAGGGCTAGCGATTGAACTCCTGATACGAGCGTCAGTCGAAGGCTAAAAATACAATTATTAGGACGATATCAATGGTTGCGGTACGAAGCGCACACTTAAACCCAGACCAACAGTTTGAGCTAGAAACATGGATAGCCAGCCTGACCCAAGAGGGGAAAACGGCCGCTAAATTAACCGCAGTGTATCGCGATTGCGAGCAACTGTTGGCGGGCAATCCACAAGGGCCTCTGCTGCTTTGGCGTGGGCGGGAAATGATCGAAATTTTGATCACCCTATCGATGGACCGCCCAACGTTGGTGGCGGCTTTGCTATTTCCGATCGCCACCAGTGGTGTGCTGGATAATGAGTCGCTTGAAGAGGGATATGGCCGCGAAGTGGTTAAGCTTATCCACGGCGTGGAAGAGATGGCGGCGATTGGCCAGCTCAACGTCACCATGCATGGCAGTGAAGCGTCAGCGCAAGTGGATAACGTGCGCCGTATGCTACTGGCGATGGTGGATGATTTCCGCTGCGTGGTGATTAAGCTTGCCGAGCGGATCTGCAACCTGCGTGAAGTGAAAAACGAGCCAGATGAAGTGCGCCGCGTAGCTGCCAAAGAGTGTGCCAACATCTATGCGCCACTGGCTAACCGCCTTGGCATTGGTCAGCTCAAATGGGAAATTGAAGACTACGCGTTTCGTTACCAACAACCGGATACCTATAAACAGATCGCCAAACAGCTTTCTGAGCGCCGCATCGTGCGTGAGCAGTACATTCGTGATTTTGTCAGCGACCTGCGTGCTGAGATGAAGCAATCCGGGATTAACGCTGAAGTCAGCGGTCGCCCGAAACACATCTACAGCATCTGGCGCAAAATGCAGAAAAAGAGCCTCGCTTTTGATGAGCTGTTTGATGTGCGTGCGGTGCGGATTATTGCTGATAAGCTGCAAGACTGTTACGCCGCGCTTGGCATTGTGCATACAAAATACAAGCACTTACCGAACGAGTTTGATGACTATGTAGCAAACCCAAAACCGAACGGTTACCAGTCCATTCATACCGTGATTTTGGGGCCGGAAGGCAAAACCATCGAGATCCAGATCCGAACCAAGCAGATGCATGAAGAGTCAGAGCTTGGGGTAGCGGCACACTGGAAATACAAAGAGGGCAGCAGTGCAGCACGCAGTGGCTACGATGAGAAGATCACTTGGCTGCGTAAACTGCTCGATTGGCAAGAAGAGATGTCCGATTCGGGCGAGATGCTCGACGAACTGCGCAGCCAAGTGTTTGATGATCGCGTCTACGCCTTTACCCCGAAAGGCGATGTGGTCGACTTACCTATGGGCGCGACCCCGCTCGATTTTGCCTACCACATTCACTCCGAAGTGGGGCATCGCTGTATTGGCGCGAAAGTGGCAGGGCGTATCGTGCCTTTCACCCACAAATTGCAGATGGGCGATCAGGTTGAAATCATCACCGCCAAAGAGCCGAATCCATCACGCGATTGGTTGAACCCATCGCTTGGTTTCGTTCATTCAGGGCGTGCGCGCGCCAAGATTAATGCTTGGTTCCGCAAACAGAGCCGTGAAAAAAATCTCGAAGCGGGACGGGAAATTCTCGAAATCGAACTGGCGAAAATCGGTGCCAATCTCAAGCACGCCGAGGCGTATGCGCTCAAGCGCTTTAACGTCAATAGCGTGGATGAAATGTACGTTGGTATCGGCAGTGGCGATCTGCGTATCAATCAGATCGTGAACCATATCAATGCGTTAGTGAATAAACCGACCGCTGAGGAAGAAGATAAGCTCGCGCTGGAAAAACTGCAGGAAAACAAAACCCTAACACCGAATCGCCCGCATAAAGATGCGGTGGTGGTGGAAGGGGTCGATAACCTGATGACCCACCTTGCGCGTTGCTGTCAGCCAATCCCAGGCGATGAAATCCGTGGCTACATTACCCAAGGCCGTGGTATTTCGGTGCACCGCAGCGACTGCGAGCAGCTCGAGGAGCTTAGCCTTCATGCACCAGAGCGGATCATTGATACCGTATGGGGCAGTGGTTTTGTAGGCTCTTATCTACTGACCGTACGTGTTGAAGCGATGGAGCGCAGTGGCTTACTGAAAGACATCACGACTTTGCTGGCCAATGAGAAAGTCAAAGTGGCGAGTATGAAGAGCCGCTCCGACTATAAACGCCAAATCATCATCATGGATTTCGATCTTGAGGTGAACAACGTCGAAGCTTTAGCGCGCGTTTCTAAACGCATCGAGCAGATCAAAGATGTTATGTTGGTCAAACGCTTAGGTTAAATCCAACGCAAACAGCGAGGTGTGAAGTGAAAACTTCCACCTCGTTGCTTTTTCAACGTCAATACGTTTAGGCGCTCAATGCCTGATGTGAGGAAAGCCATGTCACACCCGATTGAACAACTCGAACAGATCATGCGCCGCTTGCGTGACCCAGAACAAGGTTGCCCGTGGGATAAAGAGCAAACCTTCGACACCATTGCACCTTACACCATCGAAGAAACCTTTGAAGTGGTGGATGCCATCACCCAGCGCGATTGGCCTAACCTGCGTGAAGAGTTGGGGGATTTGCTGTTTCAGGTGATTTTCTACAGCCAAATGGCCAAAGAACAAGGCCTGTTTGAGTTTCGTGATGTGGTGGAAACGGTCAACGAGAAACTGACCCGCCGCCATCCTCATGTGTTTGGGGATGCCACCTTTGAAAATGACGCGCAAATTCACGCCAATTGGGAAGCGGAAAAAGCCAAAGAAAAAGCGCAAGCAGGCAAAAGTGAGCAAAGTATTCTAGACTCTGTACCACGTTCGTTGCCCGCTTTATCGCGTGCCTACAAGATCCAGAAAAAGTGTGCTCAATACGGATTTGATTGGGATAGCCTTGGCCCTGTGGTTGAAAAAGTGCACGAAGAAGTCGAAGAGGTGATGGAAGAAGCGCTGCAAGTGGATGTGGATACGCAAAAAGTTGAGGAAGAGCTAGGCGATCTTTTATTCGCAACCGTCAATTTAGTGCGTCATTTAGGTCATGATCCTGAAATGGCGCTGAGTAAAGCCAACGCCAAATTTGTGCGCCGTTTTCAAGGTGTTGAGGACAAAGCCAGAGCGAAAAATAAGCCGCTGCACGCGTTCACTTTGGCTGAACTCGACGGATTTTGGGATGAAGTAAAACTTGAAGAAAAACAGGCAATAAAGTCATTTTCCTGACGGAGTGTGAAAAATAACAATCAATCTACAGTCAAGTTTAATGGTTGATTAAGCAGCAAATTTGTCTTGTGCGAAAAAAGAGCGCGCTTTGAGACAAAAGTGACTCAGATAATGTGCCCAACACAGTGTTTGCTTCAATTTGGTTTGATTTGAAGCAAAAAATAAAAAATTGAGTGTGATAGATTTCACGTTGTGGCAATGGGGGCCTTCTGGTATAGTTTCGTCCCGTCCAGAAGAAATCCATTTCCCTCATTCAACCAATTTCAGGTTAAACATGACGACAAATTATATTTTTGTTACTGGCGGGGTTGTATCCTCTCTAGGTAAAGGTATTGCAGCAGCATCCCTTGCAGCGATTCTTGAAGCTCGTGGTCTTAAAGTGACCATGATGAAGCTTGACCCTTACATCAACGTTGATCCGGGCACCATGAGCCCAACTCAACACGGTGAAGTGTTCGTTACGGAAGATGGCGCAGAAACCGACCTAGACCTTGGTCACTACGAGCGTTTCATTCGTACCAAGATGACCAAGCGCAACAACTTTACCGCAGGTCGTGTTTACGCTGATGTTCTGCGCAAAGAGCGCCGTGGCGACTACTTAGGTGCCACGATTCAGGTTATTCCTCATATCACTAACGCGATCAAAGATCGTGTGATTGCGGGCTCAGAAGGCCACGACATCGCTATCGTTGAAGTTGGCGGTACTGTCGGTGATATCGAATCACTGCCATTTATGGAAGCGATCCGTCAGCTCGCGATCGAAGTGGGCCGTGAGCACGCTATGTTCATGCATCTGACGCTGGTTCCTTACCTAGCGGCAGCGGGCGAAGTGAAAACAAAGCCAACTCAACATTCGGTAAAAGAGCTGCTTTCTATCGGTATTCAGCCAGACATTCTGGTTTGCCGTAGCGATCGTATGATCCCAGCCAACGAGCGTAAGAAAATTGCTCTGTTCTGTAACGTGCCTGAAAAAGCCGTTATCTCAATGAAAGACGTGGATTCTATCTACAAGATCCCACAACTGATCCGCTCTCAAGGGTTGGATGATTTGGTGTGTGCACGTTTTGGCATTAACGCGCCAGAAGCGGATCTCTCTGAATGGGAACAGGTGATTTACGAAGAAGCGAACCCAACCGGTGAAGTGACTATCGGTATGGTTGGTAAGTACACCGAACTGCCAGATGCTTACAAATCGGTCAACGAAGCCCTGAAACACGCCGGTCTGAAGAACCGTCTGAGCGTGACCATCAAATACGTAGATTCACAAGACGTTGAAACCAAAGGCACCGATGTGCTCAATGGTCTGGATGCGATTTTGGTACCGGGTGGTTTTGGCGATCGTGGTATCGAAGGCAAAATCCGTGCAGCGCAATATGCACGTGAAAACAAAATTCCTTACCTTGGCATCTGCTTGGGTATGCAAGTGGCACTCATTGAATACGCGCGCAATGTAGCGGGTATGGAAGGTGCACACTCAACCGAATTCAATAAAAACACCAAATACCCTGTGGTTGGTTTGATCACGGAATGGGTAGATGGCGAAGGCAATGTCGAAGAGCGTAGCGAGAAATCAGATCTGGGCGGTACCATGCGTCTAGGTTCACAGCTATGCCACCTTGAGAAAGGCACTAAAGCGTACGAGTTGTACGGTAGCGCAACCATTCATGAGCGTCACCGCCACCGTTACGAAGTCAACAACCTGCTGCGTCCTCAGATTGAAAAAGCAGGTTTGAAGGTTTCTGGTCTGTCAGCAGATAAGAAGCTGGTTGAAGTGATTGAGAACCCTGCTCACCCATGGTTTGTGGCAGCGCAGTTCCACCCAGAGTTCACCTCAACCCCACGCGATGGTCACCCTCTGTTTGCTGGCTTTGTAAAAGCAGCGGGTCAGTTCCAACGCGGTGAATTGAAGTAAAAGGATACGGGTAGCCACTTTAGCAGTGTGGCTACCCTTTTAGTTTTGACATTTAAATTCAATTGAGAGGAAACATTAATGTCTAAGATCGTTAAAGTTCTAGGTCGTGAAATCATCGACTCACGTGGTAACCCAACGGTAGAAGCAGAAGTTCATCTAGAAGGTGGTTTCGTTGGTATGGCAGCAGCTCCATCTGGTGCTTCTACTGGTTCTCGTGAAGCGCTTGAACTGCGTGACGGTGACAAGTCTCGTTTCCTAGGTAAAGGCGTTCTGAAAGCGCTGGCTGCGGTTAATGGTCCAATTGCAGACGCTCTGGTTGGCAAAGATGCAAAAGATCAAGCAACTATTGACCAAATCATGATCGACCTAGACGGTACTGAGAACAAGTCAAACTTCGGTGCAAACGCGATTCTAGCGGTTTCTCTAGCAAACGCGAAAGCAGCAGCGGCAGCAAAAGGCATGCCTCTGTACGAGCACATCGCTGAGCTGAACGGCACTCCTGGCGTATTCTCAATGCCTCTACCAATGATGAACATCATCAACGGTGGTGAGCACGCTGACAACAACGTAGACATCCAAGAGTTCATGATCCAACCTGTTGGCGCAAAAACTCTGAAAGAAGCAGTACGTATGGGCGCAGAAGTGTTCCATAACCTAGCTAAAGTACTGAAGTCTAAAGGCTACAACACTGCAGTGGGTGACGAAGGTGGTTTCGCTCCTAACCTGAAATCTAACGCAGAAGCGCTAGAAGTTATCGCTGAAGCGGTTGCGGCTGCAGGTTACAAACTGGGTACTGACATCACACTAGCGATGGACTGTGCTGCTTCTGAGTTCTACGACGCAGAGAAGAAAGAATACAACCTGAAAGGCGAAGGTCGTATCTTCACTTCTAACGGTTTCTCTGATTTCCTAGAAGAGCTGACTGAGAAGTTCCCAATCGTTTCTATCGAAGACGGTCTGGACGAGTCTGACTGGGAAGGTTTCGCATACCAAACTGAGAAACTGGGTAAGAAAATCCAAATCGTTGGTGACGATCTGTTCGTAACAAACACCAAGATCCTGAAGCGTGGTATCGACAACGGTATCGCTAACTCTATCCTGATCAAGTTCAACCAAATCGGTTCTCTGACTGAAACTCTGGCTGCGATCAAGATGGCAAAAGATGCTGGCTACACTGCAGTTATCTCTCACCGTTCAGGCGAAACTGAAGATGCAACTATCGCTGACCTAGCGGTAGGTACTGCTGCAGGTCAAATCAAGACGGGTTCTATGAGCCGTTCTGACCGTGTTGCTAAGTACAACCAACTGATCCGTATCGAAGAAGCACTGGGTTCACGTGCTCCTTTCAACGGTCTGAAAGAAGTGAAAGGCCAAGCTTAATTTTAAGCGAGCGCCTTCGCGACTGTTGACGATAACAGTCTCGCGATAAAAAACGCCCTGCATTGCAGGGCGTTTTGCTTTCTACGGTTGCAGGCAACGAACTACAGAGCCTCGATTGCCGATACGCGCCGTTTATCCAACTCTTCTTTGATATGCTTGCCTTGAAAACCATCCGCTATCACGGCTTGAACTGCTACGCCAAGGGCGGCTTGGTAGGCACGCAGGAAAATCTCACGCTGCGGATACGGCTCACTCTCTAAACCTAAACGGCCACGATGATCTGCTTCACAACACAGTAGCACTTGCTCAAGACGCTCCGGTTTGCGCCACACATCCAAAAGCCCCAGCACTTTCAGCTTGGTGGTAGGCTTTAACTCGTCCGCACGATGGATATTGGAATGCTGCGCGCACACCGCGAGCGCTAAATCGCGAAACTCATTAGGCACGCGAATGCGCTCGCACAATGATTCAATGATGTTAAGCCCGGTATGGCAGTGCAATTTATGTCTGGGCCATTCAGAAGGTGGGGTCACGCCTTTTCCTAAATCATGCACTTGCGCGGCAAAACGCACGAGAAGGGAGTCAGAAAGTTGTGCGGCTTGCTTGGCGACCATTAACGTGTGAATGCCGGTGTCGATCTCTGGGTGCCATTTTTCCGGTTGTGGCACGCCAAACAAGCGATCGATTTCAGGCAGCACCACCGCCAATGCGCCGCAATCACGTAACACCTGCAAAAACATTTCGGGATGATGGGCCGAGAGCGACTTATGCCACTCTTGCCACACACGCTCGGCGGTTAAGTGCTGCAACTCGCCCGATTGCGCAATCTTCGCCATTAACTGCATCGTCTCTTCGGCAACGGTGAAACCTAGGTGATGCAACTTGGCCGCAAAGCGCGCCACGCGCAGCACACGCAAGGGATCTTCGACAAACGCGGGCGAAACATGGCGCAGCACTTTCGCGGCGAGATCGCGCTGACCGCCATAAGGATCAATCAGTTGCCCAGAGTTATCTTGCGCCATCGCATTGATGGTCAGATCGCGGCGCAGCAGATCTTCTTCGAGGGTGACATCGGGTGCGTAGTGGCAAGCAAAGCCGGTGTAACCTACGCTGGTTTTGCGTTCGGTACGGGCAAGGGCATGTTCTTCTTTACTGTTCGGATGCAAAAACACCGGAAAATCTTTCCCGACGGCTTGAAAGCCTGCCGCTAACATAGCTTGTGGGCTACTGCCGACCACTACCCAATCACGGTCGTAAACCGGAAGTTGCAGCAATTGATCGCGCACTGCGCCGCCAACGAGGTAAATTTGCATCGTAGAGTCTCAAAAAATTGCATGAATGACATTGGCTAATCTTAGTCAGCAATGATACGTTGCACCCACTGCGATGAATAGGGTCAACAAGCATGTATCTGAACTTCTTTGGGTTTGACGAATTACCGTTTTCTATCGTCCCCAATGCGCGTTATCTCTACCTGAGTCAGCGTCATCAGGAAGCCATAGTACACCTGCAAGCCGGATTGGGCGATGGCGGCGGCTTTGCCATGCTCACCGGAGAAGTCGGGACGGGAAAAACCACTGTCGCGCGAGCGATTCTGGCGAGTTTGCCAGGCAAAACGCGCGCGGGGATGATCCTCAATCCCACTTTCTCGGATCTGGAGCTATTGGAAGCGATTTGTGATGAATTTGAGGTCAGCTATCCGAAAAAAGCGACCTTAAAGAAACTTACGCAAGTACTGCATGAGTTTTTGTTGGCCGAGCACGCGCAAGGCATACAAGTGCTTTTGATGATTGATGAAGCGCAGCACTTGGCACCGGATGTGTTGGAGCAGCTACGCCTGCTGACCAATTTGGAAACCGAGAGCCATAAACTGCTTAAAGTACTGCTGATTGGCCAGCCCGAGTTGCAAGAAAAACTGCGTTTGCCGCAGTTGCGCCAGCTCGCCCAGCGGATCACTGGGCGCTACCATTTACTGCCATTGAATGAAGAGCAAACGGCCGACTACATCCGCTTTCGGATTGAGCAAGCCAGCGGTAACCCTGAGCTGTTTAATCGTAAAGCCTGTCAGTGGATTGCAGAGCAAACTCACGGTATTCCGCGCTTAATCAATCTGGTGTGTGATGCGGCGTTAAAGCAAGCGTATCAAGCGGGTGAACCAACGCTGAGCCTAGCGAGAATTAAGCTCGCCTGCCAAGAGGTGATGAGCTTTCAATCTTCTGTTTATCAAGTAGCCTCGGCCAAACCTCCTGTCCCTAAGCTCTCTTATCTCTCCAGCGCATTGGGGGGGATAGCTCTGGCCGTCGTACTGGCATGGCAATTACCGCCTCAGCTTGATCGGGTTATGCAACACTATTTTCCGTTACCTGAAGTGGTGCCGCCGACCGAACAGAGAGTTTTCCCGCAAGCGTTACGTAGTGCGTTACTCAACGCGACGAGCAGCGAGCATGCCCTTGAAACTCTGTATGCGGTCTGGGGCTATCAAGCCTCGGTGCTGGAGCAGTTTTGTCAGACTCAAGCAGATGCGGTGCTTTGGTGTGAAGAGCAGACGGGCGATTGGTCAACGCTGCAAACTTACGATTTGCCCGCTGTACTCACTTTAATGATGGATGATGTGCCCACTTACGCGGTGCTGTATCGCTTAACGGGCGATCAAGCGGAGCTGTTGGTGGGAGGCGAACGTTATCGTATTGCCCGCCAATGGCTAGAGCCGTTATGGAATGGGCAATTTTCGCTACTTTGGCAGGCCAGTTTTTCTCGAACATTAAAGCAGGGAATGCAGGGAGCCGATGTAGCCTTGCTCGAGAGCAAATTGGCGCAAGTGTTGGGCGAACCTGAACGCCCGCGTGAGCAATTTGATAAGGATTTGTCGCGTAAAGTCGAGTTATTCCAACGTTGGCAAAATATGCATGTTGATGGTATCGCAGGAAGACAAACCTTACGCCGCCTTGAGCTATTGACCCAGCAGCAAGCGCCGAGTTTGAAGGAGGAAGGCTAATGTCAAAAGTGATGAATGCCTTGAAGCAGTCTCAACAAAAGTATCTGCAAGCTCAGCCTGTCAGTCGTCGCACTTATACCGAGCAAGAACCCACAGCGATGAATCCGTCACGCTGGTTGCATTTAGCGCTGTGGCTCGTTCCGGGGTTAGTGACAGCGGGAGTGATGACTTACCAACGCTATGAACTAGTGCAGCAGGAAGTGGCTAATCGACAAACCGAGCCGACAACGGTGCAAGTTGATGCGCCATTAGAGCGTTTAGCGTATCCCGAATTTCAGGATCTGCAACCTACCTTTGTCGAATCAGGACTCGATGAACCCTATCCAGAAGAGGATGTGACTGCGCTAGCCGACAACATTGTGGCTCCACCGGCGACAATCCAAGCTTCTGGTCAGCAGAGCGCGTCAAATAAGGCGTTGGGCGATCTCGATTTAACTCAGCTTTCGCCTGAATTAGCGTTACGCGTGCAGGCGATTATGCGCGATCAATCCAGTGAACCAGCCACCCCAAGCACACCAACCTCTGCGGCGGTGTCATTAACTCAGCACAGTGATCGTTATCAAGGGCAGCTTCCCGCACTGAATTTTCAGATGCACGCTTTTTCCAGTAATGAACAAAAACGCTGGATAAAAGTGAATGGAGTAGAGTACCGCGAAGGAGATATGCTGACACCAGAAGTGAAGCTAGAGAGTATCAAACCACAAAGCAGTGTGATTATCTTTGGCGGAGAGGAAATTGAGATCCCCGCACTGTATGATTGGAAAGGTTAGGGCATTGACCAACGCTTATTGCCCGACGATGAAAGAGAGCGAAAACAAAACGGTCACTTGCGTGACCGTTTTGCTATGCGATGAATTCCGCTTATGCCCATCCGGCAGGGTGGCGTTTACGGCGAGGAATAATATGTGGTAACACCAAGCCAAGCAGTAAACCGATACCAGCAACACCACCACCGTAGGTGAAGTATTTCAGTAACAGATCTTCTTTTTGCGTATCGAGCTTGGCGCGCAGTTCACGAATTTCGCTTTGTGAATCGGTCAACTGCTTGCTGATGTCGGCATAGTTACGCTCTAGATCGGCAATTTGTTGGTTACGCAGTTCAAGTGATTCCGCTAATCCTGCTTTTTCACTATCGGCATTTTGGCGAGCATTGGCTAACAGCTTTTTCACTTCCTCTAGCTCTTTTTCTAGCGCCGGTAAGCGCAGAGTATTGCTCACTTCACGAGTGATAAAACGGCTTTCAACCCAACCTGTACGGCCGCGCTCATCAGCAATATGGCTATAACCACTCTCTTTGTTCACCTCAATCAGCTTCACCTTTTCTCCGGCGTCAATGCTGCCGAGAATACGGTATTGGTTACTTGGGCCTGAATGCATGTAAGTAAAGAGTTTGTCCGCGATGTAGCGGTCTTGCGCGAACGTTGGTGCAGCCAACATGGAAAAGAGCACCATGCAGATCAGTTTTTTCACAGTAAATCCCTTATTTTAAAGATAGATTTGGCGATAAGTCTCATAAAGTTTGTGGCAAATAGTATGCAGTTTTAGCAAGCGCTGCAACAAAGAAGGGAGGCTAAGCCTCCCTTTCTGTGCGTTTGAGTCAATAATGACAGTTCGCTAACACTGAGCTTACTGCGGCTTAGCCGACAAACACTGCTTGAATCGCGTAGAAGAAAACCACGGCTAAGAGTGCGCCTGCCGGTAGAGTGACGACCCAAGAGGCAACGATGTTACGTACCACACCTAAGTTCAGTGCAGCAATACCACGTGCGAAACCAACACCTAGTACTGCACCAACCAGAGTTTGCGTAGTTGAAATCGGTAAGCCTGTGCCTGACGCCAGTACGACGGTTGAAGCGGTTGCTAGCTGGGCTGCAAAACCACGGCTTGGCGTCAATTCTGTAATGCCAGTACCGATGGTTGCCATCACTTTGTGACCTAATGTTGCGAGACCGACGACGATACCAAAACCACCCAGAGGAAGAATCCACCATGCGATAGAGCTCTTCGCGGCCACTTCACCCATGTGTTCAACGGTTGAAACCACCGCAGACAAAGGACCAATCGCGTTCGCTACGTCGTTTGAGCCGTGCGCAAAAGCCATAGCACACGCGGTGATCACCATCAGGATACTGAAGATGCTTTCCACACCCGCGAAACCATGGTCTTCATCGCGATTAGCAAATTTCTTCTGAATGTAGAGATAGCCGCCGACCATCACGATGGCAGAAACCACCGCGGACCACATCCAAGCTTCTGAGCTCGAAAGATGCAGGCCGACGTGTTTAAGACCTTTTTTGATGGTAACCAGAGCAATCACCATAGTGGTGATGAACATGTATACCGGTACGAAACGCTTGGCATTGATCAGCGGTTTTTCTGTATCGAAAATGAGGCGTTGTGCGCTGACAAAAATGAGGTACGCAAAGAAGCCTGAAATCACCGGAGTAATAATCCAACTGCCGACAATGCCTTTTACTGAGCTCCAATCGACCGCTTCTGTACCGACAGAAACGCACGCGAAACCAATAATAGCGCCGATGATAGAGTGAGTGGTAGAGACTGGCCAGCCCATGTAAGACGCCACCAGTAACCAAGTGCCTGCGGCAAGAAGCGCTGACATCATGCCGTAAATCAGCACATCGGGTTTATCTGCGAAGAGAGAGGTTTCAATCACCCCATTACGGATCGTTTCTGTCACTTCACCACCGGCTAAGTAAGCGCCTGCGAATTCAAAAATCATCGCAATAATAATGGCTTGTTTAACGGTGAGTGCTTTTGAACCTACTGAAGTGCCCATTGCATTGGCAACATCGTTTGCACCAATACCAATCGCCATCAAGAAACCGAAGACAGCTGCCACAATAATCAAGACGGTGCCGTAGTTCGCAAGGATTTCCATCGTAATACCTAGTTGTTGATAACAAGCGGAGCAACCCAAGCTTGTTTTTGACGCAGATAACGACCTTCAGCGTAGAAAATACTCATCGCCTAGCAGGTCGTCATACTGTGGTTGCTCTTCGTTATTTGGTTAACTTTTAAATTTAAGAACGAGAAAGCATAAGCTCTAAGCGAGCACCAACGCGCTGCGCTTGGTCGGCAATGCCGCCCACCCATTCCAGAATTTTGTACAAGAACATGACATCAATTGGATTCATTTTCGATTCGATGGCCATCAGCTGTTGGCGTAGGCGAATCTGCATGGAATCGGTGTCATCTTCAATCACATCCAGTTGATGGATCATTTCAGCCACGAGAGTTACCTCACGACCTTTGAATCCAGTTTCCAATAACTCGTCGAGCTCGTTGATCACATTCTGCGCTTGGTTAGCCGCATCTAAGCAACGTCTAACATAAGCAATGAAGTTTTCTTGGAGAGGCTCAGGGATGACAAGCTGACGGCCATATACACGGCCCGCAATGTCTTTGGCGAGGTTTGCTAATTTATCTTGTTGAGTCAGTAGTTCCAGCATGTCACTACGATCAACCGGCATGAATAGACCGCGAGGAAGTTTAAGGCGGATTTCACGCTTTAACACGTCAGCTTCTTTCTCTAGGTGAGAAATCTGTGCACGAATTTCGCCCGCTTTTTCCCAATCACCTTTGTTACAAACTTCAAAGAAATTGATCAGGTGTGAGCAACATTCATTCACACACACTACGTGGCGTTGCAAAGGCTTAATCGGGGACTTTGCAAATAACCCCATGATTGTATTTACTGGCATGGTCATTCAACCTAATAACTATAACCTTGAAATAACATACACCATAATATGGTGAAATGTTGAGCGTTGGCTATAAAGGCGCGCATGTTAACCCAAACACCGTCGCAATAAAACTGTTTTAGATCATGATTGGGCCGATATTTCTCTCTTGCTCCGGTGTCTATAAGGCAATATCCTGTCGGCATCTGCATCGAAAGGGATAACTATGGAAACCGAGATAGAACTGAAGTTTTTTGTTTCTCCAGATTTTTCAACCATCTTACGCGCGAAGATTTCTGAAACCAAAGTTCTTCAGCACAGCTGTCGGGAGTTAGGAAACACGTACTTTGATACCCCCGATAACTGGTTGCGTCAGCATGATATTGGACTGCGCATCCGTCGTTTTGATGAGGTGTATGTCCAGACGGTGAAAACCGCAGGTCGTGTGGTCGCCGGTCTACATCAGCGTCCGGAGTTCAATGCCGAACATCACAGTAATGAGCCCGATCTTTCGCTGCATCCTGCCGATATCTGGCCGCAAGGAAAAGAGCTGACTCAGCTACAAGCCGAACTCATGCCTCTCTTTTCGACCAACTTCACTCGTGAACAGTGGTTGATTAGCATGGCTGATGGTAGCCAAGTGGAAGTCGCCTTTGATCAAGGTCTTGTGGTGGCGGGTGATCGCCAAGAGCCGATTTGTGAAGTTGAGCTGGAACTTAAGTCTGGTCAAACCGATGCACTGTTTACCTTAGCGCGCCAGCTTTGTGAGCATGGCGGTATGCGCTTAGGGAATCTTAGCAAAGCAGCTCGTGGCTATCGCCTCGCCGCCAATTATTCGGGCGATGAAATTCAACCCATGGCCTTGGTCAGTGTCGATAAAAATGACACTGCCGAGTCTTGCTTTATCCGTGCTTTAGAACATGCGTTAGCGCACTGGCATTATCATGAGCAAATCTATACCGAACGTGAAAACGTGGCGGCATTGCACGAAATTCGTCATGCAGTGAGTTACCTGCGCCAACTGCTTTCCGTCTACGGCGGCATCATTCCGCGCCGCGCCAGCGCGATTTTGCGCCAAGAGCTCAAATGGTTAGAGCAAGAGTTACAGTGGCTGAAAGAGTTTGAATATCTGGAAAGTTTGCAAGAAGACAAAGGTTACGCGCTGCGTAAACTGGATGCGCGTAAGTTTTTAGTCACCGCGTTGAAAACCTTGCAAGAGAGTCTGCCACAGCGTGAAGATACACTGCGTTTACTGAGCAGTGCCCGTTATACCGGCTTGTTACTGGATCTAAGTCGTTGGGTGCTGACACGTGGTTGGCAGCCGTTTTTAGATGACAAAGCACGCGAAAAAATGGCGCAGCCGCTGGAAGCGTTTTCCGTAAAACAACTTGACCGCACATGGGCGGAGTTGATGGAAGCTTTTCCACCGGGTAAAACCTTAACCGTACAAGAATACCTCGATCAGCAGTATCGCCTAATGCGTAACCTTTACACTGGGGTGAGTTTTGCAAGTTTATACGATGCTGAAAACCGTCAGGCATTTCGGATGCCGTGGGCGGATTTGTTGCACGGTATTGATGATTTATTGCGCCTCAAACCATTAGAGCGTTTGGTGGATCTGCTACAAGGTGAGGAGCAAGATCAACTGAAACGTTGGCTGATTCGTCAAGAGAACTCCATTTTGCATGCGATGGAGCAAAGCCGCACGATGGGTGTTGAAGCGCATCCGTATTGGCGTGAGTAGCTCTGGTTAACGCATTGATATAGATAAATAAGGGAGGCGGAGGCTTCCCTTTTCTTTTTATCGCGTTTCCCCATCTTTGTGATCCTTCACTATGCATACCCACATCTCGTTATCGCGAGAAAAGACTCTAGATACGCCAGTTTATGCCGATAACACATAGTGAGTTTGATGAGTGATGGATAGAGACAATATCCCCTTCCTTTTTGAAGCTGCAGTGGTGTTGGCTACGTTCGTTCACCCCACTCACATAGTCTGTCTATGCCCATTGATATGAACGCACTTGACGCCTACCTGCAACTCCAAGTCGTTTGGGTATAAGTCAAAGATCACAAATAGCGTGATGAATAAGAGAATTAGCGATAACAAACTGATGGGTTTTGTTTCATTTTTGATATTATCGGCTTTCATACGAGGCTCGAAATAATAGGTTGCGGATCTTTTGCATCCTCACTCAGTGGCAATCAAAAAGAATGGAGAACTGACAATGGCAACGATGTCGTTTAAGCCGTGGGAGCGGGTAATTACAGATGTTCGTCTCGTCCCGAAAATGGTGATGCTGATGGTATTCAGCACGGTGTTGATCATTGGCAAGCAGCTTTGGGACGCGGATATCTTTTACCAATCTTTATTGGCGGCCACCAACAGTGTGGAAGTCGCACAGCAGCACTACGATAACTATCTGGTTCAAGTGTTCTGGCAAACCTTGTTACTGATTGTGGTGTTTGTGGTGCTGTTGCTGTTTGCCGCGCGCGTCATGCTGCGACAAACTCAGTATCTGAGTGATGTGATCAAGCTGATGGCGCAGCGTAACCTCTCAGAGCCGATCAAAATGGATTGTAAAGATGAGTATGGGGATGTCGCGCGCGAGTTGGAGAAAACCCGCCGCCAGCTGCAAGACCTGATCAAGTTGCAAATTGATGCCTCGCAAGAGCTGACCTCGCTCACTGAAGTCATGACCATGAGCATGTCGGAGACCAAAGATTCAGCGCAAGAAGAGTTCAACGAAATTGACCAACTGGCTACGGCGATGAGTGAGATGTCGTCAACGGTTCAAACGGTCGCGGAACATGCGCAGAACGCCTCTTCCTTAACCGAAAATGCGTCTCAGCAGGCTCAAACCGGTCAGCAGTTTGTCAAAAGCACCATCAGTAAAATGAGTGAGCTTTCGAAAGACATCAGCTCTTCTGCGCAAGCCGTCAATCAGGTGGAAGAGCGAGTGGTGGCGATCAGCAGCGTAGTGGGCACGATTCGCAGCATTTCAGAGCAAACCAATTTGCTGGCACTGAACGCGGCGATTGAAGCAGCGCGAGCAGGAGAAGCCGGGCGCGGTTTTGCCGTGGTTGCCGATGAAGTGCGAAATTTGGCACAGCGTACCCAAAATGCGACTGTTGAAATCCAAGAGATGATTTCACAGCTGCAAAGCAGTGCCAATAGCGCTGTGAATTTAATGGAAAAAAGTGTGGTGCAAGCAGCGGATGGGGTAGAGCTCATCACCAACGCTGGTAGCGAGTTGGATGGCATCGTTAATCAGGTTCAATTGCTCAATGACATGAACTTCCAAATTGCCGCGGCAGCAGGCCAGCAAAGTAATGTGGCCGAAGAGATGAACGAAAACCTCAACAATGTGCGTGAGTTGGTGGAAGGTTCGGTCACTGTGATGACTGAGCTGCTCGAAACCTCAGAAATCATGCAAAGTAACGCTGAAGAGCTGGATAGAAAAATTACCGCATTTCGCGTGTAGGCTGAGCTATTGAGCAAAACCGCAAAAAATTATTCGTCAAGCGCCCACAACTGCTCTGTGGGCGTTTTTTTTCCGCCAGAGTTTGCGATATAACTAGTGAACATTCAAAGACAAGGAAGCATCATGTCACTGCCTAGCGCGCTTTTGCCGACCGCCGAATTGCATTATCAATCACTGATTTCTGAACATCCACACATCGCCAATTGGCCTTCATCTGTACTGAATCAATTGCGCTATGTGCTCGGTTTAAGCCAGTTTGTAGCCCAAACCTTGCAGCGCGATGACCCATTGTGTCAGGTGCTCCCCTCGTTATTAGCCAAGCCAAGCCGTGAGCAATATTATCGCAGTGAATTAGCGCAGTGGCTGGCCGAGTGTCAGGATGAAGCGGTCGCGCAGAAGCGTTTACGCCAGTTTCGTAACCAAGAGATGGTGTATATCGCATGGCGGGATTTTTGTGCGAGCTGGACATTAGAAGAGAGCCTTTCTCACCTTTCCCAACTGGCGGAAGCGCTGATCTTTGAAAGCTATCAATGGCTCTATCAACGCTGCTGTCTGGAAATGGGCACGCCTTGTAATGCGCAAGGGGAAGCGCAGCCCATGCTGATCATCGGAATGGGCAAACTCGGTGGCGGTGAGCTCAACTTCTCCTCCGATATCGATCTGATTTTCACTTATCCTGAAAATGGCGAGACGCAAGGCGCGCGCCGCTCGATTGCCAATGCGCAATTTTTCACACGCTTAGGTCAGCGCTTGATCAAGCTACTGGATCAATCCACACCGGATGGTTTTTGTTACCGAGTCGATATGCGCTTGCGCCCGTTTGGTGACAGCGGCCCACTCGCGATGAGCTATGCCGCATTAGAGGATTACTACCAAGAGCAGGGACGTGACTGGGAACGCTACGCGATGATCAAAGCGCGAGTGATGGGGCGGGAAATGTACCCGCAATACCAAGAGCTGCGCCAGATGCTGCGCCCGTTTGTGTTTCGCCGCTACATTGACTTCAGCGCCATTCAATCCCTACGCCGAATGAAATCCATGATCAGCAGCGAAGTGCGCCGCCGTGGTTTGAGTAACAACATCAAGCTCGGTGCGGGCGGCATTCGTGAAGTGGAATTTATTGCGCAAGTGTTCCAATTGATCCGCGGTGGCCGCGAGCCAAGCCTGCGCAAACGCGGCTTGCTAGAAACCTTGGATGCAATTGCGGAGCTTGAACTGCTAACGCGCGAACAAGTGCAAGATTTGCGTGATGCTTACCGCTTTTTGCGCCGCTTAGAAAACTTGCTGCAAGCGATGGCCGATAAGCAAACTCAAACGTTACCGGATAAAGAAGACGATCAGTTGCGTCTTTCGATCGCAATCGGATTGGCCGACTGGCCAAGTTTACAGCGTGAGGTGAGCGAGCACATGCAGCGCGTGCATCGCGTGTTTGCCACCTTGATTGGCGAAGAAGACGAAGAAGAGGAACACACGGTAGCTCGTCATTTCCATGAGCTGTGGGATATGGCGCATAAACCGGAAGTGATTGAACACATCATTGAGCAAGATCTTGGGTTGAGCGACGCAGGTGAGCAAATTCGCACCATCACTCAATTTAAAGATGATCTGGCTAAACGCACCATTGGTCCGCGTGGGCGCGAGGTGCTTAACCGGTTAATGCCGAAAGTGTATCAGGCGGTGTTTGCTCATCCCGATGCAGAATTTGGTTTGTCGCGCGTATTGGCATTGCTGCACAGTATCGCCACACGCACCACTTACCTTGAACTGCTCGATGAGCATCCCGCTGCTCTGGTGCAATTGGTGCGCTTGTGTACCGCTAGCCCAATGATTTCCGAGCAGCTCGCGCGTTATCCTATCTTGCTTGATGAGCTGATTGATCCACAGCATCTGTATAACCCAATTCCATTGGAGTCTTATCAAACTGAGCTGCGGGATTTTCTGGCGCGCATTCCAGAAGAAGATATGGAGCAGCAGATGGAAGGGCTGCGCCAATTTAAGCAGATTTCGATCCTGCGGATTGCCGCAGCAGATATCGCAGGCGTGCTTCCGGTGATGAAAGTGAGTGACCACTTAACCTATCTTGCCGAAGCGATTGTTGAGGCGGTTGTGAGCCAAGCATGGCTGCAAGTGAGCAGTAAATACGGTGAGCCGACCCATCTTAAACATCGCGATGGCCGAGGTTTTGCGGTGGTGGGCTATGGCAAAGTCGGAGGCTGGGAGCTGGGTTATAACTCCGACCTCGACATCGTATTTATGCACGACTGCCCAGTTGAGGTGAACACGGATGGTGAGAAAAGCATTGATGGCCGCCAGTTCTATCTACGTTTAGCGCAGCGCATCATCCATATTTTCTCTACCCGCACAGCCTCGGGCATTTTGTATGAAGTCGATACCAGACTGCGCCCCTCTGGTGCATCCGGTTTGCTCGTGAGTCCAACTGATGCCTTTGATGAATATCAGCGTCAAGAAGCATGGACTTGGGAGCATCAAGCCCTAGTTCGCGCGCGGATGATCTATGGTGATGCGCCGCTGCAACAAGCGTTTGCCAACACACGGCATCAGATTCTCTGTTTGCCCCGAGAGGAGCACAAGCTTAAACAAGAGGTGGTCGAGATGCGGATCAAAATGCGAGATCATCTCGGCGGTAAAAAAGCGGGGCGCTTTATGCTCAAGCAAGATGAAGGCGGGATCACCGATATTGAATTTTTAGCGCAATATCTGGTCTTACGCTTCAGTCATCAACAACCTAAGTTAACGCGTTGGTCGGATAACGTACGCATTTTTGAATCCTTGATGAACCATCAAGTGATGAGCGAGTCACAAGCGCTGGCTCTGACTCATGCCTACACCAGTATGCGCGACCAGATTCATCGCCGTAATTTACTCAATCAATCGGCCGATGTGCGAGATTCACAATTTGTGGTTGAACGTGAACAAGTTATACAAGCTTGGCAGCAGTGGCTCGGTTGAGCACTTCTGCCACCTTGGCGGCTGTGATAAACTCCGCCCCAATCTGAATATTGGAGATTGAGAATGAAACCAGTGCTACCTGACTACAGCAAAGCGGGTGTGTTAATTGTCGGTGATGTCATGCTTGACCGTTACTGGTATGGCCCAACGGGACGTATCTCGCCGGAAGCACCAGTACCTGTAGTGAAAGTAGAGCAGAGTGAAGAGCGTCCGGGCGGTGCCGCTAACGTTGCGATGAACATCGCTTCTTTAGGTGGTCACGCGCACATCATTGGTCTGACAGGGCAAGATGAGCCGGCGAATGTGCTTGCCAACAAGCTCACCTCACTGAAAGTCCATTGTGATTTTGTGGCGCTGCCGGATTACCCGACCATCACTAAATTGCGTGTATTGAGCCGCGGTCAGCAGTTGATCCGTCTCGATTTTGAAGACAAATTCGAAAATACGGATGCGCAGCTTATCTTATCGCGCATGGAAAGTGCGCTACCTAAAGTGCGCGCGGTGATCCTGTCTGACTACGCGAAAGGTGCGTTAGAGCACGTACAGCAGTTTATTCAGAAAGCCAAGGCGGCTGGTGTACCTGTGTTTATCGATCCGAAGGGCAGCGACTTTGAACGCTATCGTGGTGCATCGCTGCTTACGCCAAACATGTCTGAATTTGAAGCTGTGGTCGGCAAAGTCAAATCTGAGCAAGAGCTGGTTGAAAAAGGTTTTGCCCTGATTGAAAAGTTCGATCTCGGCGCATTACTGGTGACTCGTAGCGAACACGGTATGACGCTGCTGCGCCGTGGACTGGAACCTTTCCATTTACCCACCCAAGCCAAAGAAGTGTATGACGTGACAGGCGCCGGGGATACGGTGATTTCTGTGCTTGCGGCGTCGGTTGCGGCAGGTAAAGCGCTGGATGAAGCTTGTGCTCTGGCTAATGCTGCCGCCGGTGTGGTGGTCGGTAAACTGGGTACGTCTACTGTTTCTACCATTGAATTGGCGGAAGCAGTGCACGGCAGTAAAGACACTGATTATGGCGTGATCAGCGAAGATGCTCTGATTGAAGCCGTGAAAAAAGCGCAAGCGCGTGGCGAAAAAGTGGTGATGACCAACGGCTGCTTTGACATTTTGCACGCCGGCCATGTTTCTTACCTTAACCATGCAGCAGAGCTTGGCGATCGCTTAATCGTTGCGGTGAACACCGATGAATCGGTGAAACGCTTGAAAGGCCCTGGCCGTCCGGTCAACAGTACCGATCGTCGTATGGCGGTATTGGCGGGTCTTGGCGCGGTGGACTGGGTCGTGCCATTTAGCGAAGATACACCACAGCGTTTGATCGCAGCCGTATTGCCAAACCTACTGGTGAAAGGTGGCGACTACAAACCAGAAGATATTGCGGGTGGCAAAGAAGTGATTGCCGCGGGTGGTGAAGTCAAAGTATTGAACTTTGAAGAAGGCTGCTCAACCACCGAAATCATCGAAGCGATCAAAGGTGGTCGTGGTTAACGTGGATTGATAAGTAATGTGATACTTATCAATTACTTAATCGATATATAGCAAAAGGGGCCAAATGGCCCCTTCATTTATTTCATGCAGCTCAAAAGAGATGGATTACTTCTTCGCGACTTTTAGGCCTGCGTTGACATCCATCACGTCTTGCTCACTCAGAGTACCAATCGCTTGGCGCAATTGCAGCACACTGAGAATGTAGTCATAGCGAGCATTCGAGAGATTTTTGTTCGCATCATACAGGCGACGTGTGGCATCGAGTACATCGACAATGGTACGCGTACCGACATCAAAACCTGCTTCGGTCGCTTCCAGTGCTGACTTCGCAGAAATCACTGCCTGCTCATAAGCACGCAGTGCACCAATTGAAGCGTTGATGTTGTTGTTGTATGCACGCACATCTTTAACCACTGAGCGGTAAGCGGCTTCCAGATCTTGGCTGGCGGCTACATACGCAAATTCAGCCTGCTTGGTCAGTGACGTGGTGTTGCCACCTGTGTACAGCGGTACTTTGAGGTTCACGCCGATTTTGAAATCGTTGTACTCTTCGCCTGAAGTGTTTTTCGCATTGTCGTTGCTATTGTTGCCATAGTTGTAACCACCATCTAAGGTCAGTGATGGCAGATGGCCAGAGCTGGCAAGCGAAATGTTGTCACGTGCGACATCTTGACTGATACGAGCAGCAAGCAGCGATAAATTTTGCTGTTGCGCTTTTTCGATCAACGCTTCGCTTGATTCGGTCGTACGACTCGCCGCAAATCGTTTGGTATCGAGTACCGCAAGCTTAGAGTATTCCTGACCCGTAATTTCACGCAGAGCTTCATAGCTATTGGTGAGGCTGTTTTCCGCCAACACTTCATCGGCTAATACACCATCGAATTGTGCCTGTGCATCATGTACGTCGGTAATCGCTGACAAACCGACTTCAAAGCGTTGTTTGGTTTGCTCTAATTGGCGACCCACGGCGGCTTTTTCTGCGCGCACGAATTCAAGGTTATCTTGAGCGCGGAGCACTTCAAAATAAGCCTTCGCCACACGTAAGATTAAGCCTTGTTGCGTGGCAGCGTATTGAGAGTCTGCTTGGCGGGCTTTTTTCTCAGCCGTATCTAAGCTTACCCAGCTAGAACGTTGGTACAGTTCTTGTGAAAAGTTGATGCCTGCAGAGAGAAGATCACTTTCGCGTGGGGCTTGATCACTGCGGTTGATGTTGTAACCCGCCGTCAGATTAATTTGCGGTAAAAGGGCACTACGGCTAGAAGTCACCGCTTCAAACGCAGCATCACGTTGAGCCGCTACGCTGAGTAATTGGGGATCATTTTCTTTTGCTTGGTTATAAATCTCTGCCAGGTTTTCTGCCCAAACGGCAGAGCTTAGTGTGCCTAGCGCAGCACTAACAAATAATGGAAGCAGTTTTTTCATCGGTCCTATTCCTGACGTGATGTGAAAGGATTTATTCCTCAAGAGTTTAACTCAAATTGATGGTAATTCACTCGAAACTTTGCACTTTTTTACACTTAACTATCCAACTGTGCAATAAAAATTATGAGCCACTTAAAAAATAAGATAATTTTTATATAAAAAGTTGAGCCATCACTTGGTAGTCGGCAAATTCCACGAGTAAACTATAAAGTTCATCAATAGGAGGTACGAATGCAAGACGCGAATCAGCAGCCAGTCTCTTTTAATAAGAAAGATGTCGAAATCCTTAATAAAGAGACACTGTTTAAAGGCTTTTTCCGCATGGTGAAGTACCGTTTTAAGCATAAACGTTTTGCGGGAGGCTGGAGTGAGCCTGTCGAGCGGGAAATGTTTGAACGTGGCCATGCCGCGGCGATGTTGCCGTACGACCCTATTCGTGACCAAGTGGTGATCATCGAACAGATCCGCGTCGGTGCGCTAGAACATGCACAGCCTTGGCAACTGGAAATTGTCGCTGGAGTGATTGATACCGATGAGAGTGCTGAACAAGTCGTGTGCCGTGAAGCGGTAGAAGAAGCAGGGCTGACTGTAGGCAGAATTGAAAAAATTACCTCTTATTATCCTTCTTCTGGGGGATGTTCTGAAAAATTGGATGTCTTTATAGGTGAAGTCGATTGTTCACAAGCGGGTGGCATTCATGGTTTAGACTGTGAAGGAGAGGACATCAAAGTGCATGTGATGAGTCGGACTGAAGCGTATCAATTGGTCAAAGATGGGCGAATTGAAAATGGGGCATCAATCATTGCCTTACAGTGGTTGGCGCTGAATTATCAGCCATTACAACAGCAATGGCAGTAACGAGTAATGAGTCAATTGACAGTTAAAAAACCGTATCATGTTGATCTCCCTGAATTAATGCGGGTATATGAGACCAACTACGCCAAACTGAATGCTCTGCTGCCTGCGCAGCCGGAGGTCGGAGAGGTGCGTTGTTACCAAGCTGCTCAAATGACCTATCAACTGCAAGTGCTAGAGGTCACAAAGTACACAACTTTGTTGGAGGTCTGTCAAAGTGATGACTTGTCAGTATTTCCATTGCCGACCATGTCTGTCAGGCTGTACCACGATGCTCGCGTGGCCGAGGTTTGCAGTAGTGAACAGTTAGGTCGAGTGCAAGCGCGCTATTATTATCCGAACGAAAACATGGTGCAACCCGATGAAAAAGCGCAACTGAATCGCTTTTTAGGCGATTGGCTGACTTTTTGCCTCAAGCATGGCATCAGTCGCAGTCCAATCACCCTATCACAATAAATAACAGAGTTAGGTTTACCGATTTTGAAAGTGTCGTCTCAATCAGAGGATTCATCGATCAAGCTTATTCAGATCACGGACACCCATTTGTTCGCGGCGGAAGATGGTAGCTTGCTCAGTGTGAATACGGCTGACAGCTTTGCGGCTGTGGTTGCGGCCATTGGTGAAGAGCAGGTCGAATTTGATGCCATTCTCGCCACCGGGGATATTTCGCAAGACCACACACCCGAGTCTTATCAACGCTTTGTGCGCGGTATTCAGCCGCTAAAAAAAGCGTGTTATTGGCTGCCCGGTAATCATGATTACAAACCGAGTATGCACAGCGTACTGCCCACTCAGCAAATTCAAGCCGTTGAACATGTGCTGCTGGGGGAGCATTGGCAAGTGGTGTTACTCGATTCGCAAGTGGTTGGCGTGCCGCACGGCAAACTGAGTGAGCAGCAGTTACAACTGCTGGATAACAAGCTGACCGAGTACCCAGAGCGTCACACTTTAGTGCTGCTGCACCATCATCCGCTCTTGGTGGGAAGCGCTTGGCTTGATCAGCACACACTCAAAGAGAGCGAGCGTTTTTGGGATGTCGTCGCCAAGCACAGTAATGTGAAAGCCATTTTGTGTGGCCATGTGCATCAGGATATGGATCGTATTCACCTTGGCGCGCGTGTGATGGCGACCCCCTCAACCTGTGTGCAGTTTAAGCCTAATTCACAAGATTTCGCGTTAGATAACTGCTCACCCGGCTGGCGTGAATTAACCCTTCACGCGGATGGGCAAGTGAGCACCCAAGTGAAGCGACTTAAACAAGGCCGATTTTTACCTGATTTTAACTCGAACGGATACTGATATGACTGCTCGTCCTGCTTTGCTGCTCTACATCCATGGTTTTAACAGCTCACCGTTGTCACACAAAGCGCAAGTGATGCAGCAGTATTGCCAGCAGCACAGGCCTGATATCAAAGTCGTGGTGCCCAAGTTACCGAGCTTTCCAGCGCAAGCGGCGCAGCATCTGTTGTCTGTCGTGGAGCAATATCGCGCGCAATATCGGATCGGGTTGGTCGGAAGTTCATTAGGCGGTTATCTCTCCACTTGGTTAAATGCCCAATTTGGCTTTCGCTCGGTACTGATCAATCCTGCTGTGAAGCCTTACGAGTTATTAGCCGATTTTCTCGGTGAGCAGGTTAATCCTTACACCCAAGAGCATTACGTGCTCGAAGCGTGTCATATTGATGAGTTGAAAGCGCTCGATACGCCAGTGCTGAAACAGCCAAGCGATTTTTGGCTACTGCAGCAAAAAGGCGATGAAGTGCTGGATTATCGACAAGCGGTTGAGAAGTACCAAGCGGCTAAACTGACCGTGGAAGAGGGCGGTGACCACAGTTTTGTGGATTTTGAACGTTACCCAGAGCAGATTATTCACTTCCTTGAACTTTGATTGATGACTGACTTTTGTTGTTTTCGGATTCAATCTGCGTTTTGCTGCGCAAAGCCTCATAAATTTACCTGATCCTTGCGCTGTGCCCTTGACATCAGAGGGCGGCTTCCAGACTATGTTGCCCTTAGACTTTAGCGCCAACTGTGAGGCGGTGTAAGGGCAGAACGCGAGCTTGCTTGGTCAGTGTCCTCTCGCTCCCATCGTTCAGCTTGCTGAAATGAACACCTGAAATAATGCGATTTTTCGCACAATTTATGCACAAAAAATCAGGTTTTCACACGGCGCTGATAAAGTTACCAATCATTGAGCAAATAAAGCATTCCGTATTATGACTGAACAATATAATGCTGGGGCCATTGAGGTTCTCAATGGCTTAGAACCAGTGCGTCGCAGACCGGGAATGTATACCGACACCACGCGCCCCAATCACCTTGGGCAAGAAGTGATCGACAACTCCGTCGATGAAGCGCTGGCCGGATACGCCTCCAAAATTCAGGTAATTCTTCATGCCGATCAATCGCTCGAAGTGATTGATGACGGGCGAGGCATGCCCGTCGATATTCACCCTGAAGAGAAGGTTTCAGGGGTGGAGCTTATTCTGTGCAAACTGCACGCCGGTGGTAAGTTCTCCAACAAAAACTACCAATTTTCCGGTGGCTTGCATGGGGTGGGTATTTCGGTGGTGAATGCGCTCTCCAAACGGGTAGAAGTGGCGGTTCGCCGTGATGGTCAAGTGTATGAAATTGCCTTTGAACATGGCGATAAAGTGACTGAGCTGACGGTTACGGGGACTTGCGGCCGTCGCAATACCGGTACTAGCGTCCATTTCTGGCCAGACACCAAATATTTTGACTCACCGAATTTCTCCGTATCGCGCCTGATTAATAACTTGCGTGCCAAGGCGGTACTTTGCCCCGGTTTAGAAATCATCTTTACCGATAAGGTCAATAACAACGAGCACCGCTGGTTGTACGAAGATGGCCTAAAAGATTATCTGGCCGAAGGTGTGAAAGGTTATACCTTACTGCCGGAAGAGCCGTTTACCGGCGAATTTACTGCGCAAACCGAAGCGGCAACGTGGGCGGTGATTTGGCTACCCGAAGGTGGCGAGCTGATCACCGAAAGCTACGTTAACCTGATCCCAACCGCGCAAGGTGGTACCCATGTCAACGGTTTACGCCAAGGCTTGCTGGATGCGATGCGCGAGTTCTGTGAGTTCCGCAATCTGCTGCCACGCGGGGTAAAATTGACAGGCGAGGACGTGTTTGATCGCTGTGCTTATGTACTGTCGATCAAGATGCAAGATCCGCAGTTTGCTGGCCAAACCAAAGAGCGCCTCTCTTCACGCCAATCGGCGGCGTTTGTCTCCGGCGTGGTGAAAGATGCCTTCAGCTTGTGGCTTAACGAAAAACCGCAACTGGCAGAGCAGTTAGCCGAAGTTTGTATTGCTAATGCGCACAGCCGAATGCGTGCCAGCAAGAAAGTGGTGCGTAAGAAGATCGCTTCAGGCCCTGCCTTACCGGGTAAATTAACCGACTGTACAGTGCAAGACCTTAACCGCACCGAACTCTTCCTGGTGGAAGGGGATTCGGCGGGCGGCTCGGCGAAGCAAGCGCGGGATCGTGAATTCCAAGCGGTGATGCCACTGCGCGGTAAAATCCTCAATACGTGGGAAGTTTCTGCCGATCAAGTATTGGCTTCACAAGAAGTACACGATATTTCAGTTGCATTGGGGATTGACCCTGACAGCGATAACCTCGAAGCACTGCGTTACGGCAAAGTCTGTATCCTTGCGGATGCGGACTCGGATGGTCTGCACATTGCGACCTTGCTCTGCGCCCTATTTACCCGCCATTTCCGCGCGCTGGTGAAAGCGGGTCACGTCTATGTTGCTATGCCGCCGCTCTACCGCATCGACTGTGGTAAAGAGGTGTTCTACGCACTCGATGATCAGGAGAAAGAGGGCGTGTTAGAGCGTCTGAGCCAGAAAAAAGCCAAAGTGAACGTGCAACGCTTTAAAGGCTTGGGTGAAATGAACCCGCTGCAATTGCGTGAAACCACGATGGATCCCAACACTCGCCGCTTGGTGCAACTGACCATTGATGATGCAGAAGCGACCGACGAGATGATGGATATGCTGCTGGGTAAAAAGCGTGCGGATGACCGCCGAGCTTGGCTGCAACGTAACGGCGATATGGCAGAGGTGTAACGAATGTCTACTGAAATCAGCTTTGATGGCGTTGAACAGCTGCCGCTGCGCAAATTTACTGAAGACGCTTATCTCAACTATTCGATGTACGTCATCATGGACCGTGCCTTGCCCTACATTGGTGATGGCTTAAAACCGGTTCAACGACGCATCATCTACGCGATGTCTGAGTTGGGTCTCTCGGCATCGGCCAAATACAAAAAATCAGCACGTACCGTGGGTGACGTACTGGGTAAATACCATCCGCATGGCGATTTGGCCTGTTACGAAGCTATGGTGTTGATGGCGCAGCCATTCTCTTATCGCTATCCGTTAGTGGATGGTCAAGGTAACTGGGGTGCACCGGACGATCCGAAATCGTTCGCGGCCATGCGTTATACCGAAGCCAAACTGTCAAAGTTTGCCGAGATTCTGCTTAGCGAATTAGGCCAAGGCACCGTAGATTGGCAACCAAACTTTGACGGCACCATGCAAGAGCCGAAAATGTTGCCAGCGCGTCTGCCGCACATTCTGCTTAATGGTGTCACCGGCATCGCGGTAGGTATGGCGACCGACATTCCACCGCACAACGTGCGTGAAGTGGCGGATGCAACCATTCATCTCATCGATAATCCTAACGCGCCGCTGACCGATTTAATGCAGTACGTCAAAGGCCCAGATTTCCCGACTGAAGCGGAAATCATCACCCCAACGGTTGAGCTAGAGAAGATCTACCGTTCGGGTCGTGGCAGCATCAAAATGCGTGCTGTGTGGTGCAAAGAAGGCTCGGATATCGTGATCACCGCGCTGCCGCATCAAGTCTCTGGCGCGAAGCTGCTGGAGCAGATCGCCGCGCAGATGCGTGCTAAGAAACTGCCGATGGTGGAAGACTTACGCGATGAATCGGATCACGAGAACCCAACGCGTATCGTGATCGTGCCGCGCTCAAATCGCGTCGATTGCGATCTGCTGATGAACCACTTGTTCGCTTCAACGGATCTGGAAAAGAGCTTCCGCGTTAACCTGAATATGATTGGTCTCGACAATCGTCCTCAGGTCAAAGGCTTAGTGCAGATCTTGAGCGAGTGGATCTCGTTCCGCCGTGAAACGGTACGCTCACGTTTGCAATATCGCCTCGATAAAGTGCTGGCTCGTTTGCACATTTTGCAAGGTTTGCTGATCGCTTATCTCAACCTTGATGAAGTGATTGAGATCATCCGTAACGAAGACGATCCGAAAGCGGTGTTGATGGCACGCTTTGATCTGACCGATATTCAAGCGGACGCGATCTTAGATACCAAGTTACGCCACTTGGCTAAACTGGAAGAGATGAAGATCCGCGGTGAGCAAGATGAGCTAGAAAAAGAGCGTAAAAAACTGGAAGAGCTACTCGGCTCTGAACGTCGCCTCAATAATCTGCTCAAAAAAGAGATCAAAGCGGATGCCGACAAGTTTGGCGATGATCGCCGCTCACCACTGGTCGAACGCGAAGAAGCCAAAGCGCTGACCGAGCGTGATTTGATGCCAAGTGAAGCGATCACCGTCGTGCTGTCTGAAAAAGGCTGGATCCGTCACGCCAAAGGTCATGATGTGGATTGCCAGAGCCTGAACTACAAAGCGGGCGATAATTACCTGACCCATGCCTGTGGTAAGAGCAACCAGCAAGCAGTGTTCTTGGGCAGTGATGGCCGTAGCTACTCGCTCGAATCGCACACGTTGCCATCCGCGCGCGGTCAAGGTGAGCCGATCACGGGGCGTTTGAACGTAGCTGAAGGCACCACGATTCGTCAGGTGGTCATGGGCGAAGAAGATCAGCTCTGGCTGGTGGGCTCGGATGCCGGCTACGGCTTTGTGTGTAAAGGCGATGACCTGCTGTCGAAAAACCGCAGTGGTAAAGCTTTGATCAATCTACCAGAAAACTCGGAAGTGATGACGCCACAAGTGATCGCCGATCTCGATAACGATGAGATTTTAGCGATTACTAACCAAGGGCGAATGTTGCTGTTCCCGATTAAGGATCTGCCGCAACTGAGCAAAGGTAAAGGTAACAAGATCATCAACATTCCTGCGGCGAAAGCGAAAACCCGTGAGGAAGTGCTGTCCAACTTGATGGTGTTGCCACAAGGCGCATCGATTACCCTATATGCAGGCAAACGTAAGCTAGGCTTGAAGGTGAGCGATCTGGATAACTTCCGCGGTGAACGCGGCCGCCGTGGTGCTTTGTTGCCCCGTGGCTTGCAACGCGTGACCGCGATTGAGATTGAAACCTCAGCGGAGCCAGAATCGACCCCGCATTCGGAAGATGAATAGACAAGAGGAGCCATCTGGCTCCTCTTTCTTTACTCTCAACCCCGTGAACTAATACTGATCTTCTGACCAGCCATCGCTGTCGGACATATCCGGTGCGCCGGGAATGGCTTTCTCTTCATCTGCCCATTCACCAAAATCAATCATTTGACACTGCTTACTGCAAAATGGACGGTGTGGGCTCTGTTCGCCCCATTCCACATCGGTGCCACATCGTGGGCATTTCACTATGGTGAGTTTTTTGGTCATAACGCAGTCCTATTGAAAAGCAGCCATGGCTTATCCCCTTAAAACCGGCAACGCCAAGTTGTGTGGGGATACTCTTCATCAAAGCCAAGCTGATAATGTATTTTTGGTTCGCAACATTGTTTCGAGAAAAGGTCGCGAGTTTTAGCAGCACACCGCCAAATCAAAGGCGATATCTTGAGTGCAGGCTTGCCCGCTGTGAAAATCGATAAACTTGATAGCAAAGCGGTTTTTGTGCCCAGAAATCATCGGGTACACACCGTATTCGAGCGGAATCGCAAGGCGTAGGATATTGGCATCTTCCGCATCACTTTGGTAGAAACCGTTGCTTGCCATGCGTGAGCGGTAGTGGCCGGTTTCGCGAGTCAATTTAAGCCAGAGTTTGAGTGCATTCGAAAGCGGCGTCACGGTTTGCATCCACTGCTGGGCATCACGCATTTTGCGATCCAGCGGCAGATGCAGCCAGTAGTGCAGCGCTGGCAGATCAAAACAGCAGGAACCACCCGGTAAATTAAAGCGCTGACGAATTGCACTGAGGAAACGGTCTTCTTTGAGTGATTGGCCAAAACGCTCGGCACTCATCAGATCCCGATGAACTTCATCGACTTCGGTGAGCAGCGAGTTAAGCATCTCTTGATCTACGCCTTCTACATGGAGCCAACTGCGGTATGTTAAGCGCTGTTTTTCCATATCTTTAGCCAGTTCACTTTTCAGTTGGATCTGCTCAAAAATCTCCAGCATATCGAACAGTGAGCGGAAAAAGAGTTGATGTTGAATCCCATCACTGAAAGTGGACGCTCGCTCCATCTGATTGAGCAGCGCTTCGACACGCAGGTAGATGCGCGTTTTTTCATTGAGAGGGTGTTCAAACTGGTGCGTAGTCATTGGGCTAGCCTTGGATTCTTTGCGCTTATTCTCACAAATTTTGCCTGCTCATGGCTAGATACTTTTGGTGCAATAGTGTGATTTGAGGCAAAAGTTTCTGGTTTTCTGCGTCATTTTTGAGCACATCATCAGCAATCGCCAAACGTTGAGCGCGTGAGGCTTGCGCAGCAAGGATAGCCTCAGCTTGTTCGCGTGATACTTTATCGCGTGCCATGGTGCGCTCAATCTGTATTTTTTCATCCACATCGACCACTAACACGCGATCGGCCATGGTTTGCAGTTGGTTTTCGACCAACAGGGGCACAATCAACAGCGCATAAGGTGAGGTCGTTTGGGTAAGCGCGTTGCGCATACCTTGGCGGATCATCGGATGCAGCAGTTGGTTTAGCCACGCTTTTTCATTAGGGGCGGCAAAGATGCGTTCACGCAGCGCGGCGCGATTGAGTGAGCCATCAGGGTGCAAGATGGCTTGCCCAAAATGGGCAGCAATCGCTTTTAATCCTTCGGTTTCCGGTTTAACCACGTCACGTGCGATCACATCGGCATCGACCAGATCAATGCCAAACTGATCATGAAATAGATTGGCTACCGTGGTTTTGCCACTGGCGATGCCGCCGGTCAATGCTACGACAAAACTCATAACGGTTGTCCTACCCAAGTGGTGAAGTACCAATCAATTACCTTATCGCCCCACAGCAAGGCAAACCATCCCGCGATGGCGAGATAAGGGCCAAACGGAAAGGCCATATCGATACCTTTTTTCTGCTGGCGCAGTTGGATTAAACCGAAAATCACCCCAACCACCGATGAGAGCAGTACGATGACAGGCAACTGCTGCCAACCCAGCCAAGCGCCGAGAGCGGCGAGCAATTTGAAATCGCCATAACCCATGCCTTCTTTACCTGTCAGCAGTTTAAATAGCCAGTAAATCGACCACAGCGAGAGATAACCCGCCATGGCTCCGATCACCGCATCACTGAGTGAAACAGGAGAAAAACCAAGCAGTGCCAGTGCAATACCGCCCCACAGTAAAGGTAGCGTTAATTGGTCGGGCAACAACAGGGTATCGAAGTCGATGAAGGTTGCCGCAATCAACACATAGCTGAAAAACAGCAGCGCCACGGCAAAAACTCCGAACGGAAAGTGAGTGGCAATCACTAAGCTCATGAGGGCAGTGAGTAGCTCAATCAAGGGATAGCGAGCGCTGATCGGCGCTTTACAGTGTGAGCATTGACCGCGCAGCGCTAGCCAACTCAGTAGCGGGATATTATCAATGACGCGAATCGGCGTTTGACAGTGTGGGCAAGTGGAACGCGGCAAACTGAGGGTCAGTTTACCCTCTGGTGGCGTGATGCCATATTCAGGAAAACTCGCCGCACATTCCGCGCGCCATTCACGCTCCATGATTTTGGGTAAGCGATAGATCACCACATTGAGAAAGCTACCGACAATCAAGCCAAACAGCGTGGCGAGCACCGGAAACAGCCAAGGGTAGAAGTAAAACAGTTCCATTCTCTTGCTCTAAGCGAAATGAGGGCGCGCTCAATGGGCACGCCGTTTGTCGCCATACTAACCCAATACACTCATTAAGTTAAAGATAGGTAAGTACATCGCCACCACTAAGCCGCCCACAACCGTCCCAAGAAAGACGATGATCAGTGGTTCAAGAATCTTGCCCAAGTTATCGACCGTGTTATCGACTTCAAATTCATAGATGGTCGCGACCTTGTTGAGCATGTCGTCTAATTGCCCAGACTCTTCACCGATCATCACCATTTGCAGCACCATTTCGGGAAAAGCTTCGGTATTGCGCATAGCAATGTACATCGGCATACCCGCAGCGGTATCGCGGTACACCTCATTAATCGCGGTTTCAAAGTGCACATTGCCGGAGGTTTTGGCCGTGGTTTTTAAACTGGCGAGAATTGGGATCCCCGCGGCAAAGCTGGTGGCGAGGGTACGGCTGAATTTGGCGATGGAAGCCTTAGCGAGCACATTACCAATAATCGGAAATTTCAGCCCTAAGCGGCTGGTTTTTAAACGGATCTGGAAAGAGTTTTTACGCAGCGCTTTCAAGCCAAAAATGGCTGCTGCGATGGCGATAAATGCCCATAAACTGTAAGCCTGCACCCAGTGTGAGAGTTTCAGCACTTGCTGCGTAAACCAAGGCAGTTCAGCACCAAAGCCTTTAAACATGCTTTCAAACTCTGGGATGACCATGGTGAGCATTAAGTAAGATACCCCGAGCGCGACCAACACAACCATGCTGGGGTAGATGAGCGCTTTAATCACCTTGGCGCGTAGTTGCTCGCTTTTCTCGCGGTAGGTGGCCAAACGCTCAAACACCTCAGGTAAGTTACCGGACATCTCTCCGGTTTCCACTAAATCGACATACAAGGTATCAAAATGGGCGCTGGCGGTGCGCATCGCCTTGGAAAGTGGCGTGCCCGCTTCCACGCTTTTGGTGATTTGCGCCAGAATCGATTTCATCTCAGCTTTACGGTGATTATCGCCCACCAACTTGAGGGCTTGCACAATGGGTACGCCCGTGGTGAGCATGGTCGCCAACTGCCGAGTCAAAATCGTAATATCTTTACTTTTCACGCGATGGGTTAGGCGTGCCAAAAGAGATACACTGCCTTTTTTGAGTTTTTTGATCTGAATATGCTGATCTTTGAGCTTATCGCGCACCTCGATTTCGGAGATGGCGAGCATCTGGCCGGAAACTTTTTTGCCGTTGCTGTTGATGCCTTTCCAGCGATAATTTTTCAGAGGTAAGGTTTGGGTCGCTTTCATGTTGAGGCTCGTGCTGACAGGTTAGGTTATCGAATAAAACAGTTAAAAGTAGAGCACACGCTGCAGCTCGGCAAAGCTGGTGATGCCTTCGCGCAGCTTTTCAAGACCGGACTCTTGCAACGTTTGCATGCCATTGGCTTTGGCTAAACGTTCAATTTGATGAATGCTGGCGCGTTGCATAATGGCCTCCGCCAGCTCGGTATTAAACGCCATCACTTCATAGATCCCAACGCGCCCTGAATAGCCGCCCGTACACTCGTTACACCCCGCCGCATTCGCTTCATACAAGATTTCATTGGGTTGAAATGCAAATTGGCTTTGCAATAGGGCAGAAGGGCGCACCGCGATTTTGCAGTGTTTACATAGGCGGCGCGCGAGGCGTTGGGCGATGATTAAACTGAGTGAGGACGCGAGGTTAAACGGCTCCACCCCCATATTGGCTAAACGAATTACGGTTTCAGCGGCCGAATTGGTGTGCAGGGTGGAAAGCACTAAGTGACCGGTTTGCGCGGCTTTGACCGCGATTTCTGCGGTTTCCAGATCGCGGATTTCGCCGACCATCACCACATCCGGGTCTTGGCGCAGAAACGAGCGTAGCGCTTCGGCAAAGCCAAAGCCGATTTTCGGCTGCACTTGCACTTGGTTAATCCCAGAGAGGTTAATTTCTACCGGATCTTCCGCGGTGGAGATATTGATCTGTGACGTGTTGAGAATGCGCAGCCCAGTATAGAGCGAAACGGTTTTGCCGCTGCCGGTGGGGCCGGTCATTAAAATCATTCCTTGCGGTCTTTTCAGGGCGTTGAGGTAGAGTTGCTTTTGCTGCGGGTTATAGCCGAGCTTATCAATATCCAGATTGGCGGCGCTGCTATCGAGCAGACGCAGCACGATTTTTTCTCCCCATAAAGTGGGAAGTGTCGAAACACGCATATCAATGGCGGTATCGCGGCTTAGGCGCAGTTTAATCCGCCCGTCTTGCGGCAAGCGGCGCTCGGCAATATCTAATTTGGAGAGAATTTTAATCCGCGCAGCTAAACGGCGGCTTAAATGGCTAGCCGGTTGCTGAGTTTCGACCAAGATGCCATCGCAGCGCAGGCGGATCCGATACTGGTTTTCATACGGCTCAAAATGAATATCCGAGGCACCTTTACGTACCGCATCGAGCAGCACTTGGTTGATAAAGCGGCTAACCGGAGAGTCATCTTGGCTGAGATCTTCAATGGATTGCAGCTCGTCGTCACTGACTTTAACCAGATTGGCGAGCTCATCTTGGCTGATCTCTTTCCCTTGGTTGGCTGCGCCTTGAATTGAGCGGCCATACAAACGGCGAATCGCGGCTTGCAGCGCGCGGTGATCGGCCAGTGCCAGTTCAACTTGTAATCCTGTGGCAAAACGAAATTCTTCTTCGGCTTGCAGTAAGGTCGGGTCAGAGACCGCAAGCAGCAATAAATTGCCTTGCTTGGCAATCGGCAAGGCATCGTAGCGGGTAATCAGTTCACGCAGCCCGAGCTGTTGGCACAAGTTGGCGTAGTCGTAGCGGCTAAGGTCGGTTTCCGGCAAGCCGAAAATATGGCTCAGTTGTTCGGTCAGTTCTTGGGCGTGAAAAATACTTAACTCAAGCAGCGCCTCGGGCACCGAAGTCCCCGAAGCGCTAACCTGTGTAACCACCGCTTGTTCTTGCGTTGCGCTGATTAACTCAGCCTGACGCAAGATAGCAACAAGGTTGGTGAGCATTAGTTAATTGTTGCACCTGCAGTACAGCCTTTTGGTGCTATTTCACTAGTAACGGTGGTACTACAAGTCCATAATCCATTGGCATCTCTTGCTAATTGGATTTTTGAACTAGATACTACACCAGCATCGAATGTGTATTTTATTGTACCTCCTAATGCACCTGATGCTGTTGGGGCAATTACAATCTTACCGTCACCCATGTCTTCAACAGTACCTAAGCGTGTAAATCCTGCGGCCGTACCTGCAGTTGTTGCAGGAAAAGAGCCTTCTGTCGCAATATAATCTTCAATATTAGTTTTCAGTGCTGTGATGTTTGCTAAGCCAACCCCAATAGCTGATTTTTTTACATAATTTTGATATTGAGGAATTGCAATCGCTGCCAACACACCAATCACTGCCACCACAATCATCAATTCAATTAAGGTAAAACCTTTCTGTTGTTTGTTTTTATACGCTTTCATAATTTCCTCCGTAGGTGTTTGCGTATTAAGCGCAGTGAGCATATGCCTTGCTACACAAGGGGGGAATCGAGTCGCGAGCGCTCTTCGAGTGAGTTAGGGTTTTAACCTATTGATTTGCATGATGAATGCAAAAAACTTCGAGTCAGTTAAAAACTTATGCAGCTAATTGAGCGATGAGAAATAAAAACAGGAGGCTTGATGCCTCCTGTTAACTGTTTGAAATGTTTGAAGTTAGTCTCAAGTGTTACGACTTAAAACGCATCGACAGATCAAGGGCTTTGAGGTGTTTGGTTAGTGCACCGACCGAGATGTAATCCACACCGGTCTCGGCACACTCTTTGAGGTTATCCAGCGTGATATTGCCGGAGTTCTCCAGCGCCGCACGCCCGGCGTTAATCTTTACCGCTTCACGCATCATCTCAAGGCTAAAGTTATCGAGCATTATGATGTCGGCACCGGCGCTGATCGCCTCTTCCAATTCTGCCAAGGTTTCGGTTTCCACTTCCACCGGTTTGCCGGGATTGAGCTGTTTCGCTGTGCTAATCGCCTGACGGATCCCGCCACAAGCAATAATGTGGTTTTCTTTAATGAGGTAAGCATCAAACACGCCGATACGGTGGTTATAACCGCCGCCACACGCCACGGCGTATTTCAGTGCGCTGCGCAGGCCGGGAATGGTTTTGCGGGTATCGAGCAATCGGCACTGGGTGCCTTTGAGCTCTTGCACATAACGCGCCGTAGCCGTGGCGCAACCGGAAAGGGTTTGAATAAAGTTCATCGCGTTGCGCTCACCGGTGAGCAGAATACGCGCAGGCCCGGTTAAGGTGCACAAGGTTTGGTTGGGCGTGAGGGTATCACCATCTTGCACATGCCATTCAATGCTCACTTGGCCGCCGAGCTGTTTAAACACTTCATCCGCCCACAACTGGCCGCAAAACACCCCCGCTTCACGAGTGATGATGGTCGCGGTGCTGATGCGATCGGCTGGAATCAGGCTTGCGGTAATGTCGGCCGCAGGGTCAAGTGTGCCGCCTAAATCTTCCTTTAGAGTGTCGATCACGCTGCGGGTAATATCGGCAGGCAGTTGCTGTTTCAGGTACGCAAGGCGATCCTGACTGTTGTGAGTCTCTTTCATCGCAAGTCGAATGTCCGTGTTATTTGCTGTGTTAAACCAAACCGCGTCATGATACTGGCTGGCGCGTAGAAATTCAGCTTCTAATCTCGTAATTTGTTAGGTGTAAGGTAGAATCGGGCGCAGGTTATCCCCTTGCTACTTGAAGCTGCAGCGGTGTTGGCTACGTTCGTTCACTCCAATCACAGAGTTTTCCTATGCTCACGGGGACTTACTTGCCGCCTAGCTGCAACTCCAAGTCGTTTGGGGATAGGCTTGGCGTTACTCTCAACCGACAAGATATAAGCAAGGAGTAAGGATGATTGATAGTCAAGGCTGGTACCGCCTCGCCAGAAAAGTACCTTCTCCACATTGTGATGTGCGCCATGATAGTGAGGATATTTCGCTACTTGTGGTGCACAACATCAGCTTGCCCCCCGGCCAGTTTGGCGGCCCGTACATTGAGCAGTTTTTTCTGGGCGAGCTGGATGCCAATCAACATTCGTTTTTTAAGGTAATCGCCAAGATGCGCGTGTCGGCGCACTGCGTGATCCGCCGAGATGGTGAGGTGGTGCAGTTTGTGCCGTTTCATCTGCGCGCGTGGCATGCGGGTGTTTCCTCATTTGCAGGCCGAGCCAAGTGCAATGATTACTCGATTGGTATTGAGCTGGAGGGGAGTGATTTTGTGCCGTATACCGATGCGCAATATCAGGCGCTGACTGAGCTGACCCAAGCCTTGATGGTGCGCTACCCGCACATCACGTTGCCGCGCATTACTGGACATCAATATATTGCGCCGCTGCGTAAAACCGACCCCGGTTTGGTGTTTGACTGGCGGCGTTTTCGGGCTGGGTTGAAGTCATAGGTTTTAGTTGGTGCGAAATACCCCTCCCTGCCTCCCCCTAGAAGAGGGAGGGGTAAGGGCGGTGCTTGGTTTTGAGTTCCCTCCCCTTTTAGGGGAGGGGTAGCGCGGGGTATTTAGCGCTCGCGGTGCTTAAGTTGCTGGGTTTTGCTTGGTTTGGTGTGAAATACCCCCTCCCGATCTCCCCCTATAAGGGGGAGGGGTAAGGGTGGTGCTTGGTTGAGTTCCCTCCCCTTTTAGGGGAGGGCTAGGGTGGGGTATTAAGCGCTCACGGATGGGCTTAAATCGCATCGTGATACTCGGTCAGCACTTGCTCGACCCAAGTCGCGATGCGTTCGTCGCTCAAGTCATATTGTGAATCTTCATCGAGCGCGAGGCCGACAAAATGGCTGCCATCTTCAGTCAAAGCCTTGGAGGCTTCAAAGTGGTAGCCTTGATTCGGCCAGTAGCCAAGCAGGTTAGCTCCGCTCTTCTTGATCTGGTCGTGCAGCAGCCCCATCGCATCCAGATACCATTCGCCATAGCCTTCTTGATCGCCTAAGCCGAACAACGCGACGTACTTGTTTTTTAGCGACACGCCACCGATGTGATCCCATACCGCACTCCAGTCCTCTTGGATTTCACCAAAATCCCATGTTGAAATGCCCAGCAGTAAAAGATCGTAATCACTCATTAAAGTGAGAGGCGATTCTTTTACGTTGTGGATATCCACCAGTTCTTCACCCAGTATGGCGCGAATTTTCTCCGCGGTCATTTCGGTGTAACAGGTGCTTGAGCCATAAAATAGACCAATCTTCATCAATAATTTGTATCTGTCTGCGAAGGAATGGCAAATTCTAACCATAAAAATGATCGGAATGCAGCCAATATCCTGCATCCTGCGTATTTTTATGCTATTAAACGCCCAGTAAAAAGAGAGCTAGAGCTGAGGATAGAGTGAGCGAAGCCTTATCTCCCGACCAAGGGTTGGTGGAACAATTTTTAGATACCATGTGGTTTGAGCGCGGTTTGGCAGAAAATACCGTGGCGTCTTATCGTAATGACTTGAGTAAGCTATTAGAGTGGATGGCGCAGAACCAGTATCGGCTCGATTTTATTAGCTTTGCTGGTTTGCAGGAGTATCAAAGCTGGCTGTCGGAGCAAAATTACAAACCGACCTCGAAAGCGCGCATGTTGTCGGCGATTCGTCGCCTGTTTCAATATCTGCATCGGGAAAAGGTGCGCGCTGATGATCCGAGTGCGCTGTTGGTGAGCCCGAAACTGCCAACGCGCTTACCAAAAGATTTGAGCGAAGCGCAAGTTGAAGCTTTGCTGAGTGCGCCAGATCCGCAAAGTCCACTTGAGCTGCGTGATAAAGCCATGCTGGAATTGCTGTATGCTACGGGACTGCGTGTGACAGAGCTGGTCTCACTGACCATGGAAAACATGAGCTTGCGCCAAGGTGTGGTGCGAGTCATGGGTAAGGGTGGTAAAGAGCGTTTGGTGCCTATGGGTGAAAATGCCATTGAATGGATTGAAACTTTTTTGCAGCAGGGACGGTCTTTACTGCTAGGGGAGCAGACGTCGGATATCGTTTTCCCCAGTAGCCGCGGTCAGCAGATGACCCGGCAAACCTTCTGGCATCGCATTAAACACTATGCGGTTATTGCAGGAATTGATGTGGAAAAACTCTCGCCGCACGTATTGCGCCATGCGTTTGCCACTCACTTGCTCAATTATGGGGCCGATCTGCGCGTAGTGCAGATGTTGCTTGGGCATAGTGATTTATCGACCACACAAATTTATACTCATGTCGCCACTGAGCGGCTTAAACAACTCCACAACGAGCACCATCCAAGGGCTTGAAAATAAGGTGATTTTCATGAGCGTACTGCGCCGACTAACATGGCTGGCATTTCCTTTACTGAGTATGGCATTCAACGTACAAGCGAACACTGCACCAGCACAATTGAATAAAGCCGAGCTTGAGCAGCGCTTTGCCAAACTCGGATTGCAAGTGGAAGAGATAAAAACCTCTGATATCAATGGCTTGCTTGAAGTGCAAACGTCTGGTGGTGTGTTGTTCTCTTCGCCTGATGGTGAGCACTTTATCGCGGGTACTCTGTATGCGCTGGATGGTAATGGCGGTTATGTTGATGTGCTGGCTAAACGCCAAGCGCCACTCAACGCCAAGAAAATTGCCGCATTGCAAGACAGCATGATTGAGTTTAAAGCGCCCAATGAGAAATACGCGATCACCGTATTTACCGATATCACGTGTGGTTACTGTGTGCGTCTGCACAGCCAGATCAAAGAGTACAATGATCTCGGCATTACGGTGCGTTATCTCGCCTACCCGCGTCAGGGGCCGCAAGGTCAAGTCGCGGATCAAATGGCGGCCATCTGGTGTTCTAACGATCCGAAAGCGGCGATGCACGATGCGAAAGTGAATCGTAAAACCATTACCGCCGATAAAGATATCGCCCAATGCCAAAAGACCATCGCGCAGCACTATATGCTGGGTCACGAGCTCGGCATTAGCGGTACTCCAGCGATTTTCTTACCCAATGGTGAGATGGTTGGCGGCTATTTGCCTGCGCCGCAATTGCTGCAACGCCTGCAAGCCACACAATAGTTTTTCATTTTCGACTAATTAAGGAAACAGGCCAGAGGCAACTTTGGCCTGTCACAGTATGATAGAAATCCAGCGACGCCCCGAACCTGATCTCTCACTTCTCCCCGACCACATCGACCCACTGTTACGTCGGCTTTACCTGAGCCGTGGTGTAAGCAACGTGGCACAACTTGAAAAAGCCGCCAAAGCGCTGCACTCATTCAAGCAGTTACATGGTATTGATCGTGCGGTTGAGTTGCTGTTCGCAGCGATTGCTGAGCAAAAACGCATCATAGTCGTCGGTGATTTTGATGCCGATGGCGCAACCAGTTCGGCACTTTCCGTGCTCGCGCTGCGTATGCTCGGTAGTCGTAATGTCGATTACTTAGTGCCAAACCGTTTTGAAGATGGTTATGGTCTGAGCCCTGAAGTGGTTGATCAAGCGATTGAGCGTGGCGCAGAGATGATCATGACCGTGGATAACGGCGTTTCATCACTGGAAGGGGTGCGTTACGCCAAACAGAAAGGGCTGCAAGTGGTGGTCACCGATCATCACTTACCGGGACAAGAACTCCCTGAAGTCGATGCCATGGTAAACCCGAACTTGCAGCAGTGTGCTTTTCCTTCTAAGGCGCTGGCTGGGGTGGGGGTTGCTTTCTATTTGATGATGGCACTTTGTGTGCACATGCGTCAGCAAGGTTGGTTTGCCGCGCAAGGCATGGTTGAACCGAAATTGATGGAACTGATCGATTTAGTGGCACTCGGTACGGTCGCCGATGTGGTGCCACTGGATGACAACAATCGTATTTTGGTGCACCAAGGTTTGCAGCGTATTCGTGCGGGTTTAGCGCGCCCCGGTATTCAAGCTCTGATTGAAGTCGCCAAACGGGATGCGCGCCGTTTGGTCGCTGCTGATTTTGGCTTTGCGCTTGGACCACGGATTAACGCCGCAGGGCGTTTGGATGATATGTCGTTCGGCGTTGAACTTTTGCTGTGTAACAACATTCACGCTGCGCGGCGTATGGCGAGTGAGCTGGACGGCCTCAATCAAACCCGAAAAGAGATTGAAGAGGGGATGAAGCAAGAGGCGGTCGCGTTTTGTGAGCGTTTGCAACTGAGCGATGATCGCGAGCTGCCTTACGGTTTAGTGCTGTTTCAGCGCGATTGGCACCAAGGGGTGATCGGCATTCTTGCTTCGCGCATCAAAGAGAAATACCACCGACCCGTGATTGCGTTTGCTGAAGGTGGTGATGGCAAGCTAAAAGGTTCATGTCGCTCGGTTCCCGGTCTGCATATGCGTGATGCACTAGATAAAATTGATACGCAAAACCCGGGCATCATACTCAAATTTGGTGGTCACGCGATGGCGGCTGGATTAACCATTGAAGAGCAAAATTTTGAACGTTTTTGCCGACTGTTTGACCAGCTAGTGCGTGAAGAGCTGGATGAAGCAGCACTCAAAGGCATCATCCTCAGCGATGGCGAACTGAAACCGGAAGAGTTTTCGCTGCATACCGCCGAATTACTGCGTGCTGGTGGCCCGTGGGGGCAAGCGTTTCCTGAACCCCTGTTTGATGGCGAATTTAAAGTGCTGCACCAAAAACTGGTCGGCGAAAAACACCTCAAACTGATGCTTGAGCCGCTATATAAAGGCTTTCCAACCAATGTGATGATCGACGGAATTGCGTTTAATGTCGACCTACGTCGCTGGCCGGATGCCTCAGTCAAAACGGTACGTTTGGCGTACAAACTCGACATCAACGAGTTTCGCGGTAATCAATCATTGCAACTCATGATTGATCATCTGGAAGCGAAATGATTGAAAACAACGCCCTCTCTCATAAAAAGAGGGCGTTTTCGTTATTAAGGATTAAGTGCTTCCAACAAAATCAGTTCACGTTTTAGCGTGGTTTTTTCATTCTCTGGCGCACTTTCTAGGCGCGATAGGCGCTGCGTAATCGCCGCGTTTTTCGCTTCTGAGTTTTTCAAAATCAGGTCTTGGACATTAATTGATTCAATATTGGTGTAACGGCCATCAGCGCTGGCAGGGACATCCATTTTTCCACTATTAATCAGCTCTTTAACGATCTCCCGTTCCTTCTCAAATCCTTCTAAACCAGACAGTTTCCAGCGTTGCATCGGTTTACCTTCATACTTACCTTGCTTTTGTTCGGTGAGGTATCGAATGGTGAGGTTGCGAATCGTGCCTTGTTCTTCACCGTATTCGGCTTCGGTGTCAAACAGCACTGGGAATTGTTGTCCTTCCAGTATGCCGCCTTTCTTAGTGAGATGCCCCATACGGTAGCTATTCATGCCTAGACGAATTTCACTGTTGTCCTTTACTGGTGTGCCATCTGCAAATTTTAAGTCGGTAATACGTTCACCTGCTGGCTGAGTCAGATCGATGGTGTAAGTGACTCCCGCAAAAAAATCGTTAGTGGAGTATTTTGATGCACGACGTTCAGGGTTAAAGCTGTAAGTGACGTCACCGGGCTTGACGGAGTTGAAGTAGCCTGCCGACCATTCCATATATTGTTTCAACTCTTTGCCTGTCATTCGGTAAACCGTAATTTCACCGCCAGCATATTGGTAGTTGTAGGCGATGTCTTTGGCTTTGATCGAGCCAACGTCTAACTTGGCATTGTCGTTATCAATTTGCAGCGCAATCACATTGGCTTTGGGCGCATAGAAAAAGCTGGCTTCTTGGAATAGAGCACTGATGCCTGTGTCTTGCACATGCACTTGTGGGATGCCACGAATTTCGTTTTCTGGCACCAAGTTCACCCCACTCAGTTGGGCAATTTCGCGGTTCGCCATTTCACGTAAGCGTTTATGGTAAGGCTCGTAGAGCGACTCCATTTTGCTGTCAGAGGTAATGTCTTTGATTTTGTAGGTCAGACTATCTTTATTGATGAGAGTGAACTTGCCATTTTGCTCTTCAAATTGCAGGTCGATACGCGATAGCGCACGGCCGTATTTATCAGGCTCGGTGATGATCACGCCATTCACCACGGCTTTATCAATCAGCGTATGCATGTGACCTGCTACAATCGCATCGAGCTCAGGGTTGCCGTTAGCTATGTCAGTAACACCGGTATTGGTGATGTCGTTTTCATTCTCAATCCCCATGTGTGCCACTAATACAATCGCATCCACCTGCGGATCAATTTGTTTGATGATCTTTTGCACTTCGAGAGTTGGATTAGTGAAGGTCATGCCTTCGAGCCGATTTGTCCCTTCAGCAAACACTTGGGTCATTGGAGTATCCATACCGATCACCCCAATCTTGATGCCACCACGTTCAATAATGGTGTAACCGGGTAGGAAAGGATTACCATCAGGACGTTGGATGTTACCCGCTAGAGAGCGCCCTTTAAATTGAGTTAAGGAGCGATTAAGGACTTTGAGACCAAAGTCGAACTCATGATTACCGAGTACCCAAACGTCGTACTTCATTTCGTTGAAGCCTAGCATCATCGGATCAATCGCTTCATCTTTGAAGGTTTCAACAAAGTTGCCCTGAATGGTGTCGCCCGCATCAACCAAAATTACGTTAGGTTGCTCTTGGCGGATGGTTTTCACCTTGGTGGCAATTTGGCTCAAGCTGCCACTTAGATTGAGTTTATCCGCAGAGTAATCCCAAGGCATGAAATGGCCGTGCAGATCTGAAGTACCCAAAATGGTGACATTATGGATATCTCCATTGGCGGCCAAGGCCGGAAAAGCAAAGGAGAGCGCGATAGCGCTGGTTAAGATTGTTTTTTTCATTGTCAGTCACGTTATAAGTTAAAACCCCATGCATACTAACTAATTGAATAATAACTAAATGTGATTGGTGTTGATAAAACAATGAAATAGCCAAATAGTTTGCATTGAGTTGTGAGATTTGAGCAACTTTATAGCGACGAAGATGATCCTACGTCCTCCTTCTCAACTGGATTTAGCGCCTCGCTAAAAAATCAGAAATATTTATCTTGCTAAAAAATCTTCATTTTTCTTCAAAATCAGCGGTGTACTGACACCTCTAGCCCATCAAGTCCCCATCTGTATATGAGTTGTAATTGGTCTGACCAATATTTTTGCTGTTTTAATCAACTATTGTTGCTGGATTGTTAGAGCGTGAGCGGTTCTATGATTTAGGTCAATTTTCGGCTGGACACTGGCGTTTTAATTATGTTAATTTCTGCACCAACTTAAAATTGGTATTACCAATTGCCAGCAAGAAGAATAAGAGTAGAAGAACAATAAATTATGGCTTATCAAAGGATCCGTCAGCCAAAGCTCTCCGATGTGATTGAACAAGAACTGGAGAGACTGATAGTGGAAGGAACACTCTCACCCGGTCAGCAACTTCCTCCGGAACGCGAACTGGCCAAACAGTTTGAAGTGTCTCGCCCCTCGATCAGAGAAGCCATACAACGCTTGGAAGCCAAACGCTTGCTTACCCGCCGTCAAGGTGGCGGTACATTCGTTAGTGACCGAATTTGGCAGAGCTTTTCTGATCCTCTGCTAAATTTATTGTCTAGCCACTCCGAAACTCAACTGGATCTGCTGGAAGCGCGTCATGCGCTGGAAGGTATTTGCGCCTATTTTGCGGCGTTGCGTGGTACCGAAGAAGATTTTGCTCGTATTCAGCACTGTGTCACGCGTATCGCGGAGGCTCAGGCATTGAATAATGTGGATGAAGAAGCAGAGCGGGTGATGGCCTTTTTGATTGCCATTACTGAAGCGGCGCACAACGTTGTGCTTCTGCACATCGTACGCAGCTTGAGTCCACTGCTTGAGCAGAATATTCGTCAGAATTTTAAACTCTTACATCGCCGCCCTGAAGCGGTAGAGAAAGTAAGCAAACACCGGGCTAACATTGTGGATGCGATCGTTTCGGGTCAGCCGGAAAAGGCACGTGAAATGTCCCATTCTCACTTAGCTTATATCGAAGAAACGTTGTTGGATTTGACTCGTGAACAGACTCGCCGTGAGCGATCTCTGCGTCGAATTCAACAAGGTAATGAGCCGCAATAGCGGCCATTGCGATTCAACTTAAATCCAACCAACAGAAGGATAGATCGCCATGTCTGACATGAAGCATGACGTAGATGCACTGGAAACTCAGGAGTGGCTTGCTGCCCTTGAATCCGTTGTCCGTGAAGAAGGCGTAGAGCGTGCGCAGTACCTGCTTGAACAAGTACTGGAAAAAGCGCGTTTGGATGGGGTAGACATGCCAACAGGCGTGACCACCAACTACATCAACACGATTCCTGCGGCGCAGGAGCCTGCTTACCCGGGTGACACCACGATCGAACGTCGTATCCGTTCAATCATTCGCTGGAACGCGATCATGATCGTGCTGCGTGCATCGAAGAAAGATCTGGAACTGGGTGGCCACATGGCTTCTTTCCAATCTTCCGCTGCTTTCTACGAAACCTGTTTCAACCACTTCTTCCGTGCTCCAAACGAGAAAGACGGTGGCGACTTGGTTTACTATCAAGGTCACATCTCTCCAGGGATCTACGCGCGTGCTTTCGTTGAAGGCCGTTTGACCGAAGAGCAACTGGACAACTTCCGTCAGGAAGTGGATGGCAAAGGTCTTCCTTCTTACCCACACCCGAAATTGATGCCTGAATTCTGGCAATTCCCAACCGTATCTATGGGTCTGGGTCCAATTTCTGCGATTTATCAAGCTCGTTTCCTGAAGTATCTGAATGGTCGTGGCCTGAAAGACACCACGGCACAGCGCGTATACGCCTTCCTTGGTGACGGTGAGATGGACGAGCCAGAATCACGCGGCGCGATCTCTTTTGCTGCGCGTGAGAAGCTGGATAACCTATGCTTCCTGATCAACTGTAACCTGCAACGTCTGGACGGCCCTGTTATGGGTAACGGTAAGATCATCCAAGAACTGGAAGGTCTGTTCCGTGGCGCAGGCTGGAACGTTGTGAAAGTGATCTGGGGTAATGGCTGGGACAAACTACTGGCGAAAGATACCACAGGTAAACTGCTGCAACTGATGAACGAAACCATCGACGGCGACTACCAAACGTTCAAAGCGAAAGATGGCGCTTACGTTCGTGAGCACTTCTTCGGTAAGTACCCAGAGACTGCAGCACTGGTTGCTGACATGACTGACGATGAGATCTTCGCTCTGAAACGCGGTGGTCACGAATCATCTAAACTGTACGCGGCGTTCAAGAACGCTCAAGACACCAAAGGTCGTCCAACCGTTATCCTAGCGAAAACCGTTAAAGGTTACGGCATGGGTGATGCGGCAGAAGGTAAGAACATTGCGCACCAAGTGAAGAAGATGGATATGACCCATGTTCTGGCGATGCGTAACCGTCTAGGCCTGCAAGATCTGATCTCTGATGAAGAAGTGAAGAACCTGCCGTACCTGAAACTGGAAGAAGGCTCAAAAGAGTTTGAATACCTGCACGCTCGTCGTAAAGCACTGCATGGTTACACACCTCAGCGTCTGCCTAACTTCACTGGCGAATTCATCGTGCCTGCATTGGAAGACTTCAAGCCACTGCTGGAAGAGCAAAGCCGTGAAATTTCTTCAACTATGGCGTATGTACGTTCACTGAACATCCTGCTGAAAGATAAGAACATTGGTCAAAACATCGTTCCTATCATCGCGGATGAAGCACGTACGTTCGGTATGGAAGGTCTGTTCCGTCAAATCGGTATCTACAACCCGCACGGTCAGAACTACACTCCACAAGATCGCGATATCGTTTCTTACTACAAAGAAGCGACTTCAGGTCAGGTACTGCAAGAAGGTATCAACGAGCTGGGTGCCATGTCATCTTGGGTTGCGGCGGCAACGTCATACAGCACCAACAACCTGCCGATGATCCCGTTCTACATCTACTACTCTATGTTCGGTTTCCAACGTGTTGGCGACATGGCGTGGATGGCGGGTGACCAACAAGCGCGTGGCTTCCTACTGGGTGCTACTGCGGGTCGTACAACGCTGAACGGTGAAGGTCTACAGCACGAAGATGGTCACTCGCACATTCTGGCGGGCACAGTACCAAACTGTATCTCTTACGATCCAACCTTCGCTTACGAAGTTGCGGTAATCCTGCAAGACGGTATCCGTCGCATGTACGGTGAGCAAGAGAACGTGTTCTACTACCTGACACTGATGAACGAAAGCTACGCTCACCCAGCAATGCCTGCTGGCGCTGAAGAAGGTATCCGTAAAGGTATCTACAAGCTAGAAACGCACGCTGGTAACAAAGCAAAAGTTCAACTGATGAGCTCAGGCACTATCATGAACGAAGTGCGTAAAGCGGCACAAATTCTGAGTGAAGAGTACGGCGTAGCGTCTGACGTTTACTCTGTGACTTCATTCAACGAGCTGGCGCGTGATGGCCAAGCGTGTGATCGTTTCAACATGCTGCACCCAGAAGCAGAGGTGAAAGTACCTTACATCGCACAAGTGATGGGTACTGAGCCTGCTATCGCAGCGACTGACTACATGAAGAACTACGCGGATCAAGTACGTGCGTTCATTCCTGCACAGTCTTACAAAGTGCTGGGTACGGATGGTTTCGGCCGCTCAGACAGCCGTGAAAACCTACGTCGTCACTTTGAAGTGAATGCTGGCTACGTGGTAGTTGCAGCGCTGAATGAACTGGCAAAACGTGGTGAAGTTGAGAAGTCTGTGGTTGCAGCAGCAATCAAGAAATTCGACATCGATACTGAAAAAACCAACCCGCTGTACGCTTAATTGAAGGTAGGAAAAGTAATGGCAATCGAAATTTATGTACCTGACATCGGTGCGGATGAGGTTGAAGTCACTGAGATTCTCGTCAAAGTCGGCGACAAAGTGGCTGAAGAGCAATCTCTGATCACGGTTGAAGGCGACAAAGCTTCTATGGAAGTTCCTGCGTCTCAAGCGGGTATCGTTAAAGAGATCAAAGTAGTGGCAGGTGACAAAGTGTCTACTGGCTCTCTGATCATGGTCTTTGAAGCGGAAGGTGCAGCAGCGGCAGCACCAGCTCCTGCGCCTCAAGCGGCAGCACCAGTTGCTGCGGCTCCAGCGGCAGCTGCACTGAAAGAAGTGCAAGTACCAGACATTGGCGGTGATGAAGTTGAAGTGACTGAAATCATGGTCAAAGTGGGCGATGTGGTTGCGGAAGAGCAATCTCTGATCACCGTTGAAGGCGACAAAGCGTCAATGGAAGTACCTGCACCTTTCGCTGGTACGGTTAAAGAGATCAAAATCGCTGCGGGCGACAAAGTATCAACAGGTTCACTGATCATGGTGTTTGAAGTAGCCGGCGCTGCGCCACTTGCAGCACCCGTTCAAGCTGCGGCACCAGCGGCAGCTGCTGCTCCGGCCGTTGCAGCACTGAAAGAAGTTCAAGTACCTGATATCGGCGGTGACGAAGTGACCGTAACGGAAATCATGGTTAACGTGGGCGACAGCATCAGCGAAGAGCAATCTCTGATCACCGTAGAAGGCGATAAAGCTTCTATGGAAGTACCTGCACCTTTTGCCGGAACTCTGAAAGAGATCAAAGTGGCTACAGGCGATAAAGTGAAAACAGGTTCGCTGATCATGGTGTTTGAAGTTGCTGGCGCAGCGCCAGTCGCGGCACCAGTTCAAGCAGCAGCAGCACCTGCGGCAGCGCCTGCTCAAGCAGCGACTCCTGCGGCGGCTGCACCTGCAACAAGTGGTGAATTCCAAGAAAACCATGAGTACTCACATGCTTCTCCAGTCGTGCGTCGTCTGGCTCGTGAATTTGGCGTTAACCTAGCCAAAGTCAAAGGCTCTGGCCGTAAGAACCGTATCCTGAAAGAAGACGTACAGAACTACGTGAAAGAAGCGCTGAAACGTCTGGAATCTGGCGCGCAAGCGGCGGCTTCAGGTAAAGGTGATGGCGCAGCGCTGGGCTTACTGCCTTGGCCAAAAGTGGACTTCAGCAAGTTCGGTGATACCGAAGTGCAACCACTGTCTCGCATCAAGAAAATCTCGGGTGCTAACCTGCACCGTAACTGGGTGATGATCCCGCACGTGACCCAATGGGACAATGCAGACATCACTGAGCTAGAGAAATTCCGTCAAGAGCAAAACGCGATGGAAGCGAAGCGCGACACAGGTATGAAGATCACTCCGCTGGTGTTCATCATGAAAGCCGCTGCGAAAGCGCTGGAAGCTTTCCCTGCGTTCAACTCTTCTCTGTCTGACGACGGCGAAAGCTTGATCCTGAAGAAATACGTGAACATCGGTATCGCAGTGGATACACCAAATGGTCTGGTGGTTCCTGTGTTTAAAGATGTGAACAAGAAAGGTATCTACGAGCTGTCAAAAGAGCTGGCTGAAGTCTCGAAGAAAGCCCGTGGCGGTAAGCTGACTGCCGCTGACATGCAAGGTGGCTGTTTCACTATCTCTAGCCTAGGTGGCATTGGCGGTACAGCGTTTACCCCAATCGTTAACGCACCTGAAGTGGCTATTTTGGGTGTGTCTAAGTCTGAGATGAAGCCAGTGTGGAACGGCAAAGAGTTCGCGCCACGTCTGCAACTGCCACTGTCACTGTCTTACGATCACCGCGTGATCGACGGTGCAGAAGGTGCACGCTTCATTACTTACCTGAACGAGTGTCTAAGCGACATCCGTCGTCTGGTACTGTAAGCGCATTCTCGGGTGGCGAAAGCCACCCGATTTAATGGTTATCTCCCAATTTGACGTTGAAACTGATTTTCCGTTGAATTGTTGTCTAGCTCACAGGCTACATGGATTTACTTTTCACACCATTAACATCTCTGTAAACTGTTGCGGTCTGAAAGTAATCGTTTTACATGCTTGATTTGAAACATTCGTTTTTGATTCGTTTGTAAATAAAACAACTAGATAGAACACCCATCAGCCTGTTAGGGATATTGACTACAAGAGGTCGAAATGAGCAAAGAAATTAAAGCCCAAGTCGTGGTGCTTGGTGCCGGTCCTGCTGGTTACTCCGCCGCATTCCGCTGTGCAGACTTAGGTCTGGATACCGTCATCATCGAACGTTACAACACGCTAGGTGGTGTGTGTCTGAACGTTGGTTGTATTCCTTCTAAAGCACTGCTGCACGTTGCAAAAGTGATTGAAGAAGCTAAAGCGCTGACTGAGCACGGTATCGTGTTTGGCGAGCCAAAAACAGACATCGACAAAGTTCGTCTGTGGAAAGAAAAAGTGATCAATCAGCTGACCGGTGGTCTGGCTGGTATGGCAAAAATGCGTAAAGTGAACGTAGTGAACGGCTACGGTAAATTCACTGGCCCGAACACCATTGAAGTGGACGGTGAAGAGGGCAAAACTGTCGTAACTTTCGATAACGCGATCGTTGCAGCCGGTTCTCGTCCAATCAAACTGCCATTCATTCCGCATGAAGACCCACGTATTTGGGATTCAACCGATGCGCTGGAACTGAAAGAAGTGCCTGGAAAACTGCTTATCATGGGCGGTGGTATCATCGGTCTGGAAATGGCGACCGTTTACCACTCACTGGGTTCTAAAATTGATGTGGTTGAGATGTTTGACCAACTTATCCCTGCTGCGGATAAAGATATGGTTAAAGTCTATACCAAACGCATCAAAGATAAGTTCAACCTGATGCTGGAAACCAAAGTGACCGCCGTTGAAGCGAAAGAAGATGGTATCTACGTTTCAATGGAAGGTAAGAGCGCACCAGCACAAGCTGAGCGTTACGATGCGGTTCTGGTTGCGATTGGCCGTGTACCAAACGGTAAACTGCTGGATGCTGAGAAAGCGGGTCTGGAAGTGGACGAGCGTGGCTTTATCCGTGTGGATAAGCAAATGCGCACTAATGTTCCGCACATCTTCGCGATCGGCGACATCGTGGGTCAACCAATGTTGGCACACAAAGGCGTGCATGAAGGCCACGTAGCGGCAGAAGTGATCTCTGGTAAGAAGCACTACTTCGATCCAAAAGTGATCCCATCTATCGCTTACACTGAGCCAGAAGTGGCTTGGGTTGGTAAGACAGAAAAAGAAGCGAAAGCAGAAGGCATCAACTATGAAGTGGCGACTTTCCCATGGGCAGCTTCTGGCCGTGCGATTGCTTCTGACTGTGCAGACGGTATGACTAAGCTTATCTTCGATAAAGAGACTCACCGCGTGATCGGTGGTGCTATCGTAGGTACTAACGGTGGTGAATTGCTGGGTGAAATCGGTCTGGCGATCGAGATGGGCTGTGATGCAGAAGACATCGCACTGACCATTCATGCTCACCCAACGCTGCATGAGTCTGTGGGTCTGGCGGCTGAAGTATTCGAAGGCACCATCACTGACCTGCCAAACGCCAAAGCGAAAAAGAAAAAGTAATTTCTGATTCACTGGTTTGGTTAAAAAGTGTTTGATTGAAGAAACCGCTGCTTGCAGCGGTTTTTTTTCGCTTTTGATTCCCAATTGAATGCAAAGTAAGCAGTTAAACCGAGATTTAACGCGCTGGCGGATTGTTTCTGGACTCTGCTCACACTTCTCGCTACAATCCGCCGCGGAGTTGACTGGGTAGTCGCTGCCTTATTGACGTCCCTTGGCCTATCGCCAGGGAGACTGATAAGGGGGAGGAAAGTCCGGGCTCCATAGAGCAGGGTGCCAGGTAACGCCTGGGGGGCGCAAGCCTACGACAAGTGCAACAGAGAGCAAACCGCCGATGGCCTCTCCTTCGGGATGGGATCAGGTAAGGGTGAAAGGGTGCGGTAAGAGCGCACCGTGCGACTGGCAACAGTTCGTAGCAGGGTAAACTCCACCCGGAGCAAGACCAAATAGGCCTCCACATAGCGTTGCTCGCGTTAGGAGGCGGGTAGGTTGCTTGAGCCAGTGAGTGATTGCTGGCCTAGAGGAATGGCTACTACCGCGCAAGCGGAACAGAACCCGGCTTATACGTCGACTCCACCTATTGCAGACCCATCATAGCCTTGTGTTATGGTGGGTTTTTTGCTTTTTGCTGACTCAGGTAACAGCAAAACCATTAAACTTAGCGCAAAGTCACGTCCTGTATACGCTTATGGCTAGCGGTAGTGTCTGAAATCGGTACACTAACCCATATGACGGGCATGCCCAGCACAACGAGAAAATCATGACTGCTTCTTTCCAACACATCTCTGTATTATTGAACGAATCGATTGAAGGATTGGCGATCAAGCCGGATGGTATCTACATCGATGGCACCTTTGGCCGCGGTGGTCACAGTCGCACCATTCTCGCTCAGTTAGGCCCAGAAGGTCGTCTGTACAGCATTGACCGTGATCCACAAGCGATTGCTGAAGCGCAGAAGATTGATGATCCGCGTTTTACCATCGTCCATGGCCCTTTCTCGGGCATTGCCGAATACGCACAGCGTTATGATCTGGTGGGTAAAGTCGATGGTGTGTTGTTCGATCTCGGCGTTTCTTCACCGCAGTTGGATGATGCCGAGCGCGGTTTTAGTTTTATGAAAGATGGTCCACTCGACATGCGTATGGATCCAACCAGTGGTATGCCAGTTTCCGCGTGGTTGGCACAAGCCGACTTGGATGACATCACTTGGGTGATTCGCGAGTTTGGTGAAGATAAACATGCGCGCAGAATTGCCAAAGCCATTGTCGAATATCGGGAAAACGAGCTTAACGAGCCCTTGACGCGTACCAGCCAGTTAGCAAAACTCATCTCCGATGCAGCACCTAAGAGTTTTAAAGAGAAAAAGCACCCTGCCACCCGCGCTTTTCAGGCTTTTCGGATCTATATCAACAGTGAATTAGAAGAGATTGATACCGCATTGCGCGGCGCTTCTGACATTCTGGCTCCACAAGGCCGTTTGTCTGTGATCAGTTTCCATTCACTGGAAGATCGCATGGTGAAACGCTTTATGCGTAAAGAGAGCCAAGGCCCGCAAGTGCCGCACGGTATTCCGTTGACCCAAGATCAAATTCGCGCGTTGGGTAGTGCCAAAATGAAAACCGTGGGTAAGGCACTCAAGCCATCGGATCAAGAAGTCGAACTTAACCCGCGTTCACGCAGCTCTGTTCTGCGCGTGGCAGAAAAACTGTAGAGGGTTACTATGCCTCGTCAGTCGCCGCCGAACCTCGCGAAGTTAATTGCCCTCGATCTACTGACGGTAGGTCGGGTGCCCTTGCTGCTTTTAGTGCTGATTTTTAGCTGCGCTATGGGCGTGGTGTTTATGACTCACCATACTAGACAGGCGATCAGTGCTAAAGATCAAGCCTTTATGGAGCGTGAGCGGCTCGATAACGAATGGCGCAACCTGATTTTGGAAGAAACTGCTTTGGCTGAGCACAGCCGAGTACAACAATTAGCAAGAAAAGATCTGGAGATGAAACGTCCAGATTCAGACAAAGAAGTCGTGATCAACCTTAAATGAAGAAGAAAGCCCCAGCCAAAGCCTCCCGAGTTTCTCCCCGTGTTACCACGGCTGAGCCTGCACCTATCTTTATCCGCTGGCGTTTCTATCTGCTGCTGTTTTTTGTGCTAACGGCGTTCTGCGCTTTGGTTGCACGAGTGGCTTATATCCAAATTATTGAACCTGACAATCTGATTAAAGAAGGGGATTTGCGCTCGATTCGCGCCAAAACCTTGCAATCAGCGCGCGGCATTATTTCCGATCGTAATGGCGAAGCGTTAGCGGTGAGTGTGCCAGTCGAAGCGGTCTGGGCCGATCCTGTCGCTATTTATAAAGAAGGCGGTCTGGTTGAGAAAGACCGTTGGTATGCGCTGGCCGATGTGCTCGGACTGGATCGTCAGGAGATGATGAAGAAAATCGAGGATAACCGTTCGCGCCGCTTTATCTATCTGCAACGTCAGGTTAGCCCTGCGATGGCCAAATACATCCGTGAACTCAAATTAGCGGGGATTGGCCTAAAAGAAGAGTCACGCCGCTATTATCCCGCAGGTGAGGTGAGTGCCCACTTAGTCGGGGTGACCGGAATTGATGGCCACGGTCTTGAAGGGGTAGAGCGCAGCTTTGATAGCACCTTAACGGGTGAGTCAGGTAAAAGCGTGACGCGTAAAGATAAGTTCGGGCGAGTGGTGGAAAACATTGCCCTGGAAGAGCGTGAAGAAGGTAAGCCTATCCAGCTCACCATTGACCAGCGCTTACAAGCGATCGCTTTTCGTGCCGTGAAACAGGCGATGGCGGATTATCGTGCGACTTCTGCATCGGCAGTGATGTTGGATGTGAAAACCGGCGCGGTACTGGCGATGGTGAATGCGCCTTCTTACAACCCGAATAATCGCAATGACTGGCAAAGCTTTAAAATGCGTAACCGAGTGATAACCGATGCGTTTGAACCCGGTTCAACGGTTAAGCCTTTTGTGGTCTTGGCGGCGCTCGCCAATGGTATCGCCGACAAAAACACCATCATAGATACCGGAGATGGCACCATGCAGATTGGCGGTAGCCGCGTGCGTGATACCTCCAAAGTTGGCAAAGCCGATCTCACGCTGATTTTGAAAAAGTCGAGCAACATTGGTGTGGCTAAATTAGCCTTAGAAATGCCGTTAGAGGCGTTATTGGGCATGTATAGCTCGGTGGGCTTGGGCGAAATGTCTGGCTTGGATTTGGTGGGCGAAACGATCGGTATTTTCCCGAATCGCCGCCGTTGGTCACAGTTTGAAATCGCCACCTTATCGTTTGGCTATGGTTTGGCGATCACGCCTATTCAGTTGGCTCACGCCTACGCGACCTTAGGCAATCATGGTAAATACCAACCTATTCATATTATTAAAGGTGATCAACATGGCGAGACGCGCCAAGTGGTTGATCCTAAATATGTCAATCAGGTGCTCGAAATGCTGGAAACGGTAACTCAGCCCGGCGGAACGGCAACGCGTGCAGCGGTACCGGGGTATCGTATTGCGGCCAAATCCGGTACGTCACGTAAAGCGATTGCGGGCGGTTATAGTGATGAATATTTTGCCTACACCGCAGGGGTGGCTCCGGTGAGCGACCCAAGAATTTCACTGGTGGTCATGGTCAATGAGCCGCAAGGCGACTCTTACTATGGCGGCGCAGTGGCCGGTCCGGTTTTCTCGGAAATCATGAAGGGCGCATTACAAATCCTCAACATTGCTCCTGATGAAAACCGCTTCCAAAACAAATAATAGTGTGAGACGGAACATGAACACGCATTCAGCGATCTCCGAACTGATCGCGCCATGGCTAGAGCTGACCGACCCTAAGTTGGCCGCGCTGGTCATTACTCATCTTGAACTGGATAGCCGCCTGATTAAATCGGGTGATACCTTTGTGGCTATTCAAGGCCATGCAGTGGATGGTCGCCAATTTATCGATAAAGCCATTGCGCAAGGTGCCAATCTTGTGTTGGCAGAAGCCGATGCTCAGCATCTCAATGGGTGGGTTGAGTATCGTGCTGGTGTCCCCGTCATCTATTTGGCTGAACTTGGTCAACATCTGTCAGAGTTGGCTGGGCGTCTGTATGGCGGCCACCACAATCAACTGATTGGCGTGACGGGCACGAACGGTAAAACCACCATCACCCAGCTGATTGCTCAATGGCTCGAATTGCTCGGTCATAAAGCTGCCGTGATGGGCACCACGGGGAACGGTTTTTTAAATGCGCTTGAACCTGCGGCCAACACCACAGGTAACGCACTGCAAATTCAGGCCACACTGCGCGATTTAGCCGAGCGCGGCGCGCAATATACGGCGCTGGAAACCTCGTCTCATGGTTTAGTGCAAGGGCGCGTGAAAAAGCTCCATTTTGTGGCCGGTGTCTTTTCCAATTTGAGCCGTGACCATTTGGATTATCACGGCACTATGGAGGCTTACGCCGCCGCGAAATTCTCTCTATTTAGTGAGCATGCCTGCCAAAACGCGATTATTAATGTCGATGATGCGGTCGGCGCGCAATGGGTCAAACAATTGCCGCAGGCGATCGGGGTTTCCTTAGTGACGAAACCAAACACAGCGCAAGCCATCTGGGCGCGCGAAGTGGCATACGCTGAAAGCGGTATTACGCTGAACTTTGAGAGTTCGTGGGGAGAAGGCGAATTGCACGCACCACTGATTGGTGAGTTCAATGCCTGTAACTTGTTATTGGCATTGGCAACCTTGCTCAGCTTGGGTTTTGAGAAAAGTGCACTGCTCGCCACTGCGCCAAAGCTGCGTCCAGTCTTAGGACGGATGGAGCTATTCCAACGTGAGCAAAAAGCCAAAATGGTGGTCGATTATGCGCACACGCCGGACGCTTTAGAAAAAGCACTGCGCGCGTTACGTGTACATTGTGCGGGTCAGTTGTGGGCTATTGTGGGGTGTGGCGGCGATCGTGATCGCGGTAAACGTCCGATGATGGCTGCGATTGCTGAGCAGTTTGCCGATCGCGTGATCTTGACCGATGACAACCCACGCAGTGAGTCGCCGCAAGCGATTGTAGCGGATATGGTTGCAGGACTGACTTACCCCGAGCGCGCTCATATCGAACACCACCGTTTCCAAGCCGCGAGTTATGCGCTTCAGCATGCAGGTGCGCAAGACATCATCCTGCTCGCGGGTAAAGGACATGAAGATTATCAGGTGCTGGCCAACGAAACGATTCACTACTCGGATCGTGAAACCGCCCAACAGTTACTGGAGTTACAACCATGATTCGCGTAATGCTTTCTCAGCTCAGCTCAGTATTGAATGCTCGTTTAATTGGTGAGGATCGCGCGGTCAGTGCCGTATCGACGGACAGTCGTGCTATTCCCGCCGAAGCGCTGTTTGTTGCCTTGGTCGGTGAACGTTTTGATGCGCACGATTTTGCCTCTCAAGCGGTAACTGGTGGCGCAGTGGCGCTGTTGGTTGAGCGTGAGCTCGATGCAGAGTGTTCACAACTGGTTGTTGCCGATACCAAACAGGCCTTAGGTCAGCTTGGCTCTTGGGTGCATGCGCAGTGTCAAACGCCTACGGTCGCGATCACCGGAAGTTGTGGCAAAACCACGGTCAAAGAGATGGTGGCCAGCATTTTAAGCCAGAAAGGCCAAGTGCTTTACACGCAAGGAAACTTCAATAACGACATCGGCGTTCCGCTGACTCTGCTGCGCTCAACGACCGAAGATGATTATGCCGTGATTGAATTAGGGGCGAATCATGTAGGTGAAATTGCCTACACCACCGCCTTGGTTAAGCCGGATGTTGCCCTAGTCAACAATGTAGCGGCAGCGCACTTAGAAGGTTTTGGCTCGATGGATGGCGTTAAACGCGCTAAAGGTGAAATCTATCAAGGGTTACAGGCGGGTGCCGTGGCGATTGTTAATTTAGACAGCAACGGTGGTGACTACTGGAAAGCGGTACTGGCGGACAAAACCGTGAAAACATTTTCCGCTACCGATCACAATGCTGACTTTTATCCACGTGATGTGCGGTTAAATGCGCTCGGTATAGCTAGCTTTACTTTGGTTACCCCGGTTGGTGAAGTGGGTGTTGAGTTGGGCATCATGGGCCAACACAACGTGGCCAATGCACTGGCTGCGGCGGCGTTATCACTGGAAATGGGCGCGAGCTTGGCGGAAATTGGTCAAGGTTTAGCGCATTTATCCAAAGTGAAAGGTCGAGTGGATATGGCACAGTTGCGTGACGATATCACGCTTATTGATGACAGCTATAACGCTAGCGTGCCAGCCATGAAAGCGGCGGTGGAGCTGTTAGGCAGCTTTTCCGCTGTACGCTGGTTAATTTTGGGCAATATGGCGGAGTTGGGTGATGAAAGTCTTGCACTTCATCAGCAAGTCGGTGAACATGCTGCACCATTCGGTTTTGAGTTTGTCCTGACGTATGGCAAGGACGCAAAAGTGATCAGCGACCTTTGCCAAGGGCATCACTTTGCTACCCATCAGGACATGATGACATTTATTGAGCAGCACATAGAACAACAACAGGGTCGTACTCAAGTATTGTTGGTGAAAGGTGCCAACAGTGCAGGGATGAGTAAAATTGCCGCTGCTCTCAAGGAGAAATTTGCATGATTATTTGGCTTGCTGAACTGCTCCAGCCATATTTTTCGTTTTTCCGTCTGTTCGAATATCTCTCATTTCGCGCCATTGTCAGCATTCTGACTGCGCTTGGGATCTCGTTGTGGATGGGGCCGCGCATGATTAAGCGCCTACAAATGCTGCAGATTGGGCAAGTAGTGCGTAATGAAGGGCCTGAATCTCACTTCAGTAAACGCGGTACTCCGACCATGGGTGGGGTGATGATCCTTGCCGCGATCACCATCACTGTACTGCTGTGGGCCGATCTGACTAACCCTTATGTTTGGGCTGTGCTTGCGGTACTGCTCGGTTACGGTGCGGTCGGTTTTGTCGATGATTACCGTAAAGTGGTGCGCAAAAATACCGATGGCTTGATCGCGCGCTGGAAATACTTCTGGCAATCTGCGATTGCTTTAGTGGTTGCGTTTGCTCTGTATGCGCACGGCCAAGATACGGCGGCAACGCAGTTGGTGGTCCCTTTCTTTAAAGATGTGATGCCACAGCTGGGCTTGATGTACATTGTGCTGACCTATTTCGTGATTGTTGGTACCAGTAATGCGGTGAACTTGACCGATGGTCTGGATGGCTTGGCGATCATGCCAACCGTATTGGTTGCAGCCGGATTTGCGGCGATTGCATGGGCGACCGGTAACGTTAACTTCGCGAACTATCTGCATATCCCTTATATTCCTCACTCTTCTGAGTTGGTGGTGGTGTGTACCGCGATGGTTGGTGCAGGTTTAGGCTTTTTATGGTTTAACACCTATCCAGCCCAAGTATTTATGGGCGATGTCGGCGCGTTGGCGTTAGGTGGCGCGTTAGGTACGATTGCGGTACTGGTTCGCCAAGAGTTTGTGTTGGTGATCATGGGCGGTGTATTCGTGATGGAAACCCTGTCAGTGATTTTGCAAGTTGGTTCTTACAAGCTGCGTGGACAACGTATCTTCCGTATGGCACCGATTCACCATCACTACGAATTAAAAGGCTGGCCAGAACCACGTGTGATCGTGCGTTTTTGGATCATCTCTATCGTTTTAGTATTGATTGGCTTAGCGACACTCAAAGTTCGTTAAGTGGATTAAGGATGTCAATTTCAATGGACCGTTGGCAAGGCATACAACATGTGGTCGTCGTAGGGCTCGGGATTACCGGGCTCTCTGTCGTTAATTATCTGAGAAAATATCATCCGTCGGTAACCGTGCAGGTTATCGATACGCGCGAAGCACCACCGGGGCAAGAGCAGCTTTCGTCGGACGTTGCACTGCATCGTAGCGGTTGGAATCTTGAGTGGTTACTCAATGCCGATTTGGTAGTCACCAACCCAGGCATTGCGTTGGCGACGCCGGAAATCCAACAAGTGCTGGCCGCTGGAATTCCTGTTGTCGGTGATATTGAGCTCTTTGCATGGCATGTGGATACACCCGTTATTGCGATCACTGGCTCAAATGGCAAAAGCACCGTCACTGATTTAAGCGGTGTGTTAGCCAATGCTGCTGGTGTGAAGGCCGCGGTAGGTGGCAATATTGGGGTTCCGGCACTGGATCTGATTTCTCCAGACGTTGAACTGTATGTGCTTGAGCTATCAAGCTTCCAATTAGAAACTACCTCTAGCTTAAAACTGAAAGCGGCCGCGTTTCTCAATCTTTCTGAAGATCATATGGATCGTTATCAGGGGATGGAAGATTACCGCCAAGCCAAACTGCGCATTTTCGATCATGCCGAAACCGCAGTGGTGAATGCCGATGATACTCAAACTTTTCCTGACCACGCGGCACATCTGCAAGTGGTGACGTTTGGTGTCGAGCAAGCTGCACAATTTAGCCTTGCTCAACATCAAGGCCGCGAATACCTTTTTGCGCGCGATGAGGCCGTCATGGCGTGTGCTGAGCTGAGTTTAGTTGGCCGTCATAACGTGGCAAACGTACTTACCGTGTTAGCTTTGCTGGATTCAGCCGGAGTAAACTTCCGTTTGGCTTTGGATGCACTCAAGTCTTACACAGGTTTGACACACCGCTGCCAAGTGGTTGCCGATAATCACGGCATCAAGTGGGTCAATGATTCTAAAGCGACCAATGTTGCGAGTACGCTGGCAGCATTGTCGGGATTAAAAATCGAAGGTCAGCTCTATTTGTTGGTTGGTGGCGTAGGTAAAGGGGCGGATTTCACGCCGCTCGCCCCCGTATTGGCGACATTGCCTGTGCAATTGTGCTGCTTTGGTGTGGACGGCCATCAATTTATGCCACTGCACCCTTCGGCTCGGTTTTATGACTCGATGGAGAGCATAATTCGCTCAATCCGCCCGCAATTAAAAAGTGGGGATATGGTGCTGCTCTCTCCCGCTTGTGCGAGCTTTGATCAGTTCAAAAACTTTATGGCGCGTGGGGATATTTTTGCCCAACTCGCTCGGCAATATGCATAAGCTTTAGGTAAGTCACTTGTTTTTATCCGGATCTTTCACAAAACTGAGCCACTGGTTGAGAACCTCCTCACCAGAGGCGCTGTTTGACCGTCAATTGGTCTGGATTGCTTTTGGCTTAATGCTGATTGGTCTGGTGATGGTGACATCAGCCTCATTTCCCATCAGTTCTCGCCTAACCGATCAACCGTTTCACTTTATGTTTCGTCACGCCATCTTTCTACTGTTGGCTTTTCTCACCTCAAGCATGGTGTTACAAGTCCCTCTAGATCGTTGGATGAAATACAGCTCGTTACTACTCGGCATCTCCTTTTTCTTATTGATTGTCGTACTGGTCGTGGGCAAATCGGTCAACGGTGCATCACGTTGGATCCCGCTCGGTCTTTTTAACCTTCAGCCAGCGGAAGTGGCTAAGCTGTCACTGTTTATCTTTATGTCCGGCTATCTGGTGCGCAAGCATGATGAAGTACGACAGACTTTCTTTGGCGGCTTTTTAAAACCTATCATGGTGTTTGGTACGCTCGCTGTGTTGCTGCTCGGTCAGCCGGACTTAGGTACCGTGATCGTAATGCTGGTGACACTGTTCGGCATGCTGTTTATTGCCGGCGCGAAACTCTCTCAGTTTTTGGCCTTGATGGTGGCAGGAGTGTTAGCGGTGGTCGCGCTGATTGTCGCTGAACCTTATCGTGTACGCCGTGTGACCTCGTTTTTAGATCCATGGGAAGATCCCTTTGGTAGCGGTTACCAGCTGACTCAATCTTTGATGGCGTTTGGCCGCGGTGAGTGGTTTGGGCAAGGATTAGGCAATTCGATTCAAAAACTCGAATATTTGCCTGAAGCGCATACTGACTTTGTATTCGCCGTCTTGGCCGAAGAGCTTGGCTTTATCGGCGTGGTATTAGTGCTGGTGCTGATTTTCAGTTTGGTACTAAAAGCGATTTTTATCGGCAAAAAAGCCTTTCAACATGATCAGCAGTTTGGCGGCTACCTCGCGTTTGGCATCGGTATTTGGTTTGCGTTTCAGACCTTAGTGAACGTCGGTGCGGCAGCGGGTATGGTGCCCACCAAAGGCTTGACCTTACCGCTGATCAGTTACGGTGGTTCCAGTTTAATTATTATGTCAGTGGCGGTGTCGATTTTACTGCGCATCGATCATGAATGCCGTTTAGCGGATCGCCACGCACCAGAAGAAATCACAGTTGATGAACAAGAATAAAAAATTAATGGTGATGGCCGGAGGAACCGGCGGTCACGTATTTCCCGGTTTGGCTGTCGCCAAACAACTACAGCAACAGGGTTGGCAAATTCGTTGGTTGGGAACGGCTGACCGAATGGAAGCGGAATTGGTTCCTAAGCACGGCATTGAGATTGACTTTATTCAAGTCAAAGGGCTGCGCGGCCAAGGGCTGATGCGCTTACTCAAAGCACCTTTCCAAATTGTGAACGCGATTTTGCAAGCGCGCCGCCATTTGCTGACTTATCAGCCAGATGCAGTACTCGGCATGGGCGGTTATGTGAGCGGACCCGGCGGGATTGCCGCTTGGTTACTGGGGATTCCAGTGGTGTTGCATGAGCAAAATGCGGTTGCTGGGCTGACTAACCAATGGCTGGCTAAAATTGCACGGCGTGTATTTCAAGCCTTCCCCGGAGCATTTGCTGACGCGTCTGTGGTGGGTAACCCAGTACGTCAAGATGTGGTACAACTTGCCGCGCCAGAGCAGCGTTTTGCCACGCGTAACGGCGCCATTCGAATTTTAGTCATGGGTGGCAGCCAAGGTGCCCGCATCCTAAACCAAACCTTGCCAGCGGTGATGGCGGCATTAGGTGAGGGTTATGAAATCCGTCATCAAGCCGGTAAAAACAGCCAACAAGACGTGGCTGAGGCTTATGCTGCTGCCGGAGTGGAAAGCGCGCAAGTCACCGAATTTATTGATGATGTGGCAGATGCATACGCTTGGGCGGATCTGCTTATCTGTCGCTCAGGCGCATTGACCGTCTCAGAGGTCTCAGCGGCGGGCGTTGGGGCGATTTTTATCCCTTTCATGCATAAAGATCGCCAGCAAGCACTCAACGCTGATCATTTAGTGGCTTGTGGAGCCGCCAAAATGATTGAGCAGCCCGAATTGAGTGTGGAAAAGCTGACCCAGATGGTGCGCGAACTCGATAGAGCACAATTATTGTCCATGGCTCAGAAGGCGCGCCAAGCCGCCAAATTAGATGCTGACAAGGTGGTGGCGCAAGCGATCATCGCCATTACCGAATAACGAGAACAGAATTATGACGATTAAACATACCCAAGACCTCGCCCAAATTCGCGCTATGGTGCCAGAGATGCGCCGTGTAAAAGCGATCCACTTTATTGGCATTGGCGGGGCGGGGATGAGCGGGATTGCGGAAGTGCTGCTCAATGAAGGCTATCAAATTTCAGGCTCCGATCTGGCCGCGAATGCGGTCACTGACCGTTTAGCTGACAAAGGCGCGACCATTTTTATTGGTCATGAAGCGCACAATGTTGCTCACGCAAGCGTGGTCGTGGTCTCGACGGCTATTAATGAACAAAACCCTGAAATCCAAGCGGCGCGTGAAAAACGCATCCCGATTGTTCGTCGTGCTGAGATGTTGGCAGAGCTGATGCGTTTTCGCCACGGTATTGCGGTCGCGGGAACTCACGGTAAAACCACGACGACGGCACTCGTCACTCAGATTTATTCTGAAGCCGGACTGGATCCGACCTTTGTGAATGGTGGTTTGGTGAAAAGCGCTGGCACCAACGCACGTTTGGGCTCTAGCCGCATTTTGATCGCCGAAGCGGATGAAAGTGATGCTTCATTCTTGCATCTGCAACCGATGGTCACCATTGTCACCAATATCGAAGCCGATCATATGGATACTTACGGCGGCGATTTTGAAAACCTTAAACAGACCTTTATCGACTTTTTGCACAATCTGCCTTTTTACGGCCAAGCGATTTTGTGTATTGATGATCCGGTGATTCGTGAGCTTATTCCGCGTGTTAGCCGCCAAGTGATCACTTATGGATTCTCAGAAGATGCCGACGTGCGTATCGAAAATTACCGCCAGAATGGTCAGCAGGGCCAATTTACCGTGGTACGTAAAGGCAAAGCGAATTTGGATATCACGCTCAATATCCCCGGCCGTCACAATGCGCTGAATGCCGCTGCGGCTATTGCTGTGGCTACCGAGGACGATATTCGCGATGAAGCGATTTTACGCGCGATGGCCAATACGCAAGGCACAGGTCGCCGTTTTGACCATCTTGGAGAGTTTGAAACCGGGAATGGCGTCGCTATGCTGGTGGATGATTACGGTCACCACCCCACTGAAGTTGACGTGACGATTAAAGCGGCGCGTAATGGCTGGGCAGAAAAACGCTTAGTGATGATTTTCCAGCCCCATCGTTACACGCGAACTCGCGATTTGTATGATGATTTTGCCAACGTACTTGAGCAAGTTGATGTACTGATCATGCTCGATGTCTATGCTGCTGGTGAAAAGCCTATCGCAGGTGCTGATGGGCGATCTTTGTGTCGAACTATCCGCAGCCGAGGCAAAATCGATCCGATTTTTGTGCCGGATAGCCAAACCTTACCTTCGGTGCTTGCCAATATCTTGCAGGATGGTGACTTGGTACTGACGCAAGGCGCGGGCGATGTCGGGAAAGTAGCAAGGCATTTAGCCGCGCTTGAACTCAATATCGGGCGTATGCAACAGATTTAAAACAGCCTAAAGGTTGTCTCATTGGTGAATTCCTTGGTATCAAGCCCAGATTTCTGATGTTGGGTATTTGATACTTTGGATCACCTCAGTATAATCCGGAGGTTAAAGTCATTGCTTTAACCCTCTATGACGCTACGAAATAGGGAATCAAATTGCCAGTCGATAACAGGATCACCGGGCTTTGATCAACAAGGTACTTTTAGAAGGCCAGAGAATCACCCGCTCACCACAAGTTAAACAACATGCCTGTGGTGCGAGTTTTTTTCTGGTGGTGCTATTGCTGATAGGTGGTTTGCTGTATTCGACGATCAGTTGGATGTGGGACGAACAACGTCTGCCTCTCTCTAAACTCGTTTTACAGGGTGACTTACATTATGTTTCTGCTCTCGATGTTCAGCGGGTATTAGCACGCTTAGATCATATCGGGACATTTATGTCACAAGATATTAATGTTCTGCAAGAGAGTGTGCAGTCGATCCCGTGGGTTTCCCATGCATCGATAAGAAAACAGTGGCCAGATACGATTAAAGTCTATTTAACCGAATATCAGGTTGAAGCTCTGTGGAATGCGAATGCGTTATTAGATAAAAATGGCACGGTATTTTATGGCGATATTGCACGAGTAAATGGTGAATACGTCAAATTATATGGGCCAGATGGCACTGCGCCACAAGTATTAAAAGCATGGCGAGATTACAACCCGAAATTTGCTCAGCTAGGTTTAAATATCTCTTCATTAGTATTAAATGATCGACGAGCTTGGCAAATTATTCTCGACAATGGTATTCGTCTGGAATTGGGGAAAGAGTCATTAGAAGAACGAATATCGCGCTTCTTTTTGCTCTATAAACAATTAGGTAATAAAGCTGAACAAGTCAGCTATATCGACCTCAGGTATGATACTGGAGCCGCGGTGGGTTGGTTCCCTGAACAAGAGTTAACACAAGAGAAAAACGATGACTAAGACTGTCGATGACAACATTATTGTTGGTCTGGACATAGGCACTGCCACCGTCTCCGCTCTCGTGGGTGAAATACTCCCTGATGGTCAAATCAATATTATTGGCGCTGGCAGTAGCCCATCTCGCGGGATGGATAAAGGCGGCGTGAACGACCTTGAATCGGTAGTAAAATCGGTCCAACGGGCGATTGATCAAGCGGAGATGATGGCTGAATGTAAAATCAGCCATGTGTTCCTTTCGATTTCTGGACGGCACATTGCCAGCCGTATAGAGAAAGGAATGGGGACGATTTCGGATGAAGAAGTCTCCCAAGAAGATATGGATCGCGCGATCCATACAGCAAAATCGATCAAAATTGGTGAAGAACAGCGTATCCTGCATGTCATTCCACAGGAGTTCACCATAGATTATCAGGAAGGCATCAAGAATCCGCTGGGTTTATCCGGGGTTCGCATGGAAGTGAGTGTGCACCTGATCACTTGCCATAATGATATGGCAAGAAACATTATTAAAGCGGTTGAACGCTGCGGTTTAAAAGTTGAACAATTGGTGTATTCCGGTTTGGCGGCTAGCAACGCAGTGATTACGGAAGACGAGCGCGAGCTTGGGGTCTGTGTGGTTGATATTGGTGCTGGCACCATGGATATCGCCATTTGGACCGGCGGTGCCCTGCGTCATACCGAAGTATTTTCTTACGCAGGCAACGCGGTAACCAGTGACATCGCGTTTGCTTTTGGTACGCCAGTCAGTGATGCGGAAGAAATTAAAGTAAAATATGGTTGCGCACTGAGTGAATTGGTCAGCAAAGACGACACGGTCAATGTACCGAGTGTCGGCGGCCGTCCATCAAGAAGTTTGCAACGACAAACCTTGTCGGAAGTGATTGAGCCTCGCTACACTGAATTAATGGGGCTGGTCAATCAAACCGTGGATTCGGTGCAAGAATCCCTACGCAAAGAAGGCATCAAACACCATTTGGCTGCCGGCGTTGTGTTGACAGGGGGCGCAGCACAAATAGAAGGTTTAGTGGCATGCGCAGAACGCGTATTCCGCAATCAAGTTAGGGTGGGTAAACCGCTGGAAGTGAGTGGCCTTACCGACTATGTAAAAGAGCCGTATCATTCTACGGCAGTGGGATTGCTTCATTACGCAAGAGATAGTCAAATCAGCGACGATACTGAATATCAGGAACCTAAACGACCCTCTATGACAGGTTGGATAGGCCGCTTGCGCAACTGGATACAAAAAGAGTTTTAACCTGAGAGACAGGAAAAACGGAGATAACACATGTTTGAACCGATGATGGAAATGTCTGACGATGCGGTAATCAAAGTCGTTGGAGTGGGTGGCGGCGGCGGTAACGCGGTTGAACACATGGTGCGTGAATCCATCGAGGGTGTGGAATTCATGAGTATCAATACTGATGCTCAGGCACTGCGCAAAACGAGCGTTGGTACTGTTATTCAGATTGGTGGCAATATCACCAAAGGTCTAGGTGCAGGTGCGAATCCACAAGTGGGTCGTGATGCAGCACTAGAAGATAAAGAACGCATTAAAGAATTCCTAACTGGTGCCGATATGGTATTTATCGCAGCAGGTATGGGTGGCGGTACAGGAACCGGAGCTGCACCAGTGATTGCCGAAGTGGCAAAAGAGCTGGGCATTTTAACGGTTGCTGTAGTAACCAAACCTTTCAGCTTTGAAGGCAAAAAGCGTTTGGCTTTTGCTGAGCAGGGAATTGAAGAGCTATCTAAGCACGTTGATTCACTGATCACGATTCCAAACGAAAAACTGCTCAAAGTGTTGGGTCGTGGTATCACGTTACTGGAAGCCTTTGCGAGCGCGAACAACGTACTTAAAAATGCAGTGCAAGGCATCGCTGAACTGATTACTCGCCCAGGCATGATTAACGTCGACTTTGCGGACGTACGCACTGTGATGTCGGAAATGGGTCACGCCATGATGGGTAGTGGTGTTGCAAGGGGTGAAGACCGCGCGGAAGAAGCTGCTGAAATGGCAATTTCTAGCCCGCTGCTGGAAGACATCGATCTTGCTGGTGCACGTGGTGTTCTGGTGAATATTACTGCCGGCCTAGATATGCGACTGGATGAATTCGAAACTGTCGGCAATACTGTTAAGGCGTTTGCTTCTGACAATGCAACTGTGGTTATCGGTACTTCGTTAGACCCTGATATGGCAGACGAAATCCGCGTAACTGTCGTGGCAACCGGTATCGGTAACGAGAAAAAGCCAGATATTACTCTCGTTGCAGGTGGCAAATCTAAAGTTGCACCTGTATCGGCTCCGGTGACTTCTCGCGTGGAAGAGAAAGCGGCACAGCCTTTGCATGAAAGAGTTGAAGTGAAAACTCAACCAGCAGCAGCGCCATCGCACTCTTCGGCAAGTCAGAGTGTCGCGCCAAAGCCAGAAAAAGAGAGCGGATATCTTGATATTCCGGCTTTCCTGAGACGTCAAGCTGACTAAAATATCAGCGTAATTTGACAGTGTTCAGAATTCTGGTAGGATGTCGGTCGGTGTTATGCCGGCCGTTCATTGTGGCTAAATAAATCGAGGCAACTAGATGATCAGACAACGTACTCTGAAAGAAATAGTGAAAACAACTGGGGTGGGCTTACACTCTGGTCGTAAAGTTACGCTGACTCTTCGCCCGGCCGCAGCCAATACGGGGATTATTTATCGTCGTACTGACGTCAACCCACCGGTTGATTTTCCTGCCGATCCGGCTTCTGTGCGTGACACCATGCTTTGTACCGCTTTGGTTAATGATCAAGGTGTACGAATCTCTACCGTAGAGCATCTTAATGCTGCTTTAGCAGGGATGGGGATCGACAATGCGATTATCGAAGTGGATGCACCCGAAATTCCAATTATGGATGGCAGTGCGAGTCCTTTTGTTTACTTGCTGCAACAAGCGGGTATTCAAACACTCAATGCACCAAAACGCTTCATCCGTATCAAGAAACCTGTACGCATTGAAGATGGCGATAAGTGGGCTGAATTTGTTCCATTTAACGGCTTCCGTATGGATTTCGAAATTGAGTTCAACCACCCAGCGATTGATGGCGATGACCAACGCCTCGTGTTTGATTTTTCTTCACAGGGTTTTGTGAAAGAAATCTCTCGTGCGCGTACCTTTGGTTTTATGCGTGATATCGAATATCTGCAATCACAAAACCTCTGCTTAGGTGGTAGCTTTGATTGCGCGATCGTGCTGGATGATTACCGTATCCTGAATGAAGAAGGACTGCGTTTCGATAACGAGTTTGTGACTCATAAAGTGCTGGATGCGATTGGTGATCTCTACATGGCTGGTCATGCGATTGTTGGTGAGTTCCGTGCCTACAAATCAGGCCACGGCTTGAACAACCAACTGCTGCGTGCGGTATTGGCCGATCAAGAAGCATGGGAATGGGCAACCTTCGAAGAAGAAGTGGGTTCACCTGTTGCTTTTGCTGAACCGAACATGGTTCTCGCGTAAGCCATTCAGAAAGAACAATCATAATAAAGCCAGACAGATGTCTGGCTTTATTTTTTCTTTTAAATTCAATGATATTTAAACGCTATTCTGTGAGTGTAACCTGCTCAATCGTCTTTCTGATTTGCTTTCGCTAAACGCGCTAAGCTCTGTAAGCGTTTTTTGACTTTATCAGAAGCTTGATCGGCAATCGCGAGCAGCACATGAGCGGCATGTTCAGAGAGCGGTGGGCGAGGATTTGCCGCCCGAGCATCCTCAGAGGTGATTTTGCTTTGCCGATACAACTCAGGATTGACTCGCACTTCGATACTGATCAAATGGCCAAACCCGTTTTGCCTAAGCTGAGTCAAAATATGTAAACGCTCATAATCGACTTTCATTTTGAGCGCTGCGCTGGCTGCTTCAAGCACCAAATTGCCACCGCGCACATTGGCGGCGCGCACTTGGGTTTTTAAGCCTTTGGGCAGGATGTCTTGTAATTGGCGATTAATAAGCAAAATCGCTTTTGCATGCTCTTGGATCTGCTTGAGTTTGGATGCCTGAATCAACTCATCGGTAGCGGTAGGGCGGTGATCACGCATCGGATTCTCCTTTGGCTGGTGTGACGCTATTCTAACGCGCTTCTTGGCACATCGAAACGTACATCTTAGTTTGCCAAGATGAATTAAAAAGCGCGAGAAACCTTGTAAACATTGGGCTTAGTGCACAAAACCGCAAGCTCGTATTCAACAAATCATAGAGAACCTTGGTTGTTGAGACAAAAATTCCTTAAACTAGGCAGCACTTAATTAACTGCGTGCCTTGAAAATAAACGCTGTCATCACAATATCTCACACAGATGACTTATCTCAGTATCCTTAGTTGAAAATAGGTAGAGACTAAAGACATTCCAAGGTCGATAGACAGCGATTTAGCACAGAGAGATTCACAACAAATGATAACTAAGCTACTGACAAAGGTGATTGGCAGTCGCAATGACCGCACACTGCGCCGTTTACGCAAGATTGTAAAAGAGATTAATAACTACGAACCCGCCTTTGAAGCCCTCTCCGATGAAGAGCTAAAAGCGAAAACTGTCGAGTTCCGTCAACGCATTGAACAGGGCGAAAACCTTGATCAACTGTTGCCAGAAGCTTTTGCCACCGTGCGCGAAGCTTCTAAGCGTGTGTTCGGCATGCGCCATTTTGATGTACAGCTGATTGGCGGTATGGTGCTGCATGGCGGTCAAATCGCTGAGATGCGTACGGGTGAAGGTAAAACGCTAACCGCAACGCTGGCTGCTTACCTGAATGCCCTACCTGGCAAAGGCGTACACATTGTTACGGTCAACGACTACTTGGCCAAACGTGACGCAGAAACCAACCGACCACTCTTCGAATTCTTAGGCATGACCGTGGGTGTGAATATTCCCAACATGCCGCAGCCTGCTAAAAAAGAGGCTTACCAAGCCGACATCCTGTACGGCACCAACAACGAATTTGGTTTTGACTACCTGCGCGATAACATGGCGTTTCGCCCTGAAGATCGCGTGCAACGTGCTCGCTTCTTTGCTGTGGTCGATGAAGTGGACTCAATCTTAATCGATGAAGCACGTACCCCGCTGATTATCTCAGGTCCTGCGGAAGACAGTTCGGATCTCTACATCCGTATCAACAAGTTGATCCCGCTACTGCAAAAGCAAGATAAAGAAGATTCGGAAGAGTACCGCGGTGACGGTCACTTCACCGTGGATGAAAAATCTAAGCAGGTGCATCTGACCGAAACGGGTCAAGAGTTCGTTGAAGAGCTGCTAGTGAAAAACGGCATGATGCAAGAGGGTGATACGCTTTACTCTCCCGCTAACATTAGCTTGCTGCACCACGTTAACGCGGCATTACGTGCGCATGTTCTGTTTGAAAAGAACGTCGATTACATCGTGACACCCGATGGTGAAGTGGTGATCGTTGATGAACATACCGGTCGTACTATGCCGGGTCGTCGCTGGTCTGATGGTCTGCACCAAGCGGTAGAAGCAAAAGAAGGGGTGAAGATCCAGAACGAAAACCAAACTCTGGCTTCGATCACTTTCCAAAACTACTTCCGTCTGTATGAAAAGCTGTCTGGTATGACGGGTACCGCTGATACCGAAGCGTTTGAATTCCAACAAATTTATGGTTTGGAAACAGTTGTTATTCCAACCAACAAGCCGATGGTGCGTAACGATATGCCGGATGTGGTGTATCGCTCTGAGGCGGAAAAGTTTGCCGCGATCATTGAAGATATCAAACAGCGTGTTGAGAAAGGTCAACCTGTGTTGGTGGGTACGGTTTCGATTGAGAAATCAGAATTGCTCTCCAATGCACTGAAAAAAGCAGGCATCAAGCACAATGTTCTGAACGCGAAGTTCCATGAAAAAGAAGCGGAAATTGTTGCTGAAGCCGGTAAACCTGGCGCAGTCACCATCGCAACTAACATGGCGGGTCGTGGTACGGATATCGTATTGGGTGGCAGCTGGCAAGCCAAAGTGGAGAAGCTGGACAACCCAACCCAAGAGCAAATTGATGCGATTAAAGCTGAGTGGAAGCAAGTGCACGATCAAGTGTTGCAAGCGGGCGGCCTACACATCATTGGTACTGAGCGTCACGAATCTCGCCGTATCGATAACCAGCTACGTGGTCGTTCTGGTCGTCAAGGTGATGCGGGTTCATCGCGTTTCTATCTCTCAATGGAAGATACTTTACTGCGTATTTTCACCTCTGATCGTATGGCGGCATTGATCCAAAGCGGTATGGATGAAGGCGAAGCGATTGAGTCAAAAATGCTCTCTCGCTCGATTGAAAAAGCGCAGCGTAAAGTAGAAGGCCGTAACTTCGACATTCGTAAACAGTTGCTGGAATACGATGACGTAGCGAACGATCAGCGTAAAGTCGTTTACGAACTGCGTGATGAACTGATGAGCGCAGATGACATCAGCGACATGATCGCGCAAAACCGTGAAGATGTGCTGAACGCGGTGATGGATGAGTACATTCCGCCACAATCTCTGGAAGATATGTGGGATATCAAAGGGTTGGAAGATCGCCTAAAGAACGATTTCGATCTACCACTACCGATCCAATCTTGGTTAGATGCTGACAACAAGCTGTATGAAGAAGCGCTACGTGAGCGCATCATCGAGCAAGCGGTTGAGGTTTATAAAGCCAAAGAGCAAGCGGTTAGCCCTGCGGTGATGCGTAACTTTGAAAAATCTGTGATGCTGCAAACGCTAGATACACTGTGGAAAGAGCATCTGGCGGCGATGGATCACTTGCGTCAAGGTATTCATCTACGTGGTTACGCACAGAAAAACCCGAAACAAGAGTACAAGCGCGAGTCGTTTGAACTGTTTGAAGATCTGCTTGAGTCACTCAAATCGGATGTGATCACTGTCTTGTCCAAAGTCCGTGTTCAGCAGCAAGAAGAAGTGGAGCGTATGGAAGCTCAACGCCGCGCGCAAGCTGAAGAAGCGGCGCGTCATGCACAAGCGCAACACGCGAGTGCTGATGATGCTGAGCAAGACGAGTCGAACCAGCCAATGGTGCGTGATGAACGCAAAGTGGGCCGTAACGAACCTTGTCCATGCGGTAGCGGTAAAAAATACAAACAGTGTCACGGGCAAATTAACTAAGCCAGTTTCACCTTATTAAATAAAAGAGTCGCTAAGGCGACTCTTTTTATACCCAAACAACTTGAAGTTACAGCCAACACCGCTGTGGCTTTGAGTAGGAAAGGTATACAACTGAAATTCACGTCAGCCAGAAATACAGGAGTCGCCCCTTGAAACGCATCCACATTGTTGCAGGGATCATCTTCAACTCAGATCAGAGCGAAATTTTCATCACCAAACGTCCCGACCATCTGCATAAAGGCGGTTTTTGGGAGTTCCCCGGTGGTAAGGTGGAAGCGGGAGAAAGCCGAGAGCAAGCCATGGTTCGTGAGCTTGAAGAAGAGATCGGCATTACCGTGACGGAGCAACAAGCTTTCCAACATTTTGATTTCGACTATACGGACAAATCGCTGAGCTTCGATTTTATGCTCGTGACGGCTTTTGATGGTCAGCCTCATGGCCGTGAAGGCCAGCAAGGCGGTTGGGTGAAAATTGCCGATCTGGCCAATTACCGCTTTCCTGAAGCGAATGATCCGGTGGTGAAGCAAGTGATTGCTCAATTTGGTTAAGTGGTTTTTTCCTCGCTTGGCCAAGTCGTGAGGCTAGCCAGAGTGGAAGATAGTTGGTAGTTTAAGTCTACAAATTGGAACTGCCTCAAGGCAGTGGAGAATGGAGACAGCAAGATGGTTAGAATTGCGATTGCGGGTGCCGCAGGACGTATGGGACGCAATCTGGTAAAAGCAACACACCAGAATCCGCTTTCCGAATTGGGCGCGGGCTCTGAGCGTCCAGAATCCTCATTAGTGGGCGTTGATATTGGTGAGCTGTGCGGTATTGGTAAACAAGGTATTGTTTTAGTTGATAACCTAGAGCAAGCCGTTGAGCAGTTTGATGTGATTATTGATTTCACTGCGCCTGCCAGCACCTTAGCTAACTTAGCTTTGTGTGAGCAGCATGGTAAAAAACTGGTGATTGGCACAACGGGCTTTACCGATGCTCAGCGCCAAACCATTGAACAAGCAGCAAAGAAGATCCCGATTGTCATGGCGCCCAACTACAGCGTTGGTGTCAACTTGGTGTTTAAACTGCTGGAAAAAGCCGCCAAAGTGATGGGTGACTACTGTGATATCGAAATCATTGAAGCTCATCATCGCCATAAAGTCGATGCGCCTTCGGGTACCGCGATTGGCATGGGCGAAGCGATTGCCCATGCGATGGGTAATCAACTGAGTGATGTGGCGGTGTACGCGCGAGAAGGGATCACCGGTGAGCGTTCACGCAATGAAATTGGGTTTGCCACGATTCGTGCGGGAGACATCATTGGTGAGCATACCGCCATGTTTGCCGATATTGGTGAGCGAGTGGAGATCACCCACAAAGCCACTGACCGAATGACGTTTGCCAATGGTGCAGTCAAAGCCGCCATTTGGCTCGCGGAGCAACCCGCCGGTTTCTACACCATGATCGATGTGCTCGGATTGAATGATCTCTAAATACATAATTATGCGCCAGCGAACTGCTGGCGTTTTTTTTATCCTTAAAACTTGATTAAAAATCTTCTCATCCATTTTCAGCGAAAGCTAAGCTTGTTTTGTTGTTATTTTGTCTTCTTGGTGTGCGTTTTGTGGTTTTGTCTTTGTTTTTGGATAAAAACTTGGCTTGTTAACGATTGCTTTATGTGTGGTTGTTTTTTTGCCACCTATTTCCATTTTTAAAATGTTCTTTCTCACCGAGTGGGGGATGAATAGACAGGAATGACTGAGTAAAGATGTTTTTTTGATGGTTTTGATGAATAAATTCATCAGACTCTCGTAAAGATAAATTAAATTTTTAGGCTTGTGTTGACAGCCTCCGATCACATCCCTAGAATATCGCCAATTTGTCTATAGCATCCTAATGCATGAACTCGTGGCTAGTAGGAAGACGAATTTGCAAAATAATTTATTTTTGATGCATTTTTATTCTGGAGGTTGTCTTGAGTAAATCAGCACTGTTAGTCCTAGAAGATGGGACAGTGTTCCGCGGAGTGTCCATCGGGGCAGATGGTATTTCCGTCGGTGAAGTCGTTTTCAATACCTCGATGACGGGGTACCAAGAAATCCTCACTGATCCTTCTTATTCCCAGCAAATCGTTACTCTTACTTATCCTCACATTGGCAATACCGGAACCAACTCCGAAGACGAAGAATCCACCGCGATTCATGCTCAAGGCCTTGTGATTCGCGATCTCCCTCTTATCGCTTCTAACTTCCGCAGTGAACAATCCCTCTCTGATTATCTCAAGTCACAAAACATTGTCGGTATTGCTGACATTGATACCCGTAAACTGACTCGTATCTTGCGTGAGAAAGGCGCACAGAACGGCTGCATCATGGCGGGCGATAATCTGGATGAAGCATTAGCACTGGCGAAAGCGAAAGAGTTTCCGGGCCTGAAAGGCATGGATCTCGCGAAAGTGGTTTCCACCAAAGAAGCGTATGCGTGGAAACAAGGCTCATGGACGCTAGAAGGCGGCCTACCTGAAGCGAAAGCGGACAGCGAGCTGCCTTACCATGTTGTGGCTTACGATTTTGGTGCGAAGCGTAACATCCTACGTATGTTGGTGGATCGTGGCTGCCGCTTAACTGTGGTACCGGCGCAGACCTCTGCAGAAGACGTGCTCGCCCTTAATCCAGACGGTGTGTTTCTATCCAATGGCCCAGGCGACCCAGAGCCATGTACTTATGCGATTGAAGCCACACGCGTTTTCCTTGAGAAAAACATTCCTGTTTTTGGGATCTGTCTAGGTCACCAAATTCTGGCACTCGCCTCCGGCGCGAAAACAGTAAAAATGAAGTTCGGTCACCATGGTGCAAACCATCCAGTGAAAGATTTGGATCGCGGTGTGGTGATGATCACCTCGCAAAACCACGGTTTTGCAGCCGATGAAGCGACTCTGCCTGACAACCTGCGTGCAACCCACAAATCGCTGTTTGATGGTTCACTGCAAGGGATTCATCGTACCGACAAGCCAGCGTTTAGCTTCCAAGGCCACCCAGAAGCAAGCCCAGGTCCACACGATGCAGCACCGCTGTTTGACCACTTTATTGAACTGATTAAACAATTCCGCGCTTAATTTGGAGTAGTAGATAATGCCAAAACGTACTGACATTCAAAGCATCCTTATCCTTGGTGCGGGTCCAATTGTTATCGGTCAGGCTTGTGAGTTTGACTACTCAGGCGCGCAAGCGTGTAAAGCCCTGCGCGAAGAGGGTTACCGCGTTATTCTGGTTAACTCAAACCCAGCGACCATCATGACTGACCCAGAAATGGCCGATGCGACTTACATCGAGCCTATCCACTGGGAAGTGGTGCGTAAGATCATCGAAAAAGAGCGCCCAGATGCGATTTTGCCCACCATGGGCGGCCAGACTGCGCTGAACTGTGCGCTGGCACTCGAAAAACATGGCGTATTGGCTGAGTTTGGCGTTGAGATGATCGGCGCAACCGCCGATGCGATTGATAAAGCGGAAGACCGCTCACGCTTTGATAAAGCGATGAAATCAATCGGCCTAGAGTGTCCTCGCGCTGATACCGCAAAAAGCATGGAAGAAGCGTACAAAGTCCTCGATATGGTTGGCTTCCCATGTATCATCCGTCCTTCTTTCACCATGGGCGGCAGCGGTGGTGGTATCGCTTACAACCGTGAAGAGTTTGAAGAAATCTGTACTCGCGGTCTGGATCTTTCACCGACCAATGAACTGCTGATCGATGAATCACTGATTGGTTGGAAAGAGTACGAGATGGAAGTGGTGCGTGATAAGAACGATAACTGCATCATCGTCTGTGCGATTGAAAACTTCGACCCAATGGGCATCCACACGGGTGACTCGATCACTGTCGCTCCAGCGCAAACGCTAACTGACAAAGAATACCAAATCATGCGTAACGCCTCTTTGGCGGTACTGCGTGAAATCGGCGTAGAAACCGGCGGTTCAAACGTTCAGTTTGGTATCAACCCGAAAGATGGCCGCATGGTGATCATCGAGATGAATCCACGTGTATCGCGCTCTTCTGCGTTGGCTTCAAAAGCCACCGGTTTCCCAATTGCGAAAGTGGCGGCCAAACTGGCAGTGGGTTTCACTCTGGATGAGTTGATGAACGACATCACAGGCGGCGCAACACCAGCCTCGTTCGAACCGACCATCGACTACGTGGTCACTAAGATCCCTCGTTTCAACTTCGAAAAATTCGCCGGTGCCAATGACCGTCTGACTACACAAATGAAGTCAGTAGGTGAGGTGATGGCGATTGGTCGTAACCAACAAGAATCACTGCAAAAAGCACTGCGCGGCTTGGAAGTGGGTGCGGCTGGTCTGGATGAGAAAGTGGATCTGGACGCGCCAGACGCTCTGACCAAAATTCGTTATGAGCTGAAAGAAGCAGGCGCAGAGCGTATTTGGTACATCGCGGATGCATTCCGTGCCGGTATGTCAGTGGATGGGGTATTTAACCTGACCAACATCGATCGCTGGTTCCTAGTGCAAATTGAAGAACTGGTGAAGCTGGAAGCCGAAGTGAAAGCCGGTGGCTTTGCGGGCTTGAACCAAGACGTACTGCGTAAGATGAAGCGCAAAGGCTTCTCTGATGCGCGTTTGTCAAAACTGCTCGGCGTGAGCGAAAACGAAATCCGTCGTCTGCGTGACCAATACAACATCCACCCAGTTTACAAGCGTGTGGATACCTGCGCGGCAGAATTTAAGTCAGATACGGCTTACATGTACTCCACGTATGATGAAGAGTGTGAAGCCAATCCGACTGACAAAGACAAGATCATGGTGCTGGGCGGTGGTCCAAACCGTATCGGTCAAGGTATCGAGTTTGACTACTGCTGTGTACACGCCGCGCTTGCACTGCGTGAAGATGGTTACGAAACCATCATGGTTAACTGTAACCCAGAAACCGTATCAACCGATTACGACACCTCAGATCGCCTCTACTTTGAGCCTGTAACTCTAGAGGATGTGCTGGCTATCGTGCGTGTTGAGAAGCCAAAAGGCGTGATCGTGCAGTACGGCGGTCAAACACCACTGAAACTGGCGCGAGCGCTGGAAGCGGCTGGCGTACCTGTGATTGGTACCAGCCCAGATGCGATTGACCGCGCTGAAGACCGTGAACGTTTCCAACAAGCGGTACAGCGTTTAGGCCTCAAACAGCCAGACAACGCAACCGTAACCGCTATCGAGCAAGCGATTGAGAAGTCGCGTGAAATCGGTTTCCCACTCGTAGTTCGCCCCTCTTATGTTCTGGGTGGCCGTGCGATGGAGATTGTGTACGATGAGCAAGATCTGCGTCGTTACTTCAACGAAGCGGTGAGCGTGTCGAATGAATCACCAGTTCTGCTGGATCGCTTCCTTGATGATGCAACCGAAGTGGACGTGGATGCGATTTGTGACGGTGAGCGCGTGGTGATTGGCGGCATCATGGAGCACATTGAACAAGCGGGTGTTCACTCAGGTGACTCAGCCTGTTCTCTGCCGGCTTACACCTTGAGCCAAGAAATCCAAGACAAGATGCGTGAGCAAGTTGAGAAGTTGGCATTTGAACTCGGTGTTCGTGGCCTGATGAACATTCAGTTTGCAGTCAAAGACAACGAAGTTTACCTGATTGAAGTAAACCCACGTGCTGCGCGTACTGTGCCGTTTGTTTCTAAAGCAACCGGTGCTCCGCTGGCGAAAATCGCGGCGCGCGTGATGGTTGGACAAACTCTGGAGCAACAAGGCTTCACCAAAGAGATCATTCCACCTTACTACTCAGTTAAAGAAGTGGTTCTGCCGTTCAACAAGTTCCCGGGGGTTGACCCACTGCTTGGCCCTGAAATGCGCTCAACCGGTGAAGTGATGGGTGTGGGTGCCACGTTTGCTGAAGCCTATGCTAAAGCAGAGTTGGGCTGTGGCTCGGTTTACCCTGAAGGTGGTCGTGCGCTACTTTCGGTGCGTGAAGGTGACAAACAGCGTGTAGTGGATCTGGCTTCTAAGCTAGTGAAACTGGGTTACCAGTTGGATGCGACTCACGGTACTGCAGTGATTCTGGGCGAAGCGGGCATCAACCCACGTCTGGTTAACAAAGTGCATGAAGGTCGTCCACACATTCTGGATCGCATCAAAAACCACGAGTACACCTACATTGTGAACACGGCTTCTGGCCGCCAAGCAATTGAAGACTCAAAAGTACTGCGCCGTGGTGCATTGGCTCACAAAGTGAACTACACCACCACACTGAACGCCGCCTTCGCAACTTGTATGTCACACACGGCGGATGCCAAAGCATCCGTCACTTCAGTACAAGAGCTGCATGCGCGTGTAAAAGCGAACCAAGCTTAATTGGTATTACAACAAGAGAGGCTCAAGGCCTCTCTGACAACCTCTTTGCCCGCTCGTCAGCGGGCTTTTTTATGCACGGATTTTGGGGTTCAGTTTGATGTAGCGTCTGTGGCTACCAATGTCGCGGCAGTGTCGAGCTTGCCATCCTTATCAACCAAAACCAGACGTTGATGATCACTTGAGAGTTTGACCCATTTGATCTGCTCAATTTCTGGCTGACGCCAATTCAGGATAAACAGTGATGTATTCTCATCTTGCTCAAAGCCGCGCTCGGTATTGAGTTCCCCAAGCGTTACCTGCCCATCAACAGACATCCGATAGCCATCACCGTGACCAATGATCTCCAAGCTGACGGATTTACCATCCACTACGCCATGGTAGATCACACCATCGAAAGCATCGTAGGCAATATCATCCATGCTGTGATCACAACTTTGCGTTGCCTGCTGGTAAGCACCTCCCGCATCTAAACAGCGATCTTGAGCGATAAACTCCCGTCCCCAAAATTGATAAAGCAAGCCGATGGAGACAAGGCCAATGCCTAGCAAAGCCGTGATGCTCTTTTTACTCATGAATATTTCTCTGTCGTTATGTGGTGAAAATTGCCATGCATCATAGTTGGGTTTTATTGGTTGGCCAAAGATATTTGTGAGGCAAATGAAAAGAGTGGGGGAATTTTCTTCGAGAAGAATGGTGGGGGGGGGGCGAAGGACACGCTAACCCTTGCCCACTTATCGCGCCACGATTTGCTGAGGCTTGGATGCTGGTTATTCCAAGTATTCACGAACAGATGTGCCTGTTTTGCTTGCTACAATGTGGCTGGGGCATAAATGGTTTTAAGATCTGCTGCAAGGGCTTACATTGTTTCCAACCGTCATTCCGCAGCTAATTCCAGAATTTAAATAGTGTGATCTAGCGATCGTTTG
>OARB01000014.1_pt1 | contig 107388 bp, 90 predicted proteins | sample 1475561 | NCBI WGS metagenome assembly OARB01 (sample SAMEA3360673, study PRJEB22359) | human gut metagenome | biome: ENVO:urban biome; feature: ENVO:human-associated habitat; material: ENVO:feces | place: Bangladesh | collected 2011
TTACTCGGTAGATTCTATGAGGTAGTTTATTCCTGAATTAGCTGCGGAATCTCGGATCTATCATTAATATATTCTTATAAACTTGGCTATCTTTACAAAAAATCACATTAATCACCAATTAATACATTTGGCATTCCCATTAAAATAATGCCACCGTGGGCAGGCTTTGTTGCGTAATTCGAGGGAACTAAATCCGAAGGTTACGATCTGATCCGTTAAGTAAGTTAATTCCCCTAGTCTCATGCCGAAACCTCGCTACAAAACAACGAATTGGAAACAGTACAACAAAGCCTTAATCAACCGTGGTTCACTCACTTTCTGGATTGATGAAGAAGCCACTCGCCAGTGGAAGCAGAGCAAACAAGATAAACGAGGTAGACCTCGCCAGTTCAGCGACTTAGCCATTATTACTGCGCTTATGGTGAAACGAGTTTTCTCAATGCAGTTTAGAGCATTGTAAGGGTTTATCGATTCTGTTTTTTCATTGGCTAACGTCCCTATAGTCTGCCCACATTACAGTTGTATCAGTCGAAGAGCTAAGCAAGTCGAGGTTTCATTTAAACCAAAGACTAGAGGTGCAATACAGCATCTAGCCATTGATGCAACAGGTCTCAAGGTTTATGGCGAAGGTGAATGGAAGGTCAAGAAGCATGGTACTGACGGGAAGCGTAGAGTCTGGAGAAAGTTGCATTTAGCGGTAGGTTGCCAGAAGCTCTACGGGTCCAACAATAAGTGGAAAAAGCGGTACGGCTATCATAAACGCTCACTATCTGAAACAGCAATGTATCGAGTGAAGCAGTTGTTAGGTGGACGATTAAGTCTGAGAAACTACAATGCTCAGGTTGGTGAGGCTTACCCGATGATCAAAGCGTTAAATAAGATAACAGGGCTTGGTATGCCTAAAACTTGCCCTATTGGCTAACTATCAATCTAAGTAGGTGTGTGATTCATAGAGATGGTTTCAATTTTCTTAGCTGAAGATCGAGCTTGTAATTTTGCTCTTGAAACCGCTCTTTCTTGATCTGGTAGTTCTGAGATACCTCTTCAGACAAAGGAGTTTGATCAGATATCTCAGTAATCCTGTCTATCGGGGTTAGCCCATTTAACGAGCTGTGGGGCCGTTCCCAGTTGTAGTAGTGTTGCCATTCAGCTAGTAGCAGATCCAGTTCTTGCAGCCCCACAGAGACATCTATGGTCGGATAGAACTCACTTTTATCTGTTTTCTGCGAGCGTTCCACTTTGCCATTCAAGTGAGGTGAGCCAGGCTTATTTGGGCGAAACTTGATCCCATAAATCATGAGTTGTTTCTGGACTTTTTCAGCAAAGAATTCACGCCCTCTGTCCGTCTGAATACGCTGGATAGGAAATGGCATCTCTTCCACGACACAATCGATAAAGTCGACTGTATTTGCTGCTGTGCGCCGAGAGTAGCACCTTAGAACCCGATAGCGAGAGCAATCATCAATAGCTGTATACTGGTAAATTCCAGGCGCTATTTTACACGTGTCCATCTGGACTCTATCACCAGGAATTGGGCGCTCATATCTTTGGAAATCTTTTTTGCGTCGGTAAGTTACGATGGGTTTGACTGATGCTTCGGATAAAACTTTATGGAGTGTCGCTGTGCTTAGGTGTATTTTGTGAAGTCGGATTAATTCCGTTTGTAAACGTCGCGCCCCTAAATTGCGTTTGTCACGCATCGTAAGGATCAATGCTCTTAGCTCATCAGTGAGTTTGGTATCTGGAGATGAATGAGGGCGTCTGCTCTGGCTTTCCAGACCAGCGATTCCACATTGCTTATATCGCTTAGCCCACTTTCGTAATGTTGGTCTGGAAATACCACAGCGTCGACATACGAGGCCTGCATCACCACATTCCTCATACATTTTTACCCACTGTAGTCTTTGTTGGATTTCTCTGTCCATAGACACCCAGTATAGTTGAAAGGATGTCTATGAATCACACACTTTAAGTCATTCACGCTACTGCTTTATCAGGGCCTATAAGCATGGATAAAAACTTAAAAAATAAATGAGACAGAAGTGCCATTGGGTAAGTAGCAACAATTTATGGGTACACTAAAAGGTACACCATTAAAAATCAAATCAATACAATTTAAATATAAACAATAAGTTAAAAAACAAGATCAACTTACCCCAGCCCACCAATCACTAGTAACGGGACGTCTCAGGACGTCCCGTTTTCTTTTCTAAACTCTTATCCTATTTGGCTTTAAGTGGTTCAGAGCGTCTCATCAAGATTCACTTTGTTCATTTAAGGCAACTGTTCATTTATTACGAACAACCTGCATCACTGAACAAACAATTAACGCCCAGCTCCCTATCGCAGCTTTACATAGCTAAAACAATCCATCCTGCTCATCAACAAATTTTGACTTACAACTCATGAGTAATAATTTACTCATAAATAGTATCCACATACATTAATGAGTAATTTTTTACTCACAACTTGAAAGAAAATGGCTTTAAGAGTAAATTTTTACTCATTGATAAGTAGAGGTGTTGTCGATGGAAGAGCTAACCGTACAAGCTTTTATCAGAGGTGAATGGATAGATATTGGTATCATCTCATTCCCTAAAAGTAGCCAACATAATTTTCGAGTGACTGAACTCAACTACCTCAGCGACTATGCGCTAGAACATTACGATAAAGATGACTTTCACGCTGTTTCACTAAACCACCCTGTCTCATTCATTTTTGATGACATGGGTAAGCCTGGATGGTTAAAGTTTCTAGACGATATTATGCCTAGTGGCGCTAGTAGACGATACTGGGTCAAACACCTAGATATTGAAGATCTTAGTTCTGATGAACAAGACTATGTTTTGCTCAAATTTGGCACGATGTCGCCTATTGGTAACTTAAGAATAAAAGACTCCCTTCCTGAACGCTACGAAGTCGCAGACAACCTCTACTTCTCTGTTGATGATGTTAAAAATCGAGCAGGTGATTTCCTCGACTATGCACAGCAAAGAGGGGCAGCCGCAGGTGGTGCAACAGGGGCTGGAGGTGAAGCGCCAAAACTGATCCTCCGATGTGGTTTCGATCATGGATCTGGCAGCGAAAAAATATGGATTGATCCATACCAAGATGACAATAGCAGCCACGACTTACATTACTTAGTAAAGTACCCTAGAGGCTCAAGAAGCACCATCGACTGTAATATTCTAAGAGCTGAGTTCTACTTCTACCACGAGCTAACTGAAATGGGAGTTGAAACGATCTCCACCGACGGTATGCGCTTGGAGGAAGGATTAAACTACCCTTCCTTATGGCTTCCTCGATTTGATGTTCAAATTATTGATCAACAAATAGAGCGATTTGGCATGGAATCAGTGTATTCCATTTTGAACAAAGGCGCTGGAGTCACTCTTGATCACGAAACAACAATCCGAACTCTCATAGAAAAAATTACTGAAAGTAATATGGTTAAACACCAAGGGTATAGGTTTGATACCCAAGCTTTCGTTATTGAATGGGTGAAGAGAGATCTACTCAACATCTTGTTTGGTAATAGTGATAACCATGGCAGAAATACTTCATTCTTAAAGGGTGATGGAGTCATAAAGCTTGCTCCCATTTACGATTTCGCACCAATGAAAGCCGATCCTGCAGGAATTCCAAGAACAACAAAATGGAAAGCCCCACTAGAGGTTGGCGGAACTTACGACTTTGTCGGCATTGCAGACACCTTATCTGATCTGGTGCCAAAGGAAATGTTATTAAAAGAGCTAGCAATTACTGCAAGTAAATGCGTAGGCCTAAAGCAGAGACTCGCTTTACGAGGAGTACCAGAACAAATCTTGGAGATGCCGGCCGTTGGACTTAATTATTTATCAGAAAAGCTCACTAAATGGGGGCTACTATGAAGCCAAGCAATAAAGAGTCCGTACAAGATACGGTAGCTCGTCTAAGAGAAAACCGAAATCAACAGCAGTCCAAGGTTGGGAAGAATGCAACTCATTCGAGCAAAGAGCAAACACCACTCGATACTCCAACGAGATCGAAAGCCTCAAAAAACGCCAAAGCAGTAAGTGCAGCAGAGCGCAAAACCGAGGCAAACAAAATCATCAAACACTTATTGCTTGGAGAGCTAACACAGGGCCAAGCGCTGAAAAGTCTACGCATTAATATACTGGGACTCAAACAGGATGTATTCGCAAGACTTGTCGATGTCTCAAGAAAAACACTCTCAGACATAGAGAATGATCGGGGCAGCTACAATACAGAGATTCTCAACAAGGTATTCAAACCATTTAGCTTAAAAATCGGGCTGCTGCCTTCTTCCCCCGATGCGTTAAAATCGCTCTTAATGGATGGTGAGGATGGGTAAATTGCTCCGTATCAGCTCTATTTATTTAGATTAAATTGCTATAACAAGCTAGCATTTTTAAATGATTTAGGAATACATGGACACGGGTTCAGTTCCTTTTGGGCTCCTAATTTATGGTTCCTAAACATGCCGTGACAGACAAAACCGCTATCCGCTACGGAAGTCAAAAACGCTGAGGTAAAGCGAATTAACTTGTAGACGCTCAAGAATTGAAACCACCGATGCTCCCTACTATTTAAACCATGATGCCATCTTCTAACTGACCCCGACTTGCCCAAGGCCGCTTGAGCTTACGAGGAGAGCATCTTGAACCGACAAGCCGTACATCCTCGATTTCACAAAGTAGCTCACAGTTACATTGCAACTCATTGAGCAATGAGGATGAGGAAGTTACACTCTGCATCCAATTCAGGAGGAGCTCACGCCAATGTCTGTAGAATTTTACAATCAAAATGCACAGCAGTTTTTCTCTTCCACTGTCGAAGTCGATTCCACTTCCCTACTTGACCAGTTTGTACCTTACTTACCTCAAGGTGGATTAGTGTTAGATGCAGGGTGCGGCTCAGGACGAGATAGTAAACGATTTCTAGATATGGGCTATCAGATCGATGCTTTTGATGCCAGTGCACCTTTAGCGGCTTTGGCTGAAGAACTACTCAATCAATCTGTCACTGTGACTACCTTCGAGAACTTTACCTCTAGTAAACGCTATGACGGAATTTGGGCTTGTGCTTCCCTACTGCATGTCACGAGAGAATCGTTACCGGAGACGTTTGCTCACTTAGCAAAAATGCTCAAGTGTGGCGGTGCTTTTTACTGCTCATTTAAATATGGTCAGGACGAGGTAGAGAGAGATGGGCGTCGCTTCACCAACTGTAATGAAGTCCTTTTAAATCAATTACTCACCTCTTCACCGCTAGCCATCGACAAGCTTTGGGTGACACAAGATCTCAGAGCAGGGCGTGAACATGAACAATGGCTCAATGCCATATTAATTAAGCGTTAAGTGATGAGTGATAGACAAAGTTTTCTGTATTCAGGTCATAAGCTCTCTTCTGGTGGTGCAAACGATCCGCTCCTACCAAGACTTGTCCAAGCCATTAATCACGCGACTGAAATTGAAATTTCAGTCTCATTCATTCAGCCATCCGGTCTGGATTTACTGTTTGATCCTCTGTTTGATGCTGTGCAAAGTGGTGCTCAGGTAAAACTCCTAACATCAGATTATCTCTCGATTACTCATCCTGTTGCGCTGCGACGCCTAATGTTGCTAACAGAACGCGGCGCTCAGTGTCGTGTATTTGAATGTGGTCAGCACAGCTTTCATATGAAATCGTACATTTTTGTCCGATGTGAACAGGGAGAAATACTTGAAGGTTGCGCTTGGATTGGTTCCAACAACATCAGCAAAACAGCGTTATTAGACAGCCATGAATGGGCTCTACGTCACGACTTTGAACCACCTGAAACCAGTGCTGCTGCCCTTGAGTTTCTCCATATTCGTCAACAGTTTGCTTCCATTTTCAACCACACAAATAGTAAAGATTTAACGCATACTTGGATTGATCATTACCTTGAACGCTATCAACAAGCGAAAAAGCAGCACGGCATGCCCATACTGGCCGATAGCCAAGATGAACAGTCAGAACCGCCAGCGCCGAATGCAGTTCAAGTAGAGGCGTTAACCGCATTGAACGCCACTAGAGCCCAAGGATTTTCTCGTGGATTAGTCGTGCTAGCTACGGGCATGGGCAAAACGTGGTTAGCAGCATTTGATGCTCTACAAACTCAGTCGACAAAAGTCTTGTTCGTTGCGCATAGAGAAGAAATTCTTCTGCAAGCGGAAAAAACCTTCTGTCAGCTTATTCCCAATGCAAAAACGGGTCTCTACAACGGTGTAACGCAAAATACACAAGCGATGCTGCTGTTTGCTTCCGTGGCAACCATAGGTAAACAAAATCACCTGCAACGCTTTGCAGCGGATCACTTTGATTACATTGTGGTGGATGAATTTCATCACGCGGCAGCGAGAAGTTACCGAAACTTACTCACCTATTTTAAGCCTAAATTTCTCCTCGGCCTAACCGCAACACCGGAACGTTCAGATCAAGCGGATATTCTCTCGCTTTGCGACAGTAATTTAGTCTTTGAACGTAACCTTGTTCATGGAATTGATGAGAAAATTCTGGTTCCTTTTGACTATCACGGTATCTACGACCAAGCCGTGAACTACCAAGAAATCCCATGGCGTAACGGTAAATTCGACCCAGACTCACTCGATAATGCCCTAGCAACTCAACGCCGTGCCGAACACGTTTACCAGCATTGGCACCAGAAAAAACAAACCCGCACACTGGCTTTTTGTGTTTCTAAAAAACACGCAGACTTCATGGCTGAGTTTTGTCTGAGTAAAGGCATAAAAGCGATTGCGGTTTACAGTGATTCAAAGGTTCGACGTAACCAAGCCTTACAGTGGCTAGATTCAGGAAAAATAGACATCCTTTTCTCCGTCGATCTTTTTAATGAAGGTACCGATCTGCCCGCTATTGATACCATTTTGATGCTTCGTCCAACGGAGTCTAAAATTCTCTTTTTACAGCAGTTGGGACGGGGATTGCGTCGAAGCATTGAAACTCAAAAAAGTAAACTGGTTGTTATTGATTTTATTGGTAATCATGACTCGTTCTTAAATCGTCCAACCACACTCTACAATGTGAGTCATTTAAAAGACGCCTTAGCCAAACACCAACAACAAGCATTACCTGACGGATGCCATGTCACTTTTGATATCACTTTGCTCAACTTTTGGCAGCAATTAACCCGGAAAATGCGTTTCTCAGTGCAAGATGAGTATCAGCAACTTGCACACCAGCTCGCACATAGACCAACTGCTAGTGAGTTTTTCTATCATGGAATTGAAATAAGTAAAGTGCGTAAACAAGCGCAAAGCTGGTTTCATTTGGTTGCGAGCCAAGAAAATGATCCCGAGTTGGCTGAGATTGTTACACGCTATGGTGATTTTCTTCTGCATGGCATTGAAAGCACCGGCATGAGTAAATCTTTCAAAGCAATTCTACTTGAGGCCTTACTCGAACTGGATGGATTAAGAACTCCGCCGACCTTAGCCACATTGGCTGAATGCAGTTACACTGTTATCGCACGCAGACCAGACCTCATGGCTGAAGACCTAACTGAAAATGCCAAACAATTTAAAGCAGCAGATAAAGATTGGCTTAACTATTGGCGGAACAACCCTATTAAGGCCTTTACGAACAAAGCAACGAAACAGGCCACTTGGTTTTCCATCGATAGCCAACAACGCTTCGTCGCTAACTTTGATATCCGAGAGCAAGATCTAGAACGGTTACACGATTGTATACAAGAATTGGTTGATCTGCGTTTGGCGGAATATGCTCAGCGACCCAAGCAACATAAAGAAAATCTTATTAAGGCTAAGAGCAAAGCTGCTGTCATTTCATTAATACCTGAACAAAAAACGATAGGAACACCTATCCCATTCTATCCAGAGCTCAAAATTGCCTGTGGCCATTTTAAGCGCGGTTCAGAGCGAGAAGTACAGACTTATTTTGTTCCTGATGGCTATGGATTACTTGATCCCACACGGCATTTTGTCTCGCCAGCCTCTGGTAACTCAATGAATGGCGGTAAAAATCCTATTCAAGATGGTGACTTATTATTGCTTGAGTGGGTGACACCAAGCAGTGCTGGCTCTATATCAAACCTCACCATGGCTATAGAAACTCAAGATGAAACGGGGGATAACCAGTACTTACTGCGGGTAGTACGTAAAATCGCACCAAACCAGTATGAACTACAAGCACAAAATCCAAGTTATCCAAATATGCCAGCAACCGATGCAATGAAAACGTTCGCACGGTTAAAAGCTGTGATAAAAAATAATAGTCAGCAATCACAGACTCGATGACGATGAATAAGGCATAATTCAAATATATAAATTTTAAATAACAATATGTAAAAAAAAGGCTAGGTAGTTATGATAGTAAAAGAAAAAACACATATTAAAACTAGTAATTTCAAACAAGACTTAGGCAATCAAGTAGAAAATGATGTCGCATTCTATTTGAGACGTCATTTTTCCGAAAATGAGAGCATCTTCATTTATAATGATTTACGTATTGAGCATAAAGGTGAAATCGCACAAATAGACCACCTTGTTGTTTATAAAAAAGGGTTTGTTATTATTGAATCAAAATCCATCAAGGGTACTGTTCAAATTAACAAACAGCTAGAATGGCAAAGAACGGTTCGTGGAAAATGGGTCGGCATGCCATCTCCTATCACCCAAGCAGAAATGCAAACCAAACTATTGAAAGCATTATTAAATGATAATGCAGAACAGTTACTAGAAAAGATATTAATGCTTCAAGGCTATTTTGGCGGCCGATGCTGGGACACTCTTTGCGCGGCTTCGAATGATGCAATCATCGATAGAGACAACATCCCATCAAAAATATCACCAATGATTATTAAATCAGAACAAATTGCTAATCGAGTGGAAGAAATAATAGCTAGTAGATCGAGTATCTTAAAACCAAATCCAACATTTAGTGATAATGAGCTTCAAAATATTAAAAACTTCTTAATTGAAGCACACAAGAACCCGTTAATCGAAGATAAAAAATTCACTAATAAGTTCAATAAACCAGATAACATTACACATCAAACAGAAAAAAAATAAACATCTCAAATCCTTGGTTTATATGTAAGGAGTGTTCAAGTAATAACACCTCACCAAAATATGGGAAATTTGGATATTATGTCACCTGTAAAGATTGTAATAAGAACACATCAATGAACGTAGCTTGCATAAAATGTGGGAATAGAAAAACCCATGTATCAAAAGATAAAAACACTTATACTGTAAGTTGCGAATGTGGTCATAAAGTAGAGTATGAATATCAATCATTAGAAAAAACAGCATAGTGTATATTTCATGATTGATATAAAATAGTGCCCTGCTTAATCAACAGGGCATGGCGTATTATGTTGATATTATTTAGTGTGGTTCATACTAGAAAGCCAACAAAAACAATATTAACAAAGAAAGAAAACCAGCACAGACACTAATTATTAGATAGATATACTTGGAAATAAATGTATTCTCTCTTGCGTTTTGAGGTTCATTTAATGGAACACGCAAAACAACTTTCTCTCCTAGTTTCTTACCAACAATACGATGTAAAGTAGCATCGTAAGTTACTAATAATGATTGAGTGTAAACCTGACCATTCCAAGTATATTCAACCTGAGGATTGAGAAATTTTTTCTTTCTAAAACGCTCCTCGATATTTCTATTGTATTTAACAGTTACTTCAAATCCGACCACGACACCAGTTGTGATTCCATATTGGTTATTGCGCTCTTTTATAAATTGTTTAATTGCACCCATTCCAGAGAGCGCAAGAGCTATTACAAACCATCCACCAATAATGAATCCACCTTGTTGTTCAAAAGTCAAAGCTGAAATGATGGCGGTAGGAATTGAGAGTAAAAAGAGGAAAAACCCATGTGCTCTATTCATATTCAATCATCCAGAAAAATATAATGCCAAACTTAATATTTATTTTGTTTATACCCTTCCTACTTGAAGCTGCAGCGGTGTTGGCTACGCTCGTTCACCCCAGTCACATAGTTTGCCTATGCTCATGAGGATTCACTTACTTGCCGCCTACCTGCACTCCAAGTTGTTTGGGTATAATAGCAACCAGAAGAGAACCACTAAACCTGCTTGGGATAGTGTTTTTTCAATAAGTTATGCATATTTCGCTTACGTTTGTAGGCTTCTGCCAGAGCGGTGATTTCGAGATAAAAATCGGCCAACACGGTGGGATTTTTGGCTAATAAACGCTCGATACGTTGTAGATGGTGAATCGCATTTTGATAACCTTGGTTGCTGGTTTGTTCAATTGAAGCGCGCGCCACGCGAAGGTAGTACTGCAACGAGATCTGAGGTTGGTTGGCAATAATGTGATCGGCCAACCTGAGTAGTACCTGACTTTCGGTGGCTCGATTGGCTACCCAATCACAGGCTTTTTTCCACGCTTGCTGCTCGATATAAAATTCGACCACATCACTACTGTTGCGGCTGATAAATCCTCGTGCATCAGCGGGTTGATAGCAGGCGATCAAGCTCTGTTCGATACGCGCTAAAAACTCCGCATCTTCAATTTGGTGTGTGGTTTTGAACGCACTCAGCTTTTGGTAACTATCAAAGGAGGGATTCTCAGTGAAAAGTCGGTTCGCCAACTGCCACGCTTGAGTCATTTGCCCCAAACAGAGGTAGAGGTTGACCTGCAGTTGCTCGCACTGCTGCTTTTCATAAGGGGTCGCGTGCTTTTTGGCTTTAGCTAACCAGAATTCCGCTTGATGTGGCTCTTGGTGCTCAAGGTAGAGCTGCACTATGTCCAGAAAATCATCGCAGCGCCACGCGATTTTTTGCTTAATGGCGATAACTTCATGCCAATCCGCTGCCATGGCCAGTAGTGGTGCGGCCCACGTTTTGAGATCCCACGCGTTTTCACGGTTTAGTGGTGTGTTCTCAATGGCTTTGCGACACAAGTGTAAAAATGTTGGGTTGCTGCGCCAAACGATCGCGAAGTCGGTTTCAATTGAGGGATACACATCAAACTCATGGTGGGTCATGCGCTCAAACATCCACTGCGCTTTCTCTTCCTCACTCCACTCCAATCGGTTCAAAATCATCGGCATCTGAACATTGATCAGCGCTTCGACTCCAAAACGTTCACCGTTGGAGTCATCAATCTGCTCTAACACGCTGTTCAAACGAGTGACTGTGTGCTGGATCAGTTTCCACTGCTGATCGGTTGCAAGTTGCATCGCAACATCAAATACCCAGTCGAGCTGCTCTTCGGCCTGTGCAAAGTAATCGCTCACGTCCCCCCAATCCCAAAGCTGTTTACGAGGGAGCGCTTGGGTAATTTTTTTCTTCAGCTCGTTATAACTGAGGCTCTGATCTTTGGGTTGTTCTTTCGCCAGTAAGGCTTGCCAAACCGACTTATCTCGCTCGAGATAATCAAGTAACATCTCGAGCCTCGCCTCTTCGCTTAATGTGCTTAGATAACGGCGGATCTGCTCACGTTCACCGTCTTCATTCTGTGATTGCTGATCGAGTAAGCAGAGGGCAACAGCCACGGCGTGCTTGCATACGGCTTGATGGCCCGCCGCAGGGCAAGTGCAGCGGCTAGAGGAAGCTTGACCGCCAGTAAGTTGTACGCGATAAAGTTGAGAGCCTTTCACTTCTGCGTTGACGGTATGCCCAGTGATGGTGAGCTTGCGTACCGAGCCACTTTTCGCGAGTTGTGCACCTTTCAGTAGTGAACTCTGTTCACACTGTTCAAACAGCGCTGAAATATCTAAAAACGAGGAGTGGCTAGGCATGGGCAGTTCCATTTCAAAGTTGTTTGGCTTTCTAGAGTAGAGATAGCTCAAGATGAATTGCACTTTGCCTATCGAATCCCGATGGTTCAAGTCACTCTATGCAATTTTTAGCTTTACTGCCCAACACCTGCTTACAATTAACCCAACGAGCCGCCATCAATGGGCTTGAGTCAAACCGCTTCATTCGTATACTGGGCGCTCAATCACTAGGAAGTTGTTTGTATGAAATCCAACCAAAGCTTACTCAGTAATGTTCTGATCAACATTGTTATTCCAGTGGTGATTTTGAGCAAAATGAGCGGTGAAGATAACCTTGGCCCAACGTGGGCATTGGTGGCCGCGTTAGCCTTTCCCCTGCTGTTTGGGGTTTACAGCTTTATTCAAGAGCGCAAAGTCAATTTTTACTCAGCGCTCGGCATGATTAGCGTGTTGCTCACCGGTGGCATTGGCTTGCTGCAACTCGACCCTGCTTATATAGCCATTAAAGAAGCGGCGATTCCGGGGCTGATTTTTGTGATTCTGGTGGTCAGTAATCTGATTGGGTATCCGCTAGTGCGTAAAATGCTGCTCAATGAAGATATTGTCGATCACGACAAGCTGCACAGCGCGTTAAGCACGCCAGAGAAGAAGGCAGAGTTTGAGCGTCGGGTGAATGTCAGCTCTTATCTGATTGCGTTCTCGTTTTTTGTTTCAGCCGTGCTCAACTATGGCTTGGCAAAGTGGATTGTCAAAAGCCCTGCGGGTACGGAAGCCTTTAACGAAGAGATCGGTAAAATGACGGCGCTGAGCTTTCCGGTGATTTCACTGCCGGTGACGATTTTGATGATGGGCGCGCTGTTCTATCTGTTTAGAAGCCTTTCCAGCATCACAGGCCATAAGATGGAAGATTTTCTGCGTAGCAAGTAATCGCTTCGCATCGAACCATCAAGATCAACAAAGGGCTCAACTGAGCCCTTTGGTTTTATTGCAAGTCTTACTCGCCTGCGAATCTCGCCATCATGTCACGTGCGACCGCTTCCGCGACTTTAATGCCGTCAATCCCTGCTGACAAAATACCGCCCGCATAACCCGCGCCTTCACCGGCTGGGTAGAAGCCTTTGAGGTTGATGCTTTGGAAATCTTTGCCGCGCTTGATGCACACCGGAGATGAAGTACGCGTTTCCACACCAGTCAGCAAGCCATCTTCAGAAGCAAAGCCTTTGATTTGACGATCAAACTCAGGGATCGCTTCACGAATCGCTTCTACCGCAAAGGCAGGCAGCGCTTTGGAAAGGTCGGTAAGCTTGATTCCCGGAGTGAAAGAAGGCTGTACATCGCCCAGTTCACTTGGGTTACGGCCTTTCAGGAAATCACCGATTTTCTGCGCGGGCGCATCGTAAGTTTCACCGCCCAGTTTATAGGCGTTGGTTTCCAGTTCACGTTGCAGACGAATGCCCGCCAGCGGATCGCCTGGGTAATCTTGCTCAGGCGAAATGCCCACTACAATCGCGCTGTTGGCGTTACGCTCAGCACGCGAATATTGGCTCATGCCGTTGGTGACAACGCGCCCTTCTTCAGACGTTGCTGCCACCACTGTACCGCCCGGACACATACAGAAGCTGTACACGGTGCGGCCGTTTTTACAATGGTGTACCAGTTTGTAATCCGCGGCGCCTAGAATCGGGTGACCCGCACTGGGTCCAAAACGCGCTTCATCAATCATGGATTGCTTGTGCTCAATACGAAAACCGACCGAGAAAGGCTTGGCTTCCATGTACACACCACGCGCATGCAGCATCTCAAAGGTATCACGCGCACTGTGGCCGACCGCGAGCACCACGTGACGAGATTGGATCTCTTCGCCGTTGGAGAGTATCACGCCGGTGATTTGGCCATCTTGCATGTGGATATCGTCAACGCGGGTGCTAAAGCGAATTTCGCCGCCCAGTTCGATGATTTTCGCGCGCATTTTTTCAATCATGGTCACCAGTTTAAAGGTACCGATGTGCGGCTTACTCACATACAAAATTTCTTCTGGCGCGCCCGCTTCGACAAATTCGGTGATCACTTTGCGGCCGTAGAAGTTGGGATCTTTCACTTGGCTGTACAGTTTTCCATCCGAAAACGTACCGGCACCGCCTTCACCAAACTGCACGTTAGATTCGGTATTCAGAGTACGCTTACGCCAAAAGCCGAAGGTATCTTTGGTACGCTCACGCACCTCTTTGCCGCGCTCAACGATGATCGGGTTAAACCCCATTTGCGCCAGCACTAAGCCAGCAAACAGGCCACAAGGACCAAAACCGATCACCAGTGGACGCTCAGGTAGGTTCTCAGGTGCTTTGGCGACAAATTTGTAGGACATATCCGGCGTTGGGCGCACATGCTGATCTTTGCTGAACTTGGCGAGCAGTTTTTCTGGGTTCGCCACTTCCACATCAACGGTGTAAATCAGTTGGATATCGCTTTTTTTACGAGCATCGTAGCCACGTCTAAACAGAGTGAAAGAGAGGACTTGCTGAGCAGGAATTTTCAACTTGGCAGCAATGGCATCAAGCAGCGCGCCTTCCTCATGGTTGAGAGGCAGCTTAAGTTCAGTTAAACGTATCATGGGATGTCTCGTGGGTCATGGGTGTCTTAGCCTCACCACTGGCGTGGCGGCTCACAATGGCGCGCATTTTACGAGAATTCGCCTCCACTGTCATATTAAAAGCTTTGTCTTAAGATTCGGGCAGGAAACGCCCACCATCGAAACGGCTTGGGTTGAATTTTAGCGGCGGCGCAGTATCATCCCCGTTCTTGATTTTTGCGTACACTTTAGGTGTGCGAAACGGCTAACTAGATAGAGCGAATTGTCATGGCTTTTGTCGTCACCGATAACTGTATCCAATGTAAATACACCGACTGTGTGGCGGTATGCCCCGCGGATGCGTTCCATGAAGGGCCGAACTTTATGGTGATCAACCCGATTGAGTGCATCGACTGTGGGCTGTGTGTGCCGGAATGTACCGCGCAAGCCATTTTTCAGGAAGACGAATTGGTGGGTGACCAACGGATTTTTATCGAACTCAACGCTGAGTTGGCGGAGCATTGGCCAAATCTGACTGAAGTGAAGCCGGCGATGGAAGACGCCGCAAAGTGGGATGGCGTGCCAAACAAACTGGATATGCTGGAGAAATAAAACCCAGCCGCGAGCTTGAGCGTGCAATCCCTTAAGACCGAAATGCCTTAAGACCGCATTACTTTAAGACCACAGCGCCTTAAGAAAAAAGCCTAGAGATGAAAAAAGCGTCGGACAGTCCGACGCTTTTTGGTTTTAGGTATGTTCGTTTTAGGTAAATTCGTTTTAGGTAAATGGATTAACTATGCTGACGGCGAATATTGTCGAGAATGATCCCCGTTGCCATCGCGACATTGAGTGACTCTGCGCCGCCAAAGGCCGGAATGGTGATCTTATCCGTCACGTACTGCGCCGCTTGCTCGCGAATACCGTGAGATTCACTGCCCATCAGCAAAATGCCTTCGGCTTGAAAAGCGGTTTGATGCACGCTCACCCCTTCCAAAAATGCACCGTACACTGGCAAATTCGCCTTGGCTAAGTAGTCGGGTAAATCCACTTGGCTAACTTGCACGCGGCCAAAGCTGCCCATCGTGGCGCTGATGGTTTTCGGGTTATACGGGTCGGCGCAATCTTGGCTGGCGATGATGTGCGAAATGCCATACCAATCCGCGACACGAATAATGGTGCCCAAGTTACCGGGGTCGGAAACGCCATCCAACGCAATCATCAACCCTTGTGCTTTAGGCACCTCGATGTGTGGGATCGCCACCACCGCAATCGCGGCGTTGTTGCTCACCAAGGTGCTGACTTTGGTTAAATCATCCAAGGTTGCTTCAATACACTCGAAACCGGCTAAGGCTTGTGCGTGCTCGGCGAGAAACTCGGCGGTCGCAAAAATGTGTTGTACTTTCAGCGTGCTGTTGGTCAGCTCTAGGACGTTTTTCTCGCCCTGAACCAGAAATAAGCCGTGCGCTTTGCGCTGTTTCTTCTGCCCTAAAGCGCGAATCAATTTGAGTTGGGTTTTCGAAATCATGGTGCTGTCCGAGATAAATGCCGGCGAATTATAGTGCAAAGCCCCTACGAGCTAAAGGGGCGCGTAGGGGAAGCCATCAAACCAACACAATGGCAGCTTTCGATTGCCAAGCGCTAGGCTTGAGCAAACTCGCCTAATGCTTGTAATGCCTGCTGCGCTTTCTCTTTTTGCACGAAAATATGGTCGTGGTAATAACCTGCAATCACATTGGCGCTAATGCCATGCTCAGCAAGCTTAGTGGCAAACGCGGCGGTTAACCCGACGGCTTCCAAACTGGAATGCACGGTTAAGGTGATCAAACTAAACAACGCGCTGCTCTCCAGCCCTGCTTGCTGCGCCTTTTCAGCCTCCAACACTAACGTCAACCCTTCTGGCTCACGAAAAGTGGCGATAGGCTCTAAAGATAAATAGTCACTCAATGCCCCATTGACTGTGCAGAACACGTAATCTCCCGCCATCAGCTCTGGCGACATGGATTGCAACAACAGTTCTAAGCTTTTGATTCCTGACATTTTTCCTCGCTTACTCTCTAGGTCTTTTGCTTGGCAGGCAGGATAGAAAAGCTCGTATCATAAGTATATGGAATATTTTTAATCCGTAATCAGTTCTACTAATAATTCTGGCATTAAGCCCTGTTATACCCATACTACTTGGAGTTGCAGGTAGGCGGCAAGTGAGTTCATCCCCATGAGTATAGATAAACGATGTGATTGGGGTGAACGAACGTAGCCAACACCGCTGCAGCTTCAAATAGGAAGGGGATATTCAGACAATCATAACTGCGTGATTTAAGAAAAATGCAATAAAAAGCCCTGCTGTCGAGGCAGGGCAGTATGAAAAATGGAATAACCGGTAAGCTTAGTGACGCACTTTAAATAACTGCACCAATTCGTAAATAAGCCAAGTGGCGGCCAATAAATCGGCGCTGCCGCCGGGGCTTAAGTGTTTTTCAATCAGCACGCTATCGAGCGCGGTAAGAGCTTGTTCGATTTCTTGATATAAAAAGCCACCTTTGGCGAGCAGTTGCTGCGCTTGTTCTTGCACAAAATGCAGCCCTGCTAATCCACCCCGTGAAACAAGATTGCTGTCGTTATTGTTGGCCATCAACACCAATAAGGTATGCCACAAGGCTTGCTCGGTGCTGGCTCCTTTGGTTAAACAGGCTTGGTAGGCTGGCAGCGCATGTTGCATCACCATCGCAAGGCCTGAAGCAGCTTCACCGCGTGCGCCAGTCAAACCATACTGGCGATAAATGCGCTCGCCTGCGGTTTCAGGTTCACAATCACGCTTGGCTTTTAGCTCATCGATAACCAAAAACTGGCACGCTTGGCGAATGGTTTCACCTATATGCTGCGCATCGATTTTGAGTTGATTGGCTTTAAGCCACCCCACCGAGCCGCAAATAAGCCCCAAGATGAAAATCATCCCTTTGTGGGTATTCACCCCTTGTGTGGCCGCAAACATGGCTTGCTCAGCTTCTATGCCTATCGGGCGTAAGGCGCTCAGTAACTGAGCTGCCGGATTTCCCGCACTCTCCCAACCAGCACTGACAAAAGAGTGCAGATAAGGCGCGATCGCCTCGGCGCTGGCGATAAAAGTGTTGAGATCCATATCGCGATGCGCGCCATTATTGGCGGTATCCACCAAACCCGGTTTAGGGGTGAGATGCACCTCCAACATCATGGCATGGTAGGCCAGATGCCCCACTAAGCGGGGCAAGCTGAAGGTCCTTGAACCTGAAGAGGAAGACGCTTGGCTAGGCAGTTCAAGCAGCAGATCAAGCGCAGCAGGAATAGTCATGCGTCATCTCCTCAATTTTTGCCAGCAAAGCTTCGACACTGTGCCGCCGTGAGCGAGCACAGATCACCGCATCGCGTTCACACAGCAGGCAGCGCCGTCTTGGCAACTGCGCACCTTGGCGCGAAATAATATGTCCATCGACATCAATTACATCCAGATCCATCAGTCGCCCCAGCGGGTGCTCGCGTTCAATCTTCATCATGGCTTTTTTCAACATGCTGGCCGATGGAGCCTGAATTACCACAAAGGCTTCCGGTCCGGTTTTTTCCACCAACAACTGACAAGCCACTTGCCGCCAGCCCGTTTTCTGACAGAGCTCTTGAATGGCACGCATACCTGCATCCATCACGGTTTGGCTGGCAGCGTTGAGCTTAACCGCGCCCGGCATGTTAACCGTGAAAGAAACCAGAGGCAGTGAATGGCGCTTTAGCCACTCACCTTGTTGCCGAACCCGCACTTCTTTACGCAGAAGGAGCTGGTCCAGACTGACTGAAAGATCCGGATGGTGACTCATAGGCTTTTTACCTGTTTGATAACATCAATGATCGAACCGTCACGGTAGTGAACAAAGGCAACGGTTTTGTCTTCAAATTGCAACGGCTGGGGTTTGCCCGTCAGCAACTCGGCACGCTGTTGCAACGCTTCAATCTCGACAACGGGCAGTTGCGCCTCGATGAAACGTGCTTTCAGTTCGGGACGATTCGGGTTTACCGCGATACCTTGATCCGTCACCAACACATCAATGGTGGATCCTGGGGTGATGACGTTAGTGACCTTCTCGACCACGGTCGGAATGCGGCCACGCACCAAAGGCGCCACAATAATCGATAAGTTTGCCGCAGCCGCCGTGTCGCAGTGGCCGCCGGATGCACCGCGAATTACCCCATCAGAGCCGGTGATCACGTTAACGTTAAACTGGGTATCAATCTCCAGCGCACTCAAGATAACCACATCCAGCCTATCCACCGCCGCCCCTTTCGAGCTTGGGTTGGCGTATTCGTTAGCAGAGATTTCGAGATGATGCGGATTGCGCGCTAACGAGCCCGCCGCCACCGAATCGAAACACTGCACATCGAGCAAGTAATCAATCAGCCCCTGCTCATGCATATCGACCATGGTTGCGGTGATACCACCGAGAGCGAAAGAAGCACGGATGTCTTGGCGCAGCATCTTCTCTTTCAAAAAGCGCGCAACCGCGAGCGATGCACCGCCCGAACCAGTCTGCATTGAAAAACCATCATAGAAATAGCCAGAATGCTCAATGACTTCCGCAGCGCGTTTGGCGATCAACAGCTCGCGTGGGTTGGTGGTCATGCGCGTGGCATCCCCACCGATTTTGCTTGGGTCGCCCACTTCGGCTACTTGCACCACCGCATCAACACGATCTTGAGTAATCGATGCAGGGAAATTCGGGAAACCGACGATCGCTTCGGTCAGCATCACCACTTTTTCAGCGTGCTCGGCATCAACTTTGGCATAGCCGAGTGAGCCACAATTGGACTTGCCTTTAAAACCGTTAGCGTTACCAAATTCATCGCAACAAGGTACGCCAATAAACGCCATGTCGATGTACAGCTCACCGCTTTGGATCAAATGCACACGACCACCGTGCGAGTGAATATGCACGGGCTCATCAAGCAGGCCGTTAGAAATGCTGTCGGCCAGCGCTCCGCGGATCCCTGAGGTGTAAATCTTGCTCACTACGCCGTTTTTGATGTGTTCAATCAAAGGCGAATGACAAGAGGTCAGCGAGCTTGAGGCGAGCGTGAGATTTTTAATTCCCAATTCAGCAATCACCTCCATCACCAGATTGACGGTTTTATCGCCGCCACGAAACGCATGGTGGAAAGAGATGGTCATGCCATCTTTTAAGCCAAGATCGACAATCGCTTCGCGGATCGAGCTTTTCACTTTGCGGCTTTTTTTCGCTTGCTCATCGTGCAGATGCGGCGTGATCGCGCGCGCTTGGGTGTAAGGCGTCAACGCGTAGCGTTCCACTTCCAGCACAGACAGAGGGTTATTTAATGTATTGATACTCATGAGATGACCTTTAGTGTTTGATGCCGGATTCAGCACGTTGCAGTGTCCAACGTGCGCGTTCGATGATGGGGCCATCGACCATTTTGCCGTTAAGGGAAACCACGCCTAGCCCTTTCGCTGCGGCTTCTTCGGCGGCTTCGATGACTGCGATGGCGTGATCGACCTCTTTTTGGGTTGGAGCAAACACGTTGTGCAGCAGGTCAATCTGGCGCGGGTTAATCAGTGACTTGCCATCAAAGCCAAGCTGCTTGATGTGCTCCGCTTCACGCAAAAATCCCTCTTCGTTATTGGCATCGGAATAGACGGTATCAAACGCCATGATCCCGGCAGCACGCGCCGCTTGCAGAATGGAGCAGCGTGCAAACAGCAGCTCAATCCCTTCCGCTGAACGCTGCGTGCGCAGATCGCGCACATAGTCTTCCGCGCCGAGCGCAATCCCAATCAGGCGGCGTGAGCTAAAGGCAATCTCAACCGCGTTGTTGATGCCTTGCGCGCTTTCAATCGCCGCCAACATACGCGTGCTACCCACTTCACGTCCGCATGCACGCTCGATCTGCTCGATGACTTTTTCCATCTCAATCACATCGTTGGCGTTATCGGTTTTCGGCAGACGCACCACTTTGGCTCCGCCGCGCACCACGGCATTAAGGTCTTTGATGCCGAATTCAGAATCGAGCGGATTGACCCGTACCACGGTTTCCATCTCTTGGTACATAGGGTGCTGCAGCGCATGGAACACTAACATCCGCGCGGTGTCTTTTTCACGCAACGCGACCGAGTCTTCCAGATCGAACATGATCGAATCCGGTTGATAGATAAAGGTGTTGCTGAGCATGGCGGCATTCGCGCCCGGCACAAATAACATACTGCGACGAAGTTTGGTCATGATAGCTGGCTCCACTCAATGTTCTGAACATCACAAGCGCGCATCACCGCCGCCTGTACGCGCGCGCGGATCACACAATCCAGCGCACCTTTGTCTTCGATGGTGACCAGCGCATCGCGTACTTGCATCGCATCGAGGGTGTGCAGCACGACCTGACGAATCGCATGACCAAATTGCTGCTCGACGGTACTGTCTAACACCAGTTCAATACCGCCATCGTTATTGGGTTCAATCCGAACCTGAAGATCACTGGATTCCAGTGTTCCCGCAAAGGCGGGATGGGCAATTTTCATGGGTACAACCTTGTTAATGAGTTATTGGATAAAACAGTGTCAGCACCGCCCTCATACCGCTAACAGTTGCGGTGCGGTCTGTAGCGAATGTTCCGCATAGTGCTGGCAAAGGTAGGAATAGGTCGTTTTCGGCACGAGATCGGCAATCGCAGCAAAGCCAAATTGTTTGAGCAAGTAACGCACGCGCGATGCTGAAATTGGCTGCGAGGCTTGTTGACTGCGCTCAATTTCAACCACTTGGATCGGCGCACTGGCATCGTGCGCTTCTTCTAGCCAGCGGCGCATGGCTTGGTTGTAGTGACGCGTCACCGTACAAATCGGCTCACTGCCGACAAAGCGGTGCGTAATGCCAAGTGCTGGCGCGATTGAATGGCGGAAAATACTTAAATCCAGCGCAGTATGGGATTGATTGACCACTTGCTGATCTTTAATAAAATAACTGGGGAAGGTCGCGCGCGAAATAATATAATCTGAGCCGGAATGAATAGTTAAATTCAATAAATGTTTACTACCCGCCTTAATCATGGCCATGCGATCAGCGTAAGAAAAATCTTTATTCTCTGCTTTTACAACAAATAAATGCACCCAGTCACATTGTTCACAGGCTTGTTCAATTAAATATTGATGACCTAAGGTAAATGGATTGGCATTCATCACAATACTGCCAATTTTACGCCCAGACATTTTTAATAACTGCAACTGTTTGCAATAAACAGAAAGGCGATTAGGGCTATTTTCTAATAAAGCAATATGCGGTTCGACTTTATCGACCAAGAAAAAACCACACTGTCTAAATAAATCAATATTGGCTGGCTTAGTAAATAGAAAGAGTGAAAAGCGCCCCATTTCATAAGCGAAGTTGGTTAATTCGGTCATCAGTTTGAGCGCAAAACCAGTGCCTTGCAGCGCAGGAGAAACCGCGATGGACTTCAACACGTGCCCCGCAATTCCACCGCAAGCGATGATTTGGTTTGTGCCATAAGCCACCACAAAATGCTCGACATCGTCATCTACGGTCAGCTGATGCTGGCAGAGAAACTCTTTGATCTGTAAGAGCTTGGTTCGATTCTTGGTTGAAACTCGCGAGAAGGTATAAATATCCACCATGGTCGGCTTCCTCACCTATTTTTTCTGGCTTTATTATCTAAATTCAGCCGAAAAGGTTTAATGAGGGTAATCACTTTATTTCCCGCCGTTAACGCTCTTTATGGTTTTAATGAATTTAATTCCTATCTCTTTGATTTTTAGTTTTATTTTAAATTTAAACCATAAAAACCATTGAGATTTTTAAAGCCACTGGTTTGGATGACTATTTTCACAATTATCACTGACTATTTTATTTAATGTAGTAAAGGTCTTAATAACCTCATTGGACATGGAATTATGAACGAGAAAACCCTACATTTAGATAAAAAGTCCGCAGTCGTAGGTGGATTGAATCTAAGCCAAACGAAAATATTTGGCACTCCACTCCCTTTATTTTTATTTTTACTGCTCACCGTATTAGCCGCTCATTTTACTGACACTTTACCTAGCGGTCTGGTGGGTGGTTTTGCGTTTATGTTTGTCATCGGCGCAATATTTGGCGAAGTTGGCAAACGTCTACCGATTTTTAATAAATACATCGGCGGTGCGCCGGTAATGATTTTCTTGGTGGCCGCTTGGTTCGTGCACATGGGCTGGCTCAGTGATCGCGAAATCAAAACCGTGACCGAAGTGATGGATAAGAGCAAATTCTTGGATCTGTTCATCGCAGTGCTGATCACTGGCTCAATTCTGGCGGTCAACCGTAAACTGCTGATCCGCTCTCTGGCTGGCTACATTCCAACTATTCTCGCTGCGGTAGCGGGTGCTGCGGTGTTCGGTATCGCTATCGGCCTCGTATTTGGTATCACGCCTGATCGCATCATGATGCTGTACGTGCTACCGATTATGGGCGGTGGTAATGGCGCAGGCGCTATCCCGCTTTCCGAAATTTATGAATCGGTCACCGGTGGCTCGAAAGAGCAATACTACTCGGTTGCTATCGCGATCCTGACTATCGCCAACATTGTGGCCATCGTCGCCGCGGCAGTCATCAACATCATTGGTGAAAAGATCCCATCCTTAACCGGCAATGGCGAACTGGTACGCAGCTCGAAACTGGATGTGAGCGAAGAAGCGAAAAACCTGACAGTGACTCACCGTGAAATTGCCATCGGTTTAATGCTGGCCGCTTGTGTGTACACCTTCTCTTATGCGCTATCGAAAGAGATTTTGCCCGGTTTTGGTTCGATTCAAATCCACACCTTTGCTTACATGGTGGTGATCATCGCCATCCTTAACGCGGCGGGTTTGTGCAGTGATGAAATCAAAGAAGGCGCGAAACGTCTATCGAATTTCTTCTCAAAACAGATGCTGTGGTTACTGATGGTCGGCGTGGGTATTGCTTACACCGATCTGGCTGAAATCATCAACGCGCTAACTTTTGCCAATGTAATCATTGCTACGGTGATTGTGCTTGGTGCGATTATCGGTGCTGCTTTAGGTGGCTGGGCGATGGGCTTCTACCCTGTTGAAGCTTCGATTACAGCAGGGCTATGTATGGCTAACCGCGGCGGCTCGGGCGACCTTGAAGTGCTTGCCGCCTCTAACCGTATGAGCTTGCTCTCTTACGCACAAATATCTTCACGTCTGGGTGGCGGCATTGTGCTGGTCATCGCCAGCGTCGTATTCGGAATGTTTGTTTAACCCTTTAACCCTTGCTCCTTGGGATTATTTGGCGCGCTTAGCGCGCCTTTTTTTCTCTCCGTTTTCAACCCTGTTTTTACCACTGGAAGTGACCATGCAATCAACCTCACTGTTCCTCGAAGGGATTAATTTGCTGACGCTGGGGATGGGCTTTGTGTTCATCTTTCTGATTTTCTTGGTGTATGCCACGCGTGCGATGTCGCAATTGATTGTGCGTTTTGCCCCGCCGGAAGTGCCAGCCAAAACCACCAATAAAAAAGCCTCTGCCAACAAGGCCAAAGCCAACCCAAATCAAAACCAAGGTGAATTGCTCGCGGTGCTCACGGCCGCTGTCCATCACCATAAAACACAACAAAAACTATCTTAAGTGAAGGAGAAACCACAGATGACTCAGGCGATCAAACGCGTTGGTGTTACGGATGTCGTATTGCGCGATGCGCACCAATCTCTTTTTGCCACCCGTTTACGAATTGACGACATGCTGCCGATTGCGCAGCAATTAGATCAGATCGGCTATTGGTCTTTGGAATGTTGGGGAGGCGCGACCTTTGACAGCTGCATCCGCTTTTTAGGCGAAGACCCATGGCAACGCCTACGTTTACTCAAACAAGCCATGCCCAATACGCCACTGCAAATGCTGCTGCGCGGGCAAAACCTGCTTGGCTACCGCCACTATGCCGATGATGTAGTGGATACTTTTGTGGAGCGTGCGGTGAAAAACGGCATGGATGTATTTCGTGTCTTCGATGCGATGAACGATGTACGCAACATGCAACAGGCGCTGCAAGCGGTGAAAAAGATGGGCGCGCATGCGCAAGGCACGCTCTGCTACACCACTAGCCCAGTACACAATTTACAAACTTGGGTCGATGTGGCGCAGCAACTGGCTGAGCTTGGTGTCGACTCAATTGCCCTGAAAGATATGGCCGGCATTTTGACCCCGTATGCCGCTGAAGAGCTGGTGTCTACCCTGAAAAAACAAGTGGATGTCGAGCTGCATCTGCACTGCCACTCCACCGCTGGCCTTGCCGATATGACTCTGCTTAAAGCAATTGAAGCAGGCGTGGATCGAGTGGATACCGCGATTTCCAGCATGAGTGGCACTTATGGTCATCCGGCGACCGAATCACTGGTTGCAACCTTACAAGGCACGGGCTACGACACCGGATTGGATATTGCCAAACTCGAACAGATTGCGGCTTACTTCCGTGATGTACGCAAAAAATACCACGCCTTTGAAGGCATGATGAAAGGCAGTGATGCGCGCATTTTGGTGGCTCAGGTTCCGGGCGGCATGCTAACCAACATGGAAAGCCAGCTCAAACAACAAAACGCGCTGGATAAACTCGATTTAGTGCTTGAAGAGATCCCACACGTACGTGAAGAACTCGGCTTTTTGCCTCTGGTCACCCCTACCTCACAAATTGTCGGTACACAAGCGGTAATCAACGTGGTGCTGGGTGAGCGTTACAAAACCATCACCAAGGAAACCAGCGGTGTGCTGAAAGGAGAATACGGCAAAACGCCAGCACCGGTTAACACTGAGCTGCAAGCTCGCGTGTTGGCGGGCGCAGAAGCCATTACTTGTCGCCCTGCGGATTTGATTGCCGCCGAAATGCCAACCTTGCAAGACCGCGTATTGCAGCAAGCTAAAGAGCAGTACATCACCCTCGCCGAGAATGCGATTGATGATGTACTGACCATTGCGCTGTTTGATCAGGTAGGCTGGAAGTTTTTAGCCAACCGCCATAACCCAGAAGCCTTTGAACCTGCGCCGCAAGCGATAAGTTCAGCCTGCGCACCGAAAGCGCCAACAGAAAAAAGCAAAGTACAGCCAGTGGAAAGTCACGGTGTGTACACCATTACGGTGAACAACCAAAGTTATGTGGTGAAGGTGGATGAAGGCGGTGACCTGACGCATGTTGCGCCGACGGCATCAACCAACCACGCACCAGTCCCGAGTGCCGCAGAAGGTGAAAACCTCGCCGCGCCGCTCTCTGGCAACATTTGGAAAATTCATGCCTCAGCCGGTGATGAAGTGGCCGAAGGTGATGTCTTGCTGATTTTAGAAGCCATGAAGATGGAAACCGAAATTCGCGCGCCACGTGCCGGAGTGATCAGTGCCATTGAAGTCAATGAAGGCGATGCCGTACAAGTCGGTGATGCTTTGTTGGTATTGGCGTAATCAGAGGCGGAAAGTATGGAAAATATTTTAGCCATGGTGCGTGATTTTGGCCTGTTCCACCTTCAGTGGGGACAGGGCATCATGATCCTTGTTGGGTTAGTGCTGCTCTATCTTGCCATCGTCAAACGTTTCGAGCCTTTGCTGCTGGTACCGATTGGTTTTGGTGGCATTTTATCTAACCTGCCCGATGCCGGGCTTGCCATGTCAGCCATCGAAAATGCCGTGTATGCGGCCAAACCGGAAGTGATGACGGCGTTTTCAGAAGTGCTGCAACTCAGCTCCTACATGCCTGCAGACATCAAGCAAGCCTTGAGCAGCGCAACGCCACTGCAGATGACCACCTTGCACCTGCTCGCTGAGCAGTACCAATACAGTGATGGCATGCTCTATCTGTTTTACAGCATTGCCATTGCCTCTGGCGCTGGCCCATTAATCATCTTTATGGGCGTAGGCGCGATGACCGATTTTGGTCCTCTGCTCGCCAACCCCAAAACGCTACTGCTCGGTGCGGCAGCTCAGTTTGGTATTTTCACCACCGTACTGGGCGCATTGGCATTAAGCAGTTTAGGGGTGATGGATTTTAGCGTGGCGCAAGCAGCAGCGATTGGCATCATAGGTGGCGCTGATGGCCCAACCGCCATTTACGTATCGAGCATGCTCGCGCCGGAATTGTTGGGTGCCATTGCGGTGGCGGCTTACTCCTACATGGCGTTAGTCCCTATGATTCAGCCGCCGATCATGCGCGCGTTGACCACGCAAGAAGAACGCAAAATTCAGATGCAGCAACTTCGTCAGGTGCACAAGCTGGAAAAAATCGGCTTCCCGCTCCTGCTACTGATTTTGATCGCACTGCTGCTGCCTTCGGCAACGCCGCTGCTGGGTATGTTCTGCTTTGGTAACTTGATGCGTGAATGTGGCGTGGTGGAACGTTTATCTGACACTGCACAAAACGCCCTCATCAACATAGTGACCATTTTCCTTGGCTTGTCAGTGGGTTCCAAACTGATGGCGGATAAGTTCCTGCAACCCCAAACCATCGGTATTTTGGTGCTAGGCATTGTTGCTTTCTGTGTTGGTACGGCGGCTGGGGTGTTAATGGCGAAACTGATGAACCGCTTTTCCACCACCAAACTCAATCCGTTGATTGGTTCAGCAGGCGTTTCCGCTGTTCCCATGGCCGCACGGGTATCGAATAAGGTCGGGTTAGAAGCCAACGCACAGAACTTTTTGCTGATGCATGCAATGGGGCCTAACGTCGCAGGAGTGATCGGCTCTGCGGTAGCTGCCGGGGTAATGATCAAATATGTGATGGGCTAAACATAAATGGTTGGGGTTTCTTAGACCCCAATCAATAAGCCCCGTTAATAGCAAGGATAGACTCGCCGGCATGAAAATATCACTAGCGCAATTTTTACATACCAAGGTCTGTCAGACTCTTTCATTTCAACAAAGGGTCGGCGCTCTTTTGGTGGCTATGGTGGTGATCCAGCTTTCGCTGGTGGCTGGCTTTTTTCATCAAACCTTAAGTGAAACCTTACAAGATCAGATCAGCACCAAAGCGCTAATCCAAGCGCGCGAAATTGCGACCGATCCCAATCTCATTGTGCTGATCCAACAAAATCGGCTTGCTGAAGTGCAGGCCAAAATCGATCGTTTACAACGCATCTCGGATGCCAATTTTATTGTGATTGGTGATGCCAATGGCATTCGCATCGCGCATCCGGATGAGCAAAAAATTGGTTTACCGATGCAAGGCGGTGACAGCCGTCGCGCATTAAAAGAGGGCGAATATTACACCTCAACCCAAAAAGGCAGCCTAGGCTGGGCCATTCGTGGCAAAGCCGCGATTGTCGCCCCTTCGGGAGAGATCCTCGGCGTGGTTTCTGTTGGCTACCTGCTCGATAACATCAGCAGTTGGCTGCGGGTTTACTCCTACCCAGTGATTTTCACTGTGCTGCTTTTAATGCTGCTTTCTGCGCTCGGCGCTTGGATCTTTACCCGCCATATCAAACAGCAGATGTTCAATATGGAGCCGGAAGAGATCGCCATGAACCTCAACCTACAGCAGTCGATTTTACAAAGTGTGTATGAAGGTATCGTCGCGATCAGCTTGAAAGGGGAAATCCTGTCCGTCAATGCTAAGGCACTGAATATTTTGGGCATTGCCCATCAGCCGACTCATTTGATTGGGCGTAATGTTCAAGAGTTCATCACTCCAACCTGCTTTTTTATGGGCGCAAGCCCGTTTGGCAAGTTGGCGCAGCAAAACCGTGTCAGCCAGCAAGATGAACTGATCAGCTGTAATGGTGAAACCTTGGTCGCGAATCGGGTACCGATCAACTCTGGGCAGCAACAAATCGGCTGGGTGGTCAGCTTTCGTCGCCGCAATGATTTCAACACACTCACCTCGCAGCTCACTCAGATCCGTCAACATAACGATAATCTGCGCGTGATGAGTCACGAGTTTGCCAACCGCCTCTCAACCATCGGCGGCTTAATTCAAATCGGTGCGTATGACGAAGCGGTGAAAACCATTCGCCGCGAAACGGCAGAGCAGCAACAGCTGATCGATTTCATCGCCCAAACTTTTCACCCGAAAGTGATCGCGGGGTTACTGCTGGGAAAATACAGCCGCGCCAAAGAGTTAGGACTGTGTTTAGAGTTCGATCCGCTATCGCATCTGCACCAAGAGCCGCAGTGCATGACTTCAGATGAACTGGCGGCGGTACTTGGCAATCTGCTGGATAACGCGTTTGAAGCCACGCTAAAAAATCCACACAGCAATAAAACCATTTCCCTGCTGCTGACCGATAACGGTGCGGAGTTGGTGATTGAAGTGGCGGACAACGGCATCGGGATCTCGGCCGACATCGCCCAAACTTTGTTTCTCAAGGGAGTGAGTAGCAAAAATCAAGAAGGACACGGTATCGGACTTTACCTTGTCCATCAATTTGTCACTCAGGCTCATGGATCGATTCTTATCGACAGTGCGGAGCCGCAAGGGACTATTTTTTCTATTTTTATTCCCAATAGACCCAAAACGCTTGCGGCGGAAAACCTTCCAGCGCTTGCCGAACGGGCATAAGAAGAGTTTGATTATGATGGAATTAATCGACGTATTGATCGTAGAGGATGAAACGAGTATTGCTGACGTGCACAGCTTTTATCTCAAACAAACCGCCCGCTTTCGCCCAGTCGGCGTGGCTCAAAGTATCAACGAAGCGCGCAATATGGTGCGCATTCTCAAACCTAAACTGATTTTCTTGGATAACTACCTGCCTGATGGTCGTGGCATTGAGTTTTTGAAAGAGCTAACCCATCAACCGCAAGCGCCGGATGTCATTTTTATCACCGCCGCTTCGGATATGGAGACCGTGCGCGAAGCCGTACGCTGCGGAGTTTTTGATTACCTGTTAAAACCGATCGCCTACGATCGAGTACAAAACTCGCTGGAACGGTATCTGAAATACATCAGCTCGCTGCGCGCCAATGACAGTGTGAATCAAAGACACGTCGATGAGCTGTTTAATTTTCAAGCCAAAACCGATCAGCTTGATGGGTTGCCGAAAGGGATTGATGAGCTGACCTTAATCAAAATCCAAGAGATTTATCACCATGAACCGCAAGCCGCCTACACCGCAGAATTGTTAGGACAAGCGATTGGGATCAGCAAAACCACGGCCAGACGTTATTTGGAATATTGTGTGGCCAGTGGTTTTCTGGAAGCCTGTATTCAGCATGGTCGGGTGGGCCGTCCCGAACGACTTTATCAAAAGCGCTAACCCACTCAGCATGCCGAATGCATCAGGCATGAGTTACAAAGTGTAGTGAAAGGGGATCACTTCGGTGCTCTCCCCTATTTCCAACATTCCTTCTAAGTTGTTGCTGTGACACTGACAAAGTGGGATCACAAATACCCCTTCTTCATCTTTATCGCATTTCACTAGCATCGCCTGAGAAGATGGCGTTAAGCAGTTAATCTCAGCGCAAAACGCCTGATTATCACGGCTAAAGTGCTGCCAATAGGCCAACCAATTTTCTCGCGCTTGGGCAGAAGCCAAATCTCTAGAAACTTTTCTTACTAACATCGCATCACCACTGTGGCTATTGAGTCGCCCTATTACAATGGATTTCGACTCCGCTAAGCATGAAGCGATTCAAAGTTCGCCGTAGCGATAAAAATCTTATTGGTTTTTATGTGGTTATCTTCAATTCCGATTTAATCAACTCGTTGAGTCATCGCCTAAGAGGACTCACTGTGTATAACGGAAAATGGTGCGATTTAAACCTAGCGGCTCACCGAGCCAGCGGATGCGGTCGTCTTGATGGTCATAAGCATCATCGCCCGATACCGGATGGATCAGTACACTCAGCGCGCCGCGATTTTCCTCTAACCATTCCAGTAAGCCGTGTTGGTTATCGCGAAAATGCATTTCAAACATAGGCTTAACATGCGGGCCAACACGACGCGGAACTAAACCAAATAACGCGATCACATCACGGCGTTCACGGGCAATTTGTTGGCGAAAGCGCTCCGCGACAATCGCTTGGTCTGGGTCAAAATAAACATGGGCATGGAACATAATAACTCCTTAGGAGAGAACAACAGGACGAGGTCAGCATAGCGCTACACTAAACACAATATCAGCAGCCGAATTTGCACAATAAGGTCGATTTCTTCGAACGAGAGTGCAAAATACACCGCCCCTATAGCGTAGAATCGCGATCGGTTTGGCTAACCTGCACCGGAATTTGCTTTTGCAACCACTGGCAAAAAACTTGCGTCGCGTCAGTGGCTTGGTGAGTAATCAAAAAGTAGCCAGCCTTGGCTCGAATGGGAGCAAACGGGGTAACCAAACGCCCTGTATCGAGTTCGTTTGAAAGTAAGGCAGTACGCGCCATTGCAATCCCCACTCCGGCCTCTGCAGCTGACATCGCCATATCCGTGCGGTTGAAGTAGTGATCACGCCGCTCAGGCAAGGTAATTCCCATCTGGTGAGCCCAGTAGTGCCACTCTTGGTCGCGTGCCGCATTCGCCCACGGCATTGCATCATGCAATAAAACCACTTGCTGCCAAGCTTCGGAGTTAGCCCAATCCTCCTGTAACCAAGAATGGGCTGCGAGATAGTTCGTGCTCATCACGGGCAATAACCACTCCTCCATCAATAACTGCGCATCTCGCCGTGGATAAGGTAACGCGCCATAATCAATCGCCAGATCGTAATCACGCCGCTCACTATCGACCAACGCGCCTTCCGCGAACGTCTGAATCTGAATCTCAGGATGACGGCGATAAAAGTCCTCTAGCCGCGGAACCAACCATTTAAACGCAAATGATGGCGTCAGTTTCAGCCGGATCTCTTTTCGCTCCGTTGATGGCACTAAACTGTGAATTGTCTGCTCAATATCTTGATAGCTACGTTGCACCGTTGTCAGTAAGATTCGTCCTGCCTCAGTTAAACGTACCCCGCGAGAGTGCCGTTCAAATAAGCTAAAACCCAACTGCGCTTCTAACTGCAACATTTGTTGGCTGATCGCCCCCGTGGTGAGATGGAGAGCCGCAGCAGCTAAACTAAAGCTGGTGTATTGAGCTACCTGCATAAAAGTATGCAGACTGGCAACTTGCTGGCTTTTTAACATGGACTTGCTTTTAGTTTTACTAAAGGGTGGTGATAATTTTTATCGATTGTTAATGAAAAGTAAACCTCCGAAACTGAGCCGAAAATGAAGCAAGGAGTCAATGATGGAAGTTTTGGTTTTAGGCAGTGGTGTGGTCGGATTAACCAGCGCTTGGTATCTTGCGCAGGCAGGCCATGATGTCACCGTCGTCGATCGCCAACCACGTGGCGCCGAAGAAACCAGCTTTGCGAACGCAGGGCAAATCTCCTATGGCTACTCTTCCCCTTGGGCTGCGCCGGGCATTCCGCAAAAAGCGCTAAAATGGATGCTGGAAAAACATGCACCACTCAAAATCCAACCCTCGCTTGATCCTGCATTACTGAGCTGGATGGGCAAAATGCTGCTCAACTGCCAGTTGTCGCGCTACCAAGTTAACAAATCGCGGATGTTGGCGATTGCCAACTATAGCCGCGAGTGTTTAAAAGCGCTCAATCAAACCTATTCGCTCGATTACCAAGGCCGCCAACGCGGTACTTTGCAGGTATTTCGTGATGAAAAGCAGTTAACCGCGATTGAAAAAGACATGCAGCTTCTGGCGCAAAGTGGCGTACGTTTTGAGTTACTGAATGTCGCCCAGTGTCTGACTCATGAACCGGGGCTCGCCCCTGTGCAGGAAAAACTGGTGGGCGGCCTATGGCTGCCGGATGACGAAACGGGCGATTGTTACTTGTTTTGCCAACAGTTAACCGAACTGGCCAAGCAACAGGGTGTACGTTTTCATTTTGACTGCCACATTCAGCAACTGGTTTGTGAGGGCAAAAAGATCATCGGTGTCCAAACCGATTTAGGCTTGCTCAAAGCGGATGCTTATGTAGTCGCATTGGGCAGTTATTCGACCTCATTGCTTAAACCGCTGGGGATTGAAATTCCTGTCTACCCAGTAAAAGGATACTCGTTAACCTTACCGATTATTGATGAAAAATTTGCGCCGCAATCGACCGTGATGGATGAAACCTATAAGGTTGCACTGACTCGCTTTTCCGATCGGATCCGCGTGGCGGGAACGGCTGAGTTAGCGGGTTTTGATCCAGCGATTCCAGAAGCACGTAAAGCGACGATTGAGATGGTCGCGCGTGATTTGTTTCCGCACGGCGGCGATTTTGCAAAAGGGCAATTCTGGACCGGTTTTCGTCCCATGACTCCCGATGGCACACCAATCATCGGTGCCACTCCCTATACCAATCTCTATACAAATACTGGGCATGGCACACTGGGATGGACCATGGCTTGCGGATCCGCCAGTATTCTGGCCGATGTGCTCACCCATGGCGAAAGCCCGCTCAGCCGTTTGGGGCTAGATCTGTTCCGTTATCCGAAAGCATCTTAAATGCGCGGCTTTTTGGCTCTGCCTGCAGGAGCATGGCAGAGTCATCTCTCACAATCCGCACGCCATCCGCACGCCATCCGCAGTGTAAAACTCCAATAAGCTGACTAAATTATGGTCATTTCTTATTTATTTTTATCCTACTTAACCAAAGCATAAAATTTTTATCTAGCACATATCACCCACCAGATTGACCAAAAACTCACCACACCCTCCAATACTCAGCCCGTTGTACAACGAATAAACAGTTTTTGTGTTCAGCGTCACGCATCCATTCTTTGCCAGATAAAAGAATTAACATTTGAGTTACAAAAAGATTAATATACCGAACACACAACAGACACAATAAACACAACAACTCATTTACAGGGAAACTACTTATGCAGTCATTTGTTGATTTTCTGAATGGAATCATCTGGAGTCCGGCGCTGATTTATCTCTGCCTCGGTGCTGGCTTGTTTTATTCCGTTCTGACTCGTTTTGTACAGGTTCGTCACTTCTTCGAAATGTGGCGCCTACTTCTGAATAATAAAGAGTCCTCAAAAGGGATCTCCTCTTTCCAAGCGCTCGCCGTATCACTCTCAGGCCGTGTGGGTACCGGTAACATTGCTGGGGTTGCTGCCGCTATCGGTTTCGGTGGCCCGGGTGCGGTATTCTGGATGTGGATGGTTGCGTTTTTTGGTGCCGCCACCGCGTATGCAGAATCCACACTGGCGCAAATTTATAAAGAAGAAGACAACGGTGAATTCCGTGGCGGCCCCGCTTACTACATCGAAAAAGCCATGGGTCAAAAATGGTACGCTTGGGTCTTCGCGATTGCGACCATCTTTGCTTGTGGGGTGTTGCTGCCTGGCGTGCAATCTAACAGTATCGGCAACGCCGTTGAGTCAGCATTTGGCTCAGGCCCAATGATTGAAACCGCACTCGGCACCTTTAGCTTTGCCAAAATTTTCACCGGTACGGTGATTTCAATCCTACTTGGCTTCATTATCTTTGGTGGCGTAAAACGTATTGCAAGCTTCACTCAGATCGTGGTGCCTTTTATGGCGCTGGCGTACATCATCACTGCGTTCGTGATCATTCTGCTCAACATCGGTGAAGTTCCACGCATTATTGCGATGATCGTCGGCGACGCATTCTCACCGATGGCCGGCGTAGGTGCGGCGATTGGTTGGGGGGTAAAACGTGGGGTTTACTCTAACGAAGCAGGTCAAGGTACTGGTCCACACGCCGCAGCGGCAGCCAGTGTAGAACACCCTGCGCAGCAAGGTTTGGTACAGTCTTTCTCTATCTACATTGATACCTTGATGGTCTGTTCTGCCACCGCGTTCATGATTTTGATCACCGGCGCTTACAACGTTCACGGTGCCGCTGAAGGCATGTTCCTTGTGCAAAACCTGCCAGCGGACATCATTGCCAGCAGCCCAGCCTTTACCCAAATTGCGGTAGATAGTGCCCTCCCCGGCATTGGTAAACCGTTCGTGGCGTTTGCGTTGTTCTTCTTCGCCTTTACTACAATTTTGGCTTACTACTACATCGCTGAGACTAACGTGGCCTATATCCGCCGTACCTTCAAAGTCGATGGTTTGATGTTTGTGCTCAAACTTGTACTGATGGCATCGGTATTCTACGGCACAGTGAAAACCGCGAACTTGGCATGGGCGCTGGGTGATGTCGGGGTAGGCTTAATGGCTTGGCTCAACATTGTCGGCATCATCATCATCTTCTTTATGTCTAAGCCAACCATGGCGGCTTTGAAAGATTATGAAGATCAGCAAAAACAAGGTGTGACCGAATTTACCTTCAACCCAGTGAAGCTTGGTATCAAAGGGGCGACGTACTGGGAAGGGAAATACCTTCGCAAAACGGGCAAAGCCCCAACCGCGGAAGTGAAAGAGACCCAAAGGGTAGAGCAAACTAGCTCACTATAAGAAAAAGCAGTGAACACAACATAAATAAGTCAAAGGGTTAGCATTCGCTAACCCTTTATTTTTCAACTCAAGGTGAAGATTACTTCGTTTTCGGTTCGATAATATTGAACCAGAATTCGAAGTTATCCAGCATACCTGCGATATCGGTCAGCGCTTGCGCGTTGCCTTCAATCTTCGCTTTGCCTTCTTTGGCCAACTGTTGAATGGTGGTTTTACCCATCAATACTTGATTGAGCTGAGCACGATTGAGAGTCAGCGTCATATCCGGATTCTCCGATTGAATGCCTTTTAAGTTATTCAAGTGGGCATTTTCCAGTTCAACCAAGAATTTCTCATTCACATCTGGCAAGACGAAATTAATGGTGTAATCAATACCAGCGGCTTTGTCGCCATTGAGGCGAACGCCCAAATAGTCGAGGAACAGCTCAGTATCCATCGCCACAACCGTATCAGCACCCGCCGTTTTGGTTGCTGACACTTTCGGTACCCCATTACGCAACTCATACGCGCCCATCAAATAAGTGTTACGCTCCCCTGCCGATTCACTCTGGTAGCCCAGTTGCTCCAAGCAATCCGCCTGTAAGTAACGAGCTTGTTTATTGCTCGGCTCTGCAAACACGGCTTTATCGACAATCTCTGCACACCAACGAAACTCGCCTTTATCAAACGCTTCTTTCCCAAGCTTAATCACGTTATCCATGCCGCCCATCGCCGCGACATATTTAGGAGCCGCATCGGTTGGAGCCAATGGGCGTAACGTGGCGGGATTCATATCAAAATACCCCAGATATTTGTTGATCACCGCTTTAGCATTGCGGTGGTAACTACCGTGATAACCTCGGTTGTACCACTCGTGTGCTAACACATCCGGTACATGGAATTCGTCTTGAATTTCATTGATGGTGACACCGTGGTTGGCCAAACGTAAAGCCTGATCATGAATGTAGCCGTACATATCACGCTGTTTACGCAGGAAATGGTTGATATTGTCGTTCCCCCAACGCGGCCATGTGTGTGAAGCAAACATCACATCCGCCTCTTTCGCGTACATATGAATCGACTCATTGATGTATTTGCTCCACGCCTTGGCATCTCGCACTTCTGCACCACGTAAGGTGTAGACGTTGTGCAAACCACCAACGGTGTTTTCTGCCATCCACAAGGCTTTAAACTGTGGGAAGTAGGTGTTCATTTCCGCTGGAGATTCGGTTCCCGGTGTATTCTGGAACTCCATGGTTACGCCATCGATCACCACAGTTTCCGTTTGCTCAGAAATGACTTTGGTTGGCGCAATCAAGCTCACTTCACCTTGCGCGACATTCTTACCAATCGCGGCATCCACCTGCCCGGTCGCCCCTTTCGGTAAAACGTTGCCATATTGATAAGTCGTACGACGCGACATGGCATTTCCTGCCAAAACATTCTCAGCCACCGCGTGATTTAAAAAGCCTTTCGGTGCGATGATCGGCACTTCACCTCGGTCGACCTGCTCTTGGCTCACAATGCCTTTGACACCACCAAAATGGTCAGCATGCGCATGACTGTACACCACAGCTTTAACGGGACGCTCACCTAGCTCTTGGTTAACAAAATCCAGCGCCGCTTTAGCCGTAGCAGGAACGGTCAATGGATCAAACACAATCCATCCCGTATCGCCCTTTACAAAGGTGATGTTGGCCAGATCGTAGCCACGTACCTGATAAATGCGATCCGTCACTTTATACAGGCCGTGATGCATATTCAGTTGCGCTTGACGCTGTAAACTAGGATGGATGCTGTCATAGTCGAGTCCATCCAATAAAAAGCGGTAATTACCCAATTCCCAAACCACCTTGCCATTCGCATCTTTGATTTCGAGATCTTTTTGCTGCGCGATCAGACCTTTCTCGACCAATTTGAAATCTTCCTGATCCGCAAACGGCAGCGTATTGCGTTGCTCAGCCGCAAACGCTTTTGTGGTAGGGCTCGGGGCTTTGGTATCCGCAATCAATGAATGAGCTAATACGGGCGCAGAGGCGGCCACTAATACCGCCAACAAAGTGGGTTTAAAGACTGTTTTCATTGGGAATCTCTCTTTTTAGTCATTAGGGAACAAGGACAAGGATATGAGAGAAATTGCCGACAAACGATTCGCCAAACAATAATCAATAGTTAAGCATTGCTTAACTATTGATTATTGTTTGGCGCTGCCGCGAGAGAGCACTTGAGTGAATCACCATACGCGAAGACACGCTATGGCATGGAGAGAAACAAGAACGCAGCCAATAAATTGTGTGACCTTAAATAGATTGAGGATTGGCGCAGAGAATCGCCTCAATTTGCTCGCGCAGCCAAATCAGCCCTTTATCTTGCTGTTTGGCTTTATGCCAGCACATAAAAGTCGGAACCGAGCGGATTTCAAACGGCAAAGGTTGGATCTGTAAACCCAATTTCTCCGCCCACATATCCGCTAAACGCTTTGGAGTAAAACAGAGCAGATCGGTGACGGATGCGGTCGCCATCAAATTGAGCATCGACTCACTTTGATAATGCACTCGACGTGCGGGCAGCACCTGATCGACTAGGCTAGAAAAGAGATAATTACCAAAGCGACGACTGGTTAATGCAGTGTGTTTTTCTGCAAAAAACTGCTCAAAACTGAGGGTACTTCCAAGACGCGGATGATTTTTGGCATACACCACAACCAAGGCCTCCTCCGCCACCTGTGTGGTGACGATAGAGGGATGGCTGATGGGTAATGCAGCCAAAAACAGATCCGCCTCTCGCTCACTTAATACTTGGCTTGGTGTGAAATGATCGTCCTCATAAGACTTTAAATTCACCGTGATATGCGGGGCGATGTCGCTGATTTTTTGCAAAAGTGGCGGTAATACCACCAAATCGAAATAGCCCTGACCGCCAATAATAAACTCACGCTTACTGGTTGCAGGATCAAAACCGGCATCGGTTTCTAAACCAAAACGAATGGCACTCAAGCCTTCCGCCACATGTTTGTGCATATTGAGCGCATACTGCGTCGGCTGTAACCCACGTCCCTGACGGATAAACAACGGATCGCCAACTTGTTCTCGTAAGCGTGATAAATTTTGACTCACCGCTGCGGAAGTCATACCTAGCTTATCCGCTGCTTTACTGACTGAGCCTAATTTCATGACAGAATCAAATACCGTCAGCAGGTTTAGATCATAATCACGCAGCATAATCAATAAGTTAACTCAAGTAGGTAAGGTGGGGACATGATACTCGATTTTGCCTAGCATTGGTAACACGCTGACGGTCAATACTCGCTGTTGTTCAAACCAACGAAAGTAAACCTCACAACTCTGTTGTGCGGCATTAGGTACGCGCGTCAATGTGAAACTCATTTTGTTTGGCTCCAGTGAACTGAGCTGGGCATCGCAGAAATCAAGGTAGAGGTGTACTTGTGGGAATAGTGCTTTAAATAGACTCTCTTTTGCAGAAAACAGCAAAGTCACCGCTGAAGCGAGATCGAACTGTTGCGCCAACAGTGCCCACTCTTGGGCGGTGCCGATTATAGCTTGCACCTCACTAGCGGTTTGATGTGCGAGCCGATGTTCAATATCAATACCAAGCGAGAGGTGTTCTGCCTTAAGCACAGTGCATACTGCCCAGCCGTCACAATGGGCGATCGAGCCCGTGATCCCCGCAGGCCATAGTGGCTCACGATGGGTTCCGATAGCAATTGGCCTATCATAACCCTGCCCGATCTGTTTGAGCGCTTGCTGCGCTAACTTACGTCCTGCGACAAATTCCGCTTGGCGCTTAACCACGGCCTTGTGCAGGCTATGGTAGGTGGGAGGGGCTAAATAGTGCTGCTGATCCTCATCAAATTGCTGAGGATCGAATTGGCAAACCTGAATTGTCAGCCCTGCCAGCTCAATCGCTGGCATTGAAATCATAAAAGCCATGTTTAACCGCGCTTTAACGAATAAGGTATAATCAAAGGCGTGCAGGAGATAGGATCGGGCATAACGACACAATCAATCCCAAAGACTTGCTTAACCAATGCTGGAGTCACCAAAGAGTGTGGATCGCCCTGCGCGACGATTTTGCCTTCTTGCAACACAATCAGATGGTCGGCGTAACGACACGCCTGATTCAGATCGTGCAGCACGGCGACTAGAGTATGCCCTTGCTGACGATTAAGCCGCCAAAAGAGATCGAGCAGTTCGATTTGGTGAGCAATATCAAGATAAGTGGTTGGTTCATCAAGCAGTAAATACGGCGTTTGCTGCGCCAGCGCCATGGCGACCCAAACCCGCTGACGCTGACCGCCGGAAAGCTGATCCACACTATGCTGCGCAAGCTCATGGACGTGAGTGGCTCGCATCGCCTCTTCTACCGCTCGTTCATCCACCCTGCTCCATTGGCGAAATAGCCCTTGGTGAGGATAACGGCCACGAGAGACCAAATCGACCACCTTTATCCCTTCGGGTGTCAACGCGCTTTGAGGCAGTAATCCTAGCTGCTTGGCTACCACCTTGGTCGGCAATTGGTGAATATTCTGACCATCCAGTAATACTTGCCCAGCCAGCGGCTTGAGTAAACGGCACAAGCTTTTTAGCAAGGTCGATTTACCACAGCCATTAGGCCCAACTATCACCGAAAATTTCCCGTGCGGAATCGCCAAATCCAGCGCATCACACACCGATTTTCCTTCATAACCTAAACTCAGTCGCTCAGTCTTAAGCCTGTGATGTTCAGCCTTTAATGCAGCGCTCTGTAAGTCAGCATCCCAAATTGTGTCCATAACGGCATTTCACTCAATCAAAATTCTCTTTATTCCGCAAAGCGTTGAATGGCTCAAAGCACAGGCTGACGACTGCGCGCAAATAGCCTAAAAAACCTGTCGGCATGTGATGCGGCTTAAACCGTATTTTTTGAACGCATCAATAAGATTAATAAATACATGCCCCCAACCAATCCCGTAATTCGCCCGATGGGAAGGGTTAAGGCGAGCGGCATCCACTGAGTGAGCAAATCAGCCCCCAACAGTAAGCAAGCTCCCATTAAACCTGCACTCACCAGCGGAATATTGGCGGTTTGACGCAAGCGAGCTGCAAGTTGAGGAGCGGCCAAAGCGATAAAGGCGATCGGTCCTGCGGCTCCTGTCGCTAATGCCGCCAAAGTCACCGCGGCGAGAATCATGAATAAGCGTATCGGCTCGACTACGACCCCAAGTTGACGGGCAATCTCATCCCCCATCTCAAGCATCTGTAATGAGCGGGCAAGACTTTTGATAAGCGGCAGCAGCACCAACACGCCACACATGACAGGAAATACGTGGCTCCATTCTCGGGCATGCAGTGAGCCCGATAACCATAAATTGGCGGTGATGGCGCTGTCTAAACTGCCTTTGACTAGCAGCAAGCCATTGAGCGCCGTCAACACTGAACCCACGCCAATTCCGGTTAGCACTAGCCGATAGCGCCCGACCGTGCCTGACTTTACCGACAACAGATAGACTGCGATGGCCGTCATGACTCCGCCAGCAATCGCCGAAAAAACCACGGCAACCCCACTGCCGGAAAATAAAATAATTTGCAGCAAAGCCCCGGTGGCCGCGCCAGAGGTGAAACCAATGATGTCCGGAGAACCAAGCGGATTACGAGAGATCGACTGAAAAATCGCGCCGGAAAGGCCTAAGGCCGCACCAGCAAACAGCGCCGTAAAAATCCGTGGTAAACGGATATCGAGTAAGACTTGCCGTTTGAACCCTGAGGTAACTTCCCCCAATAAAATGGCAGTGACGTCAGAGATTGAAATCGGCAATTTGCCGACACAGGTCGCAAGTATCATCAAAGCCAAAACAATAAGGCTTAGCACCAACGCAACCGCAATGTTGCGCCGCTCAACACGCAGCGTGTATGCCCCTTTTCGCCATAGCCAAAAGCGAGTTTGATTCGACCGACCTTCTGGGGCTACAGATGTGATAGTTTCCATCGTCTCACCAATAGCACAAAGACTGGCCCTCCGATTAAGGCGACCATGATCCCTGCGCTGATTTCATCGTTTGAACCGATTAGCCGCCCGGCCAGATCGGCACCTAACAATAACAGCGCCCCAAGCAACATAGAGTAAGGCAGTAAACGACGATGTTCAGCGCCCACCCAAAGCCGCGCTAAATGAGGCGCGGTTAAGCCAAGAAAACTGATTGGCCCTGCCGCTGCGGTTGCGGTGCCAGCCAACAGCGTGACCACGGCGGCAGAAGCTATCCAGATCCATAACGGATTGACGCCTAATGCTTTGCCCGCGTCATGCCCGAGCACCACAGTATCCAATCCGCGGGCGAGTAAGATAGCCGCGATCAACCCGAGTAGTACGAATACACTTGTCGGCAGCAAAACTTCATATCCTCTGCCTTGCAAAGAGCCAATCGACCAATGTCGAAACTGGTTAAACACCTCTTGGGCGCTATTGAGCATAATCAAATGAGTCATAGACAAGAGCACCACCGTCATCGCCGCACCAGCCAGCACCACTCGAACGGGATTGGGTGATTGATTGATACCTGCCAGCAGATAAACGCCCACACTGGTTGCTGCCGCGCCAAATAAGCCAAACCACAAATAGTGCAGCATATCGGTTAGACCAAACCCAGCAATGCCAATCACCACCATCAAGATTGCGCCCGCATTGACACCCAAAATGCCCGGATCCGCCAATGGGTTACGCGTCATCGCTTGCATGATAACGCCTGCAGCCCCGAGCGCTGCGCCCACCAATATCGCTAACCCCGTGCGCGGCACACGTAGGTAATGCACTAGAAGATGCTGAGTATTCTGCTCATCAAAATGAAACAGCGCATCGAAAGTCACGGCATAAGGAATGTCGCGAGATCCGACAAACACACTGCTTATCGTCAATCCCATCAATGCCACCAGCATCAACCCCATTAGCCAGTAATCACGCCCTGCCAACGTCGGATTTTCTCGCTTTGAGGACGCAACTCTTATTCCCATCAGCTCATTCATGGCATGACTAAAGATTGTGCTTGCTCGCCAGCAAAGCGTCGCAGCAGTGAGTTAATGATTTCTCGGGCACTGAACAGGTCAATGCGAAATGAGTTTTCACCCAATCCATAAACTTGTTTGCGCTGGATCGAAGGCAAGTTTTTCAAAATCGGATCGTGGAGAAAAGCTTGAGCTTGCTGATCGGTCATCGTGATAAGAAACGTGGTTTCAGCCTGCAACTGAGTTAAATGCTCATAATGGATGCGCAGAAAATCTCGATGGACGATGGAACCCGCTTGCCATGCTGGATCTGGCTCCTCCAACACAACCCCGACCGATTGCAACAGTTGAGCATGAGCACTTTGCGCTTTCGCCACCGCATTGACCACACCGGGGCCGTGGTAGCTCACAATATTGGCGCGCCCTTTGGGCAGATCCAGCACATCTCGCACTTGCTTTGTCCACTGCTCAAAATTGTGTATTGTGCGCTCCGCTTGCTCTTCAAGTCCGGTAGCAAGCCCCAACTGCTGCGCCAAAGATTGCCAAGTTTGATCGCTGTAATCGACCAAGATGGTGGGAGCAATCGCTTGTAAAAGGGGAATTTGATCGCGAGCGGAATCCGCGCCTATCATGGAAACCACGATCAAATCAGGTTGTTCGACATACACCGATTCGAGATCGACACTTCCCGCAGGCCAAAGTTTTTTCACTTGGCGCAGCTCTGCCAGCTTTCGCCACTGCTCAAAAAAGGTGCTTTGCGTGGTCGCAGCACTAGCAATAACTGGCGCATCTATCGCCAGCAGTGTTCCGGTCACCGTGACGGCCGTCGACAAAATTCGCTTTGGCTGAGAGGGAATCGTCGTGATTGAACCGTCCGCATTCTGAAAGGTTCTTGGCCAAACATTCTGCTGCGCGCTGACAAAACCACTGAACAGGCAACCCAATATCACAGACAATAAAATAAAAATGTTTTTCATTGTAATATTGATTCTCATTTCGTTAAAAGTTTACTATCGCTCATCAATCATCTTAGGGTGGACTCTAGAGACAGAGGGGTGAGTAAAAAGTGAACTCAGTATAGCCATGCCCCCTCAGGCTCGCAACCAAGCCACCGAACACCGCCTCACGCGAAAGAGTAATTATGATTCTCCAACTGGATAAGGCTTAATATCGTGTCTATGTTATTGGCTCAAAAGCCTTTTTGGCAGCGCCATCTGGCTTATCCTCACATTAATCTCGACACCGTTGCCCATTCGCTACGCCTGACAGGGCCTTTAGATACCACACTTTTGCTGCGCGCATTGCATTTAACCGTCAGTGAGATAGATCTGTTCCGTGCTCGCTTTTCTGCGCAAGGTGAGCTGTATTGGCACCCATTTTCTCCGCCTATCGACTATCAAGACCTCAGCATCCACCTTGAAGCAGAACCTTTAGCTTGGCGGCAAATAGAGCAGGATTTACAGCGCTCAAGCACACTGATTGACGCGCCAATAACGAGCCATCAAGTGTATCGTTTGTCACACAGTGAGCACCTTATCTATACCCGTGCGCACCACATTGTGCTGGACGGTTATGGCATGATGCTGTTTGAGCAGCGCCTCAGCCAACATTACCAATCCTTGCTCAGTGGGCAGACGCCAACTGCCGCGTTTAAACCTTATCAATCCTATCTGGAAGAAGAGGCGGCTTATCTTACCAGCCATCGCTACTGGCAAGATAAGCAGTTTTGGCAAGGCTATTTACGCGAAGCTCCCGACTTAACGCTCACCTCTGCAACCTATGATCCTCAACTTAGTCATGCCGTGAGCCTCTCTTACACACTCAATAGCCAACTCAACCATTTGTTACTCAAGCTCGCTAACGCGAATCAGATTGGCTGGCCTGATGCCTTAGTCGCGCTGTGCGCGCTCTATTTGGAATCGGCTGAACCTGATGCGCCTTGGCTGTGGCTGCCCTTTATGAACCGATGGGGCAGCGTGGCCGCTAATGTGCCCGGTTTAATGGTTAACTCGCTGCCCTTGCTGCGTCTTTCTGCGCAGCAAACCTCGCTCGGCAACTACCTTAAACAGTCAGGGCAAGCGATACGCTCACTCTATTTGCATGGCCGCTATCGAATTGAACAAATCGAACAAGATCAAGGGCTAAATGCTGAGCAAAGTTATTTTATGAGCCCATTTATCAATATTTTGCCTTTTGAATCCCCACACTTTGCTGATTGCCAGACTGAGCTCAAGGTGCTGGCTTCAGGCTCTGCAGAAGGGATTAATTTTACCTTTCGTGGCTCACCCCAGCATGAACTCTGTCTAGACATCACCGCAGATTTAGCCAGCTACCCGCAATCCCACTGGCAAAGTCATTGCGAGCGGTTTCCACGTTTTTTCGAGCAGTTACTCGCCCGTTTCCAACAGGTGGAGCAAGATGTTGCACGCCTACTCGCAGAGCCTGCGGCATTGGCAGCCACCACCTCCACACGGGCTATCGCCAGTTGAAAGATGAACGATCAATGATCGAGCGTGGCTCCACCATCCACTCGTAAATCATGCAGCGTGATGTGACCTGCGTTATCGGATAACAAAAACAGGACCGCTTGAGCAATATCCGCTGGCTCGGCAATTTTATTGAGCGGGATCCCCAACCGAAATTGCGCAGCATCTCCGGCAATGACTTGTGCCTCACCATACTGCTCAGTCCAAAGCTGTTGCTGCATAGCGGTGCGAGTGGAGCCGGGACTGACCAAATTACAACGAATTCCGTAAGGGGCTAGCTCCATACCAATGCACTTAACCAGCATGTGTAATGCGGCTTTCGAAGCGCCATAAGCCCCAATCGACATGCGCGGCGTATTGGCAGCATTAGACCCAATAATCACCATACTTCCCTGCTGACGCGCTTTCATACTTGAAGCGACACCTTGCATACAGGCCAACACACCAAAAGCATTCACGGTAAAAATAGAACTCACTTGTTCCATTGGCATTTCATGCAATGGCGCAACATGTAGGATTCCTGCACAGCAGACCAGATGATCAAATCCCGCCACTTGCTCAGCCCATTGATTGACTTGCTCGCGCACCGCTTCAGGCTCTGCTAAGTCGAGTTTTTTTAAAGTGAGCTGGTCCGGATAACGCCCCAATAACGACTCACTCTGCTCTAGCAACAACTGCCACTCACAATCTGCCGCCATCACTTGCGCTCCCGCTTGCAATAAATGTTCAAGCACGGAGAACCCTATCCCACGCGCTGACCCCACTAGAAGAACCTTGCTGTTAACCAACGACATATCTTTCATCCCCTATCACAAACGAGATCAACCTTCACAATCATCACTTTGATTATCAGACCAAATGGAAATTGCTTGCATTTATTAATAAAAACTATTCTCATTTGAATGTAAGCAAATGTAATCTGTTGCGCTTGGCAACGCAACCCATTCACTCGCAAATATGGATAAACAACATGGTCATGAAGCGTGAAGTGGTCGGATACACCACTATGTCTGAACATCTGATCGACACCCAACTCACTCGCTCACCGTTTTTCTTTGCCTCAGCAAACCAGTCAATGCTCGGTTGTGGGGTCGCTCATGCTTTTCAGCAAGCCATTCCTTTTGCTGAACTGGCTAACCAAGCCAAACAGCTTTTGCAGCAGGCCAAACGTGATGAGTGCGACAATCCATTACTGTTTGGCATAGTGCCGTTTGACCCTAAAACACCGACTCGATTTATGATTCCGCGCACCTTATACGTGTCGAGTAGCCCGCGCTTAAACCGTCCAGCTCACCTCACCCGCCAAGTGGCTAAACTCATCTCCTCGCCATCAGGAGAGCAATACAAGCAAGGTGTAAGCCATCTGCTCAACATGTTTCATCACTCTGGGCTGTCTAAAGTGGTGCTGTCGCGCGCCATTGAAATTGCCACCGAGCAAGAGATAGCACTACCGACCTTGCTGCGTAGTCTGCTCGCCATTAATCATCACGGCTATACTTTTGCGGCCAGCTTGGACGAGCAGAGAAAGCTGATTGGTGCAAGCCCTGAACTCTTGGTCGCCAAACGCGGAAACTATCTCATCTCAAACCCACTGGCTGGCTCGCGCCCGAGAAGTCAAGATGCCCAAGAAAATGCGCAGCGCCGTGCCTCACTGCTCAATACCGCCAAAGATTTGCATGAGCACGGTTTAGTCGTCGAAGAAGTCGAGCGGATCATGAGCCGCTACTGTCGTAACTTGTACACCCCCATGGTGCCTTCTGTGATTGAAACCGAAACCATGCTGCACCTCTCAACCCTACTTGAAGGACAAGTCAGCGATCCTGAGGTTTGTGCTTTGCAAGTCGCCGCCGATTTACACCCCACTCCAGCCGTATGCGGTTTTCCGCGCGAATCGGCTTATCAAGCAATAAGAGAGCTGGAAGAATTTGATCGTGGCTACTTCACTGGCATGGTCGGTTGGTGTGATGCACGTGGCAATGGTGAGTGGGTAGTCACCATTCGCTGTGCTGAAGTGGGATCTCACCAAATGAAGCTTTTTGCTGGCGCAGGGATTGTCGATGAGTCGTTACCACAAAGTGAACTGGAAGAGACGGGCGCGAAGATGAAAACCATCTTGGCTGCGGCAGGTATTGAGCTCAACGATGTGCTCACCGCTTAAGGAGATAAGAATGACAACCGATTTTACCCCTTGGCCAGAGGCACTTGCCGCTCAATACCGTCAGTTAGGCTACTGGCAAGATAAAACCTTGCTCGATTACTTACAGCAAAGTGCTGAGCGTACCCCCAATGCGCTTGCGCTGGTCGGTGATAATCAGCAGTGGCGTTACCAAGCCATGCTCGAACGTATTGAGCAGCTTGCTGCCGGATTTACCGAACTTGGGCTAGGCTGTGGCGATAACGTAGTGCTGCAATTAGGCAATGTTGCGGAATTCTATTTATGCTTTTTCGCTTTGCTGCGCCAAGGCATACGACCGATTCTGGCGCTCCCCGCTCACCGTTTAGCGGAAATTCGCTATTTTTGTCAGCACAGCCAAGCCAAAGCTTACCTCATTGATGGCGCTCAGCGACCATTTGACTATCAAGCTTTGGCGCAAGAGCTGCTTGCTTGCTGCCCAACACTGCAGACTGTGATTGTACGCGGCCAAACTCGAGTGACAGATCCAAAATTTATTGAACTGGCGAGTTGCTACTCGGCATCATCTTGTCAAGCGAATGCCGACCCGAATCAAATCGCCTTTTTCCAACTTTCCGGTGGCACAACGGGCACGCCCAAGCTCATCCCGCGTACCCACAATGATTACGCCTACAGCGTAACCGCCAGTGTCGAAATTTGCCGTTTTGATCAGCATACTCGCTATCTGTGCGTACTGCCCGCGGCACATAACTTCCCTCTCAGCTCCCCCGGCGCACTCGGTGTTTTCTGGGCGGGTGGCTGCGTTGTCCTCAGTCAAGATGCGTCACCCCAACACGCGTTTAAATTGATAGAACAGCATAAAATTACTGTTACCGCGTTGGTGCCGCCTTTAGCACTACTCTGGATGGATCACGCAGAAAAAAGCACCTACGATCTCTCCTCATTGCACTTTGTGCAAGTAGGCGGGGCAAAATTTAGTGAAGCGGCCGCAAGGCGTCTGCCGAAAGCGCTAGGCTGCCAATTGCAACAAGTGTTTGGAATGGCAGAAGGCTTGGTCAATTACACTCGTTTGGATGACAGTGCGGAACTGATTGCTACAACTCAAGGTCGGCCTATCTCCGCTCACGATCAATTACTGGTGGTTGATGAGCAGGGTCAACCTGTCGCCAGCGGAGAAGAAGGGTATCTGTTAACCCAAGGTCCCTATACGATTCGCGGTTACTATCGAGCTGATCAGCACAATCAACGAGCGTTCAATGCACAAGGTTTTTACATCACCGGCGATAAAGTCAAACTCAGTAGCGAAGGTTACGTGATTGTCACCGGAAGGGCCAAAGATCAGATCAATCGTGGAGGGGAAAAGATTGCCGCCGAAGAGGTGGAAAATCAGCTTTTACATCATCCAGCAGTGCATGATGCCGCTTTAATTGCCATCAGTGACGAATACCTAGGAGAGCGCAGTTGCGCGGTGATCGTACTCAAACCCGAGCAGTCGGTGAATACCATCCAGCTCAAACGTTTTTTACACCAAGCGGGGCTCGCCGATTACAAAATCCCAGATCAAATCCAATTTATCGATCAACTGCCCAAAACATCGGTTGGAAAAATCGATAAGAACGCGCTTCGTCGTCGATTTGACACGCTCGGCTTAGCGTTAATGTCGTGAAATCAATGTAAAGACAATGAGTGAGTAGAGGGAATCCTTGAATAAGCGGTTCCCTTCCTACTTAGAATCCGTGTGTTAAGCAGGAAGGGAACTCGTTCAATCACGCAGAGCAAGGTTGATGTAAATTGGCTTGAATGGTCTGCCACCACTGCTGCAAAGTGACATGCTCCATCAGTTGAGCAAAGCTAATATCAGCACCTTGGGCTTTCCATTTTTCCAACAACTGAATCGCACGAATCGAATCTAAACCGAGAAACAGGAGGTTCTCCTGCACATCCACTTCATCCACACTCAGATTGAGCGCAGCGGCCACATCGTGTTGCATGGTTCGCAAGCTTAAGCCAGTAAGCTTTGAGTGTTGGGCGGCAATCTCTAAACACGCTTGTTGAGTGGATTTGACCGCACCAGTACGACCACTGATATAACGCAGACTGAATTCGTGATCACTGAGCGAGAAATCTGCCACGCCATCCCCAATCACAAAAGGCTGAATATCGAACATAAAGGCATCCAACGCAGTCGAGAGAATGCCAATGTGCGCATAGACACCCGTAATGATTAACTGATCCCGCCCTGTTTCACGCAGCCAATCCAATAACGGCGACTTTTTAAACGCGCTATAACGCCATTTGGTGAGCTGAACATCACCTGATTCTGGAGCAAGAGGCGCAATGATCGCCGTCTCTTCACTCAAACCGGGCCCCCAAAAATCGCTCAATAGTGCTCGCTCGGCAGGATCTTGATTCGCGGGTTGAGCCGTATAGACCACAGGGATCCCCGCTTGCTTGGCATGAGCTTTAAGCTGTTGTATATGCTTGATTAAACTTGGGATGGGTTCTGCCTGCGAGTCAAAATAGTGTACAAAGTACTCCTGCATATCATGGATAAGCAGTACCGCCCGCGATGCATCAATGCGCCAATCGACTTTATTAGTCGGTAATGATACGGGTAAAGGGTAAGAAGCGATTTTAGGAATAGCCATGAAAGTACATCATCCTTATTGATACTCAGCCAACTGAGCGTTGTTAGTGTTGTTATGTCATCGCACGACGCAGCAGAAGCAGCCATTCGGCCGAATCTTCTGCCGATCAATAATGCAACGATGCTAACAACATCACTCATGGATGTAAATAATAACAATTATCATTTAATCCAATTTCACTTCATGGCGGCGCTTCTCATTGCTCATAAGCACCAAACGTTGTGAGCTTCCCTCTCCTCACTCCGTTGAAAATCGCCCATAAAAAAGGGCTAGCCGATGGCTAACCCTTTACATGTTCCCAAATGTTTGACTTATGCAGCAAGCTCTTGCGCTTTCACTGGCTGCACACGTTTTTCGCCGATTGGCAGAACAACACGGCCGTATTCATTATTGAGTACTTGTGCCATAGCGAAGTAGATAGCGCTCGCGCCACAGAAGATGCCTTCAAAACCTGCGATAGTACCAATCAGCTCGCTACCAGTGAAATCACGAGCAGCCAGCAGAGCAAACAAGATGGTCAGAGAACCAAATACCACTTGTTTCGCCGTTGGGTAGCACAGAGAACCAATGAACATAAAGCCAGTGAAAATGCCCCACAGAGCCAAGTACCACCCCATGAAAGGCGCAGGGCTTGCAGGCAGTCCCATGTGTGGCATTACGATCAAACCAACCAGCGTCAGCCAGAACAGACCGTAAGAAGTAAATGCCGTTGTACCGAAGGTGTCACCACGTTTAAAGCACATGATGCCGACGATAACTTGACTCAGACCGCCGTAAAAAATACCCATCGCCAGAATCATTGAGTCGATTGGGAAAAAACCTGCGTTATGGATATTAAGCAGAATGGTGGTCATACCGAAACCCATCAGACCGAGTGGTGCTGGGTTGGCTAGCTTAGTTGACATGTGAACTTACCTTCAGAGTGTGAATTCAAAAATGTTTGTAAAAATTACGCGCGGATTTTAATTAACAGGCAGATAAAAGAAAAAAGATCTTATTGGAAACTTAGATTGTTGAAACAGTTAGTTACAGATGCGAGTAAAAAATCGCCCAACCTAAGTTGAGCGATGAAATAAACACTTTTAATACAACAACTTAGCAGGACACCTTATCCCAGAACCAGTTAGATTGAGTAGGTGACTCCCAAACGCCTGGACTGTTCTTAGCAATAAAGCATTGGCCGTTATAGGTCACTTTATCGCCGTTCGAGACCTTAGTGACTCCAGGTTGCCACACAATGGCATCCGTAGGGGCTGGCTCTGTCGGCGGCACTGGTGTTGGCTCCGATGGTGGTACAGGTTCAGTGGGAGGTACTGGCTCGCTTGGCGTTGGCTCAGTTGGTGGTGTTGGCTCACCAGAAACTAACGCCCAAGGCCCGCCTTTAGAAGGTTCATCACCTTGTGTCCACCATTTAGCTTGGTAAACCGCACCTTTATAACTGACCTTGTCACCTGAGTTATAAACCTTACCCACTTCCCACGCAGGGGCACCACCTACAGGTGGATCTGTCGGATCGGTAGGTAATGGATCAAGTTTTTCCACTACACGAACTTTTGGCCAGCTCGCATGTGAACCATACAGATTAGTCACACACTTCTCATAATCCCCTTCCACCAAAGCAGAATACGCGGTTTGGAACCCCACCAACTCACATTCAAATGAGTAGCCACCCGGACGATCTGGATAATATTTCCAGTTACCATCCCAGTTTGTGTAAAGCACATCGGTCGCACCATTGAGGTTAAGGCTGCCGTAAGGCAGTTGCTGCCAGCAGGTATTCTTCTCATCAGCTTCAATAGGGATTTGATAATGCGCCGCTAAGCCTTCCCAATAACGAATACGGTTAACCGGCTGCCCTTTATCTTTGTTTTGCTCCCCGCACTCAATACCACCATTGATGATATTGATCGTGGTGCCGAAACCGTAACCAATCCCTGCATCAATTTCACGCTGTGAAGGCACCCAAGTACGATCAATCACATGCAACATGGCAGGTTTTGGTGCTTGTGGCGTGAGGAAGAACCAGATTGCAGACGCAAGGTTCAACCACGAATCAGCCACTAAACCGGGGTTGTTCAACAATACTGTTGCATCACCATCAAACATAGCCTCGGAGAAAGCGCCGTAGTTAAAGTGGTAAGAAAGCTGTTTTGCTCCACGGCCAAAGTAACCTTGCCCAGTAGCACAAGGCCACTTCTTGTTCTGCCAGTCATTTTGACCACACCCCGTGGTATAACCTTCTTGACCTTCAGACCAGCCCATTTCACGCACATGCACCAGCGCTTGTTGCCACTCTTCCAGCGCTAATGGGTTATCAGAAATGTTGTCCTTCGCGATGTGTCCACCAGTTTCCTGAGCAAAGTGAGCAAAAGCGGTCACGATCGATTTTTTACAAATCGCGTCAGAATTGCGGCCATCGGTATACTCGGCACAAAATGCCGGGAATTTGCCAATCGCACGCAAGAAACGGGTATAAGTGTATTCAGGTGCCGCCATGTGAGTGAGGAAATTCCACTCAGACTCAGGAAATACGCGTTCAACCCGTTTCACGTTATCAGGGTTTGTCGCCAGTCCCGGCTCGATCGCATCAACAATCGCATTGGCGCGGGTCGCTAAGGCATTTGACCAAATGGCATACATAGGATTGGCGGTTTTGGCTTGTTCTGCTGCGGCAATATCCGCTTTAGCCACCAAATATCCACCAGGATTTTGTGGATCAGGCTGAATATTCATCGCCGCTTGCGCAGGCAATGCACACGCCATGGCCACCCACCATGCGGTATGTTTGAGTTTAAACATGGATAAAAGTCCCTCTCTCAACTTGGAAATCCATTTGAGAGTAGGCTTATTGATAACTAATTTAATAGTGAAAAATAAGAAAAAAGCCAGAATTGCGAGCCATTTCCAGCCGATGTAAATCGTACGCTTGCGGTCTACATCAAGACTTTGAACGGAAATACAAAAACAACAGATTCTCTTGTAAAAGAAAAAACCTCAGGCTATGCCTGAGGTTTTATATGATTAATCCGGAATATTCATCCGCATTATTAAGTAGTTATTCCCACTCAATGGTCGCTGGTGGCTTACCTGAGATGTCATACACTACGCGAGAAATGCCATTCACTTCGTTGATAATGCGGTTGGAAACCTTACCCAAGAACTCATAAGGTAGATGTGCCCAATGTGCGGTCATAAAGTCGATGGTTTCGACTGCGCGCAATGACACAACCCAATCGTACTTACGGCCATCGCCCATGACACCAACTGAACGCACTGGCAAGAACACAGTAAAGGCTTGAGAAACTTTGTTGTACAGATCCGCTGCGTGCAGCTCTTCAATAAAGATTGCATCTGCACGACGCAATAAATCACAGTACTCTTTCTTCACTTCACCCAGTACACGCACACCAAGGCCTGGGCCTGGGAATGGGTGGCGGTAAAGCATGTTGTAAGGTAAACCAAGCTCAAGGCCAATCTTGCGCACTTCATCTTTAAACAGTTCACGCAGTGGCTCAACCAAGCCCATTTTCATGTCATCAGGTAAACCGCCCACGTTGTGGTGCGATTTGATCACATGCGCTTTACCGGTTTTTGAAGCGGCAGATTCAATCACATCTGGATAGATGGTGCCTTGCGCCAACCATTTTGCGTTGCTGAGTTTTTTCGATTCTTCATCAAATACTTCAACAAACACACGGCCGATGGTTTTGCGTTTTGCTTCAGGCTCATCAATGCCTTCTAGCGCTTTTAGGAAGCGCTCTTCTGCATCGACTTTAATGATGTTGAGGCCAAATTTATCACCAAACATCTCCATCACTTGCTCGCCTTCGTTTAAACGAAGTAGTCCGTTGTCCACGAACACACAAGTGAGCTTACTTCCAATCGCACGGTGAACCAGCATGGCAACCACAGAAGAATCGACACCGCCCGACAGGCCAAGGATCACTTCATCGTTACCCACTTGTTCTTTGATGCGAGCAACCGCATCTTCGATGATGGATTCAGACGTCCACAGACGCTCACAGCCACACACGCCCAGAACAAAGTTCTCCAGCATCTGTAAACCGTTTTTGGTGTGTGTCACTTCGGGGTGGAACTGCACGCCGTAGTATTTCTTCTCTTCATTGGCCATCGCAGCGTATGGGCAGGTATCGGTCTCACCGATTTTCACGAAATCCGCTGGGATTTCGACCACTTTGTCACCGTGGCTCATCCAAACGTCTTGCGTGAGATCGAGATCTTTAAATAGCGCCGATTCGCCAGAAATTTTTACCTGAGCATAACCAAATTCACGCTCATCAGAAGTCGCAACACGGCCTCCTAACTGCTCAGCCATGGTCTGCATGCCGTAGCAAACACCAAAGACAGGCACACCACTGTCAAACACATATTGCGGGGCACGTGGTGAATTAGCTTCGGTCACGCTTTCAGGTCCCCCCGAAAGAATAATGCCGTCAGGATTGAATTCGCGAATGTCCGCCTCTTCTACATCCCAGCTCCACAGCTCACAGTACACACCGATCTCGCGCACGCGACGGGCTACTAGCTGGGTATATTGAGATCCGAAATCGAGGATCAGAATTCGTTGGTCATGAATATTTTTAGTCATTGTTTAGCAGTCTTATCAGCCGAGAATTAATACGGGGGATTCTTCAACGGAGGCGAGTCTACTCGCCTCACATTCACTCATCAAGCATTTAAGCAAACGTTTACGCTTAACCCAGACGGTAGTTTGGTGCTTCTTTAGTGATCTGCACGTCATGTACGTGAGACTCTTTCATACCCGCACCAGAAATGCGTACAAATTGAGCTTTAGTACGCAGATCTTCTACTGTGGCTGAGCCAGTCAGCCCCATACAAGAGCGTAGGCCGCCCATTTGTTGGTGGATAATCTCTTTCAGATGGCCTTTATAAGCGATACGGCCTTCGATGCCTTCTGGAACCAGCTTGTCTGCCGCGTTATCGGTTTGGAAGTAACGATCTGATGAACCTTTTGACATCGCACCCAGTGAACCCATTCCACGGTAGGCTTTGTAAGAGCGGCCTTGGTAAAGGATCACTTCACCTGGGGCTTCTTCAGTACCAGCAAACATTGAGCCAACCATAACGCAAGAAGCCCCCGCCGCAATCGCTTTCGAAATGTCGCCAGAGAAACGAATACCGCCATCAGCAATAACAGGAATACCGTACTCGTTAGCCACACCCGCTGCATCAGCAATAGCAGTAATTTGTGGAACGCCCACGCCTGTGACAATGCGCGTGGTACAGATTGAGCCAGGACCGATACCGACTTTCACTGCGCTTACGCCCGCTTCAATAAGTGCGCGTGCACCTTCAGCTGTCGCCACGTTACCACCAATGATTTCAAGGTGTGGATAAGCTGCGCGAGTTTCGCGAATACGCTGTAAAACCCCTTCGGAGTGGCCATGAGAAGAGTCGATCAGTAGAACGTCAACCCCGGCTTCAACCAGAGCTTTAACACGCTCTTCGTTACCCGGTGCTGCACCGACAGCGGCACCAACACGCAGACGGCCTTGCTCATCTTTACACGCATTTGGCTTGCTTTCGGCTTTGTGGAAATCTTTCGCGGTGATCATGCCTTTGAGTTGGAACTCATCATTCACCACCAGAATTTTTTCAACACGCGCTTTGTGCATTTTTTCTTGCACTTCTGCACCCGTTGCACCTTCTTTGACTGTCGCGAGGCGCTCTTTTGGCGTCATCACAGCAGCCACAGATTTGGTGAGATCAGTAACGAAGCGAACGTCACGGCCAGTGATTATACCAACCAGTTCATTGTTTTCAGTGACAACAGGGAAACCCGCAAAACCGTGGTAATGGGTAAGTTCCATAACATCAGCAATGGTTTGTTCTGGACGGACAGTGACAGGGTGAGTCACCACACCCGCTTCAAAGATTTTCACTTGGTGAACTTGAGCCGCTTGCTGTTCAATCGACATATTCTTGTGAATAAAGCCAATGCCGCCTTCTTGAGCCAGAGCGATCGCAAGACGTGCTTCCGTAACAGTATCCATAGACGCAGAAACCATAGGGATGTTCAGCGCAATATTTTTGGTTAACCGAGTGCGAAGATCGGCAGTGTTTGGAAGAACGGTGGAATGAGCAGGGACGAGTAAAACATCGTCAAAGGTTAGAGCTTCTTTTGCGATTCGTAGCATGTGCAATATCTCACAACAGGAGTGTTAACAACGGAAATCCACTTCATCGTTTCGCGTAACAAAGGGATTTATATTTGATATTGCGGACGGATTATACGCCCGAGGCAATCGGTTGACTACACATTTTTTCATTTTTTATTTGCATTTCACCCCTTGATATGTATTATATTGCGGCTAATTTCCATACCCACGTCTGAGGAATCAGCGTTGTCTTCTTCTCTCGCCAATCGAAATATCTACACCGTTTCCCGTTTAAATTCTGAAGTTCGTTTATTACTGGAAAATGAAATGGGGATCGTCTGGTTGGTGGGTGAAATTTCCAACTTCTCCGCTCCCGTCTCTGGTCACTGGTATCTCACTTTAAAAGACAGCCAAGCGCAGGTTAAATGCGCTATGTTCAAAGGCAATAACCGTCTGGTGAATTTCAAACCGCAAAATGGTCAGCAAGTATTAGTTAAAGCTCGACTTTCTCTTTACGAACCGCGCGGTGACTACCAAATTATTCTTGAAAGCATGCAACCGGAAGGGGATGGCCGTCTGCAGCAGCAGTTTGAACAACTGAAGATGCAGCTCGCCGCCGAAGGTTTGTTTGCTCAGACACGTAAAAAACCATTGCCGGAAAATCCACGCTGCGTGGGGATTATCACCTCACGGACTGGCGCGGCTTTGCACGATATTTTGCACGTGCTTAAGCGCCGTGACCCGAATCTGCCTGTAGTGATCTACCCCACTCTCGTACAAGGTGAAGAGGCAGCTATTCAAATCGCCCAAGCGATTGGTCGTGCGAATACACGCGCCGAGTGCGATGTGTTGATAGTAGGTCGTGGTGGTGGCTCTTTGGAAGATTTGTGGTGTTTTAACCATGAAATCGTGGCACGTACTATCGCTGCGAGTGAAATCCCAATTATCAGTGCTGTAGGCCATGAAATCGATGTGACGATCGCTGACTTTGTCGCCGATGTGCGTGCCCCTACCCCATCAGCAGCGGCGGAATTGGTCAGCCGTGATCATCGCCATAAACAGCAAGCACTCCATCAATGGCAAGCCAAACTGGCTAGCACCATGCGCCATTATTTGGCGCAGCAAGAGACGCAATTTGCCCGTTTACAGCACAAGCTTGATAAACAGCATCCTCAAGCTCGTTTAGAGCGCCAGCAGCAGCAACTTGATGAGCTCAGCCTGCGTCTTGAGCAAAAGATGCAGCAACGTCTGGCAACTCAGCAGCAACGCTGGGATCGCTTAAGCCATAAGATCGAGCTCCATTCGCCCATTCACTTGATCCGCCAGCAGCGTTTTAATCTGATCCAGCAAGAGCAGCGAATAAATCAGTCGATCCAACGCTATTTGATCCAATCACGCCATCAACTCGCTTTGTTGAGTGAAAAGTTGGATGCGGTCAGCCCTCTTGCAACCTTAGCCCGTGGCTATTCGGTGACACGTACCACACAAGGTGAGTTAGTGCGCCAAAGCGCGCAAGTGAAACCGGGTGACACTTTAGTCACCCAGTTAATGGATGGTGAGATTCTCTCTACTGTGAATTCCCGTTAAGCGGTTGGAAGACAAAACGGATTTTGGATTTCGATTTCAGCTCATTACACTGATTACAGAAATAATTCGCCGCACCACAAGCCTGTAGCTTTTCTAATTCACTGCCACACTCAGGGCAAAATCCGACTTTACAGTAATCTACCGTACAAGCGCTGCAGTGGTACTGACCTGTCCATTCTAATTCTTGGCCACATGTTGGACATGGGTTGTCCATAGCACTCTCCTTATCATTTTGCGTTGTATCACATAATTCATCGAGATGGGATCCGACGCCATGATCTTTATCACGCCTACTCAGATCGATGCGACTTAATTAACCAATAACTGATACTCTTTTAAGCAGGATCCTAACCGGATCTTCTGCTCAAAAGGTTTTGATCAGCGATCTGCCATGAAAAGAACTTTTATATAACCACCCACCGAAAGCATAAGTTACATATTCTGTATTTCAATTTTAAAAAGAATAAAAATCTAAAAACAAAACCATTTAAGACTTAAGACAGAATATAGTGAAAAGATCACTCAGATTCTGAGGGCTGCGCGCAAGTGACTGCCTCAATATGCTGTTCATCGACTTGTTTCAGTGTCACTTGGATCGACTGAAAGGCGGTTAAACCCTTGCAGTGTGTGCCTCCACAAGGAATTCGTGCGATATTGGCTTCATGTAAGTCACATTCCCAATAACGTGAATCGGTCAAGGTTGAGCCCGTGCACTCAAGACGAATTGGGCTGGCTAAAGCTAGCCACTGCGCAAGCTGTTCATTAGTCTTTTGTTCTATAAAACTTAAATCTCTCAGCACATCATCACTATTTAAACCTCGCTTACGCAGTGTTTTCCCCAAACGATAGACATCGGTTGAACAATCAGGAGTAACATCACTTGAGATTTGGGCATAGCTGTTGAAGTCAAAATAACCCTGCGGGTCTTTACGCTCTGCATCTTTACGCCAATACCCCTGTGCTAAGACTTTATTGAGCGCTAAATAACCTAAATGCCCTGCGCTATGACCTCGGCTTAAACTTGCTTGATATTGGGTATCGACTTGCAACTGAACCTTATCGCCCACTTGGCATGCGGCTATGACTTCGCCAAGACGATGAACGACCACAAAGAGCCAGCCGCTCTCTTCACGTTTTACGGGGATATTATTTCCAACGTACAAATGACCCGAGGCTTGTTCAATCGCCCCCACGACACAGTCAGTGACGGCATACTCACTACCTTGCCAAATTAAGATTCCACGGTCAGCAGGATGATCGGGCCAAATATGACTGACAGGGTGAAAAGGCGTACTGTAGGTGACAATATCCATTCCATTTTGATGAGTCTGAAGCAACATCACTTGAGTCTCTAGTGATGTAATTCCTTGTGGAAAGGTGACTTCTGTTGCGCAATAGGTCATGCATCTCTCTCCTTCAGAGACAAAAAAGCCCAAGTAAACTTGGGCTTTATAAATTATTTTCTGCGGTTTTTCACCATGCTCATCAATCGCTTACGTTGTCGCTCTTGTGAGAGGGTCATTTTATTCGTCTTACCTTCAAATGGGTTTTCGCTATTTTGGAACTGGATACGAATTGGTGTACCCATGATTTCTAGCGATTTACGGTAATAGTTCATCAAATAACGTTTGTATGAATCTGGCAGCTCGTTGACTTGGTTACCGTGGATAACGATGATCGGTGGGTTGTAACCACCCGCGTGTGCATATTTCAGTTTCACACGACGCCCACGCACCATAGGCGGCTGGTGATCATCGGTGGCCATTTTCATAATACGAGTCAGTACAGACGTTCCCACACGCGTGGTTGCAGAGCGATACGCTTCTTGCACCGATTCAAACAAGTGACCGACACCTGTGCCATGCAGTGCAGAAATAAAGTGGATGCGTGCAAAATCAACGAAACCCAGTCGACGGTCTAGCTCTTTCTTCACGTGTTCTTTGACGTCAAAACTCAGACCATCCCACTTATTCACCGCAATTACAATGGAGCGGCCAGAATTTAGGGCAAAACCAAGTAGGCTAAGATCTTGATCTGAGATGTTCTCACGCGCGTCGACCACCAACAATACCACGTTAGCATCTTCAATCGCTTGTAAGGTTTTGACTACCGAGAACTTCTCAACGGTTTCATTGATACGCTTACGGCGACGCACGCCCGCAGTATCAATCAACACATATTCACGCTCATCACGTTTCATTGGGATGTAGATAGAGTCACGCGTGGTTCCCGGCATATCGTAAACCACGACTCGCTCTTCACCCAGAATGCGGTTAGTCAGTGTTGATTTACCCACGTTTGGACGACCGATGATCGCGAGTTTAATCGGCAAGTCTTGCAGGCGCTTGTATTCGGCTTCCGCTTCTTCTTCGCTGTACTCTAACTGCTCTTCTTCTGGATCTTCTTCGTTGGTCAGATCTTCAAGTTGAGCTTGCTCAGATTCCATTTGCTCAGCAAACGGATTCAGCACACGGTCAATCAATGCGCCCACACCACGGCCATGCGCGGCGGCGATCTGGTACATCTGATCCATACCGAGTTGCCAGAACTCCGCCGAAGCGGCATCCGCATCGATACCATCCACTTTGTTCACAACCAAAATTGCTGGCTTTTCAATACGGCGCAGATGCTGAGCAATCGCTTCATCTGCAACCGTCAGACCCGCGCGGCCATCCACCATAAACAGCACCACATCAGCTTCGTCAATCGCAGCGAGCGATTGCTGTGCCATTTTGGTCTCAACGCCTTCTTCAGAGCCATCGATACCGCCGGTATCGATCACGATAAATTCGTGCTCACCCAACTTAGCTTGACCGTATTTGCGATCACGCGTTAAGCCGGGAAAATCCGCGACTAATGCGTCCCGTGTGCGAGTGAGTCGATTAAACAGCGTCGATTTACCGACGTTTGGACGCCCAACAAGAGCAACAACAGGTACCATAACAACCTCTACAAACTTTCATTTATGTAGTTATAGGTAAACACTCTGTCACAAGCGCTAAATTTTTACCTATAACCACTTTCATTATCATCATTATGATGGTCAGTTTCTCTCCATCAATCTGATGCCACTGGCAATAAAACGGCTCCTAACTGTTTCCAGCCAGGAGCCGCGTGTGAATCATATCACAATTTACTGTTGAATCGTCAGCTTCTTTATCTGGCCATTACGAGTCACGATGACGTAACCGTCATTCAGCGCGAGCGGACCCACTGCAAAGCCGCTGTCATTAACCAGTTGCTGGGCAATAAATTCCCCGCTATTGCGATCAATCCAGTGCAGATAACCTTCCGCGTCACCGACCACCAAATAATCATCAATCATTTTTGGCGCAGTGAGCAAACGATGCTCTAACTGAGTATTACTCCAAAGCTCGGTACCGCTGCGGGTATCGACCGCTACCAGATGATCTTTATCGGTAACCAGATAAAGACGGCTACCATCCGTCGCCATGTCGGTGGCTGACGAGTAATTGCGTTTCCAGATTGGCTGGCCTGAACGTAAATCGATCGCGATCAATTGCCCGTTAAATCCAACCGTAAACAACGTGCCACCGATGACCAATGGGGAGGCATCCACATCGACAAGGCGATCAATCTCGGTTGCACCTTTTGGCTGACCGACAGGTTGCTGCCAAATCAGTTGACCACGTTCAGCAATTGCCGCAGCCAGACGACCACTTGGGGTTCCCCAGAATACACCACCCGCAACCGCTGTTGGACGGCTATCACCGCGCAGCGTCAGGTTAGGCACTTCCGTACTGATCGTCCATTTCTGCGCCCCATCTTCTTGGTTAAGCGCAATCAGAGCACCACGGCTGGTGTTCACGATAACGATGTTGTTATCTGCCGCGGGGGCGGCTAACACTTCACCTTCAATCGCTGAAGCCCATAGCGGTTCGCCGGTCTCTGCGTCTAAAGCATTGACTACGCCATTTTCGCTACCAATGAATAATTTACCAAACGCTGCGGTAATACCACCGGACAAGCGTGCCGAGCCTTCAATCTCAAGATCCGTGGTCCAAATCACTTTACCGTTTTGCGGATCAAGTGCTTTTACTACCCCATCTCGACTCGCCACGAAGACTTTGTCGTAAGCATAATCAGGAGCCAGTTTTGAGAAATAGTGCCCAACACCATCGCCCACCGAAGCGCTCCACAGCGTTTTCGGCGTAAATTCGCTTTTGACGATAGGCAACGGCGCCATAATGACGTTTTCTTCTTCACTAGCACAACCCGCGAGCAGAGCTAACACACCCGCAGCGACCAGCACTTGATTGAACAGCTTCTTCATCAGGGAGTGCCCTTACTTCGCGAGATCATCCAGTTTCATTTGCAGAGTTTGGCTAGCATCCTCTGCCTGTTGCGCTTCGGTATAAGCGGCATAAGCAGCTGCACTATCCCCTTTACGCATCAAGATATCACCGCGCAGCTCTGCCACTCGGCCAGCCCAAGATTTCTCTTGAATGCTGGTTAGCTGAGTTAATGCGTCATCAAATTGGCCTTGCTCAGCCTGTAAGCGAGCAACACGGAATGTCAGCAAAGGTTTCAGTGCAGCATCCTTGGTTGCTCCTTTTGCCCACTCCAATTGCGCTAACGCTTCATCCAGTTGACCCGCGTCCACTTGAGCTTTGGCTAACTGCATTGCAGCCAAAACTGCGTATTCGGTCTCTTTATTGGCATCAATAAAAGTTTGGATAGTGCCTTCTGATTCAATGCCTTTTGCCTGCAGTGCATCCATCGCTTTGCTGTAGCTTTGCGATGCTGCTTCTTGCGCAGCAACCACAGAGTCTTGATAGTAGCGCCAGCCAAATAGGCCACCAAGACCAATTACCGCGCCAAAGATCACCGCTTTGCCGTTCTCTTTCCACCAATCTTTGATCGCTTCAACTTGTTGTTCTTCAGTATCGTAGAGTTCCACTTCCTGTCCTCTTATTTAAAACGTGCTGCAGGAGAATTAGGCTAAATGTGCCAGTAGTTTAGCTACTTCAGCTTGGGCAACAGTATTTTGCTCGCCTCCCGCCAAATCTTTTACCACAACGGTTTGGGCTGCAACTTCATCTTCACCCAAAACCAAGGCAATCGCTGCGCCCACTTTATCCGCGCGTTTAAATTGCTTTTTAAAATTGCCGCCACCGAAGTGAGTCATCACACGTAGGCCGGGCACTTGCTCACGTAACTGTTCCGCAAGCTTCATTCCCGCCATCATGGTGCCTTCACCTGCAGTAACCATATACACATCTACGCTGCGACGGACATCCGTATTACCGAGTGTTTCCATCATCAGCACTAAACGCTCTAGGCCCATAGCGAAACCTACCGCAGGGGTTGGTTTACCGCCCAGTTGTTCAACCAAGCCATCATAGCGGCCGCCGCCACAAACGGTACCTTGCGATCCCAGACTTTCGGTGATCCACTCAAAAACCGTGCGGTTGTAATAATCAAGGCCGCGAACTAAACGTTGATTTACCGTGTATTCGATACCCGCCGCATCCAGAAGTTCACACAAGCCCGCAAAATGTTGTTTTGATTCAGCATCGAGATAATCAGAGAGCTGAGGGGCATCACCTAAAATCGCTTGTACATCAGGATTCTTCGAATCAAGCACACGCAGCGGGTTGGTGTACATGCGGCGCTTGCAATCTTCATCCAGTACGTTTTGGTACTGCTCAAGATAGTCAATCAAGGCGGTGCGATAATTAGCGCGAGCCTCTAGAGAGCCAATCGAGTTGAGCTCTAAACGCACATGTTGTGCAATACCCAATTCGCGCCACAGACGTGCCGTCATCATGATCAGTTCAGCGTCCACATCGGGGCCATCTAAACCAAACACTTCAACACCACACTGATGGAATTGACGGTAACGACCTTTTTGCGGACGTTCGTGACGGAACATCGGTCCCATGTACCACAAACGTTGCTCTTGGTTGTACAGCAAACCATTTTCGATACCAGAGCGCACACAGCCCGCCGTACCTTCAGGTCGCAGCGTTAAGCTATCACCATTGCGATCTTCAAAGGTGTACATCTCTTTTTCCACCACATCGGTCACTTCACCGATGGCGCGGCTAAATAGATGAGTCATCTCAACGATTGGCATACGAACTTCGCTGTAACCGTAAGCGCTGATTACATTTTTCACCACGCCTTCCACTTTTTGCCAAAGTGGAGACTGGGTTGGGAGACAATCGTTCATGCCTCGGATTGCTTGAATAGTTTTTGCCACAATTCTTACCGTTATATCGTTGAGATTAATCTTGTTCTACGTGCTTGATATCGATGCGATTTTTTTCATCCAATCGCGCGGCTTTAGCGCGAATTTTCGCTTCCAGTTGAGCGACGAGATCATCGTTATCAAATCGCTCTTTCTGGCGCACGCCATCTTCATAGAACGCACTTTTCTTATTACTGCCCGCTAAGCCTAAGTGAGACACCTCAGCTTCACCGGGACCGTTTACCACACAGCCAATGATTGATACATCCATTGGTGTCAGCACGTCTTCTAGACGCTGCTCAAGGGCATTCACGGTGCCAATCACATCAAACTCCTGACGTGAACAGCTTGGGCATGCAATAAAGTTAATGCCACGCGAACGAATGCGCAGCGATTTTAAAATATCAAAACCAACTTTGATTTCTTCTACCGGATCGGCCGCCAGCGAAATACGCAGCGTATCGCCAATACCTTCCGCAAGCAGCATACCTAGGCCTACGGCTGACTTCACTGAACCAGCACGCGCGCCCCCCGCTTCAGTAATGCCAAGATGCAAAGGCTGATCAATCTTTTTCGCCAGCAGTCGATAGGAGTCTACCGCAAGGAAAACATCGGAGGCTTTTACGCTGACTTTGAACTGATCAAAGTTGAGGCGATCTAAAATATCCACATGACGCATCGCCGATTCCACTAAGGCTTCTGGCGTCGGTTCACCGTATTTCAGTTGCAGATCTTTTTCTAGCGAGCCGCCATTGACCCCGATTCGAATCGGAATGCCTTTGTCGCGCGCACAATCCACAACCGAACGAATCCGCGCTTCGTTACCGATATTGCCCGGGTTGATGCGTAGACAATCCACACCGTATTCCGCCACTTTTAGCGCAATACGATAATCGAAGTGGATATCGGCCACTAAAGGCACAGAGACTTGTTGTTTGATCAGTTTGAACGCTTCGGCAGCTTCCATAGTCGGAACCGAAACACGCACAATGTCCGCCCCCACTTTTTCCAAAGACTTGATCTGCGCAACCGTGGCAGCCACGTCAGTGGTTCGGGTGTTGGTCATTGACTGTACGGCGATGGGCGCACCATCACCAATAGGAACGTCGCCCACATAGATACGTGTCGAGGGGCGACGTTTGATAGGAGACTCATGTTGCATAGACATTTTTCTAAGGTAAGGTCAATCTTGCTACTTTGCCGGAAGTATACCCAGAAAGGTCGACGGGTTCACTCGCTAATGTGATTGAAACCCCTTCTGGTGCACCCAACACCAATTTATAAGGGCGCTGGCCACTCAAACTCACACTCTGCCCTGCTTTTTTCACACCCGTTGACAGTGTTTTGCCCGTGGCATCTTTGACTTGAATCCAGCAATCGGCAGAAAAATTCATCACCAGCAGTGCGGAAGCACTCTCAGTGGAAGAGCTTACAGGTTGACTAGGTGCACTAGGCGCCGCTTCAGGTTGAGTCACAGGCGCAGCCGCCACTGGAGCTTGAGACTGAACTGGAGTTTGTCCTTGAGGCTGAGCAGGTGCTACTGGTGCCGCCGCCGTTTCTTCAACCACAGGTTTATCTGTCACCACATCAGCTTCATTCGGTGCTGGCGGAGTCAATTCACTGGCCTCACCAGAAAGAGACTCTTGGCTCATCGGTGCCTCTTCACTGGCTGGCGCCGCATCTTGTAGCTCATTGAGTGGAGGAACGGTTGCGAAGTCTTCATTGGCAAGACTGGCGTCATTGCTAGACTGAATATCCGAAATAGCACTCGGCGCAATGGTTGTTTTATCCGGGATTAAGCTGTTCTTCTGGCTATTTTGCCACCACCACAAGGTCGACATGCCGACGATAACCGCTAAGATCACCCAAGTGATCAGCATGATTCGGCTGTCGTGCAACTGACGCTTGGTCTTTTTCGAGAAGCTTTTCATATCCGGCTGAACTTCTGGCTTTTGGCAATAGCTGTCATCAAAAGCACACAAGATCTCAGATTCACGAATACCCACCGCTTTGGCATACGAACGCAAATAACCGCGAGTAAAAGTGGCGACTTGACCATCTTCAAAACGGTTCTCTTCAATGCTTTGGATAATAGAAAGGCGTAATCTGAGGCGGTCAGCGATTTGGCGCTGAGTCAGCCCCAAATCTTCACGTTTTTGCTTGAGTAAAGTGCCGGGAGCAACTTTCTCGATGGCAGGTTGATTTACTTGCTCGGTCGTCTCAGTTTGGTTGTAATCTTGCTGTTCAGTATTCATCCGTAATTTCAATCTCTTAGTCAGGACTAAGCCGCTGGGCCATTCACTTTTATTTTTGATTATAGGTAGTAATGGAACAACTTGGCTTAATCGGTGCAATCGGTTAGCGCGTCGCTTGGGTATAGCTCAAATCAAGTTTGAGAAATTTGCCTCATTCTAATAGATATTGTTGACTAAACAATAAAGAAATGGCCAATAAATCACAGTTAGCTCAAGGTTTTTCTTTGATTTGACATTTAAACGCAGTGATTTGTTGCCATATTAGGCAAAAATAAAGCCAGAGAAACATCTCTGGCTTATCTTATAACATCAATTACAGTGTTTTCACTGGAATCGCTTGTCCATCAAATTGTTTAGCTTTGGTTCGTTTAGTGCGATCAATGACATCTCCCACCAACTGCCCACATGCCGCATCAATGTCATCACCACGAGTTTTACGAATGGTGACGGTATGCTCATATTGCATCAAGGTTTTCTGGAAACGGTCGATGCGTGAATTACTTGGCTTCTTGTAGGGTGAGCCCGGATAAGGGTTAAACGGGATCAGGTTAATTTTACAAGGCGTCCCTTTCAGTAATTCCGCCAACTCGTGAGCATGCTCTGTACCATCGTTCACATGATCCAGCAGCACATACTCAACGGTCACCTTACCGCGGTTAGCATTTGAGGATGCAATATAGCGACGCACCACCTCTAAAAACGCTTCGATATTCCAGCGATCGTTGATCGGCATGATTTCGCTACGCAGCTTGTCATTCGGCGCATGCAATGAGATAGCCAAAGCCACATCGATTTGGCCAATCATCTGCTCTAAACCAGAAACCACACCAGAGGTAGAAACGGTCACACGGCGCTTAGAAAGACCAAAACCGAGATCATCGAGCATGATCTCTAACGCTGGGATGAGGTTTTTCATGTTGAGCAAAGGCTCACCCATGCCCATCATCACCACGTTAGTGATAGGACGACGCCCAGTTTCTTTCTCTAGACCGATTTCACGTGCCGCACGCCAAACCTGACCAATGATTTCTGAAACGCGTAGGTTACGGTTAAAACCTTGCTGCGCCGTTGAGCAGAATTTGCATTCCAACGCACACCCTACTTGGGAAGATACACATAAGGTCGCGCGATCATCTTCGGGAATGTAAACCGTTTCTACATCCTGATCACCCACACGCATTGCCCACTTGATGGTGCCATCCGCCGAGTGTTGCGCTTCCGAGACATAAGGTGCACGGATCTCACACTTGGCTTTGAGCTTTTCACGCAGCTGCTTGTTGATGTTATTCATTTGATCGAAGTCATCACAACCAAAGTGATAAATCCACTTCATGACCTGCTCGGCACGAAACGCTTTCTCACCCAGTTCTTCGGCAAAAAACGTGCGCAAACCCTTGCGGTCAAAATCGAGTAGATTGATTTTTTCTGTGGTCATGGTGCCTCTCAAGAAGACGGAACAGTAATTAAGGGCGCGAATTGTACAGCCTTTATTCAGCAACAACAAGGGCTGCAAAACCGCGTCTTTTCTAAGGTGTTAATTCAAGACAGGTTATGTTTTGTGCAAAATTTAGGCTCCACACTGGGAGCCTAATTAATCTGTCTTAAAGACTATGGACGAGGGCAGATTTCTGATTCTGGAAAGAAGAATTCAATTTCACGAGCGGCTGATGCAGGACTGTCGCTACCGTGTACTGAGTTGTAACGCATGCTCAGTGCATAATCGGCACGCAGAGTACCGCAGGCGGCTTCTTCTGGGTTAGTTTTCCCCATCAATTCACGGTAACGTGCAATTGCGTTTTCACCCTCTAAGACCTGCACCATGATCGGGCCTGAGGTCATAAATTCTTTCAGCGGTTCAAAAAACGGTTTGCCTTCATGCTCAGCGTAAAAGCCACTGGCTTGCTCTTCCGACAGGTGAACCATTTTCGCGGCAATGATCTGCAAGCCGGCTTTTTCAATACGGTGGTAAATCTCACCAATCAAGTTACGCTTCACCGCATCCGGCTTAATGATCGAAAATGTTCTTTCTAGAGCCATAAAATTTCCTTTTGTTTATTGTGCTTATGTTATACCCAAGCGACTTGGCGTCACAGGTAGTCGGCAAGGAGGTTCACCTCCATCAGCATAGACACACTATGTGATTAGGATGAACGAACAGAGCCAACACCGCTGCAGCGTCAAATTGGAAGGGTATACTCTTATTAATAAAAACAAGGCAGCTATACAAGCTGCCTTTATATTTATGCTTGCTGCATCAAAATACGTGCGAGCATTTTCACGCCCATGCCCGTGGCTCCTGCAGCCCATTTATCGCTGGCTGACTTGCGATACGTGGCTGAACAATCGAAGTGTAACCAACCTTTTTGGTAGCCTTCCACGAAATAAGAAAGGAAGGCCGCTGCGGTGCTGGCTCCCGGCGTGTAATCGCCGTTACTGATGTTTGACAGATCCGCAAAGTTAGAAGGCAGCATTTCACGGTGGAACTCAGCTAAAGGCAGAGCCCACAGCGCTTCATTCTCTTCTTTTGCCGCAGCTAATGCTTGTTGGCTCAGCGACTCATCATAAGAAAGCAGTGCGTGGTAATCATTACCCAGCGCGTTTTTCGCCGCTCCGGTTAAGGTTGCACAGTCGATAATCAATTGCGGTTTCTGTTCACTGGCGTAGATAAGACCATCGGCCAGCACCAAACGGCCTTCCGCATCGGTGTTCATGATTTCAACGGTTTTGCCATTTTTGTAGGTGATGATGTCACCAAGCTTCAACGCACGGCCGGAAACCATGTTTTCCGCGCAGCATAGAATGAGTTTCACGCGCTTGTTGAAGCCACGCATGATAGCCAAACCGAGCGCACCAGTGATCATGCCTGAGCCGCCCATGTCCGCTTTCATAGCTGACATCATGTTAGAAGGTTTTAAGCTGTAACCACCCGAGTCAAAAGTGATGCCTTTACCGACTAAACACGCGAATACCGGTGCATTTTCATCGCCCGTTGGGTTGTAGTCGAGTTGCAGCATCGCCGACGTACGCTCAGAGCCACGGCCTACAGCGTAAATCCCCTCCCACCCTTCAGTGAGCAGATCTTTGTCTTTGACGATACGGTAAGAAACATGGTCAGGCGCAAGCGATTTGATGAACTCTGCTGCCATGGTCGCCAATTGGCGTGGTGCAACTTCTTCCGCGCTTTTGTTGATGATATCGCGTGTCCAATCCGTCGCTTTAATGCGCGCTTCTAGCTCTACTTGTTCAGCAGCCGCTAAAGCTTTCCACTCGACGGTATTGCGCTTTTTCGCATCACGGTAACCTTGATAGAAAGCCCAAATGCTCTCCAGATCCCAACCTTCTCCAGCCAGGAATGCCGTGCGGATACCTTGATTATCTAACTTACGAGCTGCGCGTTGGATCGCGCTGAAATCTTGTGTTTGTTGCAGGTGAATGGTTGCACCTTGCTCTGCAAAAGAAATGAGCGCTTTCTCTCCCCACTGAGGCTGGGCAGCTTGAGTACTCAAAAATACAGACATCTGTGTAGACATGGTTTCTCCTTGTCTTAAATATTGGCTTTGCCTGTGCCATCTCATTAAATCGCCAAGATGTTAGCATTATGTCGAGGCAAAATGTCAACCGAATAAAAAAACGGACCAAGTGGTCCGCATTTTTTGCTAAGAAGTGTTAACTCTGTGGGGTTTCTCCCCCTGCTAAACAAAGCAAGCGCCATATTGATTGACTCCTCACTTCATTTTGCATGAGATGAATTACTCGAATTCATCCATCCAACACAGAATGACGGCTTCAAGGATTTTTTCGTTGGAATGATTCGGATCATCTTCAAAATCTTCCAACTCCATGATCCAACGATGCAGATCGGTAAAACGTACGGTTTTGGGATCGACATCGGGAAACTTGTCACACAGCTCAATCGCGATATCGCGTGAATCTGTCCATTTCATGGTTAGCCTTCCTATTGGTTTTACCTCGGCAGCGACCGAGGCTAAGAATTAATGATCTTCGCTTGCGTGGTTTAGCGTGTATTTCGGGATCTCGACAACGAGATCTTCATCCGCCACTCGAGCCTGACAGCTGAGACGAGATTCTGGCTCCAGGCCCCAAGCTTTATCCAGCATATCGTCTTCCAGCTCATCACTCTCTTCCAGTGAATCAAACCCTTCTCGAACGATACAGTGGCAAGTAGTACAAGCGCACGATTTCTCACACGCATGCTCAATAGCGATACCGTTTTTGAGTGCCACATCAAGAATCGTTTCCCCGGTTTGCGCTTCTAACACTGCGCCTTCCGGGCAAAGGGTTTCATGAGGCAAAACAATAATCTTTGGCATGTTGGTAATCTCTTCAAATCTCGTCAACGGAGTGGCCAGCCAGTGCGCTACGAATCGATTTATCCATTCGTCTTGACGCAAAATCCTGACTCGCTTTGTCTGTGTCTTTTATACCTTGCTCAATGGCATCCGCATTATCGCCATTGCGCAGTTCAATCAAACGCTCGATCGCCTGTAATAAAGTTTGGCGCTCTTGCTCGTTCAGCAGCTCATCACCATCCGCTTGCAGGGCTGAAACTAAGCCTTCAATCACGCGATCGGCTTCTACGCGCTGCTCTGCCAACGCACGCGCCAGCATATCCTCTTTAGCATAGGCCATGGAGTCTTTGAGCATCTGGGTGACTTCGTCATCGCTTAAACCATAAGATGGCTTAACCTGAATCTCTGCTTGTACACCGGTGCTTTTTTCCAAAGCCGTCACGGAAAGTAAACCATCCGCATCCACTTGATAAGTCACGCGAATGTGCGCAGCACCTGCCGCCATCGGCGGTATACCTTTGAGTGAGAAGCGTGCAAGAGAGCGACAGTCATCGACCATTTCACGCTCCCCTTGTACCACATGCACACTCATCGCCGTTTGCCCATCTTTGAAGGTGGTAAACTCTTGCGCGCGAGCAACAGGAATGGTGGTGTTGCGTGGGATGATTTTTTCGACCAAACCGCCCATGGTTTCAATCCCCAAAGAGAGTGGGATGACATCGAGCAGCAACATTTCTGCATCAGGCTTATTGCCGGCCAGAATGTCCGCTTGAATCGCCGCACCAATCGCCACAACTTCGTCTGGGTTGATGCTGGTCAGTGGTGTGCGGCCAAAAAACTCCCCCACTTGCTCGCGCACAAACGGTGTGCGGGTTGAACCGCCCACCATCACGACTTCGAGCACTTCATCCGCTTCAACACCGGCATCTTTCAATGCGCGGCGGCAAGAAAGTAGCGTCTTTTTCAACAATGGTGCAATTAGGTTTTCCAACTCTTCACGAGTAAGCGAACCTTGCCAGCCAAGCACATTCAGCTCAGCCGTCATGTATTCAGTCAGATCGATTTTGGCTTGTGTCGCGGCGTTAATCAGCGCGCGCTGCTGCTCAGCGGTTAAACTGGTGAGTCCGATTTGTGCTTGCAGGTGATCGGCGATCAGATGGTCAAAATCATCACCACCCAGTGCAGAGTCACCACCGGTTGCGAGCACTTCAAACACGCCGCGTGAAAGGCGTAAAATCGAAATATCGAAGGTGCCGCCACCTAGATCGTACACCGCGATCACACCTTCTTGGCCTGAGTCCAAACCATAAGCAATCGCCGCTGCTGTCGGCTCATTGAGTAAACGCAGCACATGCAAGCCCGCTAACGCCGCAGCATCTTTAGTCGCAACCCGCTGCGCATCATCAAAATACGCAGGTACCGTGATGACCACTCCCGCCAATTCGCCACCTAAGGTGGCGGTGGCACGTTCTGCCAAGGCTTTCAAAATATCGGCAGAGATTTGAATAGGGTTTTTATCCCCTTGCGCGGTTTGCACAATCGGCAAGCCTTTCTCACTCGCTTTAAAGCGGTAAGGCAGATGAGGATAACGCTGGTTGATGTCTTGCAGTGAACGTCCAAGCAGACGTTTTACCGAAATCACAGTGTTGTGCGGATCGGTTTCAGCTTGTTCACGAGCGGGATAGCCGACGCGAGTCGCATCAGCACCATAGTTCACCACTGAGGGGAGAATACTACGCCCTTGGCTATCGACGAGTGTGCTTGCGGTTCCGCTGCGCACAGAAGCGACCAGTGAATTCGTGGTGCCTAAATCAATACCCGCAGCCAACTTATGCTGGTGTGGTGCCGAACTTTGCCCCGGCTCTGCAATCTGAAGTAATGCCATCAGTTGTTCCTTTGAATCTTGAATTAGCCAAGCAGTTGGTCTTCGACTCGTTCTACTTCATTTTTGAGTTTGGCAATAAATTTGAGCTTTCTGATCTGATCAGCCGCCGCTAACCACTCACTTTGAGCTAATTGGCCTTGTAGCTGTGCGAGATAATGACGCTGCATCGCGGTTACCTTAGTGTCAAAAGCGACTAAGGCGGCCTCTGGATCTGCACAAGCCGTCACGGACTCTAGCTCTTCGCGTAGCTCCATCTGTTCCATCAGAAACATCGGATCTTGCAGCGTCTGCTGCTCAGCGTTCATCTCTATGCCTTGTAACGACAAAAGATATTCCGCGCGGCGGAGTGGATCTTTCAGTGTCTGATACGCATCGTTAATTTGCGCGGCTTGCTGCACTGCCATTAGGCGGTCACGCTCAGAAGCGGTAGCAAAATTATCCGGATGGAATCGTTTCTGCAACGCTCTGAACTGAGAAGAAAGAAGGCTACCATCCAGTTCAAACTGGATCGGCAGCCCAAATAATTCAAAATAATTCATCTTGATAGCGGTCCTGTGATCGAGAACAGTCTCGATGGTCAGTTACCGTTAAACGTTGAAGCTTTCACCACAACCACATTCGCTTTTGACATTTGGGTTGTTGAATTCAAAGCCTTCGTTTAACCCTTCTTTTTTGTAATCGAGTTGAGTGCCATCTAAATAGACCATGCTTTTGGTGTCAATGATCACCTTCACACCATGGCTTTCAAATACGTGGTCTTCTTCGTTGAGATCATCAACAAACTCGAGCACATACGCCATTCCCGAACACCCAGTTGTCTTGACACCAAGACGTAAACCGATGCCTTTTCCACGATTATCCAGAAAAGTTTTTACTCGGCTTGCTGCGGTTTCGCTAAGAGTGACGGCCATACTTCAACCTTATGATTTCAATAAATTAAAGGGTGGGAGCGCTCGACGCTCCCAAACGAATTAGTGTTGATGCTTTTTCTTGTAGTCCGCAACAGCGGCTTTGATGGCATCTTCGGCTAGGATTGAGCAGTGAATTTTCACCGGTGGCAATTCGAGCTCTTCGGCGATTTCACTGTTCTTGATCGCTGCCGCTTCATCAATGCTCTTGCCTTTCACCCACTCAGTCACTAGCGAGCTAGAAGCAATTGCGCTACCACAGCCGTAAGTTTTGAATTTTGCATCTTCGATGATGCCTTCTGGTGATACTTTGATCTGCAAACGCATTACATCACCACACGCAGGTGCGCCAACCATGCCGCTACCTACAGAAGGATCTTCTTTATCAAATGAACCAACGTTACGTGGGTTCTCGTAATGGTCAATGACCTTTTCGCTGTATGCCATGTTCGTTACCTCGAATCCTTTATAACCTTGGAATGATTAGTGGTGTGCCCACTCAACCGTGTTCAGATCTACGCCGTCTTTGTACATGTCCCAAAGTGGAGACATCGCACGCAGTTTATCCACTGCTACGCGGATCAGTTCGATCGCATAATCAATCTCTGCTTCGGTCGTGAAACGACCAAAAGAGAAGCGAATTGAGCTGTGTGCCAGTTCATCGTTAAGACCCAGAGCGCGCAATACGTAAGAAGGCTCAAGGCTGGCTGAAGTACATGCACTGCCTGACGATACAGCCAGATCTTTCAGTGCCATCAGCAGAGATTCACCTTCTACAAACGCAAAACTGACGTTGAGATTGTGTGGTACACGCTGATCCAGATCACCGTTAATGGTCACGGCTTCCATATCTTTAATGCCATCAAGCAGACGATTACGCAGCTTCAGTGCGTGATCGTAATCTTGCTGCAGCTCTTCCTTCGCGATACGGAACGCTTCACCCATACCCACAATTTGGTGAGTCGGCAGAGTACCAGAACGGAAACCACGTTCATGACCACCACCGTGCATTTGTGCTTCAAGACGAATACGTGGTTTACGGCGAACATACAAAGCACCAATACCTTTCGGGCCGTAAGCTTTGTGCGCAGAAAGAGAAATCAGATCAACCTTCATCTCTTGGACATCAATAGCCACTTTACCCGCGGATTGCGCTGCATCAACATGGAACACCACTTTACGTGAACGGCACAGTTCGCCGATCGCTGCGATATCTTGCACCACGCCGATTTCATTGTTCACGTGCATGATAGAAACCAAAATAGTGTCATCACGCATCGCGGCTTCAAGCTTAGCCAGATCAACCAAGCCATTGCTTTCTGGATCAAGATAAGTCACTTCAAAGCCTTCACGCTCCAATTGGCGCATGGTATCCAGTACCGCTTTGTGTTCGGTTTTGCTGGTGATGATGTGCTTGCCTTGCTTGTTATAGAAGTGAGCAACACCTTTGATCGCGAGGTTGTCAGATTCAGTAGCACCCGAAGTGAACACAATTTCACGTGGGTCTGCATTCAGCAGGGCTGCGATTTGCTCACGCGCAGTGTCTACCGCTTCTTCTGCCTGCCAGCCATAACGGTGCGAGCGCGAAGCTGGGTTACCGAAGGTACCATCCATCGTCATGTACTGAACCATTTTTTCAGCTACGCGCGGATCAACCGGGCATGTCGCTGAATAATCTAGATAAATAGGCAGTTTCATTTTCTACTCCAGTGTAAACCTTGCCGCTATGAGCGAACATTAATACCAAAAGGCGCAGCACCAATGGTGACTGTGTTTGAGTTGTTTTGCGAAACCCTTTGGCTGACCGCAAGATGAAGATCTTGACGATCTGAAACTTCGAGAACTTCGTTATCCATCATCAGCTCACCGAGCGTGATGTTGTTAAGAAAATCCGTAATGCGTGAGCTGAGATCACGCCACAGTGTGTGAGTCAGACAGCGAGTCCCGCCCTGACAATCCCCTTTCCCGTTGCATTTGGTCGCATCGACCGATTCATCAACCGCGGCAATCACAGTACCAATAGAAATGGCGTATGAGTCCATTCCTAAGCGATAACCGCCGCCCGGACCGCGCACACTGGCGACTAAGCCCGCCTTACGTAACTTAGAAAAAAGCTGCTCTAAGTACGAGAGAGAAATGCCTTGGCGCTCAGAAATGTCCGCCAACGGTACTGGGTTTTGTTGCGAATGCAGAGCCACATCTAACATGGCTGTTACCGCATATCTTCCTTTAGATGTCAGTCTCATAATCACACCGTATCCACACTGTTTATGTGGCTGGAAGTTTTCCATACTTGACTCTTTTGGTCAAGTATTTATTTGACTAATTTAGTCAGGTATTTAACCCTGAGACTTATAAGCTTATTCTTTGCGTGAGATTGACTTTTGTACTGACGTTAAGATCCCACGCAAGATATTGATTTCTTGAGCTTCTGGCCGAGCGCGCGTAAACATGCGGCGCAGTTTATTCATCACCTGCCCCGGCTGCTGCGCAGAAATAAACTCGGTTTGCATTATCACTTGTTCAAGATGGGCATAAAAACGCTCCAACTCTTGATGACGCGGATACTCTTCCTGCAATGTGCTGCTTTGCGAGCTCTGCTGCAAAGCAAGATAGGCCATCCGCACTTCATAACTCAGCAGTTGAACCGCCATTGCTAAATTCAGTGAGCTGTATTCTGGATTCGCAGGCACGCATACGTGGTAGTGACACAGTTGCAGCTCATCATTGGTCAAGCCAGTACGTTCACGACCAAACACCATAGCCACACTATGTTGGTTGGCTTCGCTGATGAGTTTTTCTCCGCACTCGCGTGGCTCAAGCATTGGCCATTCAAGGGTGCGTGAACGCGCACTGGTGCCCACGACTAACCCACAATCAGCAACGGCGGCTTCCAGCGTTGGATAAATTTGCGCATTGAGTGCAATTTCACTTGCCCCTGCGGCTAACGCGATCGCTTGAGCATCAACCTGACACTGCGGATCGACCAGCACCATCTGGCTCAGCCCCATGACTTTCATCGCCCGAGCGGCCGAACCAATATTTCCAGAGTGAGTTGTGCCGACCAATACGACTTTCACGCGTTCTAACATCATTTGCTAAAATGTACTCCAAACAAAGCCGCGGGATATTAACACAAACCTGACCAAAATGGTCAGACCCTTTACCTTGACGAGCAACTAAGCGCACAAAAAATAACCACTTCCTTTTTTGATTTGTTTTGGTATACTGCCGCCCGCTTTTTCGTTCTTTAACATCCGTTGGGAAACTCGTATGCATCCAATGCTAAATATCGCTATTCGCGCCGCGCGAAAAGCAGGTAACCATATTGCCAAATCTCTGGAAAACGCAGAGAAGATTCAAACTACTCAGAAAGGCAGCAACGACTTTGTGACTAACGTCGACAAAGAAGCAGAAGCGATTATCGTTTCAACCATCAAAAGCTCTTACCCTGAGCACTGCATCATTGCAGAAGAAGGCGGCCTTATCGAAGGTAAAGATAAGGAAGTGCAATGGATCATCGACCCACTGGATGGCACCACTAACTTTGTAAAAGGTTTCCCTCACTTTGCTGTTTCTATTGCGGTACGCTTTAGAGGCAAGACTGAAGTCGCTTGTGTTTACGACCCAATGACTAACGAACTGTTCACTGCCCAACGTGGTGCAGGTGCACAGCTCAACAACGCTCGTATTCGCGTTCAGCCAATCAAAGATCTGCAAGGCGCAGTTTTGGCCACCGCATTCCCATTCAAACAGAAACAGCACTCAGAATCTTTCATGAAGATCCTCTCTGCAATGTTTGTTGAATGTGCAGATTTCCGTCGTACTGGGTCAGCCGCACTGGATCTGTGCTACCTAGCCGCAAACCGCGTTGATGGCTACTTTGAGCTTGGCCTAAAACCTTGGGATATGGCTGCAGGTGGACTGATTGCTCGTGAAGCGGGTGCCATCGTGACTGACTTTGCTGGCGGCACCGATTACATGCAATCGGGCAACATCGTGGCATCAAGCCCACGTGGTGTGAAAGCGATTCTGCAGCACATCCGTGAAAACGGTAACAGCGCAATTTTGAAATAATATCTGCTCCGTCACAGCTGATATCGCCCTGCCATTATGGCAGGGCTTTTTTTTGTTCTATCAACCGATCGCCTACTGCTTCATGATCAATCAGGTCATAGCTAACCAAGCTTGATAAAAAACCGCTGACTTAGCAGCGGTTTTTTATTTATCGATGAAAGAGATGCCTACGGCATTTCATCCAACTCTGCGCCTTCTTTCTCTACTTGTGGAGGCAATAAGTGCTCACGGGTGATCCCGAGTTTCAGCGCCAGTGCTGATGCCACATAAATAGAAGAATAAGTACCAACGGTAATACCCAGCAACAAGGCCAGCGCAAAACCGTGGATCATTGCTCCACCTTGAGTAAAGAGGGCAATCACCACAAACAAAGTGGTACCTGAAGTGATCAAAGTACGGCTCAAAGTTTGTGTAATTGAGCTATTCATGATCTCTGCGGGTTCTTCTTTGCGCATCTTACGGAAGTTTTCACGGATCCGGTCAAACACCACAATGGTATCGTTAAGTGAGTAACCCACAACCGTCAGCAATGCTGCAACAATCGTGAGATCAACTTCAATCTGTAAGATAGAGAAGATGCCTAAGGTAATGATGACGTCGTGCGCCAATGCCAGCACCGCACCTGCAGCCAAACGCCATTCAAAGCGTACTGACACGTAAAGCAAGATACACAGCAAAGAAACCAGAATCGCCAAGCCGCCCGCTTCAGTGAGCTCATCACCCACGTTCGGGCCAACGAATTCGATACGGCGCATTTCCACGTTGCCGCCGGTACCTTCTTTGATCGCCGCGAGGATCTGGTTACCCAACGCCTCACCCGCCATATCATCACGAGGACGTAGACGTACCATCACATCACGTGCAGAACCAAAGTTTTGCACGGTAGCATCACCAAAACCTTTCGCTTCAAGGGCGCTACGGATTTGCTCCAGATTGGCAGGCTGTTCAAAGCCCACTTCAATCAAAGTACCGCCCGTGAAATCCAGCCCCCAGTTGAGCCACTTGGTAGACAGAGTAAAAATCGATGCGGCAATCATCACCAGCGACAAGGCGAAGGCGAATTTCGACCAACGCATAAAGTCGATCATTTTGTCTGCTTTTAGGATTTGAAACATAACTTACCCCAGCCTCAGATCGACAGTTTGTTGATACGTTTGCCGCCATACAGCAGGTTCACGATACAACGTGTACCCACAATCGCGGTAAACATAGAGGTTAAAATACCGATAGACAGCGTCACTGCGAAGCCTTTAATCGCCCCTGTACCAACGGCAAACAAAATGATCGCCGTAATTAAGGTGGTGATGTTGGCATCGGCAATGGTACTGAATGCGTTAGCGTAACCTTGATGAATCGCTTGCTGCGGATTTTTTCCTTCGCGTAGCTCTTCACGAATACGCTCGAAAATCAGTACGTTGGCATCGACCGCCATACCGACCGTCAACACGATACCAGCAATACCCGGCAAGGTCATGGTTGCGCCCGGGATCATCGACATTACGCCAATGATCAACACGAGGTTCGCCATTAGTGCGATGTTAGCAATCATGCCAAACTTACGGTAGTAAAGAACCGTAAACAGCATTACCGCCACCATACCCCAAATACAGGCCTGAATACCCATATCGATATTCTGCTGACCCATTGATGGACCAATGGTGCGCTCTTCGACGATAGAAATTGGCGCAATCAAAGCACCGGCACGCAATAGCAGAGCAAGGTTATGCGCTTCTGCCGGTGAATCAATCCCAGTAATACGGAAGTTACGTCCCAATGCCGACTGAATCGTCGCTTGGTTAATCACTTCTTCATGCTTGGTCAGAATGACTTTACCTTCAGGAGAGCGCTTACCGCTGTCTTTGTATTCGGCAAACACCGTCGCCATCAGCTTGCCAATGTTCTTTTTCGAGAACGCTGACATCTTGTTGCCGCCTTCGCTATCGAGCGAAATGTTCACCTGTGGGCGACCATATTCGTCGGCGCTTGAGCTTGCATCGGTAATGCTTGAACCACCCAGAATCACGCGCTTTTTCAGCACCACAGGACGACCATTACGATCGAACTTGATTTCGCTGCCAGCAGGCGCACGTCCTGCTGCCGCAGCGGCAAGGTCGGCTTTATCGTCCACTTCACGAAATTCAAGGGTTGCGGTCGCGCCTAAGATTTCTTTAGCACGCGCTGTATCTTGTACACCCGGCAGCTCTACCACGATACGTGTCGCACCTTGGCGTTGAACCAGAGGCTCAGCCACACCCAGTTCGTTCACCCGGTTACGCAAAATAGTGATGTTCTGCTCAACGGCGTAGTTGCGAATTTCCTGTAAGCGAGCTTCGGTAAACTTAGCCACGAGCACAAAACGGCCATCGGATTCTGAAGTCGTAAAGGTCATATCACGGTGTTTCGACTCCAGAAGCAGCTTAGTTTGCGCAAGCTGCTCGGCATCACGCAGGGTCACTTCAACCGCATCCGATAATGGACGGATCGCGCGGTAACGAATTTTCTCGTCACGCAGATCACTGCGGAAAGCTTCTTCTTGTTGGCTGACCAATTTTTCCATCGCGGCATCCATATCCACTTCCATCAGGAAGTGCACACCACCACGCAGATCAAGGCCGAGTTTCATTGGTGCAGCACCAATTGACTCTAGCCAATATGGCGTTGAAGGAGCGAGGTTTAACGCGACGATTTTATCCTTACCTAACGCTTCACTGATGATATCTCGGGCGCTGATTTGCGTATCCGTATCATTGAAACGAACAAGGATTGAGCCATTTTCAAGAGCAATGGATTTTTGGGAGAGTTGCGCTTTATTGAGCGCATCGGTGACAGCATCCAGCGTTGACATATCAACAGAGGCGCCACGCGCCCCTGTTATTTGGATAGCTGGATCTTCACCGTAGATATTTGGAAGTGCATACAAGGCTGCAACGGCGATGGTTAACATCACCATCAGATACTTCCATAACGGATAACGGTTTAGCACAGCGAGGATCCTATGGCTGTTTTAAAGAGATTTCAGCGTACCTTTTGGTAGCACTGCAGTCACGAAGTCCTTCTTGATCACAACTTCGTTGTTGGTGTTCAACTCGATTGTGATGTAAGCGTTATCTTCAGCAATCTTAGTGATACGACCCACTAGACCACCAGAGGTCAACACTTCGTCACCTTTTGCCATCGCAGCCATCAGGTTTTTGTGTTCTTTGACACGCTTAGCTTGTGGACGGTAGATCATGAAATAGAAGATCACTGCGAACATCGCGAGCATGATGATCATTTCAAAACCGACACCTTGTGGGGCACCTTCGCCTGCGGCATGTGCTACAGAAATTAAACTCATTGAGAAACGTCCTCTAAGTTATTGTTGTTTAATGTTGATTCTATTGGGATGCACAGGGGTGAATTCAAGCGGCTTACCACGCAAATCCAACCCAGTGCACGAAATCAGGCTTTGTCTTTTTGTAGTGGTGGCACTTCGCGGTTACGACGCGCGTAGAACTCGGCTACAAATTGGTCAAAACGGTCTTCATCAATCGCTTTACGAATGCTTTCCATCAAGCGTTGGTAGTAACGCAGGTTATGGATAGTATTCAAGCGTGCACCGAGGATTTCGTTACAGCGATCCAGATGATGCAGGTATGACTTCGAATAATTTTTGCAAGTGTAACAGTCGCAATGAGGATCCAGTGGTGTTGTATCGGTTTTATGTGCTGCATTACGGATCTTGATCACACCACCCGTCACAAATAGGTGACCGTTACGTGCGTTACGCGTTGGCATCACACAGTCAAACATGTCGATACCACGACGCACACCTTCCACCAAGTCTTCCGGTTTACCGACGCCCATCAGATAACGTGGCTTGTCTTCAGGTAGTTGTGGACAGGTATGTTCCAGTACACGATGCATGTCTTCTTTTGGCTCACCCACCGCAAGACCACCCACAGCATAACCATCAAAACCGATTTCCGTCAGGCCTTTTACCGATACATCACGCAAATCTTCATACACACCACCTTGCACGATACCAAACAAGTTGTTCGGGTTTTCGAGCTTATCGAAGTGGTCACGCGAACGTTTTGCCCAACGCAGAGACATTTCCATCGATTTTTTCGCTTCATCGTGGGTCGCTGGGTATGGCGTACACTCGTCAAAAATCATCACGATGTCTGAACCCAAATCTTTTTGGATTTCCATCGATTTCTCGGCGTCCATAAAAATTTTGTCGCCGTTTACTGGGTTGCGGAAATGCACGCCTTCTTCGGTGATCTTACGGATATCGCCTAAGCTGAATACCTGAAAACCACCAGAGTCAGTCAGGATAGGACCTTGCCAGTTCATGAAATCGTGCAAGTCACCGTGCATTTTCATCACTTCTTGGCCAGGGCGCAGCCAGAGGTGGAAAGTGTTACCGAGCAGAATTTGTGCGCCGGTCTCTTTCACTTCTTCAGGGGTCATCCCTTTTACCGTGCCGTAAGTACCCACGGGCATAAACGCAGGGGTTTGCACTGTACCGCGTTCAAAAATCAATTGACCACGACGGGCATTACCGTTTTTCTTTTTCAGTTCAAATTTTAATTTCACGAAGCCTCCAATGTCAGAGAAACAGTCTGACCATTTTTACCCACCTAATCGCGCAAACTTACGCTCTCAGCAGGTCGATAATTCAAGCCTTATTGCCATCAACAAGGCTCTTTGCGGAGCGGTCGCGTTTCCCTGCGAAAAAGGTCTGCACCTTTTCTGGCTACTGCCAGCACTCGTTTTCGTTATCCCTTGCCACCTGAAGCAACCACTCCAAGTGATTAGGGATGATTACGCTTTAGTCATCTGCTTACGAATAAACATCGCATCGCCGTAACTAAAGAAGCGATATTGCTCTTTGACCGCATGTTCATAAGCGGCCATGGTGTGCTCATAACCTGCAAACGCACTCACCAGCATGATCAAGGTCGATTCAGGCAAGTGGAAATTGGTGATCAAGCAATCCACCAACTGGTATTGATACCCCGGGAAGATGAAGATTTCGGTATCACCAAAAAATGGCTTTAACTCGGTGCCTTTTTGCAGCGCATCTTGCGCCGCACTTTCGAGTGAACGTACTGAGGTGGTACCCACAGCAACCACTCGACCACCACGTGCTTTGGTCGCCGTAATCGCATCCACCACTTCTTGTGGCACTTCAACGTATTCCGCATGCATATGGTGATCGTGAATATTTTCCACCCGCACAGGCTGGAAGGTCCCCGCGCCAACATGCAGTGTTACATACGCCAACTCAACGCCTTTGGCTTGGATCTGCTCAAGCAGCGCTTGGTCAAAATGCAAACCCGCCGTTGGGGCAGCTACCGCACCCGGCTTTTGGTTGTACACCGTTTGATAACGCTCTTTATCCGCTTCTTCATCAGGACGGTCGATGTAAGGTGGCAACGGCATGTGACCAATTTGATTGAGAATATCCAATACCACGGTTTCCGCAGTAAAACGGATTTCAAACAATGCATCGTGACGCGCCTGCATCACGGCATGAAACTCATCGTTCTCGCCTAAATAAAGTTCAGTACCCGGTTTGGGCGGTTTTGATGAACGAACGTGCGCTAAAATCGTGTGCTCATCGAGCATACGCTCTACCAACACTTCTAATTTGCCACCGCTGGCTTTGCGCCCAAACATGCGTGCTGGGATCACTCGCGTGTTGTTAAACACCAGCAGATCTCCCGGTTCAACCAGTTCGAGGACATCTTTAAAGGTGCCATCCACCAGTTGACCACTGTTGCCGTCAAGCTGCAGCAAGCGGCTCGCGGTACGTTCTGCTTTTGGGTAGCGAGCAATCAGCTCGTCTGGGAGTTCAAAATGAAAATCTGAAACTTGCATGGCTCTTTCTTGATTAAGTGATCAGTATCGTCGCCCGATTTCGCGGCGCGCCAGTATATACCTAAGTGCGCTCAAGATACAGGAATGCTGCGTGGTGATACACCTCTGGCAAGGTAACCTTTTGTAAAGAGCCATCAGGTTCGCCAACGGATTCAACAATCCGCATATTTCGGTTTCACTTCGCAGAAGTTGCTGGCCAATCACACTATAGTTAAATAAGAAAGCGTTAATGGGAAAAGGGGTTAGAGACCCCGGCTCCGATGGTTCTCTGCGCAGAAAGGAGTTGGCTATGATCAAAGTTGAAGACATGATGACGCGTCACCCGCACACCTTATTGCGGACTCACACGCTCAACGATGCGAAACATCTTATGGAGGCGCTGGATATCCGCCACGTGCCGATTGTGGATGCGAATAAAAAGTTGCTGGGTATCGTCAGCCAACGCGATTTGTTGGCGGCTCAGGAATCCAGCTTGCAGCGCAGTGCCCAAGGCGATTCTCTCGCCTTCGAAACTCCGCTGTTTGAGGTGATGCACACCGATGTTACGAGCGTCGCGCCGCAAGCGGGGCTCAAAGAAAGCGCAATTTACATGCAAAAACACAAAATTGGCTGTTTGCCTGTCGTCGCCAAAGACGTGTTAGTTGGGATCATTACCGACAGTGATTTCGTGACAATTGCGATCAATCTGCTCGAGCTTCAGGAAGAGAGTGAACCCGATGAGTTGGATGAGGAGCAATAAGCCAAGCCATCACCCGATTCATTCTCGGCTCGGCCAAACGATTTGTAGCGGCATGTAGGAATGGGATAGCCATACTCAAACAGAGTAAACGCTCACCCTAAAAAAGGCGGCCATTCGGCCGCCAAGGTTCGCACAGAATGGTGGATTATCGATTAGTGAAATTGATCTTCTTCGGTTGAACCGGTCAGTGCCGTCACCGAACTGTTGCCGCCTTGAATGGTGTTGGTCATCTTATCGAAGTAACCCGTCCCCACTTCTTGTTGGTGCGCCACGAAGGTGTAACCTTTGGATGCTGCTTCAAATTCGCGACGCTGTACCATTTCGACATAGTGACGCATACCTTCGCCTTGCGCGTAAGCGTGCGCTAACTCAAACATGTTGAACCACATGTTGTGAATACCCGCTAATGTGATGAACTGGTACTTGTAACCCATGTCCGACAGCGCTTGCTGGAAATGGGCGATGGTTTTCGCATCGAGATTCTTTTCCCAGTTGAACGAAGGTGAGCAGTTATAAGCCAACAGTTGATCTGGGTATTGTGCATGAATTGCTTCAGCAAATTTACGCGCTTCTTCCAGATCTGGCTTCGCGGTTTCACACCACACCAAATCTGCGTAAGGTGCGTAAGCCAAGCCGCGAGAAATCGCTTGGTCAATGCCCGCGCGTACACGGTAGAAACCTTCGGAAGTACGCTCACCGGTCACGAAATCGGCATCGTACGGATCGCTGTCTGAAGTGAGCAAATCGGCGGCGTTAGCATCGGTGCGAGCAATCACTAACGTAGTCGTGCCTGCGACATCGGCAGCCAAGCGTGCTGCAATCAGTTTTTGCACCGCCTCTTGAGTCGGTACCAATACTTTGCCGCCCATGTGGCCACATTTTTTCACCGAAGCCAATTGGTCTTCAAAGTGAACGCCAGCAGCGCCCGCTTCAATCATGGATTTCATCAACTCATAAGCGTTGAGTACGCCGCCAAAACCGGCTTCCGCATCCGCCACAATCGGCAGGAAGTAATCAATACCGCCTTCATCTTGTGGTGATTTGCCGTTTGACCACTGAATCTGGTCAGCGCGACGAAACGCATTATTGATGCGGCGTACGACTGACGGTACAGAATCCACTGGATAGAGAGATTGGTCTGGGTACATGGTGCCTGCGGTGTTGTTATCCGCCGCCACTTGCCAGCCAGAGAGATAAATCGCTTCAATGCCCGCCTTGGCTTGTTGCACCGCTTGGCCGCCAGTGAGTGCGCCCAAACAGTTCACATACCCTTTTTTCGCTGAACCATTCACCAGTTCCCACAGTTTGTCTGCACCACGTTGGGCGATGGTATTGGCTGGTACAACCGAGCCGCGCAAACTCACCACTTCTTCAGCGGTGTAAGTGCGTTTCACATTTTTCCAGCGTGGGTTGGTTGCCCAATCTTTTTCTAGTGCTTCAATTTGTTGGCGACGAGTCAGTGTCATAATCTATCCCTCTTGTATATTGGTTGCCTGTTGGCAGCTCGATTCCTTGTTCGATCAGTACTGCGCTCGCTGATCGTAAAGTGGTTTCACGTTACTGGTGTTTTTTCACCTTACTGGTGTTATAGAGGCCTACGGCAAGTAGTCGTAGCCAGGTATGGTTAAGAAATTCGGTAGCTCTTGGCTGGTCGTTAAGCGCTCCATCAATTCGGCCGCTTCAGTAAAACGCCCTTGTGCAAAACGGGACTCACCCACTTCGCTTTTCACCACCTCAATCTCTTGTTTGAGGTAGTCGCGAAACAGTTCGTTAGTGACCACTTGCCCGTTATCTAACGTTTTGCCGTGTTGGATCCATTGCCAAATCGAAGCGCGTGAAATCTCCGCTGTCGCCGCATCTTCCATCAAGCCGTAGATCGGCACACAACCGTTACCAGAAATCCATGCTTCGATGTATTGCAACGCAACGCGAATGTTGTGGCGCATGCCATGCTCAGAGCGTGATCCATCGCAAGGTGCCAATAGCTCGGCCGCGGTTATCGGAGCATCGGCCATCCGGCTCACATTGAGTTGGTTTTTGCGCTCACCAAGCACTTCGTTAAACACCGCCATCGCGGTATCCGCTAAACCGGGGTGAGCAACCCAAGTGCCATCGTGGCCATTGGTCGCTTCAAGCATTTTGTCGCCGCGAATTTTTTGTAGCACTTGTTCATTGAGCGCAGGATCTTTGGCTGGAATAAACGCCGCCATCCCGCCCATCGCAAACGCGCCGCGTTTATGACAGGTGTAAATCAACAAACGGGAATACGCATTGAGGAAAGGCTTATCCATGGTCACCACTTGGCGATCCGGCAATACGCGGTCGGGATGCTTTTTCAAGGTTTTGATGTAGCTGAAAATATAATCCCAGCGTCCACAGTTCAGACCGACAATGTGCTCTTTGAGTGAGAAGAGGATCTCATCCATCTGAAATACCGCAGGCAGAGTTTCAATCAACACCGTTGCTTTGATGGTGCCTGTGTCTAAGCCAAAATAATCTTCCGTGAAATGGAACACGTCACTCCACCACTGCGCCTCTTGATAAGCTTGCAGCTTAGGTAGGTAGAAATAAGGGCCACTGCCTTTTTTCAATAGTGCGCGATGGTTGTTGTAAAAATAGAGCGCAAAATCGAACAGTGAACCGGGAATCGCCAAGCCGTTGTAGGTGACATGTTTTTCTTTGAGATGCAGACCGCGCACGCGGCAGATGAGCACCGCTGGGTTGGCATTGAGCTCATAACGCTTGCCATTGTCTGGGTTGGTATAGCTTATGCTGCCCAGAATCGCATCACGCAGGTTGATCTGCCCATCCAACACCTTATCCCACGCGGGCGACATCGAATCTTCAAAGTCAGCCATAAAGACTTTCACATTCGCGTTCAGTGCATTAATCACCATTTTGCGATCGGTTGGCCCCGTGATCTCTACGCGACGATCTTGCAGATCGTCTGGAATGCCGAGAATCTTCCAGCTTCCTTCACGGATATCTTTGGTTTCAGGAAGAAAATCAGGTAGCTGGCCTTGGTCGATAAGCGTTTGTTTTTGTTCACGCAAGGTCAGTAATTCATCCACTCGCGGCGCAAAGCGCTCACAGAGTTGCTGTAAAAAAGTTTGGGCTTCGACAGGGAAAATCGCTTGATGTTCGGGTGAAAGGGTACCCACAACAGCAAGCTTGCCTTGGGTGATTTTGGTTTCCGTGGTGTGTTGGGTTAATTCAGCAGTATTGATTGACATAAATTCCTTCCTTGAAACACTCACCAAGAACATTTGTAACTTTAAAACTACAAATTTTCATTATTCAGTTGGCTTATCCGTTGTGATTTAAAGTCACTTAAATTGCGCACTTTTGCAAGACTCCGGGCACTAGACATAAGTCTTAACAACGCTAATAAACCTTAACCTACAAAGCACCAACAAGAAAGAGCAAAAGTTAACCCCAGGTTAAATTCGAAGTTTTATTCGGTTGCCACCCCCACACAATTCATACACCAAAATCCGTAAGTTATTACGTAATTTAATTACACAAAAATTGACATTGAAAATAGCACTTAAACAAGTGTTTAAATTTATCCTTACGGTATAAAAGGTCGGAATGACTGGCTTAGAGCGGAACCCATCGTCTGTAATTAAAACAGCGTTACGGTCAGGATATGTAAAATTCACATTGTGAATATTTACAATTTTATGAAAGCCCCACCAATTTTGACTTGTGAAATTTCACAATTAAAAAATTACTAACCATATAAAATGCTAAAAAGCGCATCGCTAACAATGCGCTTTCACTAGTCCATAGCAGAATTATCACTACGACCAATCGCTATAACAGTTCAGCCACTATCTCAGCTAACTGGCGAAAAGTGTGAATTCGGGAAGAACTTGGACGCCACACTAGGCCGATTTCTCGGTAAGCTTTTTGTCCAGGAGGGTCGATCACCACCAGGTTTTGATTATCCAGCAAACCGTGGTCGATGGCCATTTGCGGAATAAACGTCGTACCTAAGCCATTGGCCACCATTTGCACTAAGGTATGCAGACTGGTCGCGGTAAATGGATTAATCTTCTCTTTATCGGTGAGCTTACAAGCCGATACGGCATGTTCAGTTAAACAGTGCTCGTTTTCGAGTAAAAACACCGATTCATCGGGTAGATCTGCGTAGCGGATCGGCACGCGGATCTGATTAACTTGGTTACGGCTGATCACCATACGAAACGGATCTTGCCCCACCACATAGCTCTCCATATTGCCAATATCGACGGGTAAGGCGAGGATCAACACATCCAGTTCACCACTGCGCAAGGCGGAAAGCAGATTTGCCGTGGTATCTTCGCGCAACAATAAGTGCAATTTAGGGTAACGCTGGTTAATCTCTTGGACTAAATCACACAACAAAAACGGCGCAATGGTTGGAATGCACCCCAAACGCAATTGCCCTTCCATGGTGTCACCTTGGCACAACTTACCAAGCTCGACTAAATCTTGCCCCTTGGCGAGCAATTCTCGCCCCTGCTTGACCACCAACTCTCCGACCCGAGTAAATACCAGAGGGCTTTTCTTATCTTGCTTTTCATACAAGGAACAGCCGATCAACTCTTCAAGGTTTTGAATGCCTTTACTTAAGGTCGATTGACTGACAAAGCAACGCTCAGCCGCCTCACTAAAATGGCGGGTTTCATAAAGTGTCACCAAATAAGATAACTGCTTGAGGCTTGGCCATTTATTCATACATCTTCCATCCTCTCATCAAAAACCGCGCTAAAAACATCATGGTACCTAGGCACTACTGACCTCACCGAGACTTATCGCTTTTTTCGATTAACTTAATCTAATTAATTCATTTTTTACTTTGTCTACTTTGTACTATATTTCTCCTCGTTATTCACGGACTGAATTATGAACTCAACGCACATAGTTCAGTACTTACAAAATTGCTTAGGAGCAAAAAAATGGTACTAGTTGGTCGCAAAGCCCCTGATTTTACTGCAGCTGCTGTTCTTGGTAACGGTGAAATCGTTGATAACTTCAACTTCGCAGAATTTACAAAAGGTAAGAAAGCGGTTGTTTTCTTCTACCCACTAGACTTCACTTTCGTTTGCCCATCTGAACTGATTGCATTCGACAACCGTTACGAAGACTTCCTTGCTAAAGGTGTAGAAGTGATCGGTGTTTCTATCGACTCTCAGTTCTCTCACAACGCATGGCGTAACACTGCTGTTGAAAACGGCGGTATCGGTCAAGTGAAATACCCACTGGTTGCAGACGTTAAACACGAAATCTGTAAAGCTTACGATGTTGAGCACCCAGAAGCTGGCGTGGCTTTCCGTGGTTCATTCCTGATCGACGAAGAAGGCATGGTTCGTCACCAAGTAGTGAACGATCTGCCACTGGGTCGTAACATCGACGAAATGCTACGTATGGTTGATGCACTGAACTTCCACCAAACTCACGGTGAAGTGTGCCCAGCACAATGGGAAGCAGGCAAAGCAGGTATGGAAGCATCTCCAAAAGGCGTTGCAGCATTCCTGTCTCAATACTCTGCTGACCTAAAATAAGACTCTTAACCCCGCGCTCAACACGGGTGGTTGGAAATAATAAAGCGAAAACGCTACGCCAATCAGTTAAGAAGTAAAGTCATCAAAAGCCCAAAGCACTGCTTTGGGCTTTTTCTATTCTTCATTTCACCGAATCTGTCCCACACTTAAACGAGATGACTTGCTATGTAGTGGCCGCTAAGCAGCAGGAATGAGATATCCCTCCTGCAGCTTCAAGTAGGAAGGGTATAAATGGGTAATTCGGGTCTTAAACTTTACCCCTATTCTTGCGCATTCTGCGCGATATCTGCTGCTATGATACTGCCATTTCCTTTATCCAACCGGAGTTAACCTGATGAAATATCAAGTTGAAGTCTGTATCGACAATATCGAATCCCTGCATAACGCCATCGCGGGAGGCGCAACCCGTATTGAGCTTTGTTCATCCCTTGCGCTAGGTGGATTAACCCCTAGTGCCGGGTTGATGTACAGCGCAGGCAGAGTGTCACCGATTCCGGCTTACGCAATGATCAGACCAAGAGAAGGGGATTTTTTCTATCACGATGATGAACTCAGCATTATGGCGCAGGACATTCGTACGGCGCATCAAGCAAACTTACAAGGCGTGGTACTAGGGTTACTCAATGCCGATGGCACGATTGATGTGAAACGCAGCAAACCTTTAATCGAACTTGCTCACTCCCTCGGGTTAGGTGTGACGTTTCACCGCGCATTTGACCACTGTGTAAACCCTGAACACGCGTTAGAAGAGATCATTGCGCTCGGTTGTGAACGCATTTTGACCTCAGGCTTGGCGCGCAACGCTTATCTGGGTATTGAACGTTTAGCGCAACTGGTCAAACAGAGTGCTGGGCGCATTTCAATCATGGCAGGCGCTGGGATCAATGCGCAGAATGTGGCTGAAATTGCGTTAGCCACCGGGGTCAATGAGCTGCATTTATCCGCGAAAACCACGCGTCCGAGCGAGATGCTGTTTATTCGCTCGGAGAGCAAAATGGGCGCGGCGGACTGTGATGATTTTATTATCCCGGTGACCAGCCGCGATGCGTTACAGCAAACCGTACACGCTCTGGCAGCACTCAATTCTGTCCTACATTAATGATGTATACCCAAACGACTTGGCGTTGCAGGTAGGCGGCAAGTGAGTTCATCCCCATGAGCATAGATAAACGATGTGATTGGGGTGAACGAACGTAGCCAACACCGCTGCAGTTTCAAGTAGGAAGGGGAAAATACGATCATCCGCCACGGAACTTCGCCGCTCCCACTGCTATGCTTAACCTAGCAAAGGAGAGAATGCGATGGCGAAATTGGATAAGAAAGTCTACGAACGTGAATTAGAGCTGCTGCAAATTGAGCTAGTCAAACTGCAAGAGTGGGTGAAACAAGAAAAGCTCAAGCTAGTGGTTATTTTTGAAGGACGCGATGCCGCGGGAAAAGGTGGAGTGATCAAAACCATCACCGAGAAACTCAATCCGCGGGTATGCCGTGTGGCCGCCCTCCCGGCCCCCACCGAAAAAGAGAAAACCCAATGGTATTTTCAGCGCTACGTCGCCCATCTTCCGGCCGGTGGCGAAATAGTCTTGTTTGACCGCAGTTGGTACAACCGCGCGGGAGTCGAAAAGGTGATGGGCTTTTGCAGCGATGAAGAGTATCAAGAATTTCTTCGCTCTTGCCCTGAATTTGAACGCATGCTGCAACGTTCTGGGATCATCTTACTCAAATACTGGTTTTCAGTATCCGATGAAGAGCAAGAGCGGCGCTTTATCGAGCGGATTAATACGCCCCTCAAACGCTGGAAATTCAGTCCAATGGATCTCGAGTCTCGTCAGCGCTGGGCAGCCTATTCGAGAGCTAAAGATGAGATGTTTGCTTACACCGATACCAAACACTGCCCGTGGTGGGTGGTGCCTTCGGATGACAAAAAGCGCGCTCGCCTCAACTGCATCAGCCACCTACTCAGTAGTGTTGAGTATCAAGAGATTGAGCATGCTCCGATCACTCTGCCGGAAATCAATAAGCAAGGTTACGTACGCCCACCCATCGAAGACCAAACCTTTGTTCCACAGCGCTACTAATCCTCTACCTACAAACTCCGTCAATTTGCTGCTCAACGGCAAGTTGACGGACAGCGCCGCTTACAAACTCGGCTTTTTTAGCACATCGTCGATCCCTTGATCGCCAAGATGGCGCACATCCTTACCTTTCACAAAGTAGATGATGTATTCGCAGATGTTTTGACAGCGATCGCCAACTCGCTCAATCGCACGCGCCGACCAAATGACTTGCAGAATATGTGGAATGTTTTTCGGATCTTCCATCATGTAGGTCATCAACTGACGTACGACTGCTTCGTACTCTTTATCCAACCTATCATCTTGTTTATAGATTTCCGCTGCGGCTTCTACATCCATCCGCGCAAACGCATCAAGCACTTGATGCAACATGGCAATCGCTTGGCGACACAAAGGTTCAAGTGAAACTTGGAATTGATGCTGTTTGGCCGGTGGACGTTCGATGGCGATATAAGCCATCTTAGTCGCAGAATCGCCAATCCGTTCCAGATCGGTAATGGTTTTGATGATCGCCATAATAAGGCGCAAATCTTTAGCGGTCGGCTGACGTTTGGCAATAATGCGCGTACACGCCTCATCAATCGAGACTTCCATCGCGTTGACTTTGTGATCGTCGGCAATCACACGGCGCGCCAGTTTTTCATCATCTTCATGCAAGGCCTGCATGGCTAAGGTCAACTGCTGCTCAACCAAGCCGCCCATCGTCAATACTTGGCTACGAATGGACTCCAATTCCACATTGAACTGACCTGAAATATGTCGACCGAACTGCATGGCATATCCTTACTAAACTGGCTGAAAAATTGCTTAACCGTATCGCCCCGTAATGTAGTCTTCGGTTTGCTTTTTCAATGGTGACGTGAAAATAGAGTCCGTATCTGCGTACTCGATCAACTTTCCCATATGGATAAAGGCGGTGTGATCGCTCACGCGCGCCGCTTGCTGCATGTTATGTGTGACGATAACCACGGTATATTTGGTTTTAAGATCGTGGATCAGCTCTTCTATGGTCAAGGTCGAGATCGGATCAAGCGCTGAAGTTGGCTCATCAAGAAGCAACACTTCAGGTTCAATCGCAATCGCTCGGGCAATCACCAAACGTTGTTGCTGCCCACCCGATAAACCAAATGCATTTTCATGCAAACGATGTTTAACTTCATCCCATAACGCTGCTGCACGCAGAGATTGCTCCGCCGCATCATCTAACGCACGACTATTTTTAATCCCCTGCAAACGCAGTCCATACACCACGTTTTCATAAATCGATTTAGGAAAGGGATTCGGGCGCTGAAACACCATCCCGACTCGGCGACGCAGCGTTGGCACATCCACATCCGGATGATAGATGTTTTTGCCATGCAATTTCACCTCACCTTCAACACGCGTTCCTTCAACCAGATCGTTCATCCGGTTAATGCAGCGTAAAAGCGTCGATTTACCACAGCCAGAGGGGCCAATAAACGCCGTAACCTGACCTTTGGGGATACGCATGGAAATATCACTCAAGGCGCGACTTTGCTGGTAATACAGGCTTAAGTGCTCAATCGAAATCGCCGTCTGCTGATCGGTAAGATTATTCACGTCCAGCGGCGGTACATAGTAGCCCAAAGTAGGATTGGCGGAGTACATAACTAGTCTTGCCCCAAAGTTCGGTATTTTTCGCGTAAGTTATTACGAATACTGATCGCAGTTAAGTTGAGCGCCACAATCACAGTGACCAATAAAAATGAAGTGGCATACACCAGTGGTCGTGCCGCTTCAATATTGTTGGTTTGAAAACCGATATCGTAAATATGGAAACCTAAATGCATAAATTTGCGTTCAAGATGGATGAAGGGAAATTCCCCATCCACAGGCAAACTGGAAGCCAATTTCACCGCACCGACCAGCATCAGCGGAGCCACTTCACCGGCTGCGCGGGCGATCGCCAAAATCAATCCGGTGATGATCGCAGGGCTTGCCATAGGTAGCACAATACGCCAAATGGTTTCAAACTGGGTCGCGCCTAGTGCTAATGATCCATGGCGCACCGAAATCGGAATGCGTGATAAGCCCTCTTCCGTCGCCACAATCACCACAGGCAGCGTCAACACGGCTAACGTCAGAGCAGACCACAGTAACCCAGGTGTCCCGAAGGTCGGAGTGGGCAAACGCTCAGCATAAAAAAGGTTATCAACCGAAGCGCCTATGGTGTAAACAAAAAAGCCAAGGCCAAACACCCCATATACGATGGAAGGTACCCCCGCTAAGTTGATCACCGCGACTCGAATCATCCGAGTAAACGCGCCCTCTTGCGCGTATTCATGCAGATAGATAGCCGCAATCACGCCTAAAGGCATGACGATGATCGACATGATGATCACCAGAAACACCGTTCCAAAAATGGCCGGAAACACGCCCCCTTCCGAGTTTGACTCCCGTGGTGATTCCGATAAAAAGCGCCACGCTTGCTTGCCCCACTCCGCGAGTTTTTGGGCAAAATTCATATCATTGGGATACCAGAAATCCAAGATTTCACTTAGTGGGACGGAGACGGTCTCTCCTTGCATATCAACAAGATAGAGAAATTGCTTTTCTAACGGTGCACGGAGCGCATCTAACTCAGTCTGAACCTGTGCGAGCTCTTTCTCTAAACGGCTTTTGCTTAACACGTAGTGTTGTAAAAACTCATCACTGAGCTGATTATTCAATTGCTTACGGCGTTTTTCCAAGCGCAACCTTTCTAACTGGCTACTGATCACCCGCACTTGCTGTTCAACCATCTTATCCACTTGATCGCGAATGGTTTCTGCCTCTAACAATGCTTGACGCAGATGACGCTCTAGCGGCAGATCCAGCTCGCCAGTCGTAGAATCGAAGCGAAGCGGTTTACCAAACAGTTGCCCGCCTCGGCTGCGCTCAATCACCGCCCAACCTTGTGGCGCGCCTTTAAATTCGGTTTCAAACTCAAGTAAAGCAATAAAATCAGATCCATACAGATCCCGATTAGCGACTTTGATATTGAGCCGTGTCGCCAACCCTGCCGCTTGCACTTTTTCTGGTAGCGGTAAATTCATCTCTTTTAAATGGCTAACCGGCACACTTTCACGAGCGTACAGTTGACCCACCACGGTTTTTCCATCGGGGGTTTGCCATTGCAGCAAGGGCGCTGGCCAGAAATAGGTTAAGCCACGCCAACCAATCACCAGTAATAGGCCAAGTACAGCAATCAAGCTGACGCTGACGGCTCCTCCTGTCAGCCAGATCCACGGAGCACCGGATTTAAACCAATTCAACATATTGCTCCATCATAAAGAACGGTATTTTTCTCGTAGCCGTTGACGTACCCATTCCGCTAGGGAATTCACCGCAAACGTAAAGGTCAGCAGCAGCAGCGCGGCCAAAAATAGGATACGGAAATGGGCGCTTTGCACTTCCGATTCTGGCAGTTCAACAGCAATCGTCGCCGATAAGGTTCGCATGCCTTCAAAAATATTCCAATCCAACAACGGGGTATTACCCGTGGCCATCAGCACTATCATGGTCTCACCGACGGCACGCCCGAGCCCCATCATGATCGCCGAAAAAATCCCAGGGCTTGCCGTAAGCAGTACCACATAAATCAAGGTCTGCCATGGTGTCGCCCCCAGCGCCAAAGAGCCATCTGACAGATGTTTCGGCACTGAGAAAATCGCATCTTCCGCAATGGTAAAAATGGTTGGGATCACCGCAAACCCCATCGCAAAACCAACAACAAGCGCATTGCGCTGATCGTAACCGATACCGTGCTGCGCTAAATACACGCGCAGATCACCCGCAAACAGAGCGTTTTCCAGCTCACCACTGTAAGACAGAATCAGGGCTGATATACCAATCAACACTGGGATTAAAATCAGCGCATGCCAACCACTGGGGATACGGCGCAGCCAAGCTTTGGGTAAGCGCGACCAAATGAACCCGAGCACTATGGTTGAAGGCGGTAACAAAATCATCAGCGCCAATACTGCGGGCAAATGGCTCTCCACAAACGGTGCAAACCATAGCCCCGCAAGAAAACCGATAATCACCGTGGGTAGGGCTTCCATCAATTCAATGGTCGGTTTCACCACGCGGCGCATCGAAGGCGTCATAAAATAGGCGGTATAAATCGCGCCTAATACCGCAATCGGCATCGCAAACAACATGGCAAAGGCTGCGGCTTTTAAGGTGCCAAAAGCAATCGGCACTAAACTAAACTTAGCTTCAAAATCGTCCGTTGCTGCGGTGGATTGCCAAACAAACTCTGGTTCAGGGTAACTTTCGTACCACACTTTTTGCCACAACGCAGAAAAGGAGACTTCAGGGTTTCGGTTTTCCACCTGCGCTAACCGAATTTTCCCTTGGTCATAACTCGCCAAATACGCTTGATTCTCGGACATCGCCACCAACTGTGGCGCTCGTTGATAAGCACGCTCAAACAGCACCAACTTTTCACTCGTGGTGTAATGGCTTTGCAAAGTGCCATTGCGATAGAAGCTGTAGAAACCTTTCGTGTTGGTATCGGGCAACAAAAACTGCACTTCTGAGGCGAGCTTAAAATTGCGGATATGGTTTAAATGACGCTGACCATCGCGCAGCACATCAAACCACTGTGACACCAGACCATCTTCGTGCACCGCCAGTAAAGAGAACGCCCCTGATAACAAATAGAGTTGCGTGACTTGATGACGGCTATCGCCTTCACTGAGATCGACGATTTCGCGGATCTGATAACTCTGCTTATCCAGTAATGCGACGACAAGCTCAGATCGGGTACGCAAATACAGGGTCTTACCATCTGGGGTCAGCAATAACTGGCTGAGATCGCTGAACGGCACACTCAAACTCAGACGGCTAATCTCTTGTTGCGTCGCGCGATCCAAACGCAAAATCTGGATCTGCTGCGCGTTATCGTACGTGGCAAAAATAAGCGCTTCCGCAGTTAAGGCAAAAGCGAATTGTTGCAGAGGCTGCTCACTTAAGCGGAACGCTTCCGGCAAGGCTAAACGTTCCAAGCTCGGGGTGAATTCACGCCCCTGAGTTGTCATTGAATGGGAGAGCTGCGGATGCACAACGGCCACTTGGTTATCCTGACCTACCAAGGCAAACCAACCTTGAGCAGGGGGTGTTTGTGCCCACAGTACAGGCGTAAAGCCTAACGATTGGGTCTGGATAGGTTGATCGCTGACAGAACGTAATGACCAAAACTGCCCAACGCCATCATTTGACATCAAAAACGCGTTTTCACCGTAAGCACCTATGGTCATCAGTAACGGATCTGTTGTTGATACCGTCTTAACCGCAATGTCACCACGCCATTTCGCATCGCCAAACAGTGGCACCACAACCATGGCTAAATAGATAAAAATCAGTACCAAAGCTCCCAACACACTGACGCCACCACAAGTCACTGCAAAACGCACCACACGGTCTTTCACTAACCGCGCGCGATCACGTTCTTTCAATGAAAATGGCTGTCTGACCATGCTTGAGATTACCTATAGTTTTGGGGAGTGTCATAATATTGCGGTTGGGTGACAATTATATTACAGCTCACAATAAATTACTGAAATCAAAACAACTCTATGACACTAAAGGCACTGCAATAAAAGTGTCACAAAAATCACTTAGTTTGCAGCTCTTTAATGATGAAAACGTCAACTCAAAACGGCATAAGGTAAAGTATGAGTGCGGATAAGCTGTACATCGACAAGGAACTCAGTTGGCTCTCATTTAACGAGCGCGTATTACAAGAAGCGGCAGATAAAACCGTCCCGCTGATTGAGCGGATTCGTTTTCTGGGGATATTTTCCAATAACCTCGATGAGTTTTATAAGGTGAGATTTGCTGACGTAAAACGACAAATCTTGATCAATCGAGAACGGGGGGGCAATGATATCTCCAAACACCTCCTCTCACGCATGCAAAGCAAAGCCCTCAAACTCAACCAAGACTTCGATAACCTCTACAACGAATTGATTTTAGAAATGGCCAGACGGCGCATTTTCTTAGTCAACGAAACGCAACTCGATGAAATCCAACTCAAGTGGGTGAAAAAGTATTTCCACAAAGAAGTGCTGCCGCATGTCACCCCTATCATGCTGCGTGATGACATTGATGTCATGCAGTTTTTAAAAGACGAATACGCTTACATTGCGGTCGAAATGCGCAGTGGCGATGAATTTAAATACGCGCTGATCGAGATTCCAACCGACCAACTGCCACGCTTTGTGATGCTGCCTGAGCAAAAAGGCAAACGGCGCAAAACCATTATTCTGCTCGATAACATTATTCGTCTCTGTCTGGATGAGATTTTCCGCGGTTTTTACGACTACGATACACTCAACGGTTACGCGATGAAAATGACCCGCGATGCCGAGTATGATTTGCGCCACGAAGTCGAATACAGCTTGCTTGAGCAGATGTCAGAAGGCTTAAGCCAGCGCTTAACCGCCCTTCCTGTGCGCTTTGTGTATGAGCGTGAAATGCCTGAAGCCATGCTCAAATTCTTATGCTATAAGCTGAAAATTTCCCACTATGACAGCTTGATCCCCGGTGGACGTTACCACAATTTTAAAGACTTTATTTCTTTCCCCAATGTCGGCCGAGATTATTTAGAAAACAAACCCTTGCCTCCGATGACTTGTGCTGACTTTGAAGGCTATGCCAATGCTTTTGATGCGATTCGCGCGCAAGATATTTTACTGCACTACCCTTATCACAGCTTTGAGCACATGACGGAGCTTGTGCGCCAAGCCTCTTTTGATCCGAAAGTCGTCAGTATCAAAATCAACATTTACCGCGTAGCCAAAGACTCCAAATTGATGAACTCGCTGGTCGATGCGGTGCACAACGGCAAACGTGTGGTGGTGGTGGTTGAGCTGCAAGCTCGTTTTGATGAAGAGGCCAATATCGAGTGGTCACGCATTCTGACCGATGCGGGCGTACACGTTATTTTCGGTGTGCCGGGAATGAAGATTCACGCCAAGCTCCTGCTTATTACCCGTAAAGAAGGGGATGAATTCGTTCGTTACGCGCACATTGGTACCGGCAACTTCCACGAACGTACGGCGCGCATTTACACCGACTTTGCCTTGCTCACCGCCAACCAAGAGCTCGCCGCCGAAGTCCGTGCCGTATTTGGTTACATCGAAAATCCATTCCGCCCCGTCAAGTTTAACCACCTGATCGTATCGCCGCGTAACTCACGTACCCAAATTTATCGTTTACTGGATAGTGAAATCGCCAACGCCAAGGCGGGCAAAAAAGCCGCCATCACCCTTAAAGTGAACAATCTCGTTGATAAGGGATTGATCAATAAGCTGTATGGTGCAAGTGCCGCTGGAGTCAAAATCCGCATGATCATCCGCGGTATGTGCTCTTTAGTCCCCGGAGTGGAAGGTGTCAGTGACAATATTGAGATCATCAGTATTATTGACCGCTTCCTCGAACACCCTCGCGTGTTAGTGGTACATAATGATGGCAATCCACAGGTCTTTATCTCATCGGCAGACTGGATGGAGCGCAATATAGATCACCGAATTGAGGTCATGGCTCCAATTCGTGACGAACGACTCAAACAGCGTATCATTGATATCCTTAATATTCAGTTCATTGATACGGTCAAAGCGCGTCGCATCGACAAAGAGATGAGCAATCAGTACGTAGAGCGCGGTAATCGCAGAAAAGTACGCTCTCAGATTGCCATTTACGACTATCTTAAGAATGTCGAGAAGCAGACTCGTAAAGCAAAAGGGCAACAAGAAACGAATGACAACAGTAGTCAGTAACGCAAGAGAAATCGCTGCCATTGATCTGGGTTCGAACAGTTTTCATATGGTGGTCGCCAAGGTGGTCGATCAAGATCTCCAATTGATTAGCCGCCATAAGCAGCGTGTTCGTCTTGCTGCGGGCTTGGATGAACAAAAAAATCTCGATGAAGAGTCGATCCAACGTGGCTTAGAGTGTTTGGCGATGTTCGCAGAACGATTGCAAGGCTTTGAGCCACGTAATGTCCGTATTGCTGCAACCCACACTCTGCGCCAAGCCAGAAATGCCAATCTGTTTATTCAACGCGCTCTCGACGTGTTGCCTTTTCCAATTGAAATCATTCCGGGCTCTGAAGAAGCCCGGTTGATTTATCTGGGGGTTGCCCATACCCAACCCCAAGCGGATTCTATGCTGGTAGTGGATATTGGCGGCGGCAGCACGGAAATGATCATCGGCAAAGGCTTTGAAGCAGAACTGCTCAACAGTAAGCAGATGGGCTGCGTCAACTTTACCGAGCGTTACTTTGCCAACGGCAAGCTATCACGTAAAAACTTTGCCCAAGCGATTGTCGCCAGTGAGCAAAAATTAGAATCCATTGCCAGCAAATACCGTAAGAAAGGTTGGCAAATGGCGTTTGGTTCTTCCGGTACCATCAAAGCGATTCATGAAGTGTTAATCGGGCAAGGTCATGAAGATGGACTCATCACCTTTGAGCGCCTGAGCAAGTTAATTGAAAAACTCTGCGAATGGGACAGCATTGATGATTTACAACTGCCCGGCTTAACCGATGATCGAAAACCCGTGTTTGCGGCGGGCGTTGCCATTCTTTCCGCGATCTTTCATGGTTTAAACATCAAAGAGATGCATTTTTCGGATGGCGCTTTGCGCGAAGGTCTGCTGTATGAGATGGAAGATCGCTTCAAGTATTCCGATATCCGTTTGCGCACCACTGAAAATCTGGCCGCCAAACATCTGGTCGATTTAGAGCATGCCGCCAAAGTCAAAGGTCACGCGCGTGAATTCTTGGCGCAAGTCGCCAATGAGTTGGGATTACCAGAAGGCAGTGAGCTGTGCTATCTGCTCGAATGGGGCGCTTTACTACATGAAGTGGGGCTGAGCATTAACTTACAAGGCTTTCATCGTCACTCCGCGTATATTTTGCGTCATAACAACATGGCAGGTTTCAACAGCGAACAACAACTCGTGCTCTCCAATTTGGCACGTTTCCAACGTAAATCGCTGAAATTGAATGAGCTGGATGACTTTAGTCTGTTTAAGAAAAAACACATTATTGGCTTAATTCGAGTCCTACGACTGGCGATTGTGGTTAATGGGCAACGCAACGACGACCCTTTACCACCATTGACCCTATCCGCCAAAGATGATGAGTGGCGATTGGAGTGTGAACAGCCAGATTGGCTGGAAAACAATAAGTTGTTGCATGCTGACTTACAAACAGAGCAAGAATACTGGCGTGAAGTCGGCTGGCAACTGCTGTTTTAAGCCAGACTAGTCACTGCAATTCGATGAAAAACGCCCAACTCAAGTTGGGCGTTTTTCATTTCATCACTCAGTCGATGATGGGCTTAATGCCAACTTTGGCTAACTCTTGCTCTGCCACCAGCGCCGTAATCGGCAAATAGCCATCTTTCGCAACCAAGGCCTGTCCCTGCCGTGAAAACATAAAGCGAATAAATTCGCGCTCAATCGGCGACAAATCTCGGTTAGGATTTTTATTCACATACACATACAAATAGCGCGATAACGGGTAGGCTCCCGACAGAATATTGGCTTGAGTTGGCTCAACATAGTCATTCCCTTCACGCGCAATCGGCAGCAGCTTCACCCCAGAAACACGATAACCCACCCCTGAATAACCGAGCGTATTGATTGAAGAGGCAACCGACTGCACCACCGAAGCCGAGCCCGGCTGCTCATTGACTCGGTTCTGGAAATCTCCTTGGCACAGCGCGTTTTGCTTAAAATAGCCGTAGGTACCGGATACCGAGTTGCGACCAAACAGTTGAATATTGCGCTTTGCCCAATCATAAGGCAGACCAAGCTGAGACCAAGTGACAATCGGCTGAGTGGCACCACAGCGCAATGTGGCGGAAAAAATCGCATCCAGTTGCTGGAAATTCAGCCCTTTGATCGGATTATCTCGATGCACAAAAATCCCGACCGCATCAATCGCCACACGCAATGCCGTTGGCTTGTAGCCGTGCATCGCTTCAAACGCGGCAATTTCACTGCTGCGCATTGGGCGGCTCATCGGGCCAAACTGCGCCGTGCTTTCTGATAATGCTGGCGGCGCAGTTGCCGAACCCGAGGCTTGCACTTGCGCATTGACTGCAGGGTAATAGGCTTGAAACTCCTCCACCCACAGCGTAGTCATGCCCGCCAGCGTATCCGAGCCGACGGACAATAGGCTGCCCGAAATACCGCTGACTTTTTCATAGTGTGGCAGCGCTTCATCCAACGCCCAAGCGGTGGATGAAACCAAAACCAATGAACTCAACCAACCAACGCGACTTAGCATGCGGCTCATCCTTTCGCCACCAACCGCTTAGGTAAAACAAACGAAAACTTACTGCCGACACCGACTTTACTGTAGATATCCAAATGCGTGTCATGGTGTGCAAGCGCGTGTTTCACGATCGCGAGTCCCAAACCACTACCGCCCGTATCACGAGAGCGGGCTTTATCGACGCGATAGAAACGCTCCGTTAAACGGTGTAAATGTTGCGGCTCGATCCCCTCGCCTTTATCTTCCACTTCGAGGCAAGCGCCTTTGCCAGTGCGATACCAACGCACATCAATTTGCGCGCCCGGCGGGGTATATTTAACCGCGTTATACACCAGATTCGAAATCGCGCTGCGCAGCTGATCTTCATCCGCCAGCACCTTAAGGCTCTTATCCACCTCAAAATGCAGCTTATGCTGCGCCTCACCACTAAGGCTCACTGCTTCTTTTTCTAACACTTCCAACATGGCTGGTACATCGACCACTTGATCGAGTTCGACCATCGGTGATGCTTCTATTTTCGAGAGCGTCAGCAGTTGGTTCACCAAGCCATTCATCCGGTTGAGCTGCTCGGTCATCACACCATGGGCTTTACTCCACATCGGGCCCGCGAGCACATCCGGATCTTCTGTCATTTCCAGATAACCTTGCAGCACCGTCATCGGTGTACGCAGTTCATGGGAAACGTTAGCAAAGAAATTACGGCGCATGCCTTCGAGCTGTTTAAGCTGAGTGACATCACGCACCACCATCAGGTGTTCACCTTCGGTGTACGGCACTATCCGCAGTTCCAGCATGCGATCACTATTGAGCGGCGAACGCATTTCGAGCGGATCAGTAAAATCATCTTTTTTGAGGTATTTGATAAAGTCCGGCGTACGCAGCAGGTTCGAGATAGGCTGCCCAGCATCGTCAGGCCAACGAAAACCCAGCAAATGCTGCGCAAGGCGGTTACACCACACGATATTGCCTTCGCTGCGAAACACCACCACCGCATCGGGGAGCGATTCCGCACCATTACGGAAACGGCGAATAAGATTAGTCAGTTCTTTGCGTTTTTTACGATGGCGCTGCTGCAAGCGATAAATGCCATTGAACAGCGACTCCCAATTCCCCGTTCCAGAAGGTGGGGTGAGACGTTTTTCATCCCACAACCAAGCGGAAAGGCGAATTTGATGGTTCAAATGCCAGAAAAGCTGCAAAGCCGTCGCTGCCAACAGCAGCCACGGCATACTTCCGAAAATCCATCCCACCACAACCCATGGCAAGTAAAAAAAAGCCAGCTCCCAAGCCAGCTTTTTCCATGTTAAACGTTCAACCATACTGATTTGTTCTACACCCTCTTAGGCTTTGGTTGAAAAACGATACCCCGCGCCGCGCACCGTCTGGATCAGCTTATCATGTCCAGCGTCTTCTAAGGCTTTACGTAGACGACGAATGTGGACGTCTACCGTGCGATCTTCCACATACACGTTGGTGCCCCAAACATTATTGAGTAGCTGCTCGCGGCTATACACACGCTCTTGGTGTGTCATGAAGAAGTGTAACATCTTGAACTCAGTCGGTCCCATATCCAACGGCTGATCGTTAGCGGTCACACGGTGTGAGACCGGATCTAACTTCAAACCTTGAACATCAATCACATCCTCCAACGCCGTCGGAGTGACACGGCGGATCACCGCTTTTAAACGGGCAACCAACTCTTTAGGTGAAAACGGTTTGGTAATGTAATCATCCGCGCCCACTTCTAAGCCGCGAACTTTATCTTCTTCTTCACCACGGGCGGTGAGCATCACAACAGGAATGTTGCGCGTCATCTCTTCGCGCTTCATATGCTTGATGAGGTTGATGCCACTACCACCAGGCAACATCCAGTCAAGCAGGACGAGATCAGGAAAAGGCTCAGCCAGCTTACTCATCGCCGAATCATAATCTTCAGCCTCAACCGCCTGATAGCCCTTTTGTTCAAGCACGAAACACAACATTTCACGAATCGGTGCTTCGTCTTCAACAACCAGAATCCTTCTAGACATAATTGATTAACCTTTGTTTTTCACCAACGCCATGCATTATGGGAAATGTTTATGACACTTTTGTGACCTTTGCAAACAAATTTTCATATAAGGTTCAGGCGAAATTCATATATCCAAACCTCTTAAGCAAAGCAAAGTAACAACTGGAAGATGTGCCTCTTTTTTTGCATTCGGGGTAAGACATTCTCAGCATCTTCCCCTATCATGTCTGGCTTTCTAACCAAGGGAAAACAACAATGTGGTTTAAAAACTGTATGGTGTATCGCGTTAATCGCGAGGTTAACTTCAATGCCGATCAGCTGGAAAAACAGCTGGCCGAATTTCGTTTTACGCCTTGCGGCAGTCAAGATAAACAGAAGTTTGGCTGGGTTTCCGCACTGGGTAAACACGGCGACATGATGACCCACGTCAGTGAAAACCGCATTTTAGTCTGCGCGAAACGTGAAGAAAAAATGCTCCCCGCTTCGGTGATCAAAGATTCGCTCAATGCCAAAGTCGAAGAGATGGAAGCCGAAGAAGGCCGCCCACTGAAGAAAAAAGAAAAAGACGCGCTGAAAGAAGACATCGTCATCGATTTACTGCCACGCGCCTTCAGCAAAAGCCAACTCACGTTTGTGCTGATCATGCCAACCGAAGGCTTAATTCTAGTCGATGCAGGCAGCTACAAAAAAGCCGAAGATGTGCTCTCGCTACTGCGTAAAACCATGGGTAGTCTACCGGTGGTGCCTGCTATTCCTGAAATAGCGGTCGAAACGACGCTGACGCAATGGGTGAAAGATGGCAATCTGCCCCAAGGCTTTAGCCTGATGGAAGAAGCGGAGCTCAAATCGTTACTCGATGATGGAGCCACCATTCGCTGCAAAAAACAAGAGCTGAGCAGCGATGAAATCCTGAGCCACATTCAAGCCAATAAAGTGGTCACCAAGCTGGCGATCAACTGGCAAGACCGAATTCGTTTTGTCCTCGCGGAAGATTGCAGCATCAAGCGCCTAGCGTACAGCGATGAACTTAAAGAGCAGAATGATGACATCCCACACGAAGATCGCGCAGCCCGTCTTGATGCCGATTTCTCCCTGTTGTGCGGAGAAATGTCGGTTTTCCTGCCGGATCTATTCAATGCATTAGGTGGCCTGCCTCACCCTGAAGCCTAATCGTGGACTCAATTTCACCACCTCGGCGTAAATGAGGTGGTGAGAGTTTCACTATGCAGAGTAGGGTTTTTGACGTAAAATTTGCGCCCTTTCCAATACCATCAGGTGGTATTGGCCTGACTTGAGATCAGATTGTAAGAGAAGCAAGCAATGACAACGCCAAAAACCTTTGTTCCAGAACTCCTTTCACCTGCGGGTAGCCTGAAGAATATGCGCTACGCTTTTGCCTACGGGGCAGATGCGGTATATGCCGGCCAACCTCGTTACAGCCTGCGCGTACGTAACAATGAGTTCAACCACGAAAACCTACAAATCGGCATTAATGAAGCCCACGCACTGGGTAAAAAATTCTATGTGGTGTGTAACATTCAGCCGCACAACTCTAAGCTGAAAACCTTCATCCGTGACCTTAAGCCGGTGATTGATATGGGGCCGGATGCGCTCATCATGTCTGACCCTGGCCTTATCATGATGGTTCGTGAAGAATTCCCGCACATGCCGATCCACCTGTCGGTACAAGCGAATGCGGTGAACTGGGCAACCGTGAAATTCTGGGCTTCACAAGGCGTTGAGCGTGTGATTGTTTCTCGTGAGCTCTCTTTAGAAGAAATCGAAGAGATCCGCGAAAAATGCCCGAATACCGAAATTGAAGTGTTCGTGCATGGCGCTCTATGTATGGCTTATTCCGGTCGTTGCTTGCTGTCTGGTTACATCAACAAGCGCGATCCAAACCAAGGTACTTGCACTAACGCATGCCGTTGGGAATACAAAGTTGAAGCAGCAAAAGAAGATGAAGCAGGTCAGATCGTTGAACAGTTTGACCCTAATGCAGCACAAGCCATCGAAGTTCAAAATGAACGTCCAGACACCACCATCGGGGCCGGCAAACCGATTGATGATGTCGTACTGCTTTCTGAGAGCCATCGTCCTGATGAGAAAATGGCCGCCTTTGAAGATGAGCACGGCACCTACATCATGAACTCCAAAGATCTGCGTGCAGTACAGCATGTTGAGCGCCTAACTCAAATGGGTGTGCACTCACTGAAAATCGAAGGCCGTACCAAATCTTTCTACTACTGCGCACGTACCGCGCAAGTGTACCGTAAAGCGATTGATGATGCGGTAGCGGGCAAGCCATTCGATGATAGCCTGATGACTACCCTAGAAAGCTTGGCGCACCGTGGCTATACCGAAGGTTTCTTACGTCGCCATACGCACGATGCTTACCAAAACTACGACTACGGCTACTCGGTTTCCGACACTCAACAGTTTGTCGGTGAATTTACCGGTAAACGCCGCGGCGCAATGGCCGAAGTGGAAGTAAAGAACAAATTTGTGCTCGGCGATAGCCTTGAGCTGATGACGCCAAAAGGCAATGTCATCTTCACTTTAGAAGCGATGGAAAACCGCAAAGGTGAAGCAACAGATGATGCCAAAGGCAACGGTCACTTTGTTTACATTCCAGTTCCGGAAGAGTTGGATCTCAGCTACGCACTGCTGATGCGTAACCTAGTGCAAGGGCAGGATACCCGTAACCCAACAGGCAAGTAATTATGGCGCTACTGATTACCGCCAAATGCACCAACTGTGATATGTGTGAGCCAGAGTGCCCAAACAGTGCGATTTCAATGGGCGATAAGATCTATGAGATCAATCCCGATTTATGCACTGAATGTAAGGGGCATTATGACAAACCGACGTGTCAGTCGGTTTGTCCCATCAGCAACTGCATCATCACCGATCCTGCCCATCGCGAAACCGAAGAGCAACTACTCGAAAAGTTCGTGGTAATTCAAGGGCTCGCGTAAATCGAAAATCCCAGCCAAGTGCTGGGATTCTTTATTACTTCAGAGCTAATCCTTTACGCTGCAAATAGCTGAGCATAAATGGCCGAGACTCTTCAGAAAGCTTAGCGGTAATTTGTTCTGACCATCCCTGCTGTTTAGGATTACCGGAACGTTTTTGGTAATACTCAACCATGGTTCGGTCATATTCTGCGACATCCTCTTTATTCAAAGGCTGGTAGTGGTTTTCATGCAAGATCACCTTCGGAGCCAAGCACGGTTTTAACTCTGGCTCCTGAGCTGGGTGCCCTAAACACATACCAAACAATACCGCGGTATAAGGCGGCAAGTTAAGCAAAGCATCGACTTCATTCGGTGAATTACGTAAACCACCAATATAGACACCACCTAACCCCATCGACTCTGCCGCTAACAAACAGTTTTGCGCCATAATCCCCGCATCAACAGCACCGATTAAAGTGAGCTCCATGAATTCAGGTTTTACGTTCGGATTCAATGCATAGTGCCGCTGATAATCAATGCAAAATACTAAGAACTCAGCCGCACTCGCCACATAAGCTTGATTGCCAGCAAACTCTGCTAATTGCTCACGCATACTGCCATCGGTCACTCGGATCACCGAGATCACTTGCAGTAAGCTGGATGACGAAGCTGCAATACCAGAAGCAATGATCGTCTCAAGTTGCGTTGCAGAAATAGGCTCTTGGGTAAAAGCACGAATAGAACGATGGCTAAGTATGGTATCAATAACAGGATTCATGCGGCCTCCTCAGAAATGTTGTCCATCAAGATAATAAGCGGTGCGTTGCAAAGGTATAAACACTACAGCAAGATGAGAATCAGCACCGAGCAACTGACGTATCTGATCAGTAATCACCTGTGCAATCTGATCCTGAGTCTGCTGTTCTCTTCCAAACCACAATACTTCCACCATGGGATAAACCCCTCCTTCGGCGAAATACTGGGTATTAATCAACTCAAAGGTAAAAGCATTTCGAGCAGTACTGAGTAGAGAGGAAAGCTCATTGAGTAAGGTAGGGACTAGCGATTCAACGATATGCGCTTCTACTGCGCGAAAACGTAAATGAGGCATGACTGATTTTCTCCTTTTTTGCCATCATAACAGCCAGCATGGAGAGGTGCGAGTCATACAAAAAACAAATGATAAACCATTGTTCTAAGGGCTCAAGAAGCAGAATAAGAGAGTTAGAAGGATTGAATAACCGAGATAACGGCACTTTTATCTAGAAAAAAAAACCAGTCCTAAGACTGGGTTTCGTAATAAGTGGCGGAGCGGACGGGACTCGAACCCGCGACCCCCGGCGTGACAGGCCGGTATTCTAACCGACTGAACTACCGCTCCGCTGTCTGGTTAGACGTTTCGTCTACTTTTTTTGCCTTTAGATTTTTCTTAAACATCTAAAAACAACAAGTTAAAGCCTGGCGATGTTCTACTCTCACATGGGGAGACCCCACACTACCATCGACGCTGTTTCGTTTCACTTCTGAGTTCGGGATGGAATC
>OARB01000016.1_pt1 | contig 92235 bp, 84 predicted proteins | sample 1475561 | NCBI WGS metagenome assembly OARB01 (sample SAMEA3360673, study PRJEB22359) | human gut metagenome | biome: ENVO:urban biome; feature: ENVO:human-associated habitat; material: ENVO:feces | place: Bangladesh | collected 2011
GATTCCATCCCGAACTCAGAAGTGAAACGAAACAGCGTCGATGGTAGTGTGGGGTCTCCCCATGTGAGAGTAGAACATCGCCAGGCTTTTAATTTGGTCTAACCAGACAGCGGAGCGGTAGTTCAGTCGGTTAGAATACCGGCCTGTCACGCCGGGGGTCGCGGGTTCGAGTCCCGTCCGCTCCGCCACTTATTCGAGCTTAAGCTCAAAAAACTACAGGGGTGTAGCTCCAATTGGCAGAGCAGCGGATTCCAAATCCGCGTGTTGGGAGTTCGAATCTCTCCACCCCTGCCATATATCGAACCTCAGCAGAAATGCTGAGGTTTTTCTTTACCTGCCATTTAATTAATCTCGTCCTAAGAGTTTTTGTGATTAAGTGACGCATGTAACTTTTCTATTTTTCTCCTTATTGTTAACGGCAATCCGCCACATTGTTTTTGCTCAATCTATTATTTCGTTGAAGTTTTGCGCTTTATACCGAGGAGTGTTTAGAATACCCTCTTAGTTGGTAGATAAAGGAATCGGCATGTCATTCGCGATATTGGGTTTTATTGCTTTAGGCGGCGCGGTTGGTGCTTGCGCTCGTTTCTTAGTGTCCGAAATATGCGTCACTTTATTTGGGCGTGGTTTCCCGATTGGAACACTGACCGTTAATGTGGTGGGGTCATTTATTATGGGGGTTTTGATCGCTTGTGTTGAAAATGAGTGGTTAAGCCCTTACCCATGGAAACAAGTGATTGGCCTTGGTTTTCTCGGAGCATTAACGACTTTCTCGACGTTTTCTATGGATAACGTGCTTTTAATGCAGCAGGGCGCTTTTTTTAAAATGGGGGCGAATGTACTGTTGAATGTCATTTTAAGTATTTCTGCTGCGTGGATTGGTTTTCACTGGTTAATGAAAAGTTGATCAATGAAACAGCCATTTTACTTGGTTAACGAATAAGCTTTATCTATAATGCTTCCACTTGTCGGAGTGCCATTGGGCTGAGACCGTTTATTCGGGATCCGTTGAACCTGATCAGGTTAATACCTGCGAAGGGAACAAGAGAAGACTCTCTTAGGTGACCTATTGTTATTAATAGCGTACTTACCTGTCGACTCATCTCTCATAGCATCTTTCCGTCAAGCATTTCTCCCTCTTATTAAAAAGGAAATGCTATGTCGAACCGTAAACAAGCAAGACTGGAAGCCAAGCGCTTTATTGATACCCTTTCTGTTGAACCCTATCCTAACTCTCAAAAATCTTACCTATTAGGCTCTCGCCCTGATATTCGGGTGCCTGTCAGAGAAATTACTCTCAGCGATACTTTGGTCGGTGGCAGTAAAGATGCACCCATCTTTGAGCCCAATGAGCCTATCTGTGTGTATGACACATCTGGCGTCTATACTGACCCTTCACATGATATTGATCTCTACAAGGGGCTTCCTAAGCTCAGAGAGGAGTGGATTGAAGAGCGTCGAGATACGCACATTCTGCCTAGTATGAGCTCTCATTTCGCCCGTGAACGCTTAGCGGATGAAACTCTAGATGAACTGCGTTATGGCCATTTACCGCGAATTCGCCGAGCGATGGGCCAGCATCGAGTCACTCAGTTACATTACGCACGGCAGGGAATCATTACGCCGGAAATGGAGTTTGTGGCGATCCGTGAAAACTCTCGTCGTCTTGCTCATCAAGATCCAAGTCTACTTCAGCAGCATGCTGGGCAGAATTTTGGTGCTCATTTACCCGATCTGATTACTCCTGAGTTTGTGCGTCGTGAGATTGCAGAAGGGCGCGCCATCATCCCATGCAATATTAATCATCCTGAATCTGAACCCATGATTATTGGCCGCAATTTCTTGGTTAAGGTGAATGCCAATATCGGTAACTCTTCTGTTAGCTCTTCTATTGAAGAAGAAGTCGAGAAGTTAGTTTGGGCGACCCGCTGGGGCGCAGATACTGTGATGGATCTGTCGACAGGGCGAAATATCCATGAAACCCGCGAGTGGATCTTACGTAATAGCCCCGTGCCAATTGGTACTGTACCTATGTATCAGGCGCTGGAAAAAGTGAATGGTGTAGCAGAAAACCTCACATGGGAAGTGATGCGCGATACCTTACTAGAGCAAGCTGAGCAAGGTGTGGACTATTTTACAATTCATGCGGGCTTGCTATTGCGTTATGTGCCGATGACAGCCAAGCGCGTAACGGGCATCGTTTCTCGTGGCGGCTCGATTATTGCGAAATGGTGTCTTTCTCACCATCAAGAGAATTTCCTTTATACCCATTTTCGCGAAATCTGTGAGATTTGTGCGCAATATGATGTGGCTCTATCTCTAGGGGATGGACTTCGTCCTGGCTCGATTGCTGATGCTAACGATGAAGCGCAATTTGCTGAGTTACGTACCCTTGGTGAGCTAACCCAAATAGCTTGGGAATATGATGTGCAGGTCATGATTGAAGGGCCGGGTCATGTACCTATGCACTTAATTAAAGCCAATATGGATGAGCAGCTTAAGCATTGTCATGAGGCGCCATTCTATACCCTTGGTCCATTAACTACCGATATTGCCCCGGGTTATGATCACATTACCTCCGGTATCGGTGCGGCCATGATTGGTTGGTTTGGCTGCGCCATGCTCTGCTATGTCACACCTAAAGAACATTTGGGGCTGCCAAACAAAGAAGATGTCAAAACAGGATTGATTACTTATAAGTTAGCGGCTCATGCAGCAGATTTGGCGAAAGGGCATCCGGGAGCGCAAATTCGTGATAATGCATTATCAAAAGCACGTTTTGAGTTTCGTTGGGAAGACCAGTTCAATCTTGCGCTTGATCCCGTCACAGCACGCGCTTTCCATGATGAGACCCTACCGCAGGAATCGGGCAAAGTCGCGCACTTTTGCTCTATGTGTGGCCCCAAATTCTGCTCGATGAAGATCTCGCAAGAGGTCAGGGATTACGCAAATAACCAGACATTAGACACCACCGTCATTGACTTGGTTATGCCTGCAGAATCTATACAGCTGGCGATGCAAGATAAGTCTCGTGAGTTTTTAGCCTCAGGTGCTGAACTCTATCATCCTTTGGTGAAAGAGCCGATCGAGGAGTAAGTCATGGTACGTTTGGTTTTTCCACGTCACCTATCAGCCTTAATCGGTCACGTGCAATACGCACTGTTGCAAGCCAAGGAACAAGGGGTCGCTATTCAGCATATCCGTTTGGATGTGGGCTCTGAGGCTCAGTTTATTTTAGAGAAGAGTGAAGAGTCTTTGCGAATTGGCAGTAGTTTGTGCTCTCAAAAGGAGGGTTTTGAGCCTTGCGACTACTACCTAGACTATGTGTCTGAAAACCGAGTGTTACCCGAGGCAATGATGTGTAACGCTCGCTGCACGGTGACTGTAGGTCTTCATGATGAATATGGTTTTACGCTGGATAAGTGGCAGTATGGGCATGCTGCAGAGCAACTTATTGTTTATCCATCAGAGAACCATCGATTAAATAGTAAGGTAAATCAGCATCTTGCTTGGGTTTTAGCTACGTTGACCTTAGATTTTTCGATTGGAGATGGTTTGTGCATTGCAAGAGCGGCAATCACTCAAGGGGATAGCGTTTCACGTGAAACATGGCCAACGCAATTCGAGCGTTTCCCTGCAGTGCAATCTAACATTCGCTCTCTATCTACCCAAGTATTTCTAACCACCAGAGCATTTCCAACGATTGATAAAGCAAAATTTAATCTCTATCCCGTAGTGGATGATGTGAATTGGATTGAGCATCTTCTGAAGCTCGGTGTTAGAACGGTTCAGCTGCGAATTAAAGATCCTAAGCAGGGTGATTTGGAAGCACAGATTATCCGAGCCATCGCGTTAGGTCGTGAATTCAACGCACAGGTTTTTATAAATGATCATTGGCAATTAGCCATTAAGCATCAGGCTTATGGTGTGCACCTTGGTCAAGAGGATTTGACGAGTGCGAATTTAACCGAGCTATTAGATGCAGGTATTCGATTGGGGCTTTCGACGCATGGTTATTATGAGTTACTGATAGCCGCAGGAATACAGCCTAGCTACATCGCCCTTGGGCACATTTTTCCCACGACCACTAAACAGATGCCATCAAAACCACAAGGGCTAGTGCGATTGGCCGCCTATCAGCGGTTGGTTAATCAAATGCCTTACCAAGGACAACATGGCATTCCAACGGTGGCGATTGGTGGTATTGATTGCAGAAACATTCGCGATGTTCTCGATTGTGGCGTCACGGCGGTTGCAGTGGTGCGGGCTATTACCGAGTCACCGGATCCTAGCCTTGCAGTACAAGCGTTGAGTTCTGCTTTTGCCGATTTTGTAGATGCGGAGTACAAGTTGATGCCAGCCAGCGAGTCATGCGAGCCACTCAGTTACTTGGCTATGGAGGTAGCGGATGCTCACAGATAAACAGTTTCTTCGCTATCAAAGGCAGATCAGCCTTGCTGAGCTTGGAGAGGAAGGGCAGCAAAAACTGCTTAATTCACGTGTGTTGATAGTTGGCTGCGGGGGGCTTGGTAATGTGGTGGCCCCTTACTTGGTTGGTGCAGGTGTTGGACAAGTGATTATCGCGGATAGTGATAGGCTGGAGTTACACAACTTACACCGTCAGATTTGCTATCACGAGGCACAAATTGGTCACAATAAAGCCGAGCTTCTTGCTCGGTACTTGCGTGAACTCAATTCAGAAGTACGAGTGCGGGTGATTGCTCGGGAAGTAGATGAGCTGATCCTGAACTTAGAAATCAACCAAGTGGATTTGGTGTTGGATTGTAGTGATAACCTTCCAACCCGCCACGCAATTAATCGAGCCTGTTATGCAGCGCAGCGGCCACTCATCAGCGGTGCCGTCATTGGGTGGGAAGGGCATCTCATGGCGTTTGACTATCGCCAATCTACACCTTGCTATCAGTGTGTCGTACCGGATATGGCAGAGCGCCAACGCTGCAGTGACCGAGGCGTTATTGGCCCTGTTGTCGGTATGATTGGTAACGGACAAGCCTTAATCGCACTGCATGCTCTGATGGGGAGCGCCCATTTTCCTGCTAACCAATTACTGCGCTTTGACGGTAAATCTATGAACTGGCAGAGCTTACAGCTTCATCCAGATAAGGTTTGCCCAGTTTGCAGCGTATCGTCACCTGCACAACCGAAGGAGCCGCAACCGTGCTAATGACTATCTACTTGAATCAGCAAGCTATCCAGACTGATATTTCTAGCTCATTATTCCATTTACATGCGCAGCTCAGCCTGCCTAGCCAAGGTTGCGTCTTCAGTCTCAATGGGCAGGTTGTCCCAAGAAGTGAATGGCAACACACCAAGCTTAATTCAGGGGATGAGATTTCCCTTTTCCAAGCGATAGCAGGAGGCTAAATCAGATGCTCAAGATTGCAGATAAAACGTTTCAATCCAGACTGTTTACTGGGACTGGAAAATTCTCTAATCGCCATGTCATGGCTGAAGCATTGGCCGCCTCAGGTTCAGAGTTGGTGACCATGGCGTTAAAGCGGATTGATTTGGCTCAGCGCGACGATGACATTCTTGCGCCGCTACTCAGTATGCAGATGAATCTCTTACCTAACACATCTGGAGCCAAAAATGCTGCTGATGCGGTGTATGCCGCCGAGCTAGCCCGAGAAGCCTTAGCCACGAACTGGCTTAAGTTGGAGATTCATCCTGATCCCAAATATCTAATGCCCGATCCCATCGAAACCCTGCTTGCGGCAGAACAATTGGTGAAGCAAGGTTTTATTGTGTTGCCGTATTGTCATGCTGACCCTGTCTTGTGCAAAAGATTGGAAGAGGTTGGCTGCGCTGCGGTTATGCCCCTCGGTTCACCGATTGGCAGCAATCAAGGCTTGGCGTCGAAAACCTTTCTTGAAATCATCATTGACCAAGCCAAGGTGCCGGTCATTGTCGATGCGGGGATTGGGTCGCCATCCGATGCTGCGCAAGCGATGGAGCTTGGCGCCGACGCTGTGTTAGTGAATACCGCTATTGCCGCGGCGCATGACCCCATCGCTATGGCAAAAGCCTTTAAGCTAGCGGTCGAAGCTGGGCGAATGGCTTATGAATCCGGCTTGCCATCACGAGTAAAAATGGCGACGGCATCAAGTCCATTAACTGGATTTTTGGATTTTGTATCATGAGCTTCATTACCCACTTCCAACAATTAGGCTGGGATGACAGTCGGCTATCGATTTATGGTAAGACAGCGCGGGATGTTGAACGCGCTTTATCTTCACCTAAACGGACGTTAGACGATTTCAAAGCGCTGATTTCACCTTCAGCAGAGCCTTATCTGGAAACAATGGCGCAAATGGCTTATCAGGCCACTCGTCAACGTTTTGGCAATACCATGTCGATGTACATTCCGCTCTACCTCTCTAATCTCTGTTCGAATTCCTGTACCTATTGCGGTTTTTCAATGGATAACCGAATCAAGCGTAAAACACTGAATGAAGTGGAGATTGAACGAGAGATCGCGGCGATTAAACGAATGGGTTTTGATAGCGTTTTGCTGGTGACCGGAGAGCATGAAACCAAAGTGGGTATCGAATACTTCCGTCGGGCACTGCCTATCATCAAGCAAGCTTTTCATTATGTTGCGATGGAAGTTCAGCCGTTGCAGCAAGAAGAGTATGCCGAGTTAATTGGGCTCGGGTTGGATGCGGTGATGGTTTACCAAGAAACGTACCATCCTTCGACTTATGCGCAGCATCATTTGCGAGGCAAGAAAACCGATTTTTGGTATCGACTCGAAACACCCGATAGGTTGGCTAGAGCGGGCATCGATAAAATTGGTATTGGCGCGCTGATTGGGCTTGAGGACTGGCGAACTGACAGCATTTTTGTTGCGGCGCATCTGGATTATCTTGAGCGACAATATTGGAAGACGCGCTACTCAATTTCTTTTCCGCGTTTACGCCCGTGTGAGGGCGCTTTACAGCCGAAATCAGTGATGACGGATCGACAACTTGTGCAGTTGATTTGTGCATTTCGTCTGTTCAATAGCGAGGTTGAGCTTTCTTTGTCTACCCGCGAGTCACCGATGTTTCGTGATCAAGTGGCTAAGCTCGGGATTACCTCAATGTCTGCAGCGTCTAAAACTCAGCCGGGAGGGTATTCAGACCCTAAGGTTGAGTTAGAGCAGTTTGCGGTAAGTGATGAGCGTTCTGCCGCAGAGGTGAGTAGCGCGTTAATGGAGCAAGGTTTACAAGTGGTATGGCATGACTGGCATCGAGCCTATTCAGGCTAATGTTTCACTCAAATTAATGTTTCACGTGAAACCCAAAGCTTGTATTTTACAAAAACGGCATTTGAGATTCGGATAGAGCCTTTTCTGGGTTGAAACTTGGAGTAGAACTGCGATTTCTCGAGGCTAAATCCCATCCACGATAGCGACAAAACAAATAGCAGCAACAAAAAGAAAACCGCCATACGACGGTTTTCTTTTCTATTCTATGCGGATAACCAGCCAGTTTATACGTGACTCAAGGGTGAGGTGGCTTGTTGCAACCACTCACGGACGTGAGCCTCTTTGATAAGCGGACTCACTTCATCCCACACTTTTTGATGATACTGATTGAGCCAATGGAGTTCCGGCTTAGTCAGCAAATTCACCTCAATCGCACGTTTATCGATAGGGCAACGAGTCAATGATTCAAAACCAAGTACAGAGAAATCGCCCTGAGTTGCAAACTCGGTGACCAGCTCTAAGTTCTCGATTCGAATGCCGAACGCATCGGCACGGTAATAACCCGGCTCATTGGAAAGCACCATTCCGGGGCGCAAAGCCACACTATTGTGAACCTTCGCGATACGCTGTGGCCCTTCATGTACACTTAAGAAATGGCCGACACCATGGCCAGTACCATGATCGTAGTCGTAACCTTGTGCCCATAAGTGCTGTCTGGCCAAAACATCAAGTTGTGAACCTGTTGTGCCTTTCGGGAAGCGAGCGCGAGCCAAGGCAATGTGACCTTTGAGTACTAAGGTGAATTGTTGCTTCATCTCTGCGCTGACCTGGCCAATGGCCACCGTACGAGTAATGTCTGTGGTTCCATCAAGGTACTGGCCACCAGAATCGACTAAATACAGGCTATCCATAGAAAGCTGACCCGGCTCAGGCTGATTTTGGTGGTTGTAGTGGCACATAGCGGCGTTTGTACCAGCTGCTGAAATCGTATCAAAACTCAAGTCAACCAAGGTTGGGTCTTGGCGACGGAAGGCTTCAAGTCGATCCGCCAGCTCGGCCTCATTATGCAGGCGACCATTAGCCACTTCATTGTCCAGCCAAGCGAGAAATTGCACCATAGCTGCACCATCGCGAATATGACAGGCACGCATGCCTGCAATTTCCGTGTTATTTTTTGCCGCTTTCGGCAGGAGGCATGGATCCGCTTCGTTGAGCAGTTCAGCGCCCGCATTTTGTAAGGTGAGTGTGAACCATGCATTGCTGGTCGCAGAATCGAGCATGACGCGGCGACCAGAGAGTTGATGCAGTTGAGCTTCAAGCTGATCCGGATGATGCACGCGAACCGTACCTGCTACATGGGCATCAAAATCGGTTGCCAAGCGCGCCGGATCGAAAAAGAAATCCACACTGCTGTCGTTATGGACAATGGCGTGAGAAAGCAACACGGGTAAGCGAGATACATCTAAACCGCGGATATTGAGTAGCCATGCGATAGAATCTAGTTCGGTCAACACGACGCAATCGGCGTTTTTGTCGCGCAGAGTGCTGGCGATCGATTGACGCTTTTCAAGGCTGCTTTGTCCAACACGATCAAGAGGTATTAAGCGCATTTCAGAGGCTGCGGGAACTGGACGATCCTGCCAGAGTAAATCAATCGGGTTACTGCTGACTGCACACAAGTTAATTTTTCCTGCGAGCTGTTTTTGTGCCTGTGTTAGCCAGCTACCACGGTGCATGCGAGGATCGTAACCCACTTTCGCTCCTGCGGGCAGTTGAGTGACGAGCCAGTTTAAATAAGGTTGTTCGATCAAGTGGCAATATTCGAATAGCTCACTAGACACTTGTTTGCGGACTTGAACGGTATAGCGGCCATCAACAAAAATCGCTGCGCCGGAGAGGGTAACGATGGCGGCTCCCGCGGAACCTGTAAACCCAGTTAACCAGTGTAAGCGCTCATTATGCTCAGGAACGTATTCCCCAAGATATTCATCTTCATGAGGAACAATGAAGGCATCAAGTTGCTGGGTGTGTAGCCAGTGGCGAAAATCCGCGAGGCGTTGAGAGTGTAGGTTTGACATCTGAAGTGATCCTTTTTCTAAACAGTCCTTGTTATCTCTTGTGTATGGATTATACGAACCACATACAGCAAGTGGACGAGAGCGAATAAGCTACTCTTTTTGTGTACGCTGCGCAAATATCCGACTATCAACTCAGCGTAAATGAAGCGTATTGGTTTGTATCAGTTCTCGTAACCAGCGCAGCGCAGGGTCATTCTCTCGTTCACGATGCCAAAATAGTGTGTATGCCATAGGTGGAAACTCCATCGGTAATGGTAATTCAACCAGATCCATCTGCTTGGCGACCCAGTGAGTAAAGTGGCTCGGTGCGGTAAAAATAAAGTCCGTATAGGTGCACAAACTGGCTGCACTATTGAAGTCTGGTACGGTAATCGCAATGTCGCGCTCATAGCCGAGATCGGCTAATCGATAATCCAGCAGCCAGCGATCATTTCCATCACAGCGCACTTGTACATGACGGAGGTTGAGATAGCTGGATAAATTCCAATCATACTGAAGTACCGGGTGGCCGCGGCGCACCACACAGCGCTGATTATCGCGGTAGATCTCTTGTTCACAAATGTCAGCAGGAGGCAATAAGGTCAACTTCGCATCATTGATATCAATGTCTTTACCAGTCAGACCGAAATCCAGTTCGCCAACTTGTAATTTACGGAAGGTTTGTTCAGTCCATGCATGGGTGCTGATGCTCAGATGAGGACCGTGGCGAAAAATCGTCGGTAAAAAGTAGGGCATGATCAATGGATAAACACTTTCGACCGCCGCGATCTGAAAGCGATATTCGCTGGATTGGGGGGAGAAATGTGCGGGCTGAGTTAGTAGCTCAAGCTGATTCACCAACACATCCAGTTTGGGTTTTAAGAAGAGCGCCTTCGGGGTCGCATTCAGTCCATAAGACGTGCGAACAAACAACGGGTCGTCAAACTGCTCGCGTAGCTTGGCTAAGGATTTACTCACGGCCGATTGGCTCAGACATAAACGTGCAGCCGCGCGCGTGACGCTTAACTCTTCAATCAATACTTTTAAACAGACCAGTAGATTGAGATCGATACGGGCCAATTTTTCAATTTGCATGAGTTTTTCCAAAATAGAATAACAGCAATGACGATATACCACTGTTTAGCATATCTTGAGCCACGTATCATGCACCGATCTTTAAAATTCAGTCGGAGTGTGAAGTGAAACAAGCAATGCCATCTCAGGTCAGTAAGCAGCAAATGGTGCTACTGACACTACTCGTTCTATTTAGCCCATTGGCGATCGATATTTATCTACCGGCATTGCCTCAAATATCACAAGCGTTTCACGTGGAACACGCTTTAGCACAAGATACGATTACCTGGTTTTTGTTTGCGATGGGCGTCGGGCAGTTATTTGCTGGCCCATTAGCAGATAAGTATGGTCGACGAACTGTTGCATTAGGGGGCATTAGCATTTATGCCTTGAGCGCTTTATTGGCGTGGAGTGCTCAAAGTATTGAATGGATGTTAATGGCTCGGTTGCTACAAGGCTTAGGAGCGTGTGCGACTTCCGTAGCAGCTTTTGCAACAGTTCGCGATTTATTTGGGCCGCAACGCAGCGGTAAGATGATCAGTTACCTCAATGGAGCGATCTGTTTTATTCCGGCACTCGCGCCGATTCTGGGCAGTTGGTTAACTCAGCAATTCGGTTGGCGAGCAAACTTCAGTTTTATGACCGGATTTGCGCTGCTGGTAGGGTTAGCCATGGCTCTACGTCTGCAGGAGAGTAATCCGTACATGGGCAGTCGACCTGCCGTCTTTAAGCTCTCTCGTTATGCCGCCGTATTAAAAGCGCCGACCTTCCTCTTCCACGCATCGCTGTGTCTGCTGGCGATGGCGGTGATTCTCGCTTACGTGACCTCCGCGCCAGTGATTCTCATGGAGCGTTTACAGCTCAGCATGAATGAATTCACCTTCTGGTTTGGCGTTAATGCGGTGATCAATATCATTGCCTGCATGACGGCCCCCAAAGTGATGGATAAATTGGGTACTCGTTGGTCTTTGATCATTGGCATTACTACGTTAATGATCGCTGGCAGTCTAATGCTGGTGCTGCGTAATCAGGCAAGCGCACTGGCGTTCATGTTGCCAGTGTTTTTATCATCGATTGGTTTTGCATGGATACTGGGCGCAGCCGCCGGTAAAGCGTTAGCTCCGTTTGGCGATAAAGCCGGTACGGCGGCGGCATTGCTCGGACTATTCCAGATGAGTGGTTCTGGGCTATTGGTCGGTACGTTGCAACGCATTATGCCTGAGCCGCAACTACTGATCGGTTTGACCATGTGGCTAGCGGCACCTGCGTTACTCATTTTATTCTCACCGCTTGGTTTTCGTTGGCACGCCAGTGTCTCTGAGTGTTGATAGAACAAGATAAATTCACGCTGAGGCTATTTTACTCAGCGTGCATCCTGTGTATATTGTTTGCCTCTTCGATACTGACTAACCGTTTGGAATCCAAAACACCATGTCTCTAACCACCTATGAAATGGCTCGCATTCTGGAACAACTTGATGAATCTCCAGAAAAGGTGATGTATGGCAAGTTGCTTAATGAATTAGGCAATCAAAGCAGTGAACGTATTCGCAGTGCGGCCAAGCAAGTGCCACTGACCGTGCTACGCGATCTGGTTTACCAGTTCCAGCAAGTGATCGAGTCACGCAAGGGCGAGCAAGTCGAAACCATGGCTAAAGAACTCGCTAAACAGGGCATCTCTGCGGAAGAGCTTCTGAATTACTTACAAAAACGCTAATCGAACGCTCATTCCCTATATCGCCTTGTTCGTGTACCACGATAAGTCAATGACAAGGCTTAGTGATACTCAGCGATCCGTTATACCGTTAAGGATTAACGTTACGGCTGATCGGGTTTTGCAGGGAAATCAGCGTTTCGGTGGATTGTACTTCATCGATGGCTTGCAGTTTGTCGATCAATACATGCTGCAGTTCTTCAATCGAGCGGCACATCAGCTTGACGAAAATGTTATAAGCTCCGGTGGTGTAATAAGCTTCAACCACTTCATCCAGTGCATTCAGTTTGGCGAGCGCTGAATGGTAATCACGCGCGGCATTCAAATTAATCCCAATAAAACAACAGACGTCATAACCGAGCTTTTTGGTATTTACGACCACTTCGGTGCCTTGGATAATATCGGCCGCTTTCATCTTCTCTATTCGCACGTGAATCGTAGCTGGACTAACATTAAACTGTTTGGCCATTTCTGCGTAAGGCGTGCGAGCATCGTCCATTAGAATTTTCAGGATGGCGCGATCCAATTCATCGAGTTTGGTGGTGGTTTGCATTGTCTTTCCTGACAGTCATGCCGACATGAAATTAAAGTGTGCTTACTTTACCACCATTAAAACGATTGTTTAACCTTGGAGTCTGACTTGAGCCGATTGCGACACTGGTACAACAAATATGCGCTGCCTCTTGCTGTTGGGTTGGGCTGCTTTTGGACGGCCAACCTAGTCGCGCAAGAACCAACCTTATCGAGCCAACCGTTAGACAATCTAGGAACGAGTCGCGTGCCATGGGACAGCGAGCTTGCAGCAAACGCCATGTTGTGGATTGTGGCGCTTGTCGCCATCATGGTTTTAAGCATCTTAACAGTGCGCCAGTACCACTATATTCAACGCTTACGCACCAACCAAAAATTACTGGAGTCGATCTTTGATCAAAGCACACACTACATCGGTATCTTTGACTTAGAAGGTCGGATTATTTCCTGCAATGGCAAGTTACAGGGACTGCTGTATCGACATGGTGAAAGTTTGCTAAGACCGATCTGGCAGCACAAAGGTTGGGAGGATTCAGCGGTCGAACACATTCAGAACTATTTCTCTGAGTCAGTGCCGCAAACTCGCCAGTTTAACGCCGAAATTTGGCATCCTGAGCTTGGAGCCATCGTGCTGGAGTGTCAGTTTAAGCCGCTACCGACTCGCGAAGAGTCGCAAATTCTGCTTGAAGCACAAGACATTACTTGGCGAAAAATTACCGAAGATAAACTCTTTCAGCGTGAAGCCAGCCTTCGCCATTATTACGATCAGCAGCCAGTGATGATGCTAACCTTGGATGAGCGTAACCACATTCAACAAGTGAATCATTTTGCTGAACAGCTGCTGGGTTATCCCGCCGATGTCATGCTTGGGCACCATATCCGCGATTTTTATCAAGATGAAGAGGTACTGACACCAAGGCAGATGCTACTGCTACCGAGCCGCCATGCTTCTTCTGTTTGGCGGCGAGAAGTGTGTTATCGCCATCACTCCGGTGAAACGGTGTGGGTACGGGAGAACATTCGTCCGCTGGTCGAAACGGGCACGCTGTTAATCGTTGGGGAAGACATTACCGAAACCCGCCAGCTTGCCGACCAACTGGCGTATCAAGCTCGCTATGATTTATTGACCCACACTCTAAACCGAAACCAGTTTGAGCTAGAACTGGCCAAGGCGCTGAAAGAAACCGACAGTCAATTACGCACCCACGCCATGCTGTATCTCGATCTCGATCAGCTTAAAGTGCTCAACGATACCGCGGGCCATGATGCAGGCGATGGCGCGATTCAGTTCTGTGCGAGCATGCTGGAAGATGTGTTGCCCTTTAAAGCCACCTTGGCGCGTATGGGCGGCGATGAGTTTTCCGTATTACTGCGTGATTGCACCGAGCGTGATGCAGTGTTGGTGGCGCAAAGTATTATCCATGCGCTCAGTGAAGTGGCGTTTGTCTGGGAGCATATTCGCTTTAATCTGACCTGTTCGATCGGGATCCGTATGATTGACCATACTGCGACATCACCACAAATGGTGCATGCACAAGCGGATACGGCGTGCCATGCCGCCAAAGAGGAAGGACGCAATCGCTTCAACCTCTATCGACAGGATGATGAGGATTTGCGCCGGCGCCAATTGGAAATGGAGTCGGTGAATCTAGTGCACGATGCGCTCGCCAATGAGCGAATTGAGCTATTTGCTCAGCGCATTGTGCCGCTCAATCAACCCGATGTGTTGCTTCATTTCGAAGTCTTAGTGCGAATTAAAAACGCCGCAGGGGAGTACGTTTCACCGGGCATTTTCGTTCCCGCCTCTGAGCGTTATAATTTGGCGCACCGTCTGGATCGGAAAATTGTCGAGCAGACCTTTAACTGGTTGGAAGCGCGTCCGCAAGTGTTAGATAAACTGGGGCGCGTTTCGATTAACCTATCGGGTAACTCGATTGGCAATCCAGATTTTGTGGCCTTTCTGCTCGAAAGATTGCGCGATAGCCGCATTCCATGCAGTAAAGTCTGTTTTGAAATCACCGAAACGGCTGCGATGCGCAATCTCAATCAAGCGATCAAAGTGTTATCTCAGCTCAAAAGCTTAGGTTGCGTGTTGGCTCTGGATGATTTTGGCTCGGGGCTCTCCTCGTTCGGTTATCTGCAGAAACTGCCGGTCGATATCGTCAAAATTGATGGCATTTTTGTGTGTGATATGGACAAAAATGAGATGGATCGCTTGATGGTCCGCTCTATCCATGAATTGACCAAGCAGATGGGCAAAAGCACCGTGGCGGAGTTTGTTGAAAACCAGCAGATACTTGAGGCTTTGCAGCAGATTGGTGTGGATTACGCGCAAGGCTATCTATTCAGCCGCCCACAACCGATCGCTGATTGGGTTGCCGAGCAACTCAAAGAGAAAGCGTAGGGTTTGCCGATAAAATCCGCTACACTGAGCGCCGTTTTATCTCGGTTTTCGGAGTTCCCTTGTTGATTCAACTGATTTGCCAAGCGCCTCAACGTGCGCAAGAGTTGGAGCAGATTGCTGCGCGTTGGCAACTGCAAGCCAGTGATGATAGCCCATTTGCTTTGGTACTCAGCGAAGAGCGCCTTGAGCTACGCAAATTAGATGAACCTAAACTGGGGGCCATTTACGTCGATTGGGTAGAAGGTGCAGTCGCACACCGCCGCAAATTTGGTGGTGGTAAAGGGCAATCGATCGCCAAAGCGGCTGGGCTAAATAAAGGCGTCACGCCAGTGGTTTTAGATGCAACGGCGGGTTTAGGCCGTGATGCGTTTGTGTTGGCGTCCTTGGGCTGTCGGGTACAGATGGTAGAACGACATCCTGTGGTTGCCGCCTTACTGGAAGATGGTTTACAGCGCGCCAAACAAGATGATGAAATCGGTGCCTGGGTCAGTGAGCGCATCAGTCTGCTGCACGCCTCAAGCCATGATGCACTGCAGCAATTGGCCTCCGATCCGAATTTTACTTCGCCCGATGTGGTCTACCTCGACCCCATGTATCCACACCCCGAAAATAAGAAAAAAACCGCCTTGGTCAAAAAAGAGATGCGCGTATTTCAGTCTCTGGTGGGGGCGGATAATGATGCCGATGCTCTGCTTGAACCTGCGTTGCAACTGGCGCAAAAACGGGTTGTGGTTAAGCGGCCTGATTACGCGCCGTGGCTGGGTAATCGAAAACCGAGCATGGCGATGGAAACCAAGAAAAACCGGTTTGATGTTTATGTGATTGCCGCGATGAGTGGCGAATAGCGCGCTGGCCAATCAAGCCGCTTTGCTCACGAAGCGAGGGCACACCACAATCTGACTTGTGTTTTTGGATGAAGGACGTAATATCTGCGTCTGAGAATAATTCGTATTTTAGCTGGAGTGGTTGTGGCTAAACGTCTATGCAAACTCAGTCGTCATGAGATTGCGACTTCCCTAAGTGAAATTGAGCGTCTGGTCGCTGAGCCGCAGTTTTTGTGTCGGGCTTGTGCGCGCGTGGCGGGGGATAAAAAAAGCTTGTGTAAACCGCAAGCCATGAGTCTTCCGGCGCCCGTAGCGACTGTGGTGGCACTTCCTGCTCATGAAAGTGGGGTGGTCAGCCTGCTTCCCAAAGCCAGCCTTAAAAAGCAGCGCAAATTCCACAAAAAGCTGGAAAAAGTGCTTAAAAAGCAGCGTAAGTTAATGAAAAAGCAGCAACTGCTAGAAGGCAAAGTTGGACAAAGGCATCCAACACCAGTGGTAGAGAGAGCGACAGCGCAGAGCATGCATTGAGCTGAATCATTGCGCTGAAGTGTCAACTATCGCAGACCTAAAAAAGCCCATCTCCGATGGGCTTTTGCGTCTCTTGATGAGTCATTTCATCTCGGTTAGAGCAAACCTTGACGCTGATAATCCCTTTCTACTCGGCGTTTCACCCAAGTTTCATTAATCCACAGCGAGCCAAGAATAATCGCACCACCTAGCGATAAGCGCACCAAATCGACTTCGCGGTTCCAAATCAGAATATTTACCACCAAGCCTGCGGGTACCAAAGCGTTATTCATGATGGCTAACGCTCCCGCGTTGACCATGCAGGCGCCTTTGTTCCAAGCAAAGTAACCAAGCCCAGAAGCAATCAGTCCCAAATAGACCAAGATGCTCCATTGCACTGAGGTCGTCGGGAGCTTTTCCGGATTACCCAGCAGCAGAAAAGCAACGCTGGCCACCAGCAAAGCGCCTAGATAGAAATAGCCAAATACCGTGTGTTGGGGCAATTCGGTAGACTCTTGTTCCATCACATATTTGTAGCCGACTTGGCCAATCGCAAAGCAGAGGTTGGCTCCCTGCACGACAAGAAAACCGGTCACGAAGTGTTCATTAATGCCAGCGAATTTAATGAACACGGCACCGAGCACAGCGATAAAAGCGGTCACTAAATACCAAGGCGAGAAACGCCCTTTAAGAAAATCGTAAATCAGCGTGACATAAATCGGGGTAAAAACGGTAAACAGTAAGACTTCGGGAACCGAGAGCAGCAAGAAAGACTGATAGTAGAAACAGTACATCAAGCCAAGCTGAACGCCGCCAATCGCCATTAATTTGGCAATCAGGGCGCGCGGTACACCTTTGAAACGCAGAAAGGGAATGAAGACTAAACTCGCGAGAGCCACTCGCATCCAAACGGCAAACCAAGAATCAACCTGACCAGCGAGATAAACGCCGATCAGGCTAAATGAAAATGCCCATAACAGGGTGACTGCTGAAAGATAAACCATAACGCTATTGAATGAGTGAATGGAAATCAGCAGTCTACCTGAGTATTTTCTGTTCGTCAGTCGTTGAGTGGAATGACTAACATATCCACTGGCGAGCTGTTGATCAGTTGCCGTGTGGAAGAGAGCAGTTTGCTCCAGAAATCTTGGTGATGGCCACACACCAGTAAATCCACGTTAAACTCGCTGATGGTTTCGCACAGCTCATTGGTTAAATCGCCGCTACCGACCAAGGTATGCTTGATGGGGTAATTGGCATGCTGCGCCAAATCCTGCAGTTGCTTTTGTGAAGCTTCCATCGCGTGATGTTGCGTTTCGGCCAAATTAATGTCGATAAGGCCCGTGTACAGCTCGGCGTAGTTCACGTCGATATGAATAAATGAGACTTCCGCATTGAGAGGTTTGGCCAGAGCCACCGCTTTTTCAACCAGCAGTTTGCTGTCTTCAGACAGGTCGACCGCAACCAAAAGATGTTGATAACTCATTGTACTGACTCCTATTCGGGTGACTAAACACAGCGTAGCACTGGAGTGGCGATTTTTTTGTCGCAGCGATCTCAGTTTGATGGCGATGGGTTAGGTGATGACTACAATAACTACCGAACATGCTATAGTGCGTTCAAATAGTTAGAGTGAATCAGGAGTTTTTTATGTTGTCGCAAGCGATGGTAGAACATCTCAATGAGCAAATTAACCTCGAATTTTTTTCATCCAATCTATACTTACAAATGAGTGCTTGGTGTGAAGACAAAGGATTTGACGGAGCTGCAGAGTTTTTACGCGCTCACGCGGTAGAAGAAATGCAGCACATGCAGCGTCTGTTCACTTATGTGAGTGAAACCGGTGCATTGCCAATCCTTGGTGCGATCGCTGCGCCACGCCACGATTTTGCTTCACTGGGTGAAGTGTTTCGTGAGACGTACCAACATGAACAGAAGATCACGCAACAGATTAATAAACTGGCTCATGTGGCGTTCACCTCCCAAGACTACTCAACATTTAACTTCCTTCAGTGGTACGTGGCTGAACAGCACGAAGAAGAGAAGTTGTTTAAAGGGATTTTAGATAAGCTAGAGCTGGTCGGTGAAGATGGTAAGGCGTTGTTCTTTATCGATAAAGATCTAGCTGCATTGGCAAAAAAAGGCTCATCTTCTGTCATGGATGCCCCTGCTGAGTAAGATCAGCAAAAAGACAAACTGAAGCGATCGTCTTTTTCTCTGGGCATTCTCAACACAAGATGTAGGGAGGAAAAGATGATCAGTGGAGATACCATTCTATTTGCGCTTATGCTCGTGACTGCGATTAATGTAGCACGTTATGTGACAGCGCTGCGCTCGCTTATTTACATCATGCGTGAAGCTCACCCGCTCCTTTATCAACAAGTCGATGGGCGCGGCTTTTTCACCACCCATGGCAATGTGACTAAGCAGGTGCGTTTATACCATTACCTGAAAAGTCGTGAGTATCACCACCATCATGATCCTGTGTTTACTGGTAAGTGCGATCGGGTACGTGAGCTGTTCATTTTATCGGGTTCACTGTTGGTGCTCACCACTGTCGTCGCGTTTATGCTTTAGTGCGCCGGAGAGCTTTTCGAATGCGGTTTGCCAACACGTGCATTGCGTTGGCAGAGTAGCGATTTGCCGTTAGAATAGCCGCCCAAGTGAGTAAGGATGTGCACTCAGCACATCCTTTTTTTATGCGATTAGGTGGCAGTGATGAGCAAAACAGTCGATGTGGTAATTATTGGCGCAGGTGCGGCGGGATTGATGTGCGCAGCACAGGCGGCGCGACGCGGCCGTCAGGTATTGCTGCTCGATCATGCTAAAAAACCGGGGCGAAAAATTCTGATTTCCGGTGGTGGACGCTGTAATTTCACCAATTACGATGTCTCGGCGGCGAACTACTTGTGCCAAAACCCACACTTTGTGAAATCGGCGCTGTCGCAATACACCAACTGGGATTTTATCTCGCTGGTCAGCAAATACGGTATTGCCTTTGAAGAGCGCGATCACGGTCAGCTGTTTTGTCTTGATTCGGCCAAAGAGATTGTAGACATGCTACTCAGCGAGTGTGACCAACCGAATATCGAGCAGCGCTATCAAGTTGAAATCAGCGCCATAGCCCACACCGAGCAAGGTTTTACTCTGCAAACCACCATAGGTGAGATTGAGTGCGCGTCGCTGGTGGTTGCCACCGGCGGTTTATCGATGCCGAAACTGGGTGCCACGCCGTTTGGCTACAAAATTGCAGAGCAGTTTGGCTTGCCCGTGATCAGTACCAGCGCAGGTTTAGTGCCATTTACGTTGCATGTGCAAGATAAGGAAGATTTCGCGCCGTTATCGGGTGTGGCGATTCCTGTTGAGATGCGCGCAGAATGCGGTAAAACCTTCAAAGAAGCCTTGCTCTTTACTCACCGCGGCTTATCTGGCCCCGCGGTGCTGCAAATTTCCTCTTATTGGACGCCAGGACAAACCATTACCACCAATTTAGTCCCCGACGTGGATTTGGCTGAGTTGTTGAGTAGTGAAAAAGAAGCGCACCCGAACCAGAGTTTGAAAAATACCTTATCGAAAGTGTTGCCCAAGCGGCTGGTTGAAGTGCTGATTGAACGCCAACTGTTTGCCGATAAACCGCTGAAACAGTATTCCCCCAAAGAGCTCGACGCGGTGCAAACCCGTTTAGAGCAGTGGTCGATTGTGCCAAACGGTACCGAAGGCTATCGCACCGCAGAGGTGACGCTTGGTGGCGTGGATACCGATTGCCTCTCATCCAAAACCATGGAGTGCAAAACCGTCAAAGGCTTATTCTTTATCGGTGAAGTGATGGATGTGACTGGCTGGCTCGGCGGCTATAACTTCCAATGGGCTTGGTCGAGTGGCTACGTCGCCGGCCAGTGGGTTTAGGGGTTAAGTTTTGCTTCGCTAGGTTGCGCTTTACGGCCTTGCCACTGCTGAACCACAAGTCCCGCAATAATCAGCACTAAACCGATCAAAGTGGTTGGGTGGATCGCTTCGCCAATGATGGTCGCGAGTAGAAACAGCGAAATAAAAGGCGAAGCAAAAATCAGGTTACTGATGCGTGCGGTGTTCTGGGTATTTTTCAGTGCGCTGAGCCAGAGTACAAACGTAATGCCCATTTCAAACAGTCCCACGTAAGTGACCGCTAACCAACCTTGGGTGGTGATGCCTTGCCAATTGAGGTTTTCGTGCCAACACAGCGCCAGTGCAAACGGGATTGCCAGCAGAAAGCCGAGTAACACCCCAACGATCGGATCAGCTTTATTTTTGGTGTTGAGAATCCAATATCCCGCCCACAGCAGAGTCGACAGCAGGGCGAGACCAACCCCGAGTGGACTTTCAAATTGCAGGCCGAGCAGATCGCCTTTTGTGGCGATCACCACCACACCGAGATAACTCATTGCACAGGCGATCCAATCTTGTTTACGAATGCGTTGGCCGAGAAACAGTGCCGCCATCAAGGTGAGAGTAATCGCCCAACTGTAGTTGATGGCTTGCGCTTGTGAAGCGGGTAGCAGCGAATAGGCTTTAAACAAAATCAGGTAATAGGCGAGTGGGTTAATCAATCCAAGCAACAGGTAGTAAAACGGATTTGCCAGTAAAGTGGGGACGATCAGCTTAAGCTTGTCCATCGCAGCACAAATCACCAGTAACGCGAGTGCGGAGACAATGCTCGCCACGGTCACCATTTGCAGCGGGTTTAACTCGGCCAGCGTCAATTTAAAGGCAGTCGCGACCGTTGACCACAACAGCACCGAAGCCAAGCCCAAACTCAACGCGCGTTTTTCATTCATCCTGAAACTCTCTTATCCTTGTTTTTCGCTAGTCTAGGGGAGAATAAACGCGCAACAAACTGGACATTTATCCAGTGCCGAAATACCATTTTGATCGAGATAAATCACAGTAAGTGTTCAACATGCAATGGATTTTTGAAAATCAAAGCGCATTGTGGTCGGCGTTAGTGAGTGCAGGCGCCACTGGGGTGGCGATCGGCTGGTGGGTCAAGCAGCGCTACCAACTGAAAACCCAATTGCTTGAGCAACAACTTGAGCAGCAGAGCCACTGGCATGCGCAGCAAATTCAGCAGCTTAATGAGCAGCTCACTACCGCGCAGCAAGAGTTGGATGAGCTGGATGCGTTACGTGACAAAAACGAATTTGAACTCAAGCAATCACACGGCAAGTTAATGGCAGTGCTGGAAAAGCTGCGTTACTTTGAGGCGGTGAAACAAGAGCGCCAGCAGTATGCCGATGAGCTAAACCAAGTGCGCGCCGCGAAAGCCGAGTTAGAAAGCCAATTGCGTGAACAAGAAGCGCGTCATCAGCAGCAGTTGGTGGCGAGCCAAGAAAAATTGCAGCTGCTTGAACGAGCCGAAGAGCGCCTAAAGCAGCAATTTGAGCATTTAGCCAATCAGGTGTTTGAGCACAAAACCGCCACGGTCGATGTGCAAAACCGCCAGAGTTTGGAAGGTTTGCTCACACCACTTAAAGAGCAGCTCGAAGGTTTTAAAAAACAGGTCAATGATAGCTTTAACCACGAAGCCAAAGAGCGTCACACCTTAGTGCATGAACTGCGTAACTTGCAGCGCCTTAATGAGCAGATGGCCAAAGAAGCGGTCAACCTGACTCAAGCGCTGAAAGGGGATAACAAGCAGCAAGGCAACTGGGGCGAAGTGGTGTTGGCGCGTGTGCTAGCGGAATCTGGGCTGCGCGAAGGGCATGAATACCAAACTCAAGTCAGCTTACAAAACGAAGCGGGTAAGCGTTATCAGCCAGATGTGATTGTCCATTTGCCGCAAAACAAACAGGTAGTGATCGACTCGAAAATGGCTTTGGTCGCGTATGAGCGTTACTTCCATGCGGAAACCGATAGTGAGCGAGATAGCGCATTACGTGAGCACTTACTTGCGCTTCGTAACCATATTCGTGGGCTAGGGCAGAAAGATTACCATCAACTCAAAGGCATTCAGAGCCTCGATTACGTGCTGATGTTTATTCCGGTTGAACCCGCGTTTCAAGTCGCGATTCAAGCCGACCCAAGCTTGGTCAACGACGCGATGGAGCAGAACATTATTTTGGTGAGCCCCACCACTTTGCTGGTGGCGCTGCGCACCATTGATAACTTATGGCGCAACGAGCGGCAGAATCAAAATGCGCAGCTGATCGCCGAACGTGCTAGCAAGTTGTACGATAAGCTGCGTTTGTTCGTAGAAGACATGGAAGGGCTAGGCGGCGCGCTGGATAAAGCCAATCAGAGCTACCAAGGGGCGATGAATAAGCTGGTGACTGGGCGTGGTAACGCGATTCGTCAGGCGGAAAGCTTCAAACAGCTTGGGGTGGAAATCAAACGTTCTATCCCTCAGCCATTGATTGAACGCGCACAACAAGCGCCGGATCAGGAAAATGCCCCTTTAGTAGAAAGACATCCGATTGAGGATAAAGTAAACTAATCGCCCGCAGTCGCCGCAGTCATGACGGCCAAAGAGGAAAAATAATGACGGACACCAACGTGCTAGCAAACTCTGCAACAGACAATCAGGAAACGACCCACTTTGGGTTTGAAACCGTACGTAAAGATGAAAAAGTGCATAAAGTCGCGCAAGTGTTTCACTCGGTTGCGGCCAAATACGACATCATGAATGACCTGATGTCGGGCGGTATCCACCGTTTATGGAAGCGCTTTACCATCGATTGTTCAGGCGCACGTCCGGGACAACGCATTCTCGATTTGGGCGGCGGTACAGGCGATTTAACCGCGAAATTCTCGCGTATTGTGGGCGAGAAAGGCCATGTGATTTTGGCCGATATCAATAACTCTATGCTCAATGTTGGCCGCGATAAACTGCGCGACAGCGGCGTGGTCGGTAATGTGCATTACGTGCAAGCCAACGCCGAAGAACTGCCTTTCCCAGACAACTATTTTGACTGCATCACCATCAGTTTCTGTCTGCGTAACGTGACCGACAAAGATAAAGCGCTGCGTTCGATGTTCCGTGTATTGAAACCCGGCGGCCGCCTGTTGGTGCTGGAGTTTTCTAAGCCGATCCTTGAGCCGCTGTCTAAGCTTTATGACACTTACTCGTTCCATATTTTGCCTAAGATGGGGCAACTGATTGCCAATGATGCAGACAGCTATCGCTATCTTGCTGAGTCGATCCGCATGCATCCGGATCAAGAGACTCTAAAAGGCATGATGGAAGAGGCGGGTTTTGAACAAACCACTTATTACAACCTGACCGGCGGCATTGTGGCGCTGCATCGTGGTTACAAATTTTAAGGGCTGCTATGTCATTGCTTGCAACCATGCCACTGTCTCCTTTGCTGACCGCGGTGATTGAAACCACGCTCAATACGCTCATCAACGATGATCCGGCGTTAGGCCGCAAACTGCTGCGCCTGAAAGGCAAAGTGATTTCGCTGCATCTGCGAGAGTTAAATCAATCCCTGACCTTTGTGTTCAGTCAGCGCATCGATGTGATGACCGGCTTTGAAGGCCAGCCGGATTGCTATCTGGCATTAAACCTCTCGATTCTTCCTCAGTTGCGTGAGCAAGCCAATATTACCCAGTTGATCAAGCAAGATAAGCTAGAGCTGGAAGGCGATATCCAACTGGCGCAGAAGTTTTCCGAGCTGATGACCGATTGCAAACCGGATGTGGAAGAGTGGTTATCGCGCATCACGGGTGATGTGGTGGCACACAGTGTCGTGCATGGTGTGAAAAGCATCGTCGGCGCGCTAAAACAGCAAGCGCATAAGCATCAAAACCACTTGGCACAGGTGCTCACTGAAGAGTGGCGGATTGCGCCGCCACCGTTGGAAATTGCCTATTTTTGCGATCAAGTGGATGACGTGAAAAGTCACGCTGCGCGTTTAGAAGCGCGTTTGAACCAGTTACTGGAAAAAGCATGAAACCTGCAGAGCTGAAACGTTTATACCGGATAGTTAAAGTTCAACTCGAATATGGCTTAGATGAGCTGTTGCCAGAGCATCATCTGACCCGAGCGCCGCTACTGGCGCGTAAATCTCTTTTTTGGCTGCGCAATCAACACGCCGATAAAGCGTTAGGCGATCGTTTACGTTTGGCACTGCAAGAACTTGGCCCGGTGTGGATCAAGTTTGGGCAGATGATGTCGACTCGCCGTGACCTATTTCCGCCGCACATCGCCGATCCCTTGGCTATGTTGCAAGATAAAGTTGCGCCGTTTGATGGCCTACAAGCCAAGCAATTGATTGAAGAAGAACTCGGTGCACCGCTGGAAACTTGGTTCGATGACTTTGATATCAAACCATTAGCTTCCGCGTCGATAGCCCAAGTACACACCGCCAAGCTCAAGAGTAATGGTCGTGATGTGGTGCTGAAAGTGATTCGTCCGGATATTCGTCCGCAGATTGATGCCGACATCAAGCTGATGTATCGCGTGGCACGCATTGTGGCTAAAGCGCTGCCGGAAGCACGCCGCTTAAAACCGGTGGAAGTGGTACGCGAATACGAGAAAACCTTGCTCGATGAGTTGGACCTGCGCCGTGAAGCGGCCAATGCGATTCAGCTGCGCCGCAACTTCGAAAACAGCGAAGAGTTGTATGTCCCTGAGGTGTTAACTGATTTCTGTAATGAAACTGTCATGGTTTCTGAGCGAATATACGGCATCCAAGTTTCTGACTTGGCAGGACTTCATGCCAACGGTACCAATATGAAGTTACTGGCGGAACGTGGCGTGAGTGTGTTTTTCACCCAAGTGTTTCGCGACAGTTTCTTCCATGCGGATATGCATCCGGGTAACGTGTTCGTCAATCCTAACCATCCTGAAAACCCGCAATGGATTGGTTTGGACTGCGGCATAGTCGGGACACTGAATAGCGAAGATAAGCGCTATCTGGCCGAAAACTTCCTCGCCTTCTTCAATCGTGACTATCGCCGCGTAGCGCAACTGCACGTCGATTCCGGTTGGGTACCACTGGATACCAATGTTGATGAGTTTGAAGTGGCGATCCGCATGGTGTGTGAGCCGATTTTCGCCAAACCGCTGTGTGAGATTTCATTTGGTCACGTGTTACTGAATCTGTTTAACACCGCGCGACGCTTCAATATGGAAGTGCAGCCGCAGTTAGTTTTGCTGCAAAAAACACTGCTGTATGTCGAAGGCTTGGGGCGTCAGCTCTACCCACAACTCGATTTATGGCAAACCGCCAAACCGTTTTTAGAAAAGTGGATGGCTAACCAAGTGGGGCCACAAGCTTTCTTGCATGCATTGAAAGAGCGTGCGCCCTTATGGTTTGAAAAAATGCCTGAGCTGCCAGAATTGTTGTATGACAGCTTAAAGCAAGGTCGTAACTTGAATCAGCGTTTAGATAATCTTTATCAAGGTTATCGCCAATCCAAACGCCAACAAGGGACGGGAAAGTTTTTGTTTGGTGTTGGAGCCACATTAGTCGTATGCTCGGCGATATGGATCTCCAACCAATTAGAACCTTTAGCGATCGGTAGCGCGACCATTGGCGTGTTATGTTGGCTATTGAGTTGGCGAGCTTATCGCCAGTAAGCGCCTTGTCGCGTCGATAAGTTCGAAGATTTGTTCACACATAACCCGAGGTAAAAGAGATGGGTGGTATCAGTATTTGGCAACTTCTTATCATTGCAGTGATCGTGGTATTGCTGTTTGGCACTAAGAAACTGCGTGGTATTGGCAGTGATTTGGGCAGCGCGGTCAAAGGCTTTAAGAAAGCCATGTCGGAAGAAGAGTCAAACAGCGCAGCAAATCAGAAAGATGCTGACTTCGAAACCAAAAATCTTGAGCAGGCCAAAACCAATGCGTCTGCTGAAGTGAAAAAAGACAAAGAGCAGGCATAAGTCGTGTTTGATATCGGTTTTTGGGAACTGGTATTGATCGCTATTGTGGCGCTGGTGGTGCTTGGCCCTGAGCGATTACCCCATGCGATTCGCAGCGTGGCAAAGTTTGTCTCTGCAGCGAAAAGCATGGCCAATAGCGTGAAGGATGAGTTAGCGCATGAGTTGAAAGTGCAGGAGTTGCAAGAAAACCTGCGCAAAGCCGAGCAGATGGGGATGCAAAATTTATCTCCTGAACTGCAAAAATCGGTGGAATCACTCAAGCAAGCCGCGCAGGAAGTGCAGCGTCCTTACGCCGCAACGCCGAGCAGTGAAGCTAGCTCTACCAGTAGCAACCCCAGTTCGGCTACAGAGCCCGATGTTCGCCTCGATAGCGCGTCGCAACCGGCGGAAAAAAAGGCCGAATAAGCGTTTTTTAAGCTCTCTTTATCAAGAGTTATCCTAGGTTTCAGTACTGATGTGATAACTCTTTTTTGATCTGTTACATGAGGTTTGCATGTCTTCCGTTGAACAGACCCAACCTTTGATCAGCCATTTGTTGGAACTGCGTAATCGCCTACTCAAAGCGGTGGCGGCTGTGGTGGTGATATTTATTGGCTTGATCTATTTCTCGAATGAAATTTACGAGTTTGTCTCAAAACCCCTAGTCGAGCGACTTCCCGCGGGCGCAACCATGATTGCGACCGATGTGGCTTCACCCTTTTTCACGCCTTTAAAACTGACGTTGATTGCCGCGGTGTTTCTCGCGGTGCCTTTCATTTTGTATCAGGTGTGGGCTTTTGTGGCTCCCGGTTTATATAAGCACGAACGGCGTTTAATCTTCCCACTGCTGGTCTCTAGCTCGCTGCTGTTTTACTGCGGTGTCGCGTTTGCCTATTTTGTGGTGTTTCCGCTGGTGTTTGGATTTTTCACCGCCATTTCACTCGGTGGTGTGGAGTTCGCGACCGATATCGCGAGTTATCTCGATTTTGTATTGGCGCTGTTTCTAGCCTTTGGTATCGCGTTTGAAGTGCCAGTTGCGATCATTCTGCTGTGCTGGACGGGCGCAACCACGCCTAAAAGCCTATCGGAAAAGCGTCCATACATTATCGTTGGTGCGTTTGTAGTTGGTATGTTACTGACGCCGCCGGATATGATTTCGCAAACGCTACTCGCCATACCTATGTGCTTGTTGTTTGAAGTTGGTTTGTTCTTCGCTCGTTTTTATACCCGTGATGAAGCCGATGAAGGACAAGAGGAAGAAGAATAAAGAGCCGTGCTTTGAGCGCTGCGTAAAGTCAAGAAGGGCACCTTATCGGTGCCCTTTGTTTTTGGATCAGCACAAAGTTTGACCGACTTCGCTTTTTGATGATGTTGTCATCGCCATCTTTGATTTAAAGCAAATCTATCTTGGTTAGTGTTCGCACCGCGGCGAATTTCTACTATTCATATAAGCAGGCTCTAATTTAAAGCGATTCGTAAACGCTTAGAGCATAGATTCAGTTGCACATCAGGAGCCGTAACACATGTCAGCAACGTAAAGCCACAATAAAACCAATAACATAAAACAAGGAAGCCATTATGAAAGTCGTTCTTACCTCGCTGAGCTTAGCGATATCCCTCTCCCTCGCTGGGTATGCTTTTGCGGCATCGCCAAGAAACGAACCTGTTTCCCCCATTTTACCTGCGCAGGAAATCCACATTGGAAAAGCCGAGTTGGGTAAAAAACTGTACTTTGATCCGCGCTTATCCAAGTCAGGGTTTATCTCGTGTAACTCATGCCATAACTTGAGCATGGGCGGCAGTGATAACTTAAAAACGTCCATCGGTCATAACTGGCAACAAGGTCCAATCAACTCACCGACTGTGCTCAATTCCAGTTTGAATATCGCCCAATTTTGGGATGGTCGAGCGGCCGATCTGAAAGAGCAGGCGGGTGGGCCGATTGCCAATCCGGGTGAAATGGCTTTTACGCATACGTTAGCCATTGATGTGTTGCAATCAATCCCAGCTTACGTGAGTGAGTTTCGTCTAGTGTTTGGTAAGCCAACCCTCGATATCGATCAAGTGACTGAAGCGATTGCGGAGTTTGAAAAGACCTTAGTGACCCCATACTCACGTTTTGACCAATGGTTAATGGGGGATGATAGCGCGATAACGGCTCAAGAGCTGGCAGGCTATGAATTGTTTAAAAACTCGGGCTGCGTGGCTTGTCATAACGGCAGTGCGTTAGGTGGCAATTCGTTCCAAAAAATGGGTTTGATTGAACCGTATCAAACCAACAATAAAGTCGAAGGACTCAGTGCGGTAACCGGCGCTGACGCCGATCGCTTTAAATTTAAAGTCCCGACACTGCGCAATGTGGCGTTAACGTATCCCTACTTCCATGACGGAGAAGCGGCCACGCTTAAAGACGCTGTGGATATCATGGGGCGTTTACAGCTAGGGCGTAAATTTACCGATGATGAAAACGGTAAGATAGTGGCTTTCTTGCATACCTTAACAGGAGAGCAACCAAGCTTTGCTTTACCCATTTTACCGCCATCCAACGATAATACACCTAAGCCTCAGCCTTTTGATTAGTTGAGGTAAGCGCCTGCTGGCTCGGTGTTTTACCTGCCAGCGGGCTTTGCTATGTTTCGGGATGGCGATATCTAAACAGCTGCTACTTAAACGATCGGAGGTGGTTTAAATGGAAAAGCGAGCCGGTAAAAAAGTCCCCGCGCGCCATTGAGTATAAAAGGTAGCCCCTAAGGTAAAACCACGCAGTGCCATAAAGCTGAGCATGGCTAGCCACAGAGCGTGATTACCGTAGTGTGTCATGAACCCGTAAATGGCAAAGAACGCTACGGCCGAAACAGCCATGCTATTTCGCATCTCTTTGCCTTTGGTCGCGCCGATAAACACACCATCCAATAGAAAACACCACACGGCGATTAATGGCATGGCGACCAGCCAAGGCAGATAATGTTCCGCCGTTGCTTGAACGCTCGGAATGTTAGTGATCATTTGGATCAGATCCGATCCAAAACCTAAGAAGATCAGGCTTAACAGCAAACAGATCATGGTAGCCCAAAAGGTACTGCTAATCATGGCAGTACGCAGTTGGCGATCATCCTTGGCACCAATTGCTTTACCAACCATGGCTTCCATCGCGTAGGCAAATCCATCCATACCGTAGGAAATCATCATCAAAAAGCTCATCAACACCGCATTAGCAGCGACGATGTCATCTCCCAACGCTGCGCCTTGAAAGGTCATAAAGCTAAATACGGCTTGCAGACAGAGTGAGCGTAGGAAGATGTCACGATTGAGCGCCACTAAACGGGAAAGCTCTTTGGTGAGAGAGGGGATGAAAGAGAAAGGGGCTGGGAGCTGATGCTGCCGCCAGTAACGCCCCACGCACAGGAGACCAAACAAGAGACCAGCATAATCGGCGATAACCGACGCAATGGCGGCTCCTTCGACTTTCAGCCCAAGCCCGAGTACCAACAGCAGATCGAGCACAATATTGGTGAGGTTGGTGATGATCACCATCCACATCGGAGCGCGGGCATTTTGGGTGCCGAGTAACCAGCCAAGCAGTACAAAGTTAAGCAAGGCGGCTGGGGCACTCCAAGCACGAATGTAGAAATAGGCTTCAGCGTAGGTTTTGACTTCGCTGCTGGCATCGCTGAAGTGAAAAATCAGTTCGGCGACAGGGCGGTGAAACAGTAAAAACAGTGCGGCTAAACCCAGTGCAATGACGCTGCCTTGCAGTAAAACTCGAGCAAGCTGCTGTGAATTTTGCGCACCGTGCGCTTGGGCGGTTAAGCCTGTGGTCGACATGCGTAAAAAACCGAGCAGCCAGAATGTCACGCTAATCATAGTGCTGCCGAGTGCCACGCCGCCTAAATACCAAGCGTGTTCGAGATGACCGATCACCGCAGCATCGACCAAGCCGAGCAGTGGAACGGTAATGTTAGACAGGACCATAGGCAGCGCGATCGCCAGCACTTGGCGATGCACATTCGGTTGTTTCAACGTTTGCAAAATCAGTGACACACAGAACACCTCAGTAACGACTTGCGGTTAGTGTAACTGAGTGGGGATAGTTGGGCTATGACATGACCGAGATGGCGGGTTACCAATCTAGGTTAACAACAACAGGGGTTAAGCGTGTTTTGTAAATGCCGGAGCGTGCAATCGCGCGTTGCCAAAATTTCCAGCGATCACAATGGCGATCCAGTGGTGAGAAAGTGCGTACCGATTTCGCCCACGGCAAGCAATTGATGATGGCATCACCTGCGCAGGTAAACCCGTGGGCATAAGCTTCACAGCCCAGTTTTTGGCCTAGATAGCTGGAGGTTTTATCTCCCGCCACCACAAGGCAGGCGCTGGCTTTGGCAAAATGCAATCCGATAGAGCGCACGAAACGCGCCACTTGCTGAGCATCGCAATCGAGCAAGGCATGTTCACAGACCAACAGCACAGGAGCGAATTCGGGGATCGGCAGTTCGGCAAGTCCTTGTGGTTGCATCACATCACCACACACCAGTTGATAACGCTCACTGCTGTGAAATAGCTTCTCACGCCATAAAAGGTTTTCAGTAATATCCCACTCAATCCAGTGGCAGCGGCCGTTATCTACTCGATAAAAGCGGGTGTCGAGGCCTGCACCGACATTAATGATCCAGCCATCAGGATGAGTATCAAGAAAGTGGCGAACTTGTTGGTCACAAAGTTGAGTCAAAGTGACGTGGAGTAACTGCTTTTGAGCGATATCGCCCGTCAGGCAGTCTTGCGCTAAAGCGCAACGCCTACAGGCATTGGCTGCAATCGGATCATAGACCAAGCCATTATCGACCAAGCTTTCTCGGCTGCGCAGCCAAAGTGGCTGAACCAAATTCGCAGGAACTTGGTATGAGTCTGAGGTGGGTGAATCTGAGTGGCGCATGCTCATCTTCCTATACTGGGATAGGAAGATGATAATGAATCTCAAATAAGAAGGCAAGTTGTTGAGAATTTATCTCAACAATCTTCACATCCAAGTGCTGTTGCGAATGACGCCTACTGCAATGCCTTCAATGGTGAGCGATTGCGCGGCTAAATCGACTTCGATTGGCGCAAACTCTTCATTTTCCGCATGCAGGAAAACTTTGGAACCTTTGCGCTCCAGACGTTTCACCGTGACGTCATCTTCTACGCGCGCCACCACGACTTGGCCGTTGCGTACATCTTGTGTTTTGTGCACAGCAAGTAAGTCACCATCGAGGATGCCGATGTTCTTCATACTTTCGCCATGTACACGCAGCAGAAAATCGGCTTGCGGGCGGAACATGCTCGGATCGACTTGGTAGTGTGCTTCCACATGCTCTTGAGCAAGAATCGGTTCACCCGCGGCAACGCGGCCAATCAAAGGCAAGCCAGTTTCGGCTTCTTCTTCGTTTGCGGCGTTATCGACGAGGATGCGGATCCCGCGTGAGGCGCCGGGCACCATTTCAATCACTTGTTTACGAGCCAGCGCTTTGAGGTGTTCTTCAGCCGCATTGGCCGAACGAAAACCCAGCTCTTTAGCAATTTCGGCGCGGGTTGGGGGCATTCCGGTTTCATCGATCTTACTTTTGATCAGATCAAACACTTCTTGTTGGCGAGGGGTTAACGGCTTCATGAGTCACCTGTCTTTTTATACAGTTGACTGTGAGTATATCCAGTGCAATGAGAATTGCAAAGCCAATTGCTTGTTTTTTGTGTGATTGTGAAGTTCGCCACTGGATTGCGTTCTCCATAATGGCTTCAAAGACGGTGTGGCTGCCTCCCATTTCACTCGGAAATGCTGCGCATGTAAGCAATTAAATTAAAAGGTTTGACCAGTTTCTGGTATTCTTGGCGCGCAAAAAACGATACCGCACGATGGTGAGCTCTCGCGTTGGCCGTGAAAGCAGACGTACTGTCGCGCTTATTTCAAGAATCTTGAGGCTTTGAACTCTATGTCTTCAGGACACCTATTATCCCGTTCACTACTGAAGTTGCCGATGTCGGTGCTGGTGAAAGGGACGGCGATTCCGTCTAATCCGATCCAAGATCTGGATATCGATACTCATAAACCGGTGATTTACGCCTTACCGTTTCGCTCCAACGTCGACTTGCTGACGTTGCAAACACATGCCAAAGAAGCTGGGCTGCCTGACCCTTTAGAGCCTTTGATGCTGAATGGCAAAGCTTTCCAGCGCTATGTGTTTATTGCTTCGCGCCCAACGCTGCTGAGTAGCGATCAACATGTGCCGAGTGACTCTATTGCGCTGTTTTCTGAGCTGCTGACCGAACATAAGCTCGACAGTGAGTTGGATGTGCAGGTGATTCCAGCAACGGTTTTGTGGGGACGTAAACCGGGCAAAGAAGGGCAAGAAAGACCCTATTTGCAAGCGTTGAATGGTCCGGAGAAAGCGCTGGCCGTTTTGGCTTCTGGCCGTGACTGCTTGGTGCGTTTTAGTCCTGTGGTGTCGATGCGTTACATGGCGGACACCCACGGCACCGATGCCTCGATTGCCCATAAATTGGCTCGTGTAGCACGCATTCACTTCTCTCGGCAAAAACTGGCGGCGTCAGGCCCTAATTTGCCGCAGCGAGCACAACTGTTTGCCCGCTTGATGAATTCTCCTGCGATTGAAAAAGCGATTGCGGACGAAGCGAAATCCAAACAGATCCCACTTGAGAAAGCGCGCAAAGAAGCGCACGACATTCTGGATGAGATCGCGGCGGATTTTTCCTATTCGCTCGTGAAAAAAGGCGATCGCATTTTAGGTTGGTTGTGGAACCGCATCTACCAAGGTTTGAACATCAATAACGCCGCAACGGTGCGTCGCTTGGCGCAAGATGGCCATGAGATTGTCTACGTGCCTTGTCACCGTAGCCATATGGATTACTTGCTGCTTTCTTATGTGCTTTATCATGAAGGCATGGTGCCTCCGCACATTGCCGCGGGGATTAACTTGAACTTTTTCCCGGCGGGGCCGATTTTCCGCCGCGGCGGCGCGTTTTTCATTCGTCGTAGCTTTAAAGGTGCGCCACTTTATTCAACGATTTTCCGTGAATACCTCGCGGAGCTGTTTGCGAAAGGCTATTCGGTGGAATACTTCAGCGAAGGTGGCCGCTCGCGTACAGGTCGCTTGTTGCCAGCGAAAACGGGCATGTTGGCGATGACCATTCAAGCCATGTTGCGTGGCCTGAATCGTCCCGTCACGTTAGTGCCTGTCTACATCGGCTATGAGCATGTGATGGAAGTGGGTACTTACGCCAAAGAGCTACGCGGCAAACGTAAAGAGAAAGAAAATGCCGGTTTAGTGCTGCGCACGCTGCGTAAGCTGCGCAATTTTGGCCAAGGTTACGTGAACTTCGGTGAGCCTATCCCACTCAACCAGTTTTTGAATGAAACCGTACCGCAATGGACGCAAGATATTGACCCGATGGGCGAGAGCAAGCCGCAATGGATGACTCCAACGGTGAATAAACTCGCGAACCGTATGATGACGCACATCAACGATGCGGCAGCGGTGAATGCGATGACCTTGTGTGCGACGGCGCTGCTTGCTTCGCGTCAGCGTGCCTTGGCGCGTGACAACCTGATTAAGCAGGTGGATTGTTACTTATCGCTGCTACGCAATGTGCCGTATTCAGCCACATCAACGCTGCCGAGTGAGAGTGCAGAGAAGCTGGTAGAACATGCGGAGTCGTTGGATAAGTTTGTGGTGGAAACCGATACCATGGGCGACATTATTTCGCTGGATCGTAACCAATCGATCCTGATGACTTATTATCGCAACAACATTATCCACCTGTTGGCTCTGCCATCGCTGATCGCTCAGTTGTTGATTCGTCAGCAAAGCGTATCGCTGGAAAAGGTGCAAGCGACCGTTGCACAAATCTATCCTTTCCTGAAACAAGAGCTGTTTTTGCGTTTTGAGGCAGAAGAACTCAACGATCTGGTACTGCGTTATGTGGCGGAGCTAGCACGCCAAGGTTTGGTCACGGTGGAAGGGAAAACCGTCACCCTGAATCAAGCGCAAACTCAAGTGCTGATGCTGCTGGGGCGCATTATCTCCGAAACGCTGCAGCGTTATGCGATTGCGCTGAACCTGCTGGTGAGCTGCCCACATTTGGGTAAAGCTGAGCTGGAAGAGAAGAGTCAGGAAGTGGCGCAGCGTCTTGGCCGTTTGCATGGCATTAATGCGCCTGAGTTCTTTGATAAAGGGGTATTTGCTTCGCTGTTCGTGACGCTACAAGAGCAGGGATATCTCGATGATCAAGGCCGCTGCGTATTAGAAACAGCGAAGCCGCTCTCTCGCCAGCTTTATGCGCTGATCTACCCAGAAGTGCGCATGACGATTCAAGAAAGCTTGTGTCAGGTTGACGCGTAACGATTGTGTTCTAGCCAATCGAACCGAATGAAAAAGGCATCCTGCGGATGCCTTTTCTTTTGCCTTAAGCTGGGATTACCAAACGCTGAGCAGAATGCCTGCGGTGATGGCCATTCCTACATAGTTGTTATTTAAAAACGCCTGAAAACAAGGCATACGTTCGCGATAACGGATCAAATGTTGTTGGTAAGCAAACAGCCCCGCTGCGATCAGTAGACCCCAGTAGTAACTGGTGCCAAGCGCTAAACCTTGGCCTAGAGCGACCAGTAAACTCAAAGTGGCCAATTGCAGTAGGCCAATGATGCGTTTATCCCAACGCCCGAATAAGATCGCGGTCGATTTGATGCCAATTTTCACATCATCATCTCGGTCGACCATGGCGTATTGAGTGTCGTAAGCAATCGTCCATAACGCATTAATCAAAAACAGTACCCAGACTTGTGGAGTCAGCGTATTTGCTTGAGCAGCCCAAGCCATAGGAATCGACCAACTGAACGCGAGGCCAAGCACCAGTTGAGGCAGGTGAGTGAAGCGCTTCATAAACGGGTAAACAAAGGCTAACAGAATACCGATAAAAGAGAGCTGGATAGTTAGGGTATTCATAGTCAACACGAGTAAGAACGAGCTGACAGCAAGAAGAACAAATAACAGTAAGGCTTCTTTGGCCGAAACTAACCCTGCGGGCAATGGACGTTGGCTCGTGCGCTTCACATGGCCATCGACATGGCGGTCGGCGTAATCGTTGATCACACACCCAGCCGAGCGCATTAAAAAAACCCCTAACACAAACACGACTAAGACGCGAAGATCCGGCAAGCCTTGAGCGGCTAAAAGCAGCGCCCACAGAGTAGGCCAAAGTAAGAGTAGGGAGCCAATCGGGCGATCCATGCGCATCAGTTGCCAGTAAGCGCGCGCTTTTACAGCGGTCATTTACACTCTCTCCTTAGAGTAAATCGGGGATGTGGCGAGAAACAGCTCCGTCACTAACATGGGTTTGTTGTTCATCCATAAGCGAGAGCGACGGGCTAATAGTCGTCCGAGTTCTGTCTCTACCCAGCCAACTTGCAGTGCATCTCGCTTAACATTATCCGCACTAAATACGGTGAGACCTAGTGGAATTTTCCCTTGTTGGGTGAAATCAAACGGCTGATTGTGCATGGATGAGCGAGGGATCAAAGTATGGCCAAATACCCAAGGTTGTTGGTCGCCATAAATAATCACTTGGCGTAGAAGATACTCTTCAGAGGCGAGCAGTTGAGTTTCATCATAGCTCAGGGTGTCCGCCAGCATGATTTGGTTACTTAATAAATCTACGGTCAGATGCTCACACTGCGTCGCCATTCGGCGCGAAAGAGAGCCTTGTTCGAGTAGCCATTGCTGAGCTAAAGGGGCTGGAAATTCAATGTCATCAGGCTGTTGCCAAGTGACGCGATTCAGTGCGGCTAAATAGAGCGAAGTTAATTGATTCATACTATTATTCAATTTGACGCTTTACCCGATTACCCTAGCTACCTGCAATACCACCGAGTTTGGGTATACAATAAAGCTCAGATTTTGATTCCAAACCAAAGAGTTCGAACGCGGAAAGCATTTTATTTACCAAATGGATGCTCTATTGTAACAAGACTCCGGCGGTTCGAGTATTGCGAACAGAATAAAGAGCAGACAGAAATATGCTAAAACGTTACGTCGTCCAAATAATGCTCGCTTTGAGCTTCATTGTTCCTTTCCATAGCCATGCGGAAGAGAAATCTGCTGTACCTCAGTTGGCTTATTTCACTTTAGAACCTGATCTCACCACCAATTTTTTTACCAAAGGTAACAAATTGGGTTATATCCAAGTACGGATCGATATTATGGTCGCCAATGCTGCAGATCTCCCCGTTGTGGAGCAGCATCAACCTTTGATTCGTGATGCCGTGGTTGAGCTGCTCGGTAAGCAAACCGAAGACACCATCAAATCCTTAGCGGGCCGTGAGGATTTGCGTAAGTCGCTTGTCAATCGCCTCAACAACATCCTGTTGCCAGAGGTAGGGCGTACTGTGATCGCGGATCTGCTGTTTACGAAATACATCTACCAATAATCGGATTGTGTTGGGTGCATCGCTCAGCGACGAGTCAGTAAACAAAAAAGCGGCGGTTGCCGCTTTTTTACTCTCAGAGTATCGATGTCTGCTGCATCATGGTTTCATCCAACCCAGGCTCAAAAACTCTCCCATTCTTCATCGTGCGCGACCTGCATAACGGGTTGTGCCCTCGAGCTGGCTTTGGCCGTGATTTTTGCTGGCGTTTTAGCGATGTGGCTGGCCGGATGTCGAGTCACTGGTGCGGATTGCGGGCGCTTATTGACCGCTTTCAACAGTGATGGGGCGCTCGTGTCCTGATCTGGCAATCTGAACATAGCGACATGGTCATAGAGCTGCTCGGCCTGTGCTAATAGGCTTTCTGAAGCCGCGGCTGCCTCTTCGACGAGTGCGGCATTTTGTTGGGTCATCTCATCCATCTGATTGACTGCTTGGTTCACTTCATTGATCCCCGTTGCCTGCTCGGCTGACGCTGAGGCGATATCGGCCATCAAATCATGGACTCGCTTGATCGACACGACTATGTCTTTCATGGTGCTGCCGGAGCGATCCACCAATTCATTCCCATTGCTGATTTTACTCACGGAATCTGAGATGAGCGCCTTAATATCTTTCGCTGCATTGGCTGAGCGCTGTGCGAGTGAGCGTACTTCGGAGGCGACTACGGAAAATCCGCGGCCTTGTTCACCGGCTCTAGCGGCCTCTACCGCAGCATTGAGTGCCAGAATATTGGTTTGGAAAGCAATACCATCGATCACACCTATAATATCGGCGATCTTTTGCGCGGATTCGTTAATCGAGGCCATAGTCACTACCACTTGCTCAATCAGTTCTCCACCGCTGGCGGCGATTTCCGTGGCTTTACCCGCAAGGATGTTCGCCTGCATGGCGTTATCCGAGTTTTGTCGCACCGTGCTGTTTAGCTCTTCCATGCTGGAGGCCGTTTGCTCCAGATTGGAGGCTTGTTGCTCGGTTCGGCTAGAGAGGTCGGTATTGCCATTGGAAATCTCCGTCGCTGCTAGCTTGATGGTCGCGGCGACGCTGTTGATGTCAGTAATGATTTGACGCAATGTGACAATGAATTGACTGATCACCTCACCGAGCTCAGCAAATTCACCTTCAAAAGGATGCGTGAGTTGTGCACTGAGATCGCCGCTGGAGAGCGCCGTCATGACGCGTTTGACTTCATTGACCACCATCTTACGCTGAGTCACGTTGGTGGCATATTTGACAACCTTATACGGTTTACCCTCGCTGTCCATAATCGGGTTATAGCTGGCTTGGATCCAGATCTCTTTCCCCCCTTTGCCGAAACGTTTGTATTCGTCGACAAAGAATTCGCCGGAGCGCAAACGCTGCCAGAAATGTTGGTACTCTTGACTCTGTTTATACTGCTCATCAACAAACATGCTGTGGTGCCGCCCTTGGATCTCATCCAACTGATAGCCCACCGTTTGCAGAAAATTCTGATTTGCAGTCAGAATGGTGCCATCGAGCGTAAATTCAATCACGGCTTGGGTGAGATTGACCGCATTCATTTGACCACTACGGTCAATTTTTTCCAGCTTGGCCGCAGTGATATCTTGCAACAGTACCACCACGTTTTGTAATTGACCGTTTATCGCCTTGATGGGATACAGATCCGCTTTTATCCAGATTGCCTCTTGCGAGCGGCTGAGCTGTAATTCGGCAGAAACAGGGTGTCCTTTTTTAGCATCCTGCAGCAAGCGCTGCACAGATGGCTGCTGATGAGTGCGCCATAAGTTCGCAAAATCCGCTCCGACCATCGCTTCAGCCGATACCCGACAGAGATGAGCAAACGCATCACTGGCATAGCAAATCGTGCCGTTGGGCTCACATTCCAACAGTGCCAGATGTTCACGAATCACCTGAACAAAAGCTTGATTGACTTGGGGTGTGAGGTCTGACTCTGGCGTGGTGAGCGCAAGGTCAGTTTGATAAGGCGCAACCTGTGGTTCTGGCTGTAATGCCGTCGTCTCGGTGGTTACCGGAGATTGCATCAGCGGGTCTGGCTTAACCTCCGCTGGTTGCGTCGGATGATGTGGTGCTGTAGAGAAAAGACGTGCCAATAAACCCATAACCTGCTCTCCTTGGATGGGACCAACTGATGTTTTTATTTCCCTTTTCTACTTGAAGCGGTCACGCTGGATGCCGTGTTCGTTTCGTCCAGTCACAGAGTTTATCTATGCTTGTAACGATGGTCTCACTGGCCCTCTGCCGTCGCAGCAAGTTGTTAGGGCATGCGATCATTGATCGCGTGATCTTATGGCAACACTAAGGCACAACGCAGTCAGGACAGCACAGAACTGACAAGCATTATGTTGCACATTCGATACTAACTCATAGCAGAGGTTGGGTGATTAGTACAAGTCGGTGAGCCGTTTTACGATCAGCATACGTGCTGACCGTGATCGCGACTCAAAGAGAAGCGGCGCAAGAAAGGAGGAAATGCTTAAGCTTGCTGGTCGCGCTGGCTGTCGAACCATGCCAGTACGACACCGCTGATTAAGCCAGCTAAATGAGCGGTATTGGCAATCGCCATAAACGGCTGCACATAACCTAACACTAACCAGATCAGCATAAAGCCCATCAAGGATCTTGGAATGGATAAACCCAGTTGGGGGGCGCGCTGACCAAGAATCCACAGATACCCAGCCAAAGCATAGACAACACCGGATAGGCCTCCAAAATTCGCGCCTTCAACCCAGTATTGACCAGCTCCAGAGATAATCGCGGACACCACAAACAGCTTAATCAGTCTGACACTGCCAAGGCGCTGTTCAAGATCGCCCCCAAATTGCCACCACCAGAGTAAGTTAAAGGCAATATGCATGACGGAAAAGTGCAGTAAAGCATGACTAACCCAGCGCCAAATTTGCCATTGCTGGCCAGCAAGAGCGGGAAAATGTAATGCATTAAACACCTCATCTCCCGCACCAAACGTTTGCAGAGTAAAGATGATGATGCATAGCGCCATAATAAACAGCGTAAACACTCCAGCTTTGGCTTTAATCAGACTGAGTAAATTGGGCGATGCGTAATGAAATTGGGGGCGCTTTTGATCAGCGACTTCCCATGAGGCGGCTTGGTATTTTTCCGCATAAGGGTTCTCTAAAAACAGCGCGAGTTCAGCTTGTGCGGTTTCGATGTGTTGATCTTGGATTACCCAAAGAGTGAACTGACCACCTGCATCCGGCATCATCTGAATTTCAATGTGGTGGGCGGCCATGTAATCGATAAAAGCTTGTGCCGCACGCGGATTGTTAAAAGTGGTCAGTAAATGCATTAGTCCTTAACTCGCTTCGATGGGGAGATTGGCACGATGCCAGGCTTCAAAGCCGCCATCGACACTATACACCTCTTCAAATCCTTGGTTAACCAGATATTGGGCTGCGCCTTGGCTACTTATGCCGTGATAACACATGACTAAAACCGGCTGATCAAACTCAGCTTGTTCCATGAATTGCACCATAGACTGGTTTGTCAGGTGGTAAGCGTTTTTAGCATGAGCGAGTTGAAAAGATTGTGGGTCGCGAATATCGACTAAATGAGCCTGTTTCTGCTCCATCATGGCTTGTGCTGCATTAACGTCGATGTGTAAAAAATGGTCCATAGGTTTGCTCTCATTTGGCATGCCGAATCGGGCTAATTGTAACCTATTCAAGTTTAGACAAGTACTGGACAAGAGTAGGGTTATCCACTTGTGATTAAAATGACAGCACCTGTGGGTAATCCTGTGAATTGCGTTGATAAAGTGGTTTTGTGATTTTCGATCCACAATATGTAGCGATGATCCTGATTTTGCTGTGGGTAATTTTGAAAGTATCCCCAATCGATGAATTGTAATAAAGCCTTGAAATAGGCGGTTTGATGACAGTGAATAAAGAAATTTATCACAGAGTTATCCACAGGTAGATTTGCGCAACGAGATCCCGAGTGCGATCTAAAATCGGATCACTGCAGCGCAATTGAACGTTTGAGTGGAGTCTTTCGTGGGAAGTCACAGGAAGGGGGAAAGGCACAAACCCAGAATGACCTGCACGGGCAAGTCATTCGCTCACTTATCGAAGCTTGATTGACGATGAGCTTAGTGCAAAAGAGAGGCTAATAAGGCCACTATGCTCTCACAGCAAAGCAGCCACTATTTGATCTTGATGATATGTCCGCACTCTCTGCAGATGTAGACTTCTTTAATACCAATCAGCTTTTGCCACAGTGTGCGCCGTTTACGTTGCAAATGATTCGTGTGAGTACAATTGAGCATAATATATAAGTTAACCATGAAAAATTGTTACGAATATTACATTTGCTGCATAGGAAATGAAAGTGATCTTGGTTCAATAAAATGCTATGAAATTAAATTAATAAAACTGTCATTTATCCAGTCCAAACAATGCCTTAGAATTGTTGTTGGTAATTTTGATAACCTCGCCGAGAGGGAGTGAACGAAGCTGTGCAACTTTCTCACTGATGAGATGGGTTAACATAGGTTCATTACGTTTTCCACGGTGGGGGACGGGGGCTAAATAGGGACAGTCCGTTTCTAAAATCACGTAGTTGAGATCGAGTTGCGGGATCACTTGATCCATGCCGCTATTTTTAAAAGTACTGACTCCGCCAATGCCGAGATGAAAACCAAGATCATTGATCGCTTTTGCCTCGTCGACACTGCCGCCAAAGCAGTGAAAAACACCGCGTAAGCGACCATCTTGCGCTTGCTTGAGTAATGCTAATGTCTCGTTGAGCGAATCTCGGGTGTGAATGACCACGGGCAAATCCAGCTCTTTTGCCCAGTTGAGTTGGGTTAAAAACGCCATTTCTTGTTCGGCTTTAAAAGTCTTATCCCAATATAGGTCGATACCGATTTCGCCCACGGCAATAAAAGTGTGGCGAGAAAACCACTCATAAATGGTCGCTAAAGTCTGTTTTACATTGGCATCCACATAGCAAGGGTGGAGTCCCATCATCGAATGGCAAAGATCTGGGTAGGCTTTTTCTGTTGCCAACATGGGCGCAATGGAATTGAGGTCAATATTAGGCATCAAGATTTTTTCAATACCGACTTGTCTAGCGCGAGCGATCACCTCATCGCGGTCATGGTCAAATTCACTGGCATAAACGTGGGCATGGGTATCAATCATCGGATCATCTCAACATTCGGTTTTGTGGCGAGTATACGTGAGTGTGAGCACGAGGTCATTTTTGGCTTTTTCCTGCTTTGCCGCTAGCATGCCGAGCCGAGAGTGATATGATTTTGCCCAGCACTTCCCTCAGCACCTGATTTTTCAGGCACTGACCACATAAGAAGGAGAATAGAGTGTCGGTATCCATTCAAGGTCAATTTCCTGGGCGTCGTTTACGCCGCCTGCGTAAACATGATTTCAGCCGTCGCCTTGTGGCCGAAAACCAGTTGTCGGTGAACGATCTGATCTACCCGATGTTTATTTTGATGGGTAAAGATCGCCGTGAAAAAGTCGATTCCATGCCGGGCGTAGAACGTTTATCCATCGATTTAATGCTGGAAGAAGCACAGTATCTCGCTAACCTCGGTGTGCCTGCGATTGCTCTGTTTCCTGTGGTCAATCAGGATGCAAAAAGCCTATGTGCTGCCGAAGCTTACAACCCTGAAGGCTTAGTTCAACGCGCAGTGCGTGCGCTGAAAGAGCATGTGCCGCAAATGGGCGTGATCACTGATGTGGCATTGGATCCATTCACAACTCATGGACAAGACGGCATCATCGATGAGCAAGGTTATGTGTTGAATGATGAAACAACGGAAGTGCTAGTGAAGCAAGCACTGTCGCATGCTCAAGCTGGTGCGGATGTGGTTGCCCCTTCCGATATGATGGATGGCCGTATTGGGCGCATTCGTCAAGCATTGGAAGAGGCGGGGTACATTCATACTCAAATCATGGCTTATTCCGCTAAATATGCCTCGAATTACTATGGGCCATTCCGTGATGCGGTCGGGTCATCTGCGAATTTAAAAGGTGGCAACAAGAAAAACTACCAAATGGACCCCGCCAATTCCGATGAAGCTTTGCATGAAGTCGCGATGGACATCAATGAAGGTGCGGACATGGTGATGGTGAAGCCCGGCATGCCCTATCTAGATGTGGTGCGCCGTGTCAAAACCGAGTTGCAGGTACCGACCTTCGCTTACCAAGTTTCCGGTGAGTATGCGATGCACAAAGCGGCAATCATGAATGGTTGGTTGAAAGAGCGGGAAACGGTATTCGAATCTTTACTCTGCTTCAAACGTGCAGGTGCAGATGGCATTTTGACTTACTTTGCGAAAGAGGTGGCTGAGTGGTTGGCGGAAGACAGCGCAAAAGCCGCGCAGTTCTTACCTAAAAAGTAAAGAATACACCGCGCTAATAAAGCAAAGCTCAAGGCTGACGTAAGTCAGCCTTTTTAACATCTCTAAACCACTGTTTTTAGCGATGGCGATTGTTTGAGGAAAAATGATGTTAATTCGTGAAGGTTCCCTGAGTGAAATTGTACAAATCGTTGAAAAAATTCATGAGTTTGCGCAGAAAGAGACGGAACAGAGCTTACAAGCTAGGCTGAACGATAAGACTTGCTTAGTGCTCGTTGCAGAAAATGAGAGCGAATTGCTAGGTTTTAAAATGGGTTACGAGCTCGATAATAAAACGTTCTACAGCTGGTTTGGTGGTGTGACTCCTGCCGCACGAGGGCATGGTGTCGCGCAGCGCTTACTTGACGTGCAAGAAAAATGGGCGTTAGAGCAGGGGTATCAACGTATCAAAGTGAAATCGCGTAATCAGTTTCCCGCCATGTTACGGTTGTTGATAAAAAATGGTTATCTCATTGAGGATTATGAGAAAAAGGAATCCATCATCGAGAGCCGAATCCACTTTGTTAAAGTGCTCTAAAAAATAAATGAGATTTTTTCTCATTTGGGTGTTGACTATTAAATGAGAACTATTATTATTAACCACGTCTTAGGGAACAAGTGAAGGTTCACCAGGACGTTAAGTCACCCTTTATCGAGTCATCGATATGCGGTAGCGAAACGGCCGAACTTGAGCAGGTTCTTTTTGACACGACATTGCTCACATTGCTTCCAGTGTAATTTTTAGCTTTTTGGTAAAGCGAATCAAAAAATTGGCTTTGACCTCGTTTGCTAGGCGACATCTTCGGGTGTCGCTTTTTCTTTTTATGTTATGGTTCTCGCTCTCGCTCATGAAGTTATCCACTGAAGCTTAATATTATCCCAGCAATGAGTGGACAAGTATGAAGTTTCACTGCACTCATCCACTGGCCAATCCATCACGTAAGCAGAGTGAGCAAAAGGGCAGCGAGTGTCTTTTCCACAATTTACGATCCGCAAAAGATCATTTTATTTTCAGTCGATCCTTTTTTTTATTGTTTAAAAACATTAACTTAAAAATTAATCATGCAGTAAATTTATCGGTTGTAAATCGACATAAATAAATCTATAAACAGAGTTATCCACAGAATGTAGGGTTGGATAAGTGGGTCGGATATCCCCTGAATGAGCCAAAAACGGTAACAACATGGAATCCAAGCATTAGTCGTGGCATCCTAGGCTCATTTACTTACGTTTGGATAATCCTTCTATGGCTCATATACCTGACAATCCATTGATTTTGATCGACGGCTCCTCTTACCTTTATCGCGCATTTCATGCTTACCCGGGCACCATGAGTAATGGTGAAATCCCAACCAACGCCATCTATGGTGTGGTAAACATGATTCGCAGCATGATGCGCCAGTTCGCTTCGGATCGCATGGCGGTGATTTTTGATGCCAAGGGAAAAACCTTCCGTGATGAGATGTACGATCAATACAAGGCTCATCGTCCTCCTATGCCAGATGAGTTGCGCTGTCAGGTTGAACCTTTACACCAAGTTATTCGCGCTATGGGTTTACCGCTGTTGGCGATTGAAGGTGTAGAAGCTGACGATGTGATTGGTACGTTGGCGCGCCAAGCCTCACAAGCTGGTATGCCTGTTTTGATCAGTACCGGCGATAAAGATATGGCGCAGTTGGTGGATGATAATATTACCCTGATCAATACCATGACCAACGTCGTGCTGGATCGCGAAGGTGTGATTGAAAAATTCGGTATCCCGCCAGAGCTTATTATCGACTACCTCGCCTTGATGGGTGATAAAGTGGATAACATTCCGGGCGTACCTGGGGTGGGTGAAAAAACCGCGACCGCACTTTTGCAAGGGATTGGCGGCTTAGAAGCGCTGTACGCCAACCTCGATAAAATCGCTGCTTTAGGCTTCCGTGGCTCAAAAACCATGGCACAAAAGCTGGAAGAGAACCGCGGTAATGCCAAGCTTTCTTATCAACTCGCCACCATCAAATGTGATGTCGAGCTTGAGGAATCTCCGCAAACCCTGCTAAAGCAAACGCCAGATCGAGATGCGTTGATGTCGCTCTACGGTAAGCTCGCCTTTAAATCTTGGCTGACCGAATTGCTTGATGGTGGTACAGGTATTGTGACGGCGGACGAGCAAACGAAAACCTCTTCAGTTACTGTTTCAACCGCAGCAACTCATGCGGCTGCGATTCCTGAAAGCCCTGCGGCCCACATCGATCGCAGCCAGTATCAAACCATCCTAAACGAACAAGACTTCCAGCTTTGGTTAGAGAAGTTAAAACAAGCCGAGCTGTTTGCCTTTGATACGGAAACCGACAACCTTGATTACATGGTCGCCAATTTGGTGGGGATGTCGTTTGCAGTTGCCGAAGGTGAAGCGGCTTATCTGCCAGTTGCGCACGATTATCTGGATGCGCCGCAGCAGTTGGAGCGCGACTGGGTGATTGCCCAGCTAAAACCTCTGCTTGAAGATGAAAGCAAAGCCAAAGTGGGCCAAAACCTCAAATACGATGCGAGCGTGATGGCGCGCTACGGCGTTGAGCTGCGTGGTATTCGCCATGACACTATGCTGCAATCCTACGTCTATAACAGCGTGGGCGGCAAACATGATATGGATAGTTTAGCGCTGCGTTTTTTACAGCACAGCTGTATCTCGTTTGAACAAGTGGCAGGTAAGGGTAAGAACCAGCTCACCTTTAACCAAATCGCTTTAGAAGAAGCGGCACAATACGCGGCAGAAGATGCGGATGTGACGTTGCGTCTGCATCAGCGAATTCATCCGTTGATTGAGCAAGACGCTAAGCTTGAGCAAGTGTATCGCGAAATCGAAATGCCGCTGGTACCTGTGCTATCACGTATTGAACGTACGGGCGTGATGATCGACGACATGCTGCTCAGTGCCCAATCGCAAGAAATTGCGTTACGTTTAGATCAATTAGAACAAAATGCTTATGAGTTGGCAGGTCAGCCGTTCAACTTAAGCTCGCCGAAGCAGCTACAAACCATTTTGTTTGAGCAGATGAAGCTGCCTGTCTTGCAAAAAACGCCATCCGGTACCCCTTCAACCAATGAAGAAGTGTTGCAAGAGCTGGCTTTGGATTACCCACTGCCCAAGGTTCTGATTGAGTACCGCGGTCTGGCCAAACTCAAATCGACCTATACCGATAAGTTGCCGAAGATGATTAACCCAAGTACAGGGCGCGTGCATACTTCCTATCATCAAGCAGTGACGGCCACTGGGCGTCTCTCCTCCACTGATCCTAACTTGCAGAACATTCCAGTGCGTAATGAAGAAGGACGCCGTATTCGCCAAGCGTTTGTTGCTCCGCATGGTTGGAAAATCATGGCGGTCGACTACTCGCAAATCGAGCTGCGCATCATGGCGCACCTGTCGGGCGATCAGGCGTTATTGGATGCTTTCCGTGATGGGAAAGATATCCATGCGGCGACAGCAGCAGAAATCATTGGTGTGCCGATTGATCAAGTGAGCAGTGAGCAGCGTCGCCGAGCGAAAGCGGTGAACTTTGGTTTGATCTACGGCATGAGTGCGTTTGGTCTGGCAAAACAGCTCGGTATTCCACGCGGTGAAGCACAAGAGTATATGGATAAATACTTTGAGCGTTATCCCGGCGTGATGCAGTACATGGAAGATACGCGTAGCCGTGCTGCACAATTGGGTTATGTCGAAACCATCTTCGGTCGTCGCTTACATTTGCCGGAAATCACCTCACGTAACGCTATGCGTCGCAAAGCGGCTGAGCGGGCAGCGATCAACGCACCGATGCAAGGCACCGCGGCAGACATCATCAAAAAAGCCATGTTGTTGGTGGATGAGTGGATTGAGCGGGAAGGTGATGGCCGAGTCAAATTGCTGATGCAAGTACACGATGAATTGGTCTTTGAAGTTAAAGAGTCATCTTTATCCGAAATTGAAAGTAAAGTACAACAGCTGATGGAGTCAGCGGCCGAGCTTGCAGTACCTTTAGTGGCCGAAGCCGGCCACGGCGACAACTGGGAGCAGGCGCACTAGCTCGATTTTCCAGCGAAACTGAAGAAATACATGAGCCAGCGCACGTTCGCTGGCTTTTTTTATCACTAAAAAAAGTTTACCTAGCTCAGACAGTTATGTTGTTTAACTAAAATTTAATGAAAAAAAACTACAAAAAATATTTTCAATTCTGACCAATTGTTGTACATTAGCTCGCGTAGGGTACAGAGGTAAGATGTTCTATCTTTCAGACCTTTTGTTTCACGTTATTGGATTAGGCTGATTCAGCCGCCCCAGTCACCATTTGACTGGGGCGTTTTTTATTGGGCGCTATTCCACGTTGGCACTCCCGCTTTTAGCCTATATCTCTGCTTATTTTGTGGTCGGTCGCTTATGTGCTTTAAGCGGATTGATTCGACAAAAACACTCCATTCTGTAACTAAACACCATTCACACTTTTATTATTTCTAACGAGAAATCAAGTCTCTAAAACACAGCATTTAAGCCGTCGAACGATGCTGAAAGCCAAGAGCAGCAAGGGTTAAGCTATCTTGAGTCATCTGATCTTGAGCATTTTGTGCCGACTTGAAAAAGAGCCGCGTTTGCGAAATGCTTGGGCCATAACAATAAAAACCGTTTTCTCTCCCGTTGCCCCACCAGGATGGTGGGGATTTTGTTGCTTTCCCTCATATTTGTTGGCCTACCATCGACAGCCCTGAGTGACATCTCTGAATTGTGGTAATAAAAAACCCCGCATGAGCGAGGTTTGTCGTGACATAGTGTTAAGACTATTGGTCGGTAGACGATTCAGGCTGCTCGCCTTCTTCTTGTTCGGCAAGAGCTGCCAACATCGGTGCATACCACTCATCCAGTTTGGCGCGCAGAGTATCGACACCAATTCCGCTTAATGAAGAGAAAGCATCAACGGCCACATCGCCACCAAAGGTTTTTGCCTCTTCACGCACTTTCAATACTTGTGCTTTACGAGCGCCACTTTTTAGCTTATCCGCTTTAGTCAGCATCACCTGTACTGGAATTCCGCACTCTACCGCCCAGATGATCAGTTGCTGATCGAGGTCTTTCATCGGATGACGAATATCCATCAGTACCACTAAGCCTTTTAGGCTTTGGCGCTTTTGTAAGTATTCACCAAGGGCTCGCTGCCACTTGAGCTTCATCTCTAGCGGGACTTGAGCAAAGCCATATCCGGGCAAATCGACGATATGACAGCCGTCTGCTACTTTAAAAAGGTTAATCAACTGCGTACGACCCGGAGTCTTACTGGTTTTGGCCAGATTTTTCTGGTTGGTCAGGCGATTAAGGGAACTTGACTTACCAGCATTAGAGCGTCCTGCAAACGCAATTTCGATACCTTCATCTTCAGGAAGATGGCGAATATCAGGCGCACTGGTAATGAAATGCGTGTTTTGGTAATGAATTTTTACGCTCACTGTGTTAACTCCATCTCGACTTTGTGTAGTCGATTGATTACTTTTTTGTGAAATTGTGTAAAATAACCGTGCTCGGCATAAGGTCGCCTATTGTACCATGAGAGGTACCCCAGAGTGGTACTGGAAGCTTGATAATTATAAATGGAATGTCATGAAGAAATTAGCGCTAATCTTGAGTGTTTTAGCCAGCTGCTCTGTATGGGCCCAAGGTAGTATCGAAGCTGGTAAAGCCAAATCTCTAACCTGTGCTGCCTGCCACGGTGCAGACGGCAACAGCCCGTTAACCATTTACCCTAAACTGGCAGGGCAACATGAGAAGTATCTTGAGAAACAACTCAAGGAACTGAAATTGGGTGCTTCCAGCGGCGGAAAACAGGGCCGTTATGATCCTGTGATGAGTGCAATGGCGATGCCACTGAGCGATGAAGATATCGCTGACTTGGCAGCATACTATGCCTCTATGCCTATCTCTGGCAATACCACACCGGAAGATGTCGTGGCCCAAGGTAAAGTACTTTATACCGCTGGGGATGCATCACGTGGGCTGACCGCTTGTATTGCGTGTCATGGTCCGCGCGGTAATGGTACGGAGTTATCAGGCTTTCCAAAAATTTCAGGCCAGCATGCTGACTACATTAAAGCGCAGCTAGAAAAGTTCCGTTCCGGCACTCGTGCGAACGATATGAACGAAATGATGCGTGATGTGGCACATAAGCTGACCGATGCGGATATCGATATCCTATCCAAATACGTAGGTGGCCTACACTAGTTAGACAAAACGAGCAAAGATGACTAAACAGCCCTAGTGACCTTACTAGGGCTGTTGCTTTTTATGGCTTGCCCACCTCTTTTGGGGTAACGCATCGAACAATTCAGCGTTTTTTGTTTAGGCTGATGAGAAAATCGCCTTTTACACTCCACTCTCAAGGCAGTTTCTGGTATGTTGCGCATCCCGTTGGAGGAGGTCAGCATGCATCTATGCCCGTTATGTCACAGTGAAAATAGCCAAGCGTATTTTGCTGATAAGCAGCGCGACTATTTTCAATGTCAGCAGTGCGAACTGGTGTATGTAAATCCTGAGCAACGCTTAAGTGCGGAGCGCGAAAAGGGCTTCTATGACTTGCATCAGAATATTCCGAGTGATGAGGGCTATCGACGCTTTTTATCACGCGTCTGTTCTCCTATGCTTGAGAGAGTGCCTCCCCAATCACAAGGGCTAGATTTTGGCTGTGGGCCGGGTCCAACCTTGTCTCTCATGTTAGAAGAGGCGGGACACAGCATGGCGTTGTACGACATTTTCTATCATCCAGATACGCAAGTGTTGAACCGTCAATATGATTTTATGACTGCGACCGAGGTGATTGAGCATCTGCACGATCCGCACCGAGTGTGGCAGCAATGGTTAAATTTAGTTAAGCCAGGCGGCTGGATTGGTCTGATGACAAAAATGGTCAAAGACTTAGACGCGTTTGCTGGTTGGCACTACAAGAATGATCTCACCCATGTGATCTTTTTTAGTCGTGCTACGTTTCAGTATCTGGCGGAGCGGGATCAGCTCGAACTTGAATTTATTGGTAATGATGTAATTTTACTGAGGAAAACCCAGTAATGAGTCGCTCAAAAAAATCGAGAAAACCGGGTACCAACAGTAACGATCAACTGGTCGTGGTACGTACACGCAGCGAATCCGAATTGGAAAGCCGCCTGCGTAAAAAACTGAAAAAGCGTAAAGGCTTAAAGTCAGGCAGCCGCCATTCAGAAGGCAGTGAAAGCCAAGTGCGCCAAGCGGCGCAAAAGCGCGACCCGCGTTTGGGTAGCAAAAAGCCGATTCCATTGATTGTGGCAGAGCCGAAGAAGCTCAATAAGCAAGAGCGCAAACTGGCGGCTGAGCAAGAGCTAGCGATGCTAGAGAAAGACGCGCAACTCAACGTGCTGCTCGACCGACTCGACAACGGCGAAAAGCTCGGGATTGGCTTGCAGAAATACGTGGATGAGAAGCTGGATCGCATTGAAGTGCTGATGGAGCAGTTGGGCTTGCTCGACGATGAACCAGAGCCAGCGCCGGCACCACAGTCAAAACCGACTAAAAAGCGCAAAACTGAAGACGATCTATTGTCTGAGTTTGAGCAGCTGGATGTGGATAAGTACCAAGATTAAGGAGCGGTGATGAACGGGATGCTACTGGCTAGTGTGGGCGGTGCCATTATCGTGGCATTGGCCAGCTATGCAGCTTACTTGCTGTGGCAAGTGAAAAAGCAGCAGGCGCTACAGCGGCAACAGCAACAGTTAGCGATTGAAAAGCGTAACGCCAACATCTTTGACAGCGTTAATATCCTTTGTATGGCGGGGATTCAGGGACAGTGTGATCTCTCTGAAATCAGTATCCGCGTCTATTGCATTATGGATTACGTACAAGGTGAGCAGCGCATCAATTTTGAACAAGAGTATCCCGCCATCAGCGAGCTGTACCATGTGGTGAAAAATATGCCGCGTGGTGAAGCGCGCCAACAACTCCCCAAGCAAGAGCGGATGAAACAGAATCTGGAGCGCACCAAAGCAGAAAGTCGTCTGCAAGATGCGATCATTGTCGAACTCACCGCTCTCAAGCAGCGCATTCAGCCGCTGAATAATCAAATCGCGATTCAGATGGTGTGAAACTAACCCGAAAGGGGGAGTGATCGCGCTAGCAGAATCGAATATTTTGTTGCCAGATCCTGTTCTGCCGCCCGACGTTCGTCAATGTCGTGTGGCAGAATAGCCCGTCAAGAATTGAGCAAAACGGAAAGATTCATTATGTCGTCGTATGTCGTACCCAGCCAACAGATCGTATGGGATCAGGCCATTCTGGATAAGTACAACTACTCCGGTCCGCGTTACACTTCATACCCGACTGCGGTTGAGTTCCATGAAGCCTTTACCATCGCTGACTTTGATATGGCCTGTACTCAGTACCCAGAGCGACCATTATCGCTGTACATTCATATCCCGTTTTGCCATAAGCTTTGTTACTACTGTGGTTGTAACAAGGTGATCACTCGTCATTCGCACAAAGCGGATGAGTACCTTGATGTGCTTGAGCATGAAATTCGTCAACGCGCCTCACTATTAATCGGAAGAAACGTCACTCAACTCCACTTCGGTGGTGGTACGCCGACGTTCTTGACCAACGCTCAAATCAGTCGTTTGATGACGCTGCTGCATAGCGAGTTTCACTTCGCCGATGAGGCGGAAATCAGTATTGAAATCGATCCGCGTGAAATCCAGTTAGAGGTGCTTGATCACCTGCGCCAAGAAGGCTTTAACCGAGTCAGCATCGGGGTGCAGGATTTCAATAAAGAAGTGCAGAAGCTGGTTAACCGTGAGCAAGATGAGCAGTTCATTTTTGATCTGGTTGAACGCGCTAAACAGCTGGGTTTTCGTTCGACCAACCTTGACCTCATTTACGGCTTACCTAAGCAAACCGCAGTAACCTTTGCCCAGACGTTGCAACAAGTGCTGACCATGCAACCGGGGCGTTTGTCGGTATTTAACTACGCGCACATGCCGCAACTGTTCGCAGCGCAGCGCAAAATTAAAGAAGCCGATTTACCTGCCGCCGAAGAAAAACTGGCGATTTTACAGCAGACAATCACCACGCTAACAGGCGCGGGGTATCAGTTCATCGGTATGGATCACTTTGCCTTGCCGGATGATGAGCTAGCGATTGCTCAGCGCAGTGGTATCTTGCACCGTAACTTCCAAGGCTATACCACCCAAGGTGAATGTGACTTAGTCGGCTTTGGGGTTTCGGCGATTTCCATGGTGGGCGATGCCTATGCACAAAACCAGAAAGAGCTGAAAAAATACTATGCGCAAGTCAATGAGATGCGTCATGCCTTGTGGAAAGGTGTGACACTAGATAAGGATGATTTACTGCGCCGTGAAGTGATTAAGCAGCTGATTTGTAATTTCAAGCTTGATAAAACAGCGATTGAGCGTGAGTTTAATCTGCGTTTCAATCACTACTTCCGCCAAGATTTAGCTCTGCTACAAACCTTTATCGACGATGGGTTGGTGACGGTGGATGAACGCATGATTGAAGTGACGCTGCGTGGGCGTTTGTTAATTCGCAACATCTGTATGTGTTTTGATAAATACTTGCGTGAGCGGGCGCGTCAGCAGCAGTTCTCGCGAGTCATTTAAGACCGCATTCCACAACAAGGCCACCGCATGCGGTGGCCTTGTTGTTTGTGCTCTGATTTTAATTCAGGATGACTGAGCGGAAGGTGACTCCAGCAAAGAGAGCGCTTTACGAGAAACATCGTGTGCGGCACGCGTGAAATTCTGCTTTTCCAGTGCATCAGCCAAATAGGCATAGTCGGAGACGCTAGAGCGCAGTGACAGCGCTTTTTCGAGATGTTTCTGCGCATCAGCCCAATGTTTCTCACGCAGATACAGTTGACCCAAAGCGCTATGTGCTTCGGCATTATTGCCATCCCGACGCAGCGCTTCTTGCAGCAAGGCAATCAGGGGATGGCGATCGCTGATATTGAGCTCCGGCAGTAGCGCGTACAGCTCAGGAGTCGCTTGTTTCTTCAAGCTCTCTTTGATCATTGAGAAGGCCTCATAGTCAGCTTTGCGTTGAATAAGCTGAGTGATAAAGCACATCAAAAGTTCCGGCTCCGCTTTCAGTTTACGTGACAGCTGAGCCCAATGTTGCATCAAGCCTTCACTGCCTTTTGGGCTGGCAATGTCTTGCAAAATGCCACGCTGAGCGGTGATTTCCAGTTGCTGCGCTTCCTCATTGCTCAGACGTTTCGCTTTGACCAGTTTGGGCAGCAAGGCCAACAGTGGTTGCCACTCGCCAAGGGCTTGATAACACTGCTTGAGCAAGTTGAGCACCACCGTATTGTGCGGGTGATTGCGCTGCAGTTGAGTTAAGGTTTCAAGGGCAGCTTGGTTATCGCCATCACCCAGTTGTTGTTTGGCGCGTGTCAGCTCCACCGCCAAAGTCGAGTTATTTTGCTGAGCGGCCAGCGCTAAGTAACGATCGCGCTTAGCTCGATCGCCCATACCATTGGCGGCTTCTGAAGCGACAAGATAGCAAAGCAGCGGCATATCGTGGTGATTGGCCCAACGAGTCACTTTCTTCTCGGCTTGTGTCCAATCGCCTTCCAGCAGTTTGATGATCCCTTCATTGGTATAACGGCGTGAGCGACGCTGCTTACGCACGCTAAACCAGTTCCAAGTGTGAAAGCTGGTGTAGAGGATTTTTTTCACCAAAAACTCTAGAGCGAACAGGGCAGCCAATGCTCCAATGATAAAAATCACTAAAGTGGTGACACTCATTTCAATGGTGCGATTGGCGATCGAGATCAGCACATAGCCTTGTTGGCCAGCGTATTGCGTTCCCACAAACAGGCCAAGTCCTAAGACAACAAAGAGGAATATGAGACGAATCATTGCTCAGCCCCCGTGGTTAGTGGTGAAACACTGCGGCGCAAGCGTTCGTTGATCACATCGGCGAGCTGTTGCTGAGCCTGTAATTTAACGGGGTATTCCACTTGCACTTGCTGCTCGGCGAGCTGGGCCAACGCTGCGTTAAAGCTTTGTACGGCTTTATCGTCTGGATTGAAGAACGATGTTGACCACTGGGCGGCTGTGTCGAGAGCGATGCGATAGAGTGTTTGTTGTTCCGTGTACACCCCTTTGATCGCCGTTTCTAACTTGGCCTGCAGATTCTCTCGCAAATAAAAATGCTGAGTAGGAGAGAGAAGAGGGATCACATTGCCATCACGTGAGCGGAAAGTGATGAAGTTATCGGCAAACGCTTTGAGCGAATTTTTCAGGTTGGTTTGCCAGTCATCGATGTTTTCTGATACCGCTTGGCTTGTTTGTGGCTGATCGGCAGGCAAGATGGCATTGGCCAGCGGTAAGCTATCGATCTGCTGTTGCAAGCTGATGAGGCGCAGCACTAAGCCATCGCGGTCAATGAGCGGGATATTTTTCAGGGTAGTGATGTCATTGGCCATCGCTTTACGCAGCGCCGTGAGGCTAGGGTCATTAAGCGCAGCGATGCGCTGATCGGCACTTTCCATCAATTGAGTTGCGGTTTCCACATCGTGCTCAAGAAACAGCTTGCGACCCGCGAGCTTGACCAAGTAATCCGCTTCTGCAAGTAGCCAATCATTTGGGCGACGGCCTTTAATATCCGCCACGGCGAGCTGCAAGCTTTCAATACTTTTTTGTTGCTGTTCCAGCACGGTTTCTGCGCGATGAGTAATCTCAGTGGCTTGTGACGTGGCTTTCGATACCGTTTGTTCCAACTGCGCATTGAGCGCATCACGAGTCTGTTTCAGCTCTGCGCGTACGGCTTGCAACTGGTTGTTAAATTCACTTTTTTGCTGCTGATGCACATAGGCAAAACCTGCGCCGAGCGCTAATACCAGCAAAAGCGCCACGCTCGCCAACTTTTTCCCTTGCGAGTTTGGTTGTGGCGGCTTGTCTTGAGCTGGTGTGCTGTCCAAGGTTTTCTTGGCCGCCGGTTGGTTTGGCGCTGGGCTATCTTGTTTGTCGGGCGCGGTCGGGGGAGTCACCGCTGCCGAGCTTGGGTTTACTGTGATTTCAGGTTCTTGTTGCGGTTTATTGTTGTTGGTCATTGCTCAGAGTTCCTGTTGGTTTTTCGGGCATCAATGCCGCGACTAAATCGCGATTAGCAGCACTTAGCGTGACCACGATGCGATGAAATCCTAGTTGGTGGGCGAGAGTGGCAATCCGTTGGCTGGGTACGAGCAAAGTTAACTGCTGCACCCATGGCAAGTGTGATGTCTCGAACTGACGGATAAAAAAAGCCAACTGCTCACTGCTGGTGATCACCAGTGAGTCGACCTTCGCCAACTGCCATTTTTGGACACACTCGGCGGCGGCAAATGGCCGCTCGTGCCGACAATACGCTTCTTGATAGCGCACAGTCGCTCCTCTTTCCACTAAGGTGGAATAAATCAGCTCACGACCACCATTACCACGTAAGATCAATACCTTCTTACCTGCGACATCACGCAGCATACTGAGTGCCAGCAGATGTTCACTATCGCTTATTTCTGGATAGTCTACTGATTGTTGGCAGGCTTTGCTGAAAACATGCGCGGTTTTTTGACCAACGGCAAGGTAAATAGCGTTATTTGGCCAACAAATTCGGCGATGTTGCAGAAATTGGTCACTGAAGATGACGGCATGTTGACTGACGGCAATGATGATATCGAATGAAGATAAATCTTCTGCCAGCGCAGCAAGTTGAGGGCTGGCAGAGATGGCGAGTAGCGGATGGTGCAGGGCGGGGATGCCCTGCTGGTGCAGCAGCTGGCACAGCTCTGCGCCTTGTTCATCAGGACGAGTGACCAGTACTGTCATAACACTCTCAATCAATGCGAGATAAGCAATCAGTCTATGCGTGCGGACATAGGCTTACCATTATTCGTGGTCACAGTAGAGACGCTCCAAGATCTCTTTGGCTCCTTGGCTAAGCAGTTGCTCAGCCAGCGTGATGCCAAGTTGCTCAGCTTGTGTGCGAGGTCCGCGAATTTCGCCGCGCACGATTTGCGAACCATCGGGTTCACCCACAAGAGCGCGTAGCCAAATAGTGTCACCCTCCAGCAGTGCATAGCTACCAATCGGCACCTGACAGCCACCTTGTAACGTGAGATTCATCGCGCGTTCGCAGCGCACTCGATCGGCGGTATCAGCATGGTTAAGAGGTGCGAGTAGGGCGCGCACGCGTTGATCATTCACGCGACATTCAATACCAACGGCACCTTGGCCAACTGCAGGTAGGGACTGTTCCGGTTCAATAAAGCTACGAATACGGCTTTCGAGCTCAAGGCGTTTTAGGCCTGCTGCCGCTAAAATGATGGCATCGTATTCGCCCGCATCAAGCTTACTTAGGCGAGTCCCCACGTTGCCGCGCAGCTCTTTAATCACTAAATCTGGCCGTGCCGCTTTGAGTTGGCATTGACGGCGTAAACTGCAGGTACCGACGATAGCGCCCGAGGGCAGATCTTCAATCTTGGCGTAGGTATTTGAGACAAACGCATCACGCGGATCTTCCCGTTCGCAGATGGTGACTAAGCCCAGACCGTCAGGGAAATCGACCGGAACATCTTTCATTGAATGCACGGCTAAATCGGCGCGCCCTTCGAGCATGGCAATTTCCAGCTCTTTCACGAATAAGCCTTTACCGCCCACTTTAGCCAGTGGAGTATCCAGAATCACATCGCCGCGCGTGACCATAGTCACCAACTCCACCTGCAGTCCGGGGTGGGCTGCCATTAAGGCGTCTTTAACATAGTTGGCTTGCCACAAAGCCAGTGGACTCTGGCGGGTTGCAATGCGAATCGGCGTCTCGGTCATTATGATGTTCCTATCCATCTGTTTTAAAATCGCCTAATCCTATCACTTGGGGCTTAAAATGCTTACAACTAGTTCGAGTCGGAACGATTTTGCGCAGAAGAATGTCGTTTTCCCGCTTGATTGTGTGATTCGACTCGCATTTATTATCTTGGCGATACTTACAAAACGGCAATTTGCAACAACACTGTAATCATTTATGCTGTTTTGTGTTGATAAGTGTTTAGTTTGGTGTGATGTGCTTCCAAGAGCGCTTTACCAAACCGGAAAGAAGTGTTAGATTGATCACGTTTTGTTGGCATGGTCGCGTAAAACATAACCAAAAAGCGGCTTTTATCTGTCATATCAGGGAAGCAAACTTGCAGGCTTATACTCAGACCTTAATCCATAGACTTGATAAGCTAAACCGGCAACGTATTGAGCGTGCGCTGGCTCTTATGGATTTGCAAAGTCAACGTGTTTTCCACCTCATTCCCGCACTATTTCAATTTAATCATCCTCTGATCCCCGGTTATTTTTCTGCTGATACGCCTTTCGGTATCCATCTGTTTGAAGCCAATCCTATCCAGCAGCAATTCATCGATGATGCTCAGTTGACGCTCGGCGAGCCGTTAACGCCAGCTGACAATCCGGCGATTTTAGGCTTGTATACGATGGGCAGTACCTCATCGATCGGTCAAAGCACATCGAGCGATCTGGATATTTGGGTCTGTGTCTCTGCTCAAATGAGTTGTGAGGCGCGCGACAACCTCTCCAGTAAATGTCTGCTCATTACCGATTGGGCGAAAAGTCAGGGTGTTGAAGCCAATTTCTTCATCATGAATGAAGAGCGTTTTCGCCATAACCATTCCGAAGCGTTAAGCGGTGAAAACTGTGGTTCATCACAGCACTTATTATTATTGGATGAGTTTTATCGCTCTGCGGTGCGCTTAGCGGGCAAGCGACTGCTGTGGCAAATCGTGCCACCAGAAATGGAAGAGTGCTACGACGAATATGTTCACGAGCTCTGTTCAAATGGGTATTTGAACTGCAATGAATGGATCGATTTTGGCAAGTTAAACCGCATTCCGGCTGAAGAGTACTTTGGCGCGAACTTGTGGCAACTGTATAAGAGCATTGACTCGCCTTATAAATCGGTACTGAAAGCCATTTTGCTTGAAGCCTATTCGTGGGAGTACCCGCACACTCAACTGTTGAGTATCGACAGCAAACGCCGTTTCTTTGCCGATGAACCGGATCTGTACGGCATGGACTCTTACTATCAGATGTTAGAGAAAGTGACGCGCTATTTGGTGCGAATTGGTGATAGCACGCGCCTTGATTTAGTGCGCCGCTGTTTCTATCTCAAAACCCATGAGAAGTTGTCGCGTGAGCCGGGCGTCGGCTCGATGCCTTGGCGTCGTGAAGCGTTACGGGAACTGACCAGCGAATGGCAATGGAGCGCAGATTTGATTGCCGAGCTCGATAACCGTCGTCACTGGAAAGTCGAGCAAGTGAAGGTCGTGCACCACGCACTGCTTGATGCCTTGATGCTCAGCTATCGTAACCTGATCCAGTTTGCGCGTCGTAATGACATCACCTCGGCCATTAGCCCACAAGATATCTCGATTTTGGCGCGTAAACTGTACGCGGCGTTTGAAGTGCTGCCGGGGAAAGTCACACTGCTCAACCCACAAATTTCCCCAGACCTGCATGAGCCCGATTTAAGTTTTATTGAGGTTTGTGCTGGACGCACCAATAAGCCCGGTTGGTATCTCTACAAGCAGCCGCTGCAGGCGCAGCGCTTGATTGGTCAGCCGTATCTTGAGCACAACGAATACTTGAGTAAATTGGTGGCTTGGGCCTTTTTTAATGGCCTGATCACTGAGTCGACTCGTTTGCATGCGGTGGTGCGTGAAGCGCAGCTGGACATCGACAAGTTCTACCAAATGGTCAGCGATCTGCGTAATACCTTTTCGCTGCGTAAGCGTCGCCCTACTATGCAAGCGCTGGCCAATCCTTGTGAGATTAGCCAGCTTGCCATGTTCATCAATTTTGAACACGACCCAACCAGTGAATTGAGTGGGAAAGCGCTGAAAGTCGACCTGAAAAATATCGATATTTTTAGTTTTGGTGCTGAGCAGAAATGCTTAGTCGGCAGTGTCGATTTGGTGTATCGCAACTCGTGGCAAGAAGTGCGTACCCTGCATTTTGAAGGCCAGACGGCCATGCTTGATGCGTTGAAAACCGTGCTTGGAAAAATGCATCAGGATGCGCTGCCGCCAGAATCGGTGGATGTGTTCTGCTACAGCAAAAACTTGCGCGGCGTGATGCGTAACTTGGTTTATCAACTGTTGGCTGAGTGTATCGATTTGCGCCTCAAGCCGATGGAGCAAGAGAAACGTCGTCGTTTCAAAGCGCTGCGCATGGGCGATCAGATGTATGGTTTGTTCTTTGAACGTCGTGGTGTTTCGGTTCAGAAGTTGGAGAACTCGGTTGATTTCTATCGCAGCATCTCAACCAATAAGCTCAAGGGCTCGCCTTTACTGATGCTCGATCGCGATCAAGATTACCCATTGCCAGCGGTGGTGGATAGTTTTGCCAGTGAAGGTTTGGTGCAGTTCTTCTTTGAAGATACCGAGAAAGGTTTCAACATCTATGTGCTTGATGAGGCCAACCGCGTTGAAGTCTATCACCAGTTTAATGGCGAAAAAGACGAAATGATTGCCAGCGTCAACAGCTTCTACACCTCGATGTTGGATGACAGCAATAAACTCGGCGCGAAAAGCATCAATTTTAACTTGCCGCAGTATTACCAAATCATCCACCCTGAAGAGGGAGAAACGTACGTGGTGCCGTACCGTAACGACAGCGCTGTGTATTCCAAGCCTTCGCAAGTGGTCAATGCCTAACTCGTTGACGTCTCAGGTTTTCTAAATCCTTATCAATAAAAAAGAGCACAATCGTGCTCTTTTTTATTATGCGTCAGTGGCAGCATGCCTAAGCGACTTTCGTGCTTAAACCCAATCAATCGGCTCATCGGCGTGCTTATCACACTCTTGCTTGAGCAGAGTGAGCAGCTCAAGCCCAGTTTTTGAACAGATCCATTCGCCATCAATCGATTTGAAATGGTAGCCACCTGATTTGGAGGCCAGCCAGATTTCACGCATCGGTTCTTGGCGGTTAATGATGATTTGGCTGCCATCATCAAACTCGAGTGTCATCACATTGCCTGACGTTTCGTAGTCGATATCCGCGCCGGCCTCATCAATCGCGGCCTCTATACGCTCTAGCTGGCTATCGACGAGTTGATGAAATTCAGTTTCGTTCATCCTATCTATCCTATTGCTTTTCCTAATCGTGGTGCGATTATAGGGGGCATTGATTCAATAAGCACGATATGCAAAATGAAAAAGAAATTCACTGCACTGTTTTTGTTGTCGGCTCTCGCGTTAGCGGGATGCGGGCAAACTGGGCCACTGTATATGCCTGATGATGCAAAACAAAGTGAGCAAAGTCAGTAAATCACGCTACTAAGAATAAAAGGGAAAGCATTTTGGATTACTTCAATTATCAGGAAGATGGTCAGTTGTGGGCTGAGCAAGTTCCACTCGCCGATTTGGCAAACCAGTACGGTACACCGCTTTATGTTTACTCAAGAGCGACACTTGAGCGCCATTGGCACGCGTTTGATAAATCAGTCGGTGATTATCCTCACCTAATTTGTTATGCGGTGAAAGCCAACTCTAACTTAGGGGTATTGAATACTTTAGCTCGTTTGGGTTCAGGTTTTGATATCGTCTCCGTTGGCGAATTAGAGCGTGTATTGGCCGCCGGTGGTGACCCAAGCAAGGTGGTATTCTCTGGTGTGGGTAAAACCGAAGCTGAGATGAAGCGCGCCCTGCAATTGAAGATCAAATGCTTTAACGTGGAATCGGAGCCTGAGCTGCAGCGCCTGAATAAAGTGGCTGGCGAGCTTGGTGTTAAAGCGCCGATTTCACTGCGCATCAATCCTGATGTGGATGCCAAAACTCACCCTTACATTTCAACGGGTCTACGTGATAACAAATTTGGTATCACCTTTGACCGCGCAGCGCAGGTATATCGCTTAGCGCACAGCTTACCCAACCTCGATGTACATGGTATTGACTGCCATATCGGCTCACAGCTAACCGCTCTCGCACCGTTTATTGATGCGACTGACCGTTTACTGGCACTGATTGATTCGCTGAAAGCGGAAGGCATTCATATCCGCCACTTGGATGTCGGCGGTGGTTTAGGGGTGGTTTATCGTGATGAACTGCCTCCGCAGCCTTCGGAATACGCCAAAGCATTGCTGGACCGCCTAGAGCGCCACCGCGATTTAGAGCTGATTTTTGAACCGGGACGCGCGATTGCGGCTAACGCGGGAGTATTGGTGACTAAGGTGGAGTTTCTCAAACACACTGAGCACAAAAACTTCGCGATCATTGATGCGGCGATGAACGATTTGATCCGCCCGGCGCTATACCAAGCGTGGCAAGACATCATTCCACTGCGTCCGCGCCAAGGCGAAGCCCAAACTTATGATTTGGTTGGCCCGGTGTGTGAAACCAGTGATTTCCTAGGGAAAGATCGCGACTTAGTGTTGCAAGAGGGGGATTTACTGGCGGTGCGCTCTTCTGGTGCGTATGGGTTTACCATGTCGTCGAATTACAATACCCGTCCGCGAGTGGCTGAAGTCATGGTTGATGGCAATAAAACCTATTTGGTGCGTCAGCGTGAAGAGCTTAGCAGCTTGTGGGCGTTAGAATCGGTATTACCGGAGTAAAGTTATCTTCTATGCATTTCCATTTTTCTAAAATGCACGGTTTGGGCAACGACTTTATGGTCGTGGACTGTATTACCCAAAACGTCTTCTTCTCTCCGGAATTGATCCGCCGTCTGGCGGATCGCCATACGGGAGTCGGCTTTGATCAATTGTTGGTGGTTGAAGCGCCTTACGATCCAGAATCGGATTTCCATTACCGCATTTTCAATGCCGATGGCAGCGAAGTGGAGCAGTGTGGCAATGGCGCGCGCTGTTTTGCCCGTTTTGTACGCATGAAAGGGTTAACCAACAAGTACACCATCCATGTCAGTACCAAGAAAGGCAAAATGGTACTCAATGTGGAAGAGGAAGATCTGATCACCGTGAACATGGGTGTGCCGGAGTTTGAGCCGAACAAGATCCCATTTCGCGCCAAACAGAGCGAAAAAACCTACATTCTGCGTGTCGGTGAACACACCTTGTTTTGCGGCGCGGTGAGTATGGGCAACCCGCATGTAGTGACTGTGGTGGACGATATCCGCACTGCTGCGGTAGAAACCTTAGGGCCGCTTTTGGAATCGCACGAGCGTTTCCCTGAGCGCGTCAACGCCGGTTTTATGCAGGTCGTGAGCCGTGATGAGATCAATTTGCGCGTGTATGAACGTGGTGCGGGCGAAACTCAAGCTTGTGGCAGTGGCGCGTGCGCCGCGGTTGCGGTAGGCATTTTGCAAGGTTTACTGGATGAGCAAGTTCGTGTCCATCTTCCCGGTGGTGAGCTGGAAATCCACTGGCAAGGCCCCGGCAAACCGCTGTATATGACAGGCCCGGCTACTCATATCTACGATGGCCAAATCTCTTGCTAATTGAGGTTCAATTTTGTCTCAGGTAACGGCGGATGCTCTGACTGCCCAAGTGGTGGCAGAGTATCTTTATGAACATCCCGATTTTTTTCAGCATCATCCTCATCTGGTCGAACGTTTAGCCTTACCGACCCAAACGGGCGCGGTATCGCTCGCTCATGTGCAGTTAGCGCGTCAGCGCCAGCGGATAGACTCTCTCGAAGAGGAGATCACCGCCTTGATGTCGCTCGCGGCAAATAACGATCGTACTTTCCATGAGTTTATGGATCTGCAAGAGCAGATTCTAAAATGCTCGTCGCTGCAAGCGGTGTTACACGCGATTGAAGCCAAAGCGCGTGAACTCAATCTGCGTGCTTACGTGCGCCTGCTGCAGCGTCATGATGAAAAATACGGTTTAGCCAGTGAGGATTGGCAGCGCTTTGCGACCAATCATTTTAATGGCAAATCGGCTTATTTAGGTCGCTTACGCCAAGCGGATCGGCAACGTCTGCTGGGGGATAGGCCCGCGCCAGAAATGGGTTCGTATGTGGTGTTACCTTTGCAGCGCCAAGCGCCGTTGGGAATTTTGGCCTTCGCCAGTGAAGATGGCGGCCACTTTCAGCCGAGTATGGATACCTTGTTTTTGCGCCATCTGGCGTTAGTCTTAGCTCATCTGATCGAGACATTACCTTGGCAGTCACACGATGAAGAACGACGAACGCACCCCGCTTCCTGATGCGTTGGCTCAACCGCTGGAGCGTTTTTACGCCTACCTGCATACGGAAAAAGGGTTGAGCCTGTATACCCAGCGCAATTATAAGCAGCAGTTGGAAACCATGACCCAGTACTTAGTACAGGTTGGGCTCACCCACTGGACACAGCTTGATTCGGCGTGGGTGCGTCAATTGGTGATGCAGGGGAAAAGGCAGGGGATGAAAGCCAGCAGTATCGCGACGCGTTTGTCTTCATTGCGCAGTTTCCTGGATTTTCTGATTTTACGTGGCGAGCTTCAGGCTAACCCTGCGAAAGGCGTCTCTGCGCCGCGCAAGCAGCGTACTTTACCGAAAAATCTCGATGTTGATGAAATGGCGCAGTTACTGGAAGTGACCGATGATGATCCGCTTTCGATTCGCGATCGGGCGATCATGGAGCTGATGTACGGCGCGGGTTTACGTTTGGCTGAGCTAGTTTCGATTGATATCAAAGACGTTAATCTAAGCGAAGGTGAGATCCGCGTCATCGGTAAAGGCAACAAAGAGCGCAAAGTGTGGTTTGCTGGACAGGCACAAGAGTGGGTCGGTAAATGGCTCAAATTGCGCAGTCAATTGGCGGATAGCGCAGAAACGGCGCTGTTTGTGTCCAAACTCGGTACCCGTATTTCACACCGTAGTGTGCAAAAACGCATGGCCGAATGGGGCCAAAAACAGGCGGTTGCCAGTCATATCAGCCCACATAAATTGCGCCACTCGTTTGCCACCCATATGCTGGAATCGAGCAATAACCTGCGTGCGGTGCAGGAGCTACTTGGGCACGAGAACATCGCGACAACGCAAATCTATACCCACCTCGATTTTCAACATCTGGCTCAGGTGTATGACCAAGCGCATCCTCGGGCGCGCAAAAAGAATAAGGATGACTAACCATGCTGTTTTACCGCCCATTGGCTTCGATTCAAGCACTGACGTTTGATTTGGACGATACCCTTTACGATAACCGTCCGGTCATCAAACAGGTCGAGGAAAAAGTCACTGAGTGGTTGTTAAGTGAGCATCCCATTACGGCGACGCGTCCTTTGGCTTGGTGGCTGGCGATGAAGCGTGATATAGCGCGCCGCTTTCCGGAGCAGTGCCATGATGTGAGCCAATGGCGTTATTTACAGGTGCAGCATGGTTTACTGGAATTAGGCTATGCGCAGCCAGAGGCGGAGCAAGCGGCGAGCGAGACGCTTGAGCAAGTGATGCGCTGGCGTAATCAAGTCGATGTTCCTGCCGAAACGCATCGGGTGTTGGCTCAGTTAGCGGCTAAAGTGCCGCTGATTGCGATCACCAATGGCAATGTCCAGATAGAAAAAATTGGTTTAAGTGGCTATTTCCAAACGGTATTGCGCGCAGGGCCAGACGGCCGTGCCAAACCGTATCCCGATCTCTTTGCACAAGCAGCACAACAGCTTCAGCTTGAGCCCCGTTCAATCTTGCATGTCGGGGATCATTTACAAACCGATGTGCTAGGGGCGCGGCAAAATGGTTTTCAAGCCTGCTGGTTTAACGATCAAGGGCAGAGTATTCGTCGGCTCGCCAAAGCGAGCGTATTACCCGACGTGGAGATCGAGCGTCTCTCGGAATTACTTCTGATAGTTAACTAGGTGCATAACATCGAGTCACAAAAATCACATTGCATGGTTATTGAGTATAGTCTGCGGTAACGATTGCATTGCATAATGCCTAAACATTTCACTGGCTTATCAGCTCTTTATGTTTACGGTCTCGCGTCTCATCCCAGATTTAGCATCGGCCAATCAGGTGCTCGAAACGATGGATCTTCCTCATGGGCAATCCATCTTAGTGCAAATTTTCTCTCCTTTGAGTCGCGAGCATGTCGTGCAGCTTGCGCGGCTCATCCGTAGTCGCCATCCACAAGCTTGCCTGCTTGGATGCAGTACCGAAGAGGTGATTTTCCAAGGGGAAGTGCACCATCAGGTGACGTTGCTGCAAATCACCGTGTTTGAGCAAACTTATCTTAGCCGTGCTGTTGTGGATTACAGTGACGATGAGGCTGCCGACGCGGAGCGTTTAGCTCGCCAGCTCGAGCTCACTAGCATGTCTCGAGCAGTGGTCTGTTTTTCTTGGCAGATGGATACCTTGCAAGTCGCACGATTTGCCTTACGCGACACGCAGGGTGCGCCAGTGCCCGTCGCTGGTGGAGCCGCCAAACAAACTCCCAGTGGTCGCTGGGTTTTGCTCGATGAGGCTTGTTATCAAAACGCCAGTGTGGCTATTGCGCTGCATGGCGAAGCGCTTTATGTCGAGACGGGTGGTTACACTGAGTGGCAGCCTGTTGGGCGCACCTATCGGGTCACAGCCGTGGAGGGAGATCGGGTCTTACGTTTGGATGATGAGCCGATAGAGGCGATTTATCAGCGCAATTTGGGCGCGCAAGCCGACTTACCCCATGACTGGCTGATCAGTTTTCCACTGATGAAAGGGGAATGCCGCCACCAAGATCTTTATCTGCCGCTCGGGCTGGCGGAGGAAGGCGGACTGAGGTTTAACCGCCCACTGGCGCTGCAAGATGAAGTGCGCTTTTGTTTTGATCACCCGAGTTTAACCCTAGAGCGGGTCTATCTCACCGCGCAGCAACTACAAGCCAAGCAGTGCCAACAAGTGTGGGTGTTTAACTGTGCGCTGCGTTTAAACTTCATGCATGAGAATCACGAGTTACAACCGCTTCAGGCGGTGGCGCCGACCGATGGTTGTTACTGTTGGGGAGAGCTGCTGTATGAGCATGGTCAGCAGCAAGTGATGCATCATAGCATGACGTTTCTTGCCTTGCGTGAAGGGGCGGTGCGTGACGATCTTGTCCCAATCCCCTTGCCGAGTTATCCGGAAGGGATGACGTCCCCTCTGTTTAATTTGATCCGCCATGCGTTTCATGATTTGGATGCCATGACGGACAATTTGGCACAGCAGATCCGCGCTCAAACCTCATTACTGACGGCGAGTTACCGGCGTGACCGACGTACCGGCTTACCCAATCGAGTGGTGTTACGTGAGCGATTGGCGAACTTCGCGGCCAATGAGCACCTAATCGCCCTGAAAGTGACCAACTTCAATCAGATCAATGAGAAGTACGGTTATCCGGTAGGCGATAAGCTGCTTCGTGATTTGAGTGAACAGTTTCAGGTCTTTTTGGATCAGAAATTGGCAGGGCAGAGCGGTTTGTATGCGATTGGGGTCGGTGAGTGGGCAACGGTTTTTCGTGCCAAGCTGGACGGGAAAAGTATTCATAGCCATTTCTATCAGTTTGTGGAGCAGTTGGAGCACGTCAACTTCGAGCCCTACGGTTTACCGAATGTGGATTATCTGTCGATCTCGTTGTGCGCTGGGTTAGTCAGTCAGGGCGATTTTGCAGAGCATTCGCCGGATGAGCTATTGCTGCGTGCTATCGAAGCACGCCGCTACGCGTTTAACAACAACCACCATTTCTGTAATGCAGCGCGTTTAAAAGTGCAAGAAAGTGTTCGTCAGGAGCGGCTGAATTGGCTATCGCGGGTTAGCCGCGCGGTGGTACGTGATGATGTGGTGGTTTATGCGCAGCCGATTTGTCAGGCGCGTAGTCACATTGTGGCTTCCTACGAATGTTTAGTGCGGATTGAAGATGAAGGGGAAATTATCTTGCCTGGGAATTTTCTCCCGATCATCACCGATACTCACCTCTATACTCGTTTGAGCCGGCAGATGATAACGCATACCTTCAATATGATGCGTCATCGCCCGGAGGCGTTTTCGATCAATCTTTCACCGCAAGATTTGATGAGTGAGCGCACCTTGCAGCATTTGGAAGCGGCAATCAAATCGGTGGCCGATCCCGCCCGTGTCGGGCTCGAAGTGTTGGAGAGCGAACAAATCAAAGATTACGGGCGGATGATTGAAGTGTGTAACCATTTCCGCACACTGGGCGCGACCATCATTGTCGATGATTTTGGCAGTGGTTATTCCAATATTGATGAGATAGTGAAGCTTGAGCCGCAGGTGATTAAGCTCGATGGCAGCTTGATCCGCAATATTGATCAGGATGTGAAGCAGCGCCGGATTGCCGAGCAGCTCGTGAAATTGTGTCAGGTACTGAATGCGAAAACCGTGGCGGAGTTTGTCCATAACCAGACGGTTTGTCGCATCAGTGAAGATATGGGTGTGGATTATTTACAAGGCTATTTCTTGGGTCGACCTTCACGCTTGGGTTAACGCAAGATAGACGCGTCATCCCATCTTGATATTTACCGTTCAATCCAACGATGACCGCTTTTGTCGGCTTTAAAAGCGTTCATCGAATAGTGATAAAACTGCTCCAAGGCCTCAGCTGAAGCCTCGGCGTTGAAATGGCGCAGTAGCATTAATCCCACCTCAAGGGTGCAGAGATTGCCCGGCTGTTGATTGCGCCTGAGCCGATACGCCGACACGTGATCGGTGGTAAGGTGAACTCTCGGAACATCGGCTAGCCAAGGGCTTTTACGCTCCATTTTGCGCGCTTCCTGCCAAGTGGCATCGAGCACAATAAAATGCGCGATCTCATCTTCGCGCAGCGAGCGGAGTGCATCGGTTAATTCCACGCTCTCTTCGGATGGGTAAACCAGAAACGAGCGAGCGTTGGGTTGGGTGAGGCGCGCTTGTAACTCAGTATTAGCCGCGACTCGGCTCCATGTATAGGCTTGGCACTCGGCCATGGATTTCACCAGCCAGCGCCCAGTATTGGTTTCGCGCTGCCACTCATTATCGTGAGTGAGCAGCGAGAGTTGAAACGGCGCGTGGAAGCTAGGGACGGCGGAGCAGAGGCATTGAAATTTAAGCCCGCAGTCCGGACACGCCGCATTCATAGTTTAATGCCTGACTGTCTTGGCGAGAGGCCATCGGCAAACAGTACCACTTGGCTGATTTGCTCGGCGTTGGCTTCTGGTGCCACACTTGGGTTCGTCGGGTAGCTGATGCCGTTGTATTGTAAACGGTGTATAGCGGGTTTCGCGCCGCCGCCACTGACACTGAACAGTAAGTCTTGCCAGCCATGATGGGTCTGTTTACCTAAACGGATCGGGTTTTGTACGAGAGTGATGCGGCTATTGAAACGCCACTGCTGATTGTGTTGATCGAAAATCAGCAAAGTACAGCCGCCAGTACCACACCAGTCTAGTTGCACCAGCAGTTCCGGTTGTTCATCACCGTTGAGATCGTACTTCAACCAGCGATATTGCGTATTGTCTGGCGACGTTTGGTGCAAGTTAAAATAGCGGCGAATCGCCTGATCGACATCTTCTTCATAGTCAGCGCGTCCTGCGATTTGCTGAGCGTGAATGGCCGCTTGTCCTACGGCAGGGGGCACAGCGCTTTCATTCAACTCGACCAGAGAGCGAAACAGCACTAAACCTCCATCGGCGATGTTATAAACCGATTGACCAACCTTCTCTTGTGTCGCTGTTAGCTGATAACCCTCACGAGTGAAAATGCGCTCGGAGAGCAAGTACTGCTGCTGGTGGCGAGTCATCACCACTTGGATCTGATTGGGGTTGAGCTGCTGCCAGTAGCCTTGCTCCACGACAGCCGGTTCGCCATTGGCATACTCATAGCGAGTCTGCGCGGTGTGATCTTTTTCCAAGGTTAAGCTGACACTAAAGCCCGTCTGTTCAGTCGAGCTGGCAAAGTAGACGCCGCTCCATTCAAGGGTAGGATCAAGATTAGCTAAGGTCGCACAGCCTTGGTATTGGCCGCCTTTTAGGGTGAGTTTAGAGCGCCATTGGTAAAGGTTATCGCTCATACCATCGCGACATTGCCCTTGTTCTAACAGCAGTTCACCACCATCAAATTGGTAGCGTCGTTTATCTTGGCTCAGTTGACTGCGTGTGATCGAAAATTGTTGCTTGTCACCGCCCATAGGTTGGAATTGTAGCCCGCCATCTACAAAGCGCATTGACCAAAAAGGCTCATTACCAAACGCACGGGTTGGGCTAAGAGGCTGCTCACAGCCGCGGCTTTCATTGCTCAGTTGATTGATGCTCTGCACCTCAATTCGCGCCACATAATCACCGTTAAACCCCGTTTGGCTTGGTGGCGTGAGTGTGCCGACAAGCTCACCATACAGAGGTTGGTAAGGACTACGATTCAGCGCCATCGCTTCATTCAGTTGCTCTGGCGAGAGATTGAGCCAGTATTGCTGATGGCTGCCACAGGGCGTAAAGCGTCGCACCTCATGGCCCACGACCACCTCGCCACGCAGCATAAAGCTCTGTGGTTGAATGGTTTCCGGTTTATCGAGGGTCGCTGGAATAATTGGAGCGGAGTCAGGCTCGACACTGACGGAGGTGGTGTTGGTGCACGCTTGCAACAGCATAGCGAGCGACATGGCGCAGAAGGGCAAGGCTCTCATTGATCAATTCCTTTGGCTCGAGATGGAATAGGGGATGTTTGGTCGCAAAAATTATCGCACAAACTGAAAGACAAGCTAAACCGTCACAGGGTTCAATTGACAGAGTGCAAACAAAGGAACGTATTGTTTGAGAGCGGTTTCGCCATTTTGCGCGGTGAGTGGCTAAGGAACGGTGCAGAAAATAGCCAACGGCAGCGTTAGGCTGCCGTTGAGTGATGCTCAGGTGATGCGCTTTTACGGCTTAACCTGAGCGCAATAGGCACCGAGTGAGACGTGAATCGGGTTAAAACAGATGCTGATGCAGGTAATGCGCCACCGCATCATCGGCGTTACTGCCGATCACTTCATTATCCGGCAGGGCGTTAAACACTTTTTCATGGGCGGTGCCCATAACTAAGCCTTTTCCGGCCATTGAGAGCATTTCGACATCATTCATGCCGTCCCCAAACGCGATACAGTTTTCAAGGCCAAGGTGAAGAGATTCGGCCACAGCTTGCAGCGCATCGCCTTTTGATACGCCCGCACACATGACTTCTAGGCACCAAGGTGTTGAAAAAGCAACGTTGAGTTTATCGCCAAAGCGCTGATTCAGTAAGGTTTCGTACTGCACCAAATGTTCATGATCTTGGTCTTCTTGAGTGAAGAAAATTTTCGCGATGCCATCGGTTGGGGCGTTATTGACATCAAAGACGCGATAGGTAAAACCAGAGTCTTCATGGAAGTCGCGCAGGATCTCATCTTCTTTATTGAGCATCCATTCGTCATTACGGTACAGATGCACGAACAACTGCTTATCGTGTTTAACGACATCGATGATGGCTTGCACCAAATCTTGCGGTACGTTTTTGCTGTACATCAGTTGGTCATTCTGGTCATGCACTCGCGCACCGTTTGAGGTGATCATATACGCAGGAATCCCCGCGATTTCACGAATCCCCGCGACATCAATGTGGTGACGGCCTGTCGCGAAAATAAAGGTAAATCCTTTATCGTGCAGCTGTTTCAAAGTCTGTTTCGAAAATTCGCTCAACTGATGGTTCGGGGCGAGTAAGGTGCCGTCGAGATCCGACGCCACGATTTTATACGGATGTTTGTGTGCTGAAGTGGTCATAAAACTCTCTGTTTCTCGGTTGGCCGGATGAGCCGTCACCCTTAGGTTGCCTAGTGTAGTGGAATTAAATGCGGAAAAAGAGGGTAAACCTCTCTTTGCGCTTTTCCTCAATTTCTATGGTCGATGGTGCTGTCTTTTATGGTCGATAGTACTGTCGGCGAAAAAACGCAAAATATGGTCTAACGTCTGATTTCGGTAGGCATCTTGTTCAAAAAGCAGTTCATGTCTGGCTCCTGCTATGCGGCATAAAGCGGCACGTTTTTGGGTGCGAGACAGCTTTTTGAAGAGCCGGATTTGCGCCCGATTACACACAATCGCTTCTTCGCCAGCTTGTAAGATCAGCATGGGGATTTTGATTTGTCGGGTTAACTGCAAACACTGTTTGGTCGCCATTAAGCTCTGCCAAACCCAGCGGTGACTCGGCCCTCCAATTTGCAGTTCAGGGTGCGCTTCATACAGTTCACGAAACAACTGATAGCGGGTTTCACTGTGGGTGAGCAGGTTGAGATGAAAGGGTTTAGCGTGATAAGGGCCATAACCCGGAGCGTAACTGGGTTTTAGGGTAACGGCAGCCATAATTTGAGTGATGAGCAAAGCCCATGGCCTTAAATACCAAGGCATATTCACGCCAAACATCGGAGCACTCAGGGCCAGTGCGCTAAAGGGGTGCGCTGGAGTGGTCTGGATATAGCGCGTAGCAATCGCGCCACCCATAGAATGGGCTAATAAAAAGCGCTCTTGGTAGTGACCGAGATCGAAATGCTCGACTAAGGCTTTTAAGTCAGTCACGTAATCTTGAAACTCATGTACATGGCCTATTTGTCTATCTTCAGTCAGACGTTCTGACCGTCCTTGACCACGGTGATCATAGGTATAAACATCAAAACCTTGGCGGAATAGGTCATAACACAGCTCTTGATATTTCCACGCAGATTCAATCCTGCCATTCACAATCACTACGGCTTTTTGATGCTCAGGATGCTTGAGACTACACCAATAAATGTGCGTTTTATCAAAACTGCGATAGGTTCCTTCGCTTCGAGTGTGCCACACTTGAGCTATCTCAAAGTTGAGAGCTTGCTCCAAACTCGACTCTTGCGTATAAGGATAAAGATTTTTTTCAGGGTTCATAAGTTGGCAATGGGGTTGTGCGAATCAGTGTTTGACCTCATTGGGCTAGCATAAGTCAGGAATGAGGAATTGCAATGGATATCCATGTTTGGCTTGCCTATCTACTGACCGCGGTGGTGTTTAGTCTGGCGCCCGGTTCAGGCACGGTTAACTCGATCAGCAATGGTTTAAGTTATGGTACACGCCACTCATTAGGGGCGATTATCGGCCTACAAATCGGTCTTGCTTGTCATATAGTGTTGGTCGGCATTGGAATTGGCGCTTTGGTGGCACAATCTGCGTTGGCGTTCACTCTGATCAAATGGATTGGCGCGGCTTATTTAGTATGGCTGGGTATTCAGAAATGGCGAGATAGAGCCCCCCTAACGGCTACCACAACTTCTCATGAACTCTCACAAGCCGCCCTGCTGCGTAAAGCAGTACTGATTAACCTGACCAATCCCAAATCAATCGTTTTCTTAGTGGCATTATTTCCGCAGTTTATTGATCCCACTAGAGATCATTGGCCGCAGTTCTTGGTTCTGGGTATCACAACCGTTACTATTGATGCGATTGTCATGTTCGGATACACGGCACTGGCTGCGCAGCTAGGTCGCTATATTCGTTCACCTAACATAATGACCAGAATGAATAAACTGTTTGGTTCGATGTTTATGGGCTGCGGAATGCTGTTGGCTACCGCCAAAGCGTAAGCAACCCTTTGAGGACACCATGTACACAACTTATGTAGCACGCCAACCGATATTGAATGCAAAGCGACACACGCTAGGTTATGAGCTGCTGTTTCGAGATGGAGAAAAAAACGCGTTTCCTGAGTACATGGATGCCGATCGTGCTACCTACCGTCTGATTGTTGAAAACTTTTTATCCCTTGGTACCAACCCGAGAATTGCCCGCTCGCGCTGTTTTATCAACTTTCCCCATAAAAGCTTAATTCGACGTTTGCCGCTGACTCTGCCGCGTGAGCAGATCGTGGTAGAAATTTTGGAAACGTGCCAACCGACCGATGATCTTTTTGAGGCGGTACAAGAGCTGAGTCAGCGAGGTTATCTGCTCGCGTTAGATGATTTTGTGTATTCACCCGCTTGGGAGCGCTTTTTACCCTACGTACAGATAGTCAAAATCGACATCATGGCAATGGGGCTCGATAAAGCGTGTGAATTTGTGCGTGGTCGACTGGCTCAGGGAAGTCGTCGCCGATTTTTGGCAGAACGAGTCGAAACCGAAGATGAGTTTCATCAAGCGCGTCATGCGGGTTTTACCTTCTTCCAAGGCTATTTTTTCAGTAAGCCAGAAATCATTAAACAGCGCTACGTCAGTCCAGAGCATGTGATTGCCATGCAGCTGTTTCGCGAAGTCTGTCAGCCTGAAGTCGATTATGTGCGAGTAGAGCGCTTGGTCGCGCAGGACATTGCGCTCTCCTACAAGCTGCTGCGTTTCGTAAACACTATGTCGGATCGGATCTCGGTCTCCATCTCCTCATTTCGCCAAGCCTTGGTTTATCTTGGACAGGACAAACTGCGCATTTTCGTCTCTTTGGCGGTCGCGTCTTATATCTCCTCCAAAAAGCCCAAGGAGCTTTACAACTTGTCGTTACAAAGAGCGCAGTTTTGCCAGTTGATGGCGACGCATACACATTTTAAAGCGCATCGTGAACAAGCGTTTCTGATTGGCATGTTTTCTGTGCTGGATGCCTTGCTCGATACCTCAATTGAGCAATTGGTGGAGCAACTGCCGCTGGCCGATGATGTGAAGTTAGCACTGCGAGAGCGTGAAGGGCCACTGGGTACTTTGCTCGATCTTGAGGAATGTTTTGAAAAAGCCGATTGGCAAGGTGTGGAGCAGCACTGCCTAGAACTGGGTTTTGATCTGGAAGATGTCCGTCAGGAATTGATTGAAGCCCAGCGTTGGAGCCAGGACATCAATCGATTAATTTAGTGATAAGTTAATGCACCTTTTCAACTTGACGCGGCAGCGATGTTGGCAGCAACGGCAAGTCATTTGGGGAGAGATGGTCGGCCAGCCCGACTCTGAGGGTGTAGGATGATAAAGGCTGACCGACCAAATAGATTAACCTTCCTGCACCTTAGATTTAGTGAGCGTGTCAGAGCGGTGAGTTATTTCAGCCAAGCGTTAAGCATCCACACCAATTTCTCTTGCTCGCGGATGTAATCACTCATCAGCGCTGACGTCCCTTCATCCCCGGTTTCGCCGGCAAGCTCAAGAATGTCTCGTTGTTGGTGGAGCAGAATGCTAAAACCATCCACCAATCCCTGCATGCTGCTACGGCCATCAATTGAGTCGGTATGCTCTTTGATTTGCGCCGCTTTGAGGTAACCGCTAAAGCTGTGCATGGGTCGAGCGCTCAGCGTTAAAATACGCTCTGCCAGTTCATCGATTTTTAGCTGTAAGTCGGTATAAATCTCTTCAAACTTAGCGTGCAGTTCGAAAAACTCCTTACCTTGAATATTCCAGTGGTAACCGCGAGTATTCATATAGAACACTTGATAGTTGGCCAGCAAGTTGTTGAGCGCATTCGCCAGTTTTTGACTTTGTGTGGTATCAAGACCAATCAAATTCGTTGCCATTTTTACACCTCTCAGTTTTTTATTTCCCCTATCGGGATGAACAAAGAATAGTGTAGTTCAGATATGGAAGAAATTTGGATTATCTGATTTTTCTGATAGGCATAGACTATTAATCCATTATAAAGAGTATGGTTTAATCGTCTTAATGGCTGTTCTCAAGAACCAGATTTTAACGCTTCAAGGCAAAGTGCAAAAAGCGTTGTCCTTGGTAAGTTAGTACGCCTTTGTCTCCTGGATTGAGTGCATGATAGTAATGAATGCCAACCTGAAACTCGCGTTTTGGCCCTAAACGTCCTTTTTGTACGTAAATCCAAAACTCTTGGTCATCTTGGCCGGGAAGAGGGTGAGGAATGTCGATCGCTTGCTTATCCAGTATGGTCACTTCGGCACTACGCTGTGGAGCATTTTCTCCTTGCATGTGGCGGCGGTAGAAGTGGCTAAAAAACCAAACTGCCGCAATAATCAATAACGCTAAACTGATCAATAAAGTGAAGGGCATAACAGCCTCCTATTCTGAATACGCCGCTATTTTAGCGAATGACGTATTTTTCCAAGCAGTTTGTGGTGAGAAAGAGATGTGCGGCAGTAATCAAAGGGATTTTTTCGGCTTATCTCACACTTTATCAGCCATTGAACGGCTAACAATTGGATAATGTGACTCTGGCTGCTAGAAAATAAAGAGAGAAGGCGCAGGAGGGCGGAAATGTCAGAAATTGAGCAAGTTGTTCTACGAACGCGCAAACTCGAAACCTTATTGCGCGAACAATACCATGCAGAAGGCAAGGGATTGCATCAATTGATTACCAGTTGTGAAGAACGTTTACCCCATGACGTGATTAAAAAGCTGCGTTATGTGGCGACGATTCGTAACAAAGTGGTGCATGAAGATGATTATCGCTTAGATGATCGCAAAGCTTTTCTCGCGGTATGCCAAGAGTGCGAAGATGAGCTCACGCCAAGAAGTGGGAAGTTTGTGTGGCGGATTGCTTTTATGCTGATGATGTTGATGACCTTAGGAGCCCTATTTTTCTATTACTGGCATTGGGAAGAGTTATCTCAACATTTTCAGTAATCGAACATTGAACCAATAAAAAAGGACGCGATGCGTCCTTTTTTATTTTAAAAACATTAACTTAGTACATCATGGGCAGTGTCATTAAACCAATGATTACTGCGATCATAACAAGTCCTTGTTTTTGAGATGAAGAAATCATAACACTGCTCCTTTGGTTGATTACTCATTCTGTAAAAAAAGAATAGATCATTTACCCAGCTTGATCAATAGATCGTTGATTAAAGTTTAAAAAACACAGTTCTTTTGCTCGTAGGGGGCTTTTTAACGTAAGAAAAGTCACACTTTTACGCTGTTTTAATCATAAGCTAAATGCTGATTTTTAATTCAATATTGTATTTATTTTATTGATTTTATAGTGTTTTTTATTGTTTGTTGGTAGGTTGTTATTTGTTCTGGTTGTGGTTATTACGGTTTGTTTTGGATCGATTGTCAGGTTTTAGTAAATTACCACTTTATGAGAATTATTTCCATGTTGTTGAGATTGGTTATCAATTGAGTTGTGTTTTTATCCTTTATCTGTTTTTATATCTTTAAAAATGGCAGTTATTTTTCATTTATCTGTTTAGTTGGTTGTTTTCAATTTTTTGATTTTTTTGTTGTTGTTTTTATTGGGTTTTTGTTTTTATTTTGCAGTTTTGGTTTGGTGGATTTTTCGTTTTTTTATTTTGTTTTGATTGTGTTTCATTTGTTTGGTGTTGATTTGTTGTCTTGGTTTGGTTGGTGGCAAGTTTTCTTGTTTTGTAATTTTATTGAGTAATTACTATTTTATATAGCAGCTCAAGTAAGGATTCGCTAGCAAGATCCAACTTTTTACTTTCATAACTGGACATCAAAAGTCAGATCCCTACACTGGCGGCAGTTTGAGTTAGGGGTATGAGCATGTTGAGCTGGATTTCTGTCGTGTTGTCGGGGTTTATCAGCATTTCTGCTTATGAAAATCAGAAGCTTAAGCAAGCGATATTCTTTCGAATCTTCAGCCTCCTGTTACTGACAATTATTGTGTGGGAGCAGCACAGTCATGCCACGCCAGAGGTGATTTTTATCTCTCTTGGTTTGGCGGTGTCGATGTTTGCGCATGGACTGCGGCTAAATCATCGCTACCACAAAGCCAGCTTTGTGCTGTTTTTAGTCGCGCAACTGCTGTTTAGTAAAGCATTCTGGGTGCAATTGTCGGGGAGTATGGTGTGGTGGTTGCCCGCATTACTGGTGGCGGCAAGCATAGTGGCGTTTTTTTTGTTACTGCCACAAATTGATACCTTAATCTTCCCGGTCACCATTATGGGGTTGATGTTAGTACAGATGACGTGGGCTGCGGGTGAACTGTGGCTACAAGAGGCCACCGTGGCTTCTGGCGCTGGTTTCTTAGGATGTCTGGTTTATATCCTCTCGGCCACGTTATTAGCCATCCACGATTATCGGCGTCCACTTCCTTGGGGGCACACTCTTATCTCCAGCTCCTACTTGATAGCCCAAGCCTTGATCTCAGCGTCGATCGTGTTTTAGTCATATTCACGGTCTATGATGTAAAAAAACCGCCTCGCGGCGGTTTTTTTACATCATGTATTTACGGCGAATATCCAACAGGGCAAAAATGCCAAAGATCAGAATTGACCACTTTTCCCAGCGCTTCAGTGGTACTTTATCGCCAAACGCGCCAATGAAAATCAACATCTGTAAACCATGCATGAAGAGCAAAAATGCGGTCATGATGTAGAGTGCGATGGCGGCATTACCCGGAAAAGGCATCACGATGTTGAACAGCAAAACCAGCCATACAAAACCAATCGCCGCTTTCGCTAACCAGAGTAGTGCTTTCATTGTTCTTCCCTTATAAACAGCCGATAACAGACTTGTCCGGCACTCTTTTCTCGATGTAGATGCCAATGAGGAGGCAACTCCGTCAGTGGCAGCTCTTTTTCGCACTCAATATAAATCATCGCTTGTGGCGCGAGCCAACCGTTTTGCTCGAGTAACTGAGTGGTTTCCTGTAATAAACCTTGTCGAAAAGGTGGGTCAATAAACACCACGTCATAAGGTTTACCCGATTGTCGCAGAAAGGCGAGTGCATCCGTGTGAATAAGCTCAATATTTTCTGCTTTCAGGCTCTGTACATTAGTTTTGAGTTGCTGAAAGGCGAGCGGGTTCAGCTCAAGCATGGTTACTTGGTTGGCTTGGCGTGATGCACACTCGAAGCCTAGCCCGCCAGAACCGGCAAAAAGATCGAGACAGCGAGCATTTGGCACTTCTTGAGCAAGCCAGTTAAACAGCGTTTCTTTCACTCGATCGGTCGTCGGGCGCAGTCCTTCGGCATCATGCACGGGCAATTTTCGGCCGCGCCACAGACCGCTGATAATCCGAACTTGCCCTGTAGGGGCCTTTTTTTGTGATGGGTTTGGCTGGCGACGTCTTTGCATAGATTTTTTGACCGCTAATTAAGTGTTACTATACCTCGCTTGTCAGCCATTTGGCGTGACAACCCGAGTTAACATAAAAAACTGGGCAAAGTGTACCAAGCGAAGCAAAAAGTTTTCACTGCTTTGTCATTTTTTCTTTTCGGGGCCGCAATAATGGCCAAGAAAAGTCTGTATTAAAATAAAGCGATTCAGGATAGCTCCAGATGACGGAAAAAAAGAAGCGTGGCTTGTTGTCATGGCTTGGATTTGGTGACGAAGAGAAAAGCCAAACCACTGCAACGGATACTCAAACGCAGGATGAACCACAAAGCCAAGCCGATGTTGAAGCGGTGGCGATTCAAACGGAAACTGCGTTAACAGAAACAGAAACAGAAACAGAAACAGAAACAGAAACAGAAACAGAAACAGAAACAGCCACGGTTGAACCTGCACGTATTGTTGAACAAGAGAAACCGACCGAAAGTTTCTTTGCGCGCTTAAAGCGCAGTTTGAGCCGCACCAAAGCGAATATTGGCGCTGGCTTCTTTGGCCTGTTTAAAGGCAAAAAGATTGATGATGACCTGTTCGAAGAGCTCGAAGAACAACTGCTGATTGCCGATGTCGGCATGGATACGACCAGCAAAATCATCGCTAATTTGACCGCCAGAGCTTCTCGCCAGCAACTGCGTGATGGGGAAGCGCTGTACGGTCTGCTGAAAGAAGAGATGGCCGAGATTCTCTCTCAGGTCGAGCAGCCATTGGTGATCGACACTGAGAAAAAACCTTACGTGATCTTGATGGTGGGCGTGAATGGGGTGGGTAAAACTACCACGATCGGTAAACTGGCTAAACAGTTCCAAGCGCAAGGCAAGAAAGTGATGTTGGCAGCGGGCGATACCTTCCGTGCTGCAGCGGTTGAGCAGTTGCAAGTGTGGGGAGAGCGCAATCAAGTGCCTGTCATCGCTCAGCATACTGGCGCCGACAGTGCCTCCGTCATTTATGATGCGATTGAAGCGGCGAAAGCGCGCGGGATTGACGTGGTGATTGCGGATACCGCAGGCCGTCTGCAAAACAAAAGTAACCTGATGGAAGAGCTGCGCAAGATTGTGCGCGTGATGAAGAAGATTGATGACAGTGCGCCACATGAAATCATGTTGACGCTGGATGCGGGTACCGGACAAAACGCGATCAGTCAGGCCAAATTGTTTAGTGATGTAGCGCCCATCACGGGCATTACCTTAACTAAGCTTGATGGCACCGCTAAAGGTGGCGTGATTTTCGCGATTGCCGATCAATTCCAGATCCCAATCCGTTATATCGGTGTCGGCGAGAAAATTGACGACTTACGTCCATTTGCAACACAAGAGTTTATCGACGCGCTATTTAGCCGCGAAGAATAAACCAATCTCAGTTGGCACAGTGTGCCAGCCTTGTCAGGGGGAGACGGCGTGATCAGGTTTCAGCAAGTCAGTAAAGCGTATCGAGGTGGACGACAAGCGCTACAGAAAGTGGATTTCCACTTGCGGCGTGGTGAAATGGCCTTTTTGGGCGGCCATTCTGGGGCAGGGAAAAGTACCCTACTTAAGCTGATTTGTGCGATTGAGCGTCCAACCGATGGCAAAATCAGTTTCAATGGTCATGATATTACTCGGATCCCAAACAAGGATATTCCCTTTTTACGCCGCAATATTGGGATTGTGTTTCAAGACCATCGCCTTTTGATGGATCGCAGCATCTATGACAATGTCGCGTTACCGATGCGCATTGAATCGATCTCGGAAAATGAAATTAAACGTCGTGTTTCGGCGGCGCTCGATAAAACCGGATTGCTCGATAAAGCCCGCTGCTTACCAAGCCAGCTCTCTGGTGGGGAACAGCAGCGAGTCGGGATTGCTCGCGCGGTGGTGAACCGCCCAACGCTACTGCTGGCTGATGAGCCGACAGGCAACCTTGATCCTGAGCTTTCCAGCCGAGTACTGCGTCTGTTTGAAGAGTTCAATCGCGCTGGGGTCACAATACTGCTGGCGACGCACGATATTCATTTGGTGAATTCGCGTCCGCAATATCGTCATCTAGAACTCAATCAGGGTTTTTTAAGTGAGGTAGCGGATTATGGCCGTTAAGCCGGGCAATCAAAAAATCAGCAAAACCACCAAAAGTACCAAAAGCAAACCGCGTGATGTGAAGCGAGCCAAAACCGACAGTTTTCTCGCCATTCATTTCAAACAGGCGAAAGCATCGTTTGCCGCCTTGTGGCGACGTCCACTGGGCAACATTTTGACTTTGGCGGTAATTTCTATGGCGTTGGCGCTACCCGCCAGTTTGTACTTGCTGAGTAAAAATATCGCCTCGGTGGCTGAGCGAGTGGCTGAGCCTTCTCAGCTCAGTGTTTATCTGCACATCGATACACCAGAACCTCGGATCATCGTTTTGAAAGATGATTTGGAGCGGCGTGATGAAATTGCCAAAGTGAAATACATCTCACCGCAGCAAGGTTTGGATGATTTAAGCCAGTATGCTGGCTTTGAGCAAGCGATCAGCCTACTCGATAACGCCACCTTGCCCGCGGTATTAGTGGTGACGCCTAAAGTGGACAGTCGAGAGCAGATCCAAACGCTTGCCAAAGCCCTACAAGCAGAAGAGGGGGTGACCGATGTGCGCATGGATGAAGATTGGTTTGCCCGTTTAGATGCGATTCGCCATTTGGCGACTATCGTGGTGATTAGCTTATCCAGCTTGATGTTGATGTCGGTTTTTTTGATTGTGGGCAATACGCTACGTTTTAACGTACAAGCCAACAAAGAAGAAATCCAAACCATGAAACTCATCGGTGCGACCGATGCGTATATTCTGCGTCCTTATCTCTATTCAGGGATGTGGTTTGGTTTACTCGGCGCCGTGGCAGCCTGGCTATTAACGGCCTTGATGACGATTTTACTCAATGGTGCGGTGGAAGCGCTCGCTCAATTGTATGACAGCCGTTTCCGTTTGATTGGCCTCGGCTGGGATGAATCATTACTGCTTTTAATGCTCGGCGTCTTTTTAGGCTGCGTGGCGGCGAAAGTGTCGGCGAAACGCCATCTAAAAGAAATTGAACCTGTTTAAGTGATGGTGGTCATAAATGGGTGGCTGATTCAAGGTTGAGGCAGTGCTTGACTTGAGTTGCCCTTTTGTTTATGCATAATGACAAGTCAAACTTGAAACCTGTTCATTTTAGGTTCAAGCTTGTTGCGGTAAAACAGCGTATCCAGATCAGAGAATGATGAGGAATTGAATGACTAACCAAGCGTATCCAATGGCTCTTGTTTCCCAAGACAGCTTAGATAGCTACATCCGTTCAGTAAACGGTTACCCGATGCTGAGTGCTGATGAAGAGCGCGAGCTGGCAGAGCGATTACATTACAAAGGGGATATCGATGCTGCGAAAGGCTTGATCTTGTCGCACCTACGATTTGTTGTTCACGTTGCTCGTGGTTATTCCGGTTATGGCTTGCCAATGGCGGACTTAGTGCAAGAGGGCAATATCGGTCTGATGAAAGCGGTTAAACGCTTTAACCCTGAGATGGGGGTAAGACTGGTGTCGTTTGCGGTGCACTGGATTAAAGCCGAAATTCATGAATATGTGCTACGTAACTGGCGTATTGTGAAAATCGCCACCACCAAAGCACAGCGCAAACTGTTCTTTAATCTGCGTAAATCGAAAAAACGCCTTGGCTGGTTTAATAACGGCGAAGTCGAAACGGTAGCGCGCGAGCTGGGTGTTGAGCCTGCTGAAGTGCGTGAAATGGAATCTCGTCTGGCAGCCCAAGATGCTGCGTTTGAGATGTCCGCCGAGGATGACGAAAACGGCATGGCCTACACTGCGCCTGTGCTGTACCTCGAAGATAAGCACTCTGACTTAGCTGATAACCTAGAAGCCGAAAACTGGGAAGCGCATACCACACAGCGCCTCAGCATGGCGCTGGCAAGTCTTGATGAGCGTAGCCAACACATTGTGCGTGCTCGTTGGTTGGATGATGACAACAAAACCACACTGCAAGATTTGGCGGAAATGTATGGTGTTTCTGCGGAGCGTATTCGTCAGCTTGAGAAAAACGCCATGCGTAAGCTGAAAGAAGCGGTGGGCGAGTTCTGATTTCACATTGCGTAACAGCTTGATAAGAAAAGGTCTGGTCAATGCCAGACCTTTTTTGTCTCTATCTATATACCCTTCCTACTTGAAGCTGCAGCGGTGTTGGCTACGTTCGTTCACCCCAATCACATAGTGTATCTATGCACATGGGGATGAACTCACTTGCCGTCTACCTGCAACTCTAAGTAGTTTGACTCTAGCGTATTAAAACAGTCGATTAAGACCATTTAAGGCTGCAACACGGAAGGCTTCGGCCATCGTCGGGTAGTTAAAGGTGGTGTTCACGAAATACTCAATGGTATTGGCTTCCCCTTTTTGTTCCATGATCGCTTGGCCGATATGAATGATTTCTGCGGCACGCTCACCAAAGCAGTGAATACCTAAAATCTCTTTGGTTTCGCGATGGAACAGGATTTTTAAGCTGCCGATATCTTTGCCCGCAATTTGCGCGCGCGCCAAATGTTTGAAAGAAGCGCGTCCCACTTCATAAGGCACTTTAGCCGCCGTCAGCTCTTGCTCGGTACGACCCACGGAGCTGATCTCAGGGATGGTATAGATACCGGTTGGGATATCTTCAGTCAACAAATGTGCCGCTTGGCCATGAATGATGGCTTGCGCGACAAACCGACCTTGGTCATAAGCGGCGCTGGCAAGGCTTGGGTAACCAATGACATCACCCACCGCATAAATGTGTTCCACTTGAGTCTGGTAATTGGCGTTGACGACTAACTGGCCTCGCGAATCGGCTTGTAAGCCAACCGACTCTAAATTGAGCTTATCAGTATTACCAGTGCGCCCGTTGGCGTACAACAAGCAATCGGCGCGCATTTTTTTGCCCGATTTCAGATGGACGATCACCCCATCGCTGGTGCCTTCCACCTTGTCGTAAGTTTCATCATTGCGGATCACCACACCACTGTTCCAAAAGTGGTAAGAGAGCGCATCAGAGACTTCATTATCCAGAAACGACAGTAAGCGATCACGGGTGTTGATCAGATCCGTTTTGACATCCAAGCCGCGGAAGATAGAGGCGTATTCACAACCAATCACCCCAGCACCGTAAATAATGATATGGCGAGGATCATGTTCGAGGTTCAGAATCGAGTCGCTGTCATAAATACGCGGGTGACCAAAATCGACATCTTTCGGATGATAAGGGCGTGAACCGGTGGCGATAACAAATTTATCGGCACTGTAGGTGTCGATGCTGCCATCGGCTTTTTTGACTGCTACGGTGTGAGCATCAATAAAGTGCGCAGCGCCAAAAATCAGCGTGCATTGATTGCGATCGTAAAAGCCTTGGCGCAGGCGTGTTTGTTTATCAATCACGCTTTTGGCGTGACTTAAAATGGTCGAAAACGTAGCGTGAATGCTGGAGTTGTTTTTGCAAAACAGCGGGTTGCTATTGAACTCAATAATGCGGCTTACCGCGTGACGTAGGGCTTTCGATGGGATGGTGCCCCAATGAGTACAACCTCCGCCTACACTGCTCTCTTTTTCTATGATAGCGACATTTTTTCCCCCTTTGGTCAGCCCCATGGCTGCCCCTTCTCCGCCCGGACCGCTACCGATCACAATGACGTCAAAGTGGTTTTTCTGTCCCATAGTGAATCCTTGTTATATTTGCTTAACATTGCTGTTGCGAGATTTTAACGCATTCCCTGACCTGGAAACATGCTGCAAGGTGCAGAGAGTGGAGGGGATCACGCCTTCATTGCAAAACAGGTACTCAACCTTGCTTGATTCCAATCGCTTTTGATTACATTGAGTTAGCATCAGCACCATTATTATCTGGTATCCGGTTGCGAAAATGGCTGCTGTCTCATACTGACGAGCTTTGTTGCTTAGACAAGCCAACCAATCAGGTTATAGTATGAACCACATTTTTCGACTTAGCTGAGAACTGATTGGAATGAAATCGTTGGGAATCCGAGCACAACAAAAAGAAAAGACGCGCCGCTCTTTAATTGATGCCGCGTTTAGCCAACTGAGCGCTGACCGAAGTTTCTCTAACCTGAGTCTACGTGAAGTCGCCCGAGAAGCGGGCATTGCGCCGACCTCGTTTTATCGTCACTTCAAAGACATGGATGAACTGGGTTTAACCATGGTGGATGAAGGTGGTCTGTTATTGCGTCAGTTGATGCGTCAAGCTCGCCAGCGCATCGTCAAGGAAGGCAGTGTGATCCGCACTTCAGTGGAAACCTTTATGGAGTTCATTGAGAGCAGCCCTAACGTATTTCGTTTGTTGTTGCGAGAACGTTCTGGCACTTCCTGCGAGTTTCGAGCGGCGGTAGTGCGTGAAATTCAACACTTTGCGGCTGAGCTCACCGAATATCTGGTTGCCACAGGGATGACGCGGGAAGAGGCGATGACTCAAGCAGAAGCTTCCGTCACCTTGGTCTTTAGTTCAGGCGCAGAAGCGCTCGATTTGGATCGCCGTGAACGCGATGAACTGGCCGAGCGTTTGATCATGCAACTGCGCATGCTGGCCAAAGGGGCACATTGGTATCGTAAAGAGCGTGAACGTCATCGCCTGAAAGGCGCGTTGGAATAAGTGCAATATCCAAAATAAAAGAGGAAAAAGGAAAGAGAGATGTCGAGAGAAAACAACGTTCAGTCCACTCGCGCAGAGCGTAAAACATTAATACTGGCGCTGGTCGCGGGAATGTGCAGTGATGCTTTGCTTTCATGGCTCACCATGAGTTCAGTGCCATTTTCTCTGTTTGCTTTGATAGCTTTAGTACTCTCAGCTCAGATGCTTTATCAAGAGTATTTGGCTCATCCGGTGGCGGAAGAGGTGCCATTAGTCGGTCTCGCCTGTTTCTTCGTCGGGGCTTTTGGTCACTCGGCTTTTATCAAAGCACAATACCCGCAAGAAGGGTCGAACTTTTTCTCCATCGTCATAGTACTGCTCCTGATCTTTTGGATTGGGCGTAAGCTCGGTTACATCGGTAAGCCACGCTAAACAAAAAACGAGCCATCTGGCTCGTTTTTTATGCGGTTACTTTTTGCGCTCTAACATCACGCCCGCTTCCATGTGGTGGGTGTAAGGAAATTGGTCGAAGAGAGCAAAGCGCACCACTTGATGGGTTTCCCCCAAGACTTGTAAGTTCTCTTGCAGCGTTTCTGGGTTACAAGAGATGTACAGAATGCGCTCATAACCTTGCACCATTTTACAAGTGTCGATATCCATGCCTGAGCGTGGTGGGTCGACAAAAATAGTGTTGCAACGGTAGCTTTGCAGATCGACTCCCGCATCCTTCAAACGATTGAATTCGCGTTTACCTTCCATCGCCTGAGTAAACTCTTCTGCTGACATGCGAATGATCTGCACGTTGCCGATCTGGTTCGCGGCAATATTAAATTGCGCGGCTTCTACAGAAGGTTTGGCTAATTCGGTTGCCAGTACACGCTCAAAGTTTTGCGCTAACGCGAGTGAGAAGTTGCCGTTACCGCAATACAGTTCAAGCAAATCCCCCTTGCTCTCTTGAGTACAATCGACCGCCCACTCCAACATTTTTTCGGCGACCTTCGCATTAGGTTGGGTAAAACTGTTTTCGACTTGCTTATATACATAAGGCTGGCCATTGACCTGTAAATTCTCCACCACGTAATCACGATCCAGCACTACTTTCATTTTGCGAGCACGGCCGATTAAGTTCAGGTTGAACCCTTCATCGTTTAGGCGCTGTTTGAGTGCTTGCGCCACAGTGATCCATTCTTCGCTGAGCTGTCGATGGTACAGCAGTGAAACCAAAATCTCGCCACTGAGGGTTGAGAGGAAATCAACCTGAAACAGTTTATGGCGCAGAATAGGGCTGCCTTTCATCGCATCCATCAGCAGAGGCATCAAATCGTTAATCAGGCGGCTCGCCGCTGGAAATTGATCCACGCGGTACTTTTCGCGCGTCTCTTGATTAAACATGATGTAGTACATGTCATCGCCTTCATGCCAAATCCGAAATTCAGCACGCATACGATAATTCGCCACTGGCGACTCAAACACTTCCAGCTCAGGCATGGAGTAATCAACAAACATCGCTTTTAAACGGGCGATTTTGTCTGCCAATTGAGCTTGGTAGAGTTCAGGGTTTACATCAAGAGTCGCCATTCGGGTACCTTTTTATGGGCTATTACAGAAAGAGCGCAGATTTTATTCAATCTCGGCCGCTTGTCCAGTTTTGCCCAAATATTGATTGGGATATTCAGTGTAAAGCCTAGCGGATCGGAATCTGTACTGGACAATTTTTCATTCACTCAATACTATCAGCGCCAAGCTGGTGCTATTTAGATGCCTGGATGGCTAAAAATGGCTGAAAAGGGAATCCGGTGTAACTCCGGAACTGACGCGCAGCGGTAAGAGAGAACGAACGCTCAAACGACACTGCTTTTCGAGTGGGAAGTCGAGCCAGTAGGCCAACAGTGCTCTCAAGTCCGAAGACCTGCCAGCAACTGAGTTATGCAGTGGTATTGCACTCGGTAGGATTCACGCGATTTAGGACAACATAATGCAAAAATCAGCACTGGCGATCGCTCTAGCATCGCTGCTTACCCCTATCTCTTATTTACACGCCAACGAAGCACAACCTCAAGAAACGGTTGTTGTGACGGCAAATCGTTTTGAGCAAAAGGCCAGTTCAACTTTGGCGGATGTGGAAATCATTACCCGCCAAGATATCGAACAAACTCAAGCTAAGACATTGCCTGAGTTGTTACGTAGATTAACGGGTGTTCAGATCACGCAAAATGGTGGACGTGGTCAGTTAGCCTCTTTATTCGTACGTGGAACAAGTTCAGATCAAGTATTGGTATTAGTGGATGGAATTCGTTTTGCTCGTGCTGCAAAAGGAGCGGTCGATTTCAACCAAATTCCACTAACTTATGTTGACCGTATTGAGTATGTGCGTGGCGCTCGAGCTTCGTTATATGGATCTGAAGCGATTGGTGGTGTCATTAACATCATTACTAAAGCTCGTTCACAACAACAAGGCACAACCGTAAGTGCTGGACTGGGTTCATTGGATTACCAAGAACTCAGTATTGCTTCTGGGGTTGCGATTGGTGAAAAAGGCCAGATGAATGTGGCTTTGGGCACAGAGAGTGATAAAGGGTACAACGTTCGTCCAGTTCCTGGAGTGAATGATGGTGATCGTCACGGTTTCAGGTCAGATAATGCGTTGTTGGGTTACGTGCACCAATTTGATGAGTCTTGGTCTTTGTTTGCCAATGCCCGCGCTTATGAAAATATTTATCAGTACGACAACAGCTATGGTACTCGTGACTATAAAGAGGCAGAAAAGGATGACCTTTCTTTTACAATTGGTACTCAGTATCAAAGTGAACGTTGGGTATCTGAATTGCAGCTAACTACCCAGAAGCAAAAATCATGGGATTACACCCAGTCTAAGGGAAAATACTCGGACACATCGGATAATCTTGAACAACGAAATATCCAGTGGATTAATCGCTATTTGGTCAATGATGTGTGGACGTTCGCTGGTGGTGTGGACTGGCGAGACGAGTCGTATATTGATAAAACAGCGGATAAAGAGTTTGACCGCAGCAACACTGCTGCATTTGCTGTGGTTGCTGCTGAGTGGCAACAATGGCTGTTGGAGGCAAGTCTACGCTTTGATGATAACCAAGAGTATGGTTCGCAAACTACCCACAACATTGCTCTAGGGTATCAGTTTATCCCTGAGTTCGGGGTTAAAGCATCTTATGGCTCAGCATTTAAGGCTCCCAATTTATATCAACAGTACGATCCGTCTTATGGCAATGTTAATTTACAACCGGAAGACGCAGATTCAGCAGAGTTGAGCTTCTACGGCTTATTTTCAGGTATTAAATGGTCTATCACTGGCTATGATTACAAAATCAATAACCTGATCGATTACAACTCAACAACGAAGAATTACCAAAACGTAATAGGTGAGAGCAATATAAAAGGAGTTGAGTTTACAGCCGAGTTTGCCACTGGAATTGTGCAGCACCAGTTAAGTGTTGACCTCAAAGATGCCGATGATAGTAAAGGGAAAACATTACAGCGTCGTGCTGAGCATATGTATAAGTGGAATGCGCTAGTGGCTTTCGAACAAGTGGATTGGTCAATTGGTTACCAATATGTAGGTAAACGCCCAGATTTGGACTACAACACTTACCCCACTCAAAACATAACACTTGATGCGTATTCTCTCGTTGATACCTCAGTTAGCTACTATGTCACAGACTCGACGACTATTAGCGCTCGAATTGATAACTTATTAGATAAAGAGTACGAAACCGCCAATGGCTACCCTGCTGCTGAGCGCGCGTATTATCTTAATATTGGTTATCAGTTTTAAACTTAGACACTGTCTTTAATCACAAAAGCCAGTCAGAACATCTGACTGGCTTTTATTGTTTAATGCGTCATGTTAGTAGCGAGCCACCAAACTGACATTGTTAAACTCAGTGGTGCCATAGAGTGTAATGAAGTGGCGACCTTCTCGGGTATTCGGGAAGGTACAAACTTCATTATTGCCGTTGCGATAAGATGCGCAATCCCAAGCAAACGGTTCTGGCTCAATACCTAGACGAACATAGAGATCAAGATTACCCGTACCTCCGTTGGTCTCGATACTCAAGCGACGACCTGCAGGCACATCAATATAGAATTTTTTCAATTCACCTTGCTTGCCACTGATGCCTGTAACCACTTTACCATTAGTCAATTGGCTGTCAGGCTGCGGTTGTGGCTCTGGTTGCGGATTTGGCTCAGGATTCGGAGTGGTATTGTTATCGGTCAAACTATACAGCAGCTTATTTGGTGTTCCTTGAGTGTCGCTGACTTTGCCTTTGGTTGATCGGTCGCTAAGCAGCGTTTTGATTTGATTCGGAGAGAGGTTCTTATTCTCTTGTAAGTACAAGGCTGCGACACCAGCTACATGGGGTGAGGCCATAGACGTACCACTCATAGTCGTCGTGCCACCTTTATGCGACGCCGAAGTGACGTCAGATCCTGGTGCGAAGATCTGTACACAATTACCCCAGTTCGAGAAGTTAGAGCGACCATCATTATTGGTCGTTGAACCTACAGTGATACCACTTGGTTCACGTGCAGGGGATACTTGGCAAGCATCTTTATTATCGTTACCAGCAGCAATGACCGCCGTGACTCCTCTTTGGACGAGTCGAGCCACTGCTTGATCCATCGCCTGAGATATCCCTCCCCCTAAACTCAAATTGGCAACAGAAGGGCCGGACGCGTTTTGAGCCACCCAGTCAATACCACGGGCGATCGCTTCAGTTGAACCACTACCATCACATCCCAGCACTCGCACACCAACTAAGTTAACGTTTTTAGCTACACCGTATTGAGCGCCCCCGATAGTGCCTGCCACATGTGTACCGTGGCCTTGGCAGTCACTGGCATCATTATCGTTATCGATAAAGTCATAGCCGGATTTTGCTCGTCCACCAAATTCAGGATGGTTGAAAGCAATACCGGTATCGATCACATAAGCGGTAACGCCACTGCCATCATAGTTGTAGTTATAACTACGATTGAGCGGTAGATCGCGCTGATCGATGCGGTCGATTCCCCAGGTTACGTTATCTTGAGCCGCATTTGCTGATGCAGAGATGATCGGATTAACCGTAATAATTTGGTTTTGCTCGATATAGTCGACGTTAGGATCGGCACGAAGAGCTTGTAGTTGCTCAGCCGTTAGCTCTGCAGAAAAACCGCTTAACGCACTATCAAAAACATTTTTGATTTCGAGTGCATGCTTATTGGCTAATGCATTGACAGATCGTTGAGTAAATTGTTGGAAAGCTTGCAAATCATTACTCATGATTGTCGTTGGTTGCTTGAGTACAACAATGTATTGATTTTTAATGCCTTTCCCTGAAGCGGCTTTCATCAATGGTGCTAATTGTTGAGGAGATGATTTGCCAACAAGCTGATTGGGTTGGGCAAGTGCTGAGGTTGCTGCGACGGAAAACGTCGAAACAATGCATAAGCTTAAAAACTTTTTAAACATGATAAGTTTCCTTAAAAAGTGAATAAAAATGGTTGGGTCGTGGCTCACAACAATCATGTTGAGCACACCAATAACGATCTCATCCTTGGATGAAAAGAAGTTATTCATGAAAACTACTTATGTTTCCACGTGGGGAGGTTAAGTTTGTATTGTTCGTTTTTTGTTCTTCTTTTGTAAGATTAATGACAGGAAAGAAAGGTTCTTCTTATTGATACATATAGAATTTTTACTCTAATGCTAATGTGGTTCAGGATTAAGAATTGAAATGTTGGTAATGTGTCAAATAATGAATTTTGAATTAGATTTTTTAATGCTATATATCTGGGGTGGATTGCCTAATGTAGCAGCGAGAGTATGATTTCTCCGTTTTTTCTAGTTAGGTTGTCGCACTCGTGTCATCTCCATCTTTTCCTCGTGTTCTGATTTTCGATTCTGGTGTGGGTGGTCTTTCCGTATATCGAGAAATTGAAGCCCGCTTGCCGCAATTAAACTATATCTATCTGTTTGATAACGCGGCATATCCTTATGGTGAGCTGACCCAGGAAACACTGATCGCACGAGTTGATACGCTGGTTACTCGAATGGTTGAACAAGAGCGAATCGATCTTGTGGTCATCGCTTGTAATACCGCGAGCACCATAGTGTTACCCGTATTGCGCGCCAAACTCACGATACCTGTGGTCGGGGTTGTGCCTGCAATTAAACCCGCCTCCCTGATTGCTAGCAAGGCGATTGGGCTTATCGCGACGCCAGCCACAGTGAAACGGCAATACACTCAAGAACTGATCCGTGACTTTTCCTCCAACAAAAACGTTGAGCTATTGGGGTCTACACGCTTGGTTAATATGGCTGAAGAGAAATTGCGTGGTAAGCCTCTCGATCTCGAAGAATTAGCCAGCATATTGCAACCCCTGAAGAACACGATTGATGTCGCCGTTTTAGGCTGTACTCACTTTCCCCTGATTAAAGAAGAGATCCAGCAAGTACTTGGAGAGCAAGTGCAACTGATTGATTCTGGTTTGGCCATTGCGCGCAGAGTGCAGGAGTTGCTGGGAATAGAGCAAGCGGTTGGTGCAAAGCAAAAGCATCGAATTTATGCAAGCGCACCACCATGGGAGGAAAGTGCGCTGAACATAAAGCTTGAACAGTTAGGTTTTAATCCTGTTCAGCCATTTCTTCATCCGATTTAGGATCATTCGCAATGCGAACTTTTAACGTTCGCTGCATATATTCCTTTTCGTTGAGTGCATCAATGGCTGTTTGAGCTTGGCTTGCGGCTATCACCACAAATCCAAACCCTCGCCGTTTACCTGTTCGTTTGTCTTTCATTAAACGCACCGCAAAGACCTCGCCAAACTCGGCGAACAGCTCTTTAACGTGCGATTCATTGGCTTTATAGGGCAGATTGCCCACATAGAGTGTTTTCGTGGTGGAAGACGCCTCTTCATCTTCGCTTGATGAAAGAGTGGGGTGAGTAGAAAGTTTGCAAATTAAAGCCGTTGCAACCACACCAATTAGAAAAGCGAAAGAAGAGTGTAGAGTCAATTGCGATAAAATCCCGGCACCAATAACGGCAAGCAGGGCAATCCATAACATCGATTTGTCAGATTTCATATTGAATTACTACGCATCAGAGAGAAAGAAGATTCACGGTCTATCGATGAATTAACAAAATAGACACAGGAATCTTACGTATATGCTTGATATTTTTCCAATCGAATGGTGTGACCCCCCTCAAATGTTGAAATTTTATTCGAAAAACATTCCATTGTTGTCTTTTTGAGCGAACGATTTTATTTGTCAAAAAAAAGCTTGTCATAAAACTCTGTCTCCCTATAATGCGCCCTCACTGACACGGCGTGAGATTCAAATCACAAAGTGAAAGCAAAAGAGAAGAAAAAGTTAGAAAATAACGTTTGACACTCAACTGAATAAGCGTAATATACGCAGCCCTAGCGAATTGAGCTTAAAAGCGATTTCGATAGGAAAAGCTCTTTAACAATATAAACCAATCAATCTGTGTGGGCACTCGTTGATGATAATCAAAAAAGATTTATCAATGAACTGAGTGACCATTTGAATGAGCAATCATTCAGCACAGTCAATTCACTATCGAAAGATAGTATCAGTATTCATTGAGCCGAAGCGAAAGCTTCAAAAAACTTTTAATTGAAGAGTT